>ERZ773194.675-NODE-675-length-43202-cov-21.227385_pt1 | contig 43202 bp, 34 predicted proteins | sample MGYA00511240_ERZ773194 | MGnify/ENA primary metagenome ERZ773194 (study PRJEB29015, sample SAMEA2737774) | human gut metagenome | biome: human gut; feature: human-associated habitat; material: faeces | place: China | collected 2012 ... | reverse complement strand
GCGTTTTGGAAACGGATTGCCACGCCAGTCTGTACCCCAAGGGCACTTGCTTCGCAGCGCGGACTGGCTCGCAATGACAGGCTTTTTTGTCAGTCTGATAAGGACAGCGCCCCGCCGGGGCGCTGTCCTTTTGTTTGTTTGTAGGAGTATGCCGTCCCCTCACGCATCACAGCAGCTTTTCCAACTCGCTCTCCCCGTACACCCTGATGCCGTTTTCCTTCAGCAGCGCGGCCGTCACGCCGTCGCCGTCCGTCAGCGTGCCGGAGAACGTCCCGTCATACACGCGGCCGCAGCCGCAGGAGGGGCTTTTCTCCTTCAGCACGGCGGCGGTGCAGCCGTACAGCCGCGCCAGACGCAGCGTCTCCTCCGCGCCCCGGCGGTATTCCGCCGTCACGTCCCGGCCATCGTTCATCACCACCCGCTCGCCCCGCCGCTCGGAGGGGTTCCGGGGCGTGGGCAGCCCGCCCAGCTGCTCCGGGCACACCGGCACCGCAAAGCCGCGCTTCGCCAGCTCCTGCGCCAGCGGATGGGGCTTGCTCTGCCCGTCGTACCGGCAGGCGCAGCCCAGCAGACAGGCGCTGACCAGTATCATATCGCCAGCTCCTTCCCGTTCAGGGCGGCATACACCAGCGTATCCCCCTCATATTGCAGCTTCATGGAGAAAAACGGCGTGTCCGCCTCGTGGATCAGCTCCAGAAACAGCTTGTCTCCCGCCCATTGGGGCAGCGCCGCCAGCGCGTCCTTGTGCAGCCATTCCAGCACGCCCTCATTGCACTCCCGCAGCTCGCCCGTCCAGCCGGTGGCCGTGAACAGGTGCATGTACTCCCCCTCCCAGATGTCGGACACAAAGGTGATGACGCCCCGGTACCGGTACTCCGTCAGCGTCAGCCCCGTCTCCTCCCATGTCTCGCGGCACACGCACTCCTCCGGGCTCTCCCCCTCCTCGCACTTGCCGCCCACGCCGATCCACTTGTCGTGGTTCAGGTCGTTCTGCTTCTTCACCCGGTGGAGCATCAGGTACTCCCCCTTTTCGTTCTCGATGTAGCAAAGCGTGGTGTTCTTCATCTCTCATCCTCCTGAAATACGATCTCGTCATAGCCCGTGGCCGCATCCTGCTCCACGCCGTACCGCCAGCCGTCCTGCTCCAGCAGCACCAGCTCGCAGGTGGTGTTGATATACGTTCCCTCCATCAGGTGTCCGCCCAGCGTGGTCATGTCCTCCCGGGACAGGGCGATGTGTACATGGCACCGCTGGTCGCTGACCGTCCCCTGTAAGGCCGTGATCTCGCACGGCTCCGCGATGTGCCGCACGGTGACGCCGGAGGCGTCCCGCACCCGGGCCTCCGTTACGCACCCCACCCCGGACAAGATCACGGCGGCGCGCAGCCCTTCCCGCTGCGCCAGCGCCCGCAGGGACAGCAGCAGATCGTCTCCCCGGCGGAGACGCACACAGACCGTTCGCATACAAATTCCTCCCACGGTAATTTACAATTTCTGCCCCTTAGTATATAATGTTCCCGCAGACAATGCAAGCTGTTCCGTCAGGAGGTAGTATTATGTCAACCATACAGCCCGGCCGCTACCGGCACTTCAAGGGAAAGGAATACCAGGTCATCGGCACCGCCCGCCACTCCGAAACACGGGAGGAGATGGTGGTCTACCGCGCCCTGTACGGCGATGGCGGCCTGTGGGTGCGCCCCGCCGCCATGTGGAGCGAGCTCGTGGAGCGGGACGGCTATCGCGGCCCCCGGTTCACCCCCGTGGAGGGCGACTGATGGCGGACTATACCGTGATCCGCTCCCGCCGCCGTACCATAGCGCTGGAGATCACCCGGCAGGGCACGGCGCTGGTACGCGCCCCGCTCCACGCCGCGGACGCGGACATCGCCCGCTTTGTGGACAGCCACCGGGCGTGGCTGGACAAGCACCTGGCCGCGCGGCGGTCGTACATGGCCGCCCACCCGGAGCCGTCGGCGGAGCAGGCCGCCCTGTGGCGGCGACAGTCCGCAGAGCAGCTCCCGCCGCTGGTGCGCCTGTGGGCGCAGCGCATGGGCGTGCAGCCCGCCGGCATCACCATCACCGCCGCCCGCACCCGCTTCGGCAGCTGCTCCGGGAAAAACCGGCTCAGCTTCTCCCTGTACCTGATGGCCTATCCGCCCGACGCCATCGAATATGTGGTGGTGCACGAACTGGCGCATATCCGCCATCACAACCACTCACCCGCCTTTTACCGAGAGGTCGAAACATACCTTCCCGATTGGAAACGCCGCCGCGACCTGCTGCGTCCATAAAACCGCCGCTCCCGCGCCGGGAGGGGCGGTTTTTCTTGTGATTTTCACAATAAACCACCCCACTTTTCTGTGCGTTTCGGCAAAAATACAGGGAAGCAATTGACAATTGCGGCAAACACTGATAGGATAGGCACGTGGACGGAAACGTTCCCGGAAATGTTTTCATTATTTCCCGCGCCGCTTCGCGTCACACACTGCGTACAGTAGGAGGCACAACGACGTTATGACGATCAAGGATATAGCCCGGCAGTGCAGTGTCAGCGTCAGCACCGTTTCCCGCGTGCTGAACGACCGGCCGGACGTCAGCGATGATGTGCGCCGCAAGGTGCTGTCGGCTATCAAGGCCAGCAACTACATTCCCAACAACAGCGCCCGTGACCTGGTTCGCACCAAATCCGACGCCATCGGCCTGATCGTCCGCGGCGTGTCCAACCCCTTTTACACCGACATCATCCGCACCATCGAAAGCACCATCACCGACGCCGGCTTCACCATGGTCATGCAGCAGATCGGTGCCTGTGACGATGAGGTGAAATGTGGCGCCGTCATGGAGCGGGAAAAGCGTCTGCGGGGCATCATTTTTCTGGGCGGCCGCTTTGACTACACCCCCGCCGATCTGGCGCTGCTGAACGTTCCCTTTGTCTGCTGCTCCTACTCCAACCGCTACGGTACGCTGACCGAGGGTGAATACTCCTCCGTGTCCATCGCCGACGGCGACACCGCGCAGCAGGCGGTGGAGGAGCTGTACCGCCACGGGCACCGGCGCATCGCCGCCCTGATCTCCCGTCCTGACGACCAGTCCATCAGCCAGCTGCGCTACGAGGGCTACGTGCAGGCGCTGGAGGGGCACGGCATTCCGGTGGAGCCGGAGCTGGTCATCTCCGCCGGCGGCTTCGGCGTAAAGGACGCCTATGACGCGGTCAAGGCCAGCCTTGAGGCGGGCGCGGACTTTACCGCCCTGTTCGCCATCGCCGATTCCATGGCCATCGGCGCCATGCGCGCCCTGCGGGACGCCGGACGCCGCATCCCGGAGGATTGCTCCGTCATCGCCATCGATGGGCTGGAGCTGTCCGCCTACATTGAGCCGCCGCTGACCACTCTCTGCCAGCCCATGGACGAGATGGGACGGCGCAGCGCCGAGATCCTGCTGGACATGGTGCAGCGCAAGGGCTCCCACGCCTGTGAGCTGCTGCCCACCACCCTGCGTCGCGGCGGCAGCGTGGTGGCGCTGCAATAACCTGATTTTTACATCATCAGATGTGAAAATAAAAACAAAAAAGGAGTAATAATCATGAAGAAGTTTCTTGCACTGATCCTTGCTCTCGTCATGGCGCTGTCTCTGGTTGCCTGCGGCGAGAAGAAGGACGACACCAAGACCGATGGCGATGCCACCGCCACCGGCAGCGTGTACTACCTGAACTTTAAGCCCGAGTCCGAGGATGCCTGGCAGGCTCTGGCCAAGACCTACACCGCCGAGACCGGCGTGCCCGTCAAGGTCGTGACCGCCGCCTCCGGCGAGTACGAGACCATGCTGGTGTCCGAGATGGACAAGGATGGCGCTCCCACCCTGTTCCAGTGCAACGAGGGCGGCGTGGCTACCTGGGGTGATTTCTGCTACGATCTGAGCAGCACCGACGTGTACAACGAGCTGGTTTCCAAGGACTACGCTCTGAAGAACGCCAACGGTGAGGTCATCTCCATCGCCTACTGCCTGGAGACCTACGGCATCATCGTCAACAAGGCCCTGCTGGAGCAGGCTGGTCACTCTCTGGACGAGATCACCAACTTCGAGTCCCTGAAGGCCGTTGCCGATGACATCCACGCCCGCGCCGCCGAGCTGGGCTTCGATGCCTTCACCTCCGCCGGTCTGGATGGCAGCTCCTCCTGGCGTTTCTCCGGTCACCTGGCCAATATGCCTCTGTTCTACGAGTTCCGTGACGACAGCGTAAGCTCCAAGCCCGCCACCATCAAGGGCACTTATCTGGACAACTACAAAAACGTTTGGGATCTGTACATCACTGACTCCGCCACCACCGGCGCCGCCCTGCTGACCGCTACCGGCGACCAGGCTGAGGCCGAGTTCGGCCAGGGCAAGGCTGTGTTCTATCAGAACGGCACCTGGGAGTACAGCAACCTGACCGCTGCTGACAAGTTCGCCATGAACCCCGATGATCTGACCATGATCCCCATCTACTGCGGCGTGGAAGGCGAGGAGAAGGCCGGCCTGTGCACCGGTACCGAGAACTACTGGTCCGTCAACAAGAACGCCAAGCCCGAGGACATCCAGGCTACTCTGGACTTCCTGAAGTGGGTCGTTACCTCTGATGCCGGCACCACCATGATGTCCGAGCAGTTCGGCGCTTGCCCCTTCAAGTCCTCCAAGGCTCCCTCCAATCCGTTCAGTGCTCTGGCCAACGAGTACGTTGCCAACGGCTGCTATCCTGTCACCTGGGCCTTCAACTTCACGCCCGCTGTGAACGATTGGCGTGCCGCCGTGGTGGATGCTCTGAGCAAGTACACCGCTGGCAACGGCAGCTGGGACGATGTCAAGACCGCTTTCGTGGACGGCTGGGCTACCCAGTACGCCAACGAGAACGCCTAACGTATCTCTGGAAACTGCATAAAACAGGGGGCGGGCTTTTCGCCCGCCCCCTGTTTCTCTCTCTTTGACACACAGGGTGTGACGAAAGCTGTCGGCCGAAGGGACTTCGGCCAAGAGCTTTCGCCATAACAATATGATGGAGAACAGGAGTGGTCAAATGAAGCGATTTCAACGAAAACAGGATACGGCGGCACTGAACAGCCGTCTGATCCGCCGGCCTATTCAACGGATGGTGTGGCTGTTTCTGCTGCCCACCTTCGCCGCCTTTTGCATCGGGTTTCTGTGGCCCTTTCTGCAGGGCGCGTTTTTGTCCTTCTGTAAGTTCAAGCTCATCAGCCAGTGGACGTGGGTCGGCTTTGACAACTATGTGAAGGCCTTCTCCGACAGCAGCTTCCTGCACGCCTTCTGGTTCACGGCGCTGTTCGCCTTTGTGTCGGTGCTGTTTATCAACACGCTGGCCTTTGCGGTGGCCTATGCGCTGACCCAGAACATCAAAGGTTCCAACCTGTTCCGCACGGTGTTCTTCATGCCCAACCTCATCGGCGGCATCGTCCTGGGCTACATCTGGTCCATGATCTTTGACGGCATTCTGGTGAAGTACAACACCTCCGTGGTGCTGGAGAGCAAATACGGCTTCTGGGGGCTGATCATCCTGATTTGCTGGCAGCAGGTGGGCTACATGATGATCATCTATATCGCCGGACTGCAGGCTGTGCCGGAGGATATGCTGGAGGCCGCCCGCATCGACGGCGCCACCCGCTGGCAGACACTGTGGAAGGTGACTATCCCCAATATGATGAGCTCCTTCACCATCTGCATCTTCCTGACCCTGACCAACGGCTTCAAGCTGTTTGACCAGAACCTGGCGCTGACGGCGGGCCGTCCGTTCCTGCAGCAGCCGGACGGAAGTGTGGTCAAGACCACGGAGATGCTGGCGCTGAACATCTACAACGCGTTCTATTCCTCCAGCGGCAACAACCGCGGCACGGCGCAGGCCAAGGCGGTTCTGTTCTTCATTCTGGTGGCGGCCATCGGTTTGATCCAGCTGCGCTCCACCCGTAAAAAGGAGGTACAGCAGTGATGAAAAAAGGTCTGAAAACCCGGGAGGATCGCCGCAAGATGGCGCTGACAGTGGTATTCACCGTGATCTGCGTCATCTACGTGCTGCCCATCCTCATCGTGCTGATCAACTCCTTCAAGACAAACGCCGCCGTCAACACGGAGACATTTGCCCTGCCCAACTCCGACACATTTATGGGACTGCAGAACTACGTCAAGGGCATGACCTTCGGCAGCTATCCCTTTATCAAGGCTGTATTCTTCAGCCTGTTTATCACTGTGGTGTCCTCGGGGCTGATCCTGCTGTGCACCTCTATGGCCGCCTGGTATGTGGCGCGTGTGGGGAGCCTGTTCAGCAAGATCGTATACTACCTGTGCGTGTTCTCCATGGTAGTGCCGTTCCAGATGGTGATGTTCACCCTGTCCAGGACGGCCAACAAGCTCCATCTGGATACGCCTTGGGCCATCCCCGTCATCTATCTGGGCTTTGGCGCAGGACTGGCGGTGTTCATGTTCGCTGGGTTTGTGAAATCCATTCCGCTGGAGATCGAAGAGGCGGCTGCTATCGACGGCTGCGGACCTGTCCGCACCTTCTTCCTGGTGGTGCTGCCCATGATGAAGCCCACGTTCATCTCCGTGGGCGTGCTGGAGATCATGTGGGTGTGGAACGACTTCCTGCTGCCGTTCCTGGTACTGGACATCAACGACTACCGTACTATCCCTATCGTGGTGCAGTACCTGAAGGGCAGCTATGGACAGGTGGACATGGGCGCGACCATGGCGCTGATCCTGCTGAGCATCGTCCCGGTCATCATCTTTTACCTGTGCTGCCAGAAGCACATCATCAAGGGCGTGGCGGCAGGCGCCGTCAAGGGCTGATACAGTTTATACGCCGGGGGCGGGCACAACGCCCGTCCCCGTATTTTTATCCTATCCAAGAGAGAAGTTGAGTTATGAAACGAAGCAGCGGTATTTTAATGGCAGTCTCCTCCCTGCCCTCCCCCTACGGCATCGGCACCCTGGGCAAGGCGGCCTATGACTTCGTCGATTTCCTGAAGGCAGCCGGTCAGGCCTATTGGCAGATGCTCCCCTTGAATCCCACCAGCTACGGCGATTCCCCCTATCAGAGCTTTTCCGCCTACGCCGGCAACCCCTATTTCATCGATCCGGATATGCTTATTCAGGACAAGCTGCTGAAGCGGTCCGAGTGTACCAAATGTGACTGGGGCGATGACCCCCGCCATGTGGACTACGGCAAGATCTACGAGAGCCGCTTCACCCTGCTGCACAAGGCCTACAAGCGGGGCTGGGAGCGGGACGCCGACAAGGTAGCCGCCTTTGTGGAGGAGAACAGGCGCTGGCTGCCGGACTATGCCCTGTACATGGCCTGCAAGCGGCACTTCGGCATGAAGGCATGGACGGAGTGGGAGGACGAGGACATCCGCCTGCGCAAAAGCGAAGCCGTTCTGGAGAAGTACAGAGCGCTGCTGGCCGATGATGTGCAGTTCTTCACCTACCTGCAGTTCCTGTTCTTCTCCCAGTGGGAGCTTCTGCGGGACTATGTCCACCAACAGGGCATCCGCATCATCGGCGACCTGCCCATCTATGTGTCGCTGGATTCCGCCGACGTGTGGGCGGAGCCGCAGTTCTTCCAGCTGGACGAGGAGCTGGTGCCCAAGTCGGTGGCCGGCGTCCCGCCGGACTACTTCACCGCCGACGGCCAGCTGTGGGGCAACCCCCTGTACGACTGGGACGCCATGCGGGAGGACGGCTTCGGCTGGTGGATCCGCCGTATCGACGGCGCGGGCAAGCTCTATGACGTGATCCGCATCGACCACTTCCGGGGCTTTGCCAGCTACTGGTCGGTGCCCTACGGCGAGACCACCGCCAAAAACGGTCACTGGGTCACAGGTCCCGGCATGGATCTGATCGACCGGCTCAACGGCTGGTTCCCCCAGCTGGAGTTCATCGCGGAGGATCTGGGCCATCCCACGCCGGAGGTGGCGCAGCTGCTGCACGACTCCGGCTGGCCGGGCATGAAGGTGCTGGAATTCGCCTTTGACTCCCGCGACACCAGCAGCTACCTCCCCCACACCTATACGCCCCACTGCATCTGCTACACCGGTACCCACGACAACAGTCCCCTGCTGCTGTGGCGGCAGGAGGCCGCGCCGGAGGACATCGCCTACGCCACCGAATATCTGGCGCTGACAGAGGACGAGGGCTTCCACTGGGGCGTGATACGGGGCGGCATGTCCAGCGTGGCGGAGCTGTTCGTGGCACAGGTGCAGGACTATCTGGGTCTGGGCGAGGGACACCGCATGAACATCCCCGGCACCCAGGGCGGCAACTGGACGTGGCGGCTCCTGCCCGGCGAGCTGACGGAAAAGCTGGCCGCCAGGATCGACCGCATGACCACCCTGTACGGGCGCAAATAAGCAAAAAAGTACGCGGAACGCATGTTCCGCGTACTTTTTTGCTTTTATTTTACCGCTGTGATGCGTCCATTCTCCACCGTAACGCCCCACGCCTTCTGCGCCGCCTTTCCCGGCAGCGCCTGCACCGCCTCGGCCAGCACCGTTATCTGCTGGTACACAGCCGCGCCGGTGGGCGAAACAGAGGTTCCCATCCGCATAGGTTCACAGAGCACCGCGGTGCTCTGTTCCGGCTCCACGGGCAGGGCATAGTAATACAGCCCGTTTCCGCCGTCCAGCCAGTTCTGCCGCAGCGTGATCTGCGGGAGGGCGGAGGGCGTTCCGGTGGTATTTCCCTCCGCGTCCACCCAGCAGGCGCTGAGCCGCAGGCGCAGGAACACCGTGGTGCTCCCGGTGTTTTCCGCGGTAATATCGGACTTGACGGAGCCGGACGCGGCGGAGCCTGTCACCTCCGCACCGTTGACCTTTTCGTGAACGGCGCAGGCGACGACGGCGGGGGTAAAACCGCTCTGCGCTTCCGCCCGGCGAAGCATGAAGGCCACCGCCACGGAAGCCAGCGCAACGGCGGCGGCCACGGCGATCACCGCCGCCGAGCGGCGCTTATTTTGCGGTCGTTGCAGTCTTTTCGCCACGTTACGCCTCCCTTCTGTTCACCACAGCATCGCTGCTGCCGGTAAGCCACTTCTCCTTGACGGCAGGTCTGTCAAACGTCACGGTTTTCGTTTTATCTTTTTCGATCTCCACCGTTTGCTCACGGTCAGAATACCGCCACGACCAGCTGTTCACCTGCTCCACCGTATAGTCGCCGCAGGGCAGGTCATACACGGTGGTGCTGCCGCCCTTGGGCACCGTCACCTCCACCACATAGGCAGGGTTATCCTTGGATGTCAGGCGATACACATACGTCCCATCGCCGTTGCTTTCATCCTCCGTCGCCTTTCTTTCGATGGTCACATTGCCGTACACCGCCTTGAACCGTGCATAGAACACGTTGGTCTGGGGCGCGGGAAGCAGCTCGCTGCGCTTCGGCGTCAATTTGCCGGTCGCGTCCACCGCTCCCTTCTCCCCCACCGGGATGGTGCACGCGGCGTCCTGATACCATCCGACGAAGGTATAGCCGCTCTTGGCGGTGGGGACGGAGCCACGGAAGGCATTATTGCCCTCCACCACCTCCAGCGTGTTGTCCAATGTGCCGCCGCCATACGCCCACACGCGGTACTCCACCGTGTATTGCAGCGGCTCGTAGTAGAAGATGATCTCGTTCTGCCTGTTATCGGGACGGAGGACGATGCTCTGGCTGACGGTGGACACGCAATGATAGCCGTCAATGGACTCCGCAGCGGCCGTGACCACCGCACCGTATTTTCCCGTGCCGCTCACATCTGCGTGCAGCACATCGCCCGGCTTCGTGCTGTTGGGATTGCTGCCGTAGCGGAGATAGCGGACAACATAGCTCTGTGTGTTGCGGGTATAGAACACGTACAGCTCCGTGCCCTCATCGCGCACAGTGAGGGAGAAGGCTCCGGCGTTGACCTGCACCGTATCGCTGCTGTCGCCCCAGCGGACGGAGGCCGTGGAGCGCATCGCGAAGCCGCTGAATTCCTGCGGCGTGATGCTGAGGGTGGCGCCGATCTGGCCGATGCCCTCGGTGTAAACGGTGGACTCGGTGTAGTTGGAATAGGTGCCCGGTTCCACGCACTGCGGCTCGTCCGTGGCGGCATCCACATTTTGCAGCATGTAGTGGATGGCATAGTAGGCATTCCCGGTGTTTTTGGTATAGTAGAAGGTGACGACATTATCCGGTGAACCCACATAGCCGCCGCTGCCGTCCTCGACCACCGCCAGAACAAGCCGCTTGTAGAAGGCGTCCGGCACACAGTCCTTCACCACCGCGAAGCGCTCTGTGACCACCGCCTTGGAGGTTTCTTTCTCCACGGAGCCGGTATCGGTGGACTCGGACACGATCAGCTCGCCTGTGTCATGATACCGGTATTCCACCTTATAGGACACCTTGGCGGCATGCACATAGTAGAAGGTGAACACGTTGACGGTGGGCGCGGCCACGTTTGGCTCCTCCCCCATGGTGATGGAGTGGCTGGCCAGCGTGGGATAATAGCCGCTGTTGAAGCCGCTGTACATCTGGTTGTAGGGGTCGCCCGCCTTGGGATAGAAGGTGCGGGTGCTGCCCTGGTTGGCGTAGCCCCGTGTGTCCCCGGCGATCTGCCGGTGGTAGCCGCCGCCCTCACCGGCGTAATAGATGTAGGTGCGGCTCTCTCCGCTGCCATTGGTAACGGTGTAGGCTTTTCCGTCCTGCGGGCTGTACAGGGACGCCTTGTCCAGCAGCGCCCTCCATTCTTCGTCAGCCGTTTCCTTCAGCACGTAGTGGATCAGGTAGGGCTGCGCCTTGTGGCTGCCCCAGTCGGCGTACACCAGCAGATCGTCCTTCACCGCCGTATCCGCGGGGGTAAAGGCCGTCTTTTTCCCGTTTTTCAGGTAAAACCAGCCGTTGAAGCTGTAGCCGTGCCCCGACCAATCGTCAGTAGGATCATCGATCTCATCCATCGCTAAGCCGTGATTCACGGTTCTTTCATACAGAACGAGCGTCTTATCGCCGGTGGTCTGGTACGTCTCCATGTACTTCCGGTTCTTGAACAGGCGGACGGTATATGTCTTCGGCTCCCATTTTGCATACAGGCTGATATCGTGCTCCGGCATGGTGCTGCCGGGGACGTATTTACTGCCCGGGAAGCAGCCGGGGGAGGTGTACCAGCCGCCGAAGGTATAGGCGTCCCGTTCCAGCGTATCCGGGTACTCCTCGGGCGTAGGGGGGGGCACCCAGCCGTCGAGATCGTCCTGATACGGTATGTTGTCGTACGTATTGATCTCGTCGTAGTTATGCGCCGTGAGTGTGTAGCTGTTCCGGTTGTAGTAAAAATTGGCGGTGTAGGATTCGCGCCCGTCGGCCAGCGGTTCATTTGTCTCCTGTACGCTGCCGCCGACCTTATCCCGCATACAGGTAAAGCCCGGCAGGGGAGGGTCTGTCTGATGCTCGATGCCATCATTGTCATCGTTGGCAAAGACGGTGTCGTAGAGCATATAATACCGCGTCACCCCGTCCACTGTGCGCTCTGCCACGCCCTCATCCGTCTCATGGCCCGGCAGCACCTCCACATAGAGCTTATAGATCCACTGGCGGGGAATGCTCCATTTCACATTGGCGCCGTTGTCGAAAAAGCCCAGAAAGTTCACCGTGCTCGCATCGCCCCACTGGCCGATCAGCTTTTCGGCATAGAGCAGGTCATCGTTCAGCACAGGATACAGGCATTTGATGGTGGAGTTGGTCTTCTCCTGCGTGTACTTCACGTTGTACTCGCCGTTCCAGCCGGCGAAATAGGCGTAGTGGCCCCACTGCCCCTCACCCCGATGCTCATTCGCTTTGTTGGCGGTGTAGCTGCTTCGCGCCGTCTTGATCTGGCCGAACACCTCCTCGGTGGGCCACAGGTGCAGCAGATCGGTGCCGTAGGGGACAGTGAATTCCAGATAGTGGAACCGATCCCCCTTGGCGTTATAGCCGCCGCTGTCGGGATATGTGCCGATGGTGTAGGTATACGCTGTGCCCGTGGGCTGCTGGATGGTGGGAAGCTCGGCCACCACGCCCCAGTCGCCGCTTTGGATGTTATACAGCAGGCTCTCCACGTCATTGACCGGCTTGCCGTCTTTCTTCGGGCGCGCATTGTTCCCCGTCTCCTGATAAAAGCCGAAGGGTCGCGTGCTGCCGCCCACCACGGAATAGACAGGCGTGTTGCTGGGGTTTGCGGGAGGGGCGACCGTGTCCTCGGCCGAGACATACTCCTTGGCGTAGTAGAACCGCAGGGTGTAGCTCTTGCGGGTATAGTAGATGTTCACCGTGGTGGAGCCGTCGCCCTCAATGGTGACGTCCCCATCGGCTTTTTCATAGACGGAATGGCGGAAAAGCTCCGGCTTGCAGCCTTCGTTGTGGGTGTGTCCGTCGCCCTCGGTGAGCCCGCAGATGTAGGAATCCGCCGTGAGCCACGATGCATCGCCGGAGACGACCTGACCGGCGACGGCGCTGCGCTTCTGGCTGCCCATGTAGTCATATTCGGTGCCCTCTGCGTTTTTCAGCCAGTACACCACGGTGTACGTGGTGTCGGCGCTCTTCCACAGGGCGATGTAGCTGGCGTTCTCCGCCGGAACGGTGGTGGGCAGGGTGGTTTCGGCCTTGCCGTCGCCCACGCCGTTTTCGTCCAGCTTGTCCCAGCCGGCGAAGAGGTAGCCGTGGCGGGTGGGGGTAGTGGCCACAAAGGGCGTACCATAGCGGGCGTAGACGTGCTCAGAGCCGTAGCCGCCGTTGGCATCCAGCTTGACCTGGTAGTAATTGCGGTCATAGTAGCACTCGAACACGGTGGAGCCGTCCGCCGCCACCGCCTCGGGATAGTGATACAGCTTGGTGAAGCCGCGCGTCTGCTCCTCGCCCAGCCCCAGAGCTTCATTGGCGATGATGGTGCCCGTCAGGGCTCTGCCCCGCCTGTAATAGTCCACGTTCTCCGAGTACATGTCGTCGTGAATGTTCTGGAAGTAGTAGCGGACAGCGTAGGACACCGCGATGGCCTTGTAGTAGACGTTGACGGTGTAGGTCTCCCCGGTGTAGCCTGCCCCCACCGACAGAGCCAGACTCTGGGCGCTGACCGTGGCCGCGCCGGGGTCGGCGGTCGCCGGATCATCGGGGTTCCAATAGGGTGCATAGCCCAGATAGGTGGGGGACAGCACCGTCTGGCTGTACGGCTCGCCGCTTTTGATCGTTGCGGAGAAGCCGGTGTAGATGGGCAGGCTGGTCACAGCGTCCAGATAGTTGACGGTGACGTTGATATACTCCGGAGCGCTGCTGCGGGACACCCGGCGCGGCGTGCGTCTGGGCGCGGCAGCCGCCGCGGACGTCTCCTGCGTCAGCTCGTCCCTCTGGCGGTTCAGAGCGGCGGCGTCCGCCTCCACATCGTAGGAGACGGTGACCTTGACGGGGTCGGAGGCGCTCTCGCCGCCCACCGCGCAGCGCACCATGGCGCTGCCCTTTTCCAGCGCGGGAGACACCATGGCATACGTCAGCGTCAGGGACGCGGCGGTGGCGTCGTAGATGCTCACCCAGTCGCCGTCCAGCTGTATCTGCCACTGATAGTCCGTGTCGCCCGTCTCGCTGGCGGCCTCCATCGTGACGCGGCCGGACTGGGGCAGCGTCACCTGCGCCGTTTTTGTCCCGTCCACGGTGACGGTGACGGCATCGGACGCGTCGCCCACCACGGTCAGGCCGCCGGGCAGCAGCTCCATAAACAGCACAAGCCCCAGCAGCAGCGAGAGCAGCCGCCGGAAGCTCATGGTTCGGTTATTGGTACATTTCTTCATTCGGCGTCACCTCCCGCTCAGCCGTTCCCATGCGATCTGCGCTGTGTCCCCGCCCTCCCGCTGCACCGCAGCCGCCTGCACGTGGATGCTCAGCGCTTTGGACAGCTCTTCCAGCTCCGTGCGGGTCATATTCTCCGATACGTCCACCGCGCCGCCGTCGATAAGCCCGGCATCCAGCGCCGTGTTGGGCGCCAGCTCCCGATAGTAGACATTGTCCTGCAAATGCGTCCAGCCGTCGGCCACGCGCCATGACAGGCTGCCGGCTCCGTAGGTATAGGTGCGGTTATCCGCGCCCAGCGTCCAACCGCCCTGTACCTCCGCAAAAACGTAGACAGCGGCCTCGCTGCCCTCGAAGCGGACGGTCAGGCCTTTTTTGGCGGCCACACCGGGCTGCACCTGCACGCTGCCGCTGTCGGTAACGGTCAGGTCGCCGAAGGTGATGACCCGCGCCCCGTCCTGTGAATGGGCGGAGGCCACATAGCGGGAAAAGGTCACGCCGGTAAGGGCAAAGGTGGCCACCGCCAGATACAGCAGCCATGCCCGCAGGGGCAGGCGGCGCTTATTCGGTTTTGCCAGCCGCTTGCCTGCCATAGTCTTCTCCTGTGTCGCGTTTCTTCTGTAATACGTCCGGTACCAGCACCAAAACGGGGATCATCAGCACCAGACACAGCGCGCCCAGCGGCGTGCGCAGGAAGCGCACCGCCGCGCCCGCACCGTGAAGCGTCAGCACCACCCGTCCCAGCACATCGGCGGGCGGCACGGTGTCCGCGTCGGCGGTGTTGTTGGCGTCGCCCTTTGTCCGATAGCCCTCCGCCGTCACCTCCGTGACGCGGTGGGTGGTGGTGTTCGCGCCGCTGCGGAACATGATGATATCCCCGGCGCTGTACGTCTCCTGCCGGTGTACGATCACCAGATCGTCGGCGCGGATGGCCGGCTCCATGCTGCCGGTGAGCACCACCGCCGAGCGATAGCCCAGAATGGCGGGACTGTCGTTGTGAAAAAGTCTCTGCGCTGCCAGTGTGTACAGATTCGCCAGCAGCACCAGCGCCAGTGCCGCCACGATCACCCCTTGCACCGTCCTGATGACGGCACATCCGATTTTTTTAGCCACGCTTGTGTCTCCTTTTTGTGTTTATGCCTGTGATGATAACGATCAGTGCCGCCGCGCCCGGCGCCAGCACATACCACACCGGCGAGAACTCGTCGCCGGTCTTGGGATCGGGTGCGGCGGGCTCGATGACCGTGCCGCCGGAGCTGCCCTGATCGACGACGGTCAGGTAGAAGCCCAGCTCCTCCACATCCGTGGCGGCGTTGCCCAGCGCCGTGTCCGCCGCGTCCTGCTGGGCGCTCACCTCAAACAGCCACGACCACAGGATGGAAAAATCCTGCCGCTGGTTGCCGCCCACGGTGCCGCTGACGGCGCGCACCACCTGCCCCTCGTCCACCCCGTCGGGCAGGACGTAGGACGTTGTGTCGGCAAAAGCCTCGCCGGTAAGGGCGGAGGTCACCGGCAGGGCGGCGTTCGTCTTTTTCTCATAGAGCACGGCGGTGTAGCGGACGGTGCGGCCGGTGTTGTTTTTCAGCCGCACCACCGTTTCGCCCGCCGTGCCGGGGGCGATCACCCTCTGCCCGTCGGCGGCGTTCACATTGTCGTAGCTGCGGCGGAACAGCTCCAGCCGCGCCGCGCCCTGCGCGTCCGTCTCCGTGGCGCTGTCCCACGTGAGCCGTCCGGTGGTATAGGTCAGAATATGCTCCGGGCGGGTGCCGCTGCTGGCGTAGGTCACGCCCAGCGCCGCCGGAAGCAGGATAAGCTGGATGAGGAGCAGCGCCAGCACCACCTCCAGCCGATTGGTTTTTTCGCGGAGGCTCATGCCGTCCCTCCCTTCCCCATCCGTTTTCCGGTACGCAGGCCGCCCGTCCGCCGCGCGGACAAACCGCCTATATACCGGAGCTCCCGCCTGCCCGCAAGGGGCAGGCGGGTTCTCGATGCCGCAGGGAATAGGGGTGTTTCTCCGCGACCCGTACAGCAAATTGGTTAAGATAGATTAGTCGACCTGGGTGACGGTAGTGACAACCGTCAGCTGAATTTCAGCAGCCTTTCCCTCAGCAGCCTGATCGCCCAGATAGGTGTCCTTTATATCACTGGCATCGTCATGATGGAACGGCCATTCCCAACTGACAGAAGGCGCTTTATGATCTTCGGCAGTGAGGCTATCCAAAGAAGTTCCCGCCTTATACGTGGCACTGAAAGCATTAATTCTGTTCTCAACTTCCCTTCTCAGCGCCTCGGCGTTATCGAATTTAGTACCATCAACAAGCACATTTCCCCAAGTCTGAGTTTCAGCGTCGTATTCGGGAATCTTAATCTGCAAGGGGCAGTAGAATTTACCATCTGCACCCTTCCAATTGTCGTTGAGGGTCAGCGTTGCTGCGTACTGCACCCGCACCGCTACCTCAGGGGTTCCAGTCAGAGTCATGCTGACCATATTGCCCTTGGTTCCGGGAGCAACCAGCTTGCTATTATCCGAAGATACCACAGAGTTAGCAATAGTTCCACTAACGCTCTTATCATCCGTTGCGTATTCTTTGGCGAACGTGGCTCCATTGGCGGTAATCTTCACACCAAACTTAGCAACACGGGCGCTGTCATCACCGCGACCGCTGGTCACATACTTAGCGAACGTGCCGCCCACGAAGCAGCTGGTCACCAGCACCAGAGCCAGCAGCAGGCCGGCCACGCGCATGGTCTTTCCTGTTTTCTTTGTTTTCATACGTTTTCTCCATTCTGCTCCGGCACTCCCCCGGAGCTGCGTTTTTTTATTTTCTGCGCCTCCCCAGACGCGGGTTTACAGGTCATTCGGCGGGCTATGCTCTCCCGCCCCGCAGTCCCTGTAGGGCGGGACCCATGTGTCCCGCCGCAGGTATGCGCTCGCTCACGGCGGGGCACACAAGCCCCGCCCTACACTGTCATTGCGAGCCAGTGACCGATGTCACTGGCGTGGGAATCCGTTCCCCGTCATTCGGCGGGCTTTTCCGCCTTCAGCCGCTCCAGCTCCCGGCGCAGCTGCTCCTTCTCCTCGTCACCGGCGCGGGTCTCCCGGCGGCGGCGCAGGATATCCCACACCACGAAGGCGCACACCGGCACGCCGATGAAGATCACCATGCCCAGCGGCTTTTGCAGGAACAGCGCGAAGTCGCCCACCTTGGGAATACGGCCGCTGTACTGGCCGATGATCTGGTCGGCGCTGATAGGCTCGTCCTCGGTGTTGTTGGCGTCGCCCTTGGTGACGAATTCCGTCCGGTCGGCGCTGATGGAGACGATGCGGTGGGTGACGACGATGCTGCCGTCCATAAAGGCCACCACGTCGCCCACCTGCAGCTCGTCAATGTCGGCCTGCCTGGTAAAGATCAGGTCGCCCACCTCGATGTGATCCTCGGCGGTTCCGCTCATGGAGCCGGACAGCACCACCATGGGCGCTACGCCCAGCACGGTGGGCGGCGTTTCCGGGTGGAGGGTTCCCTTGACGATAATGATGATGTTGCACACCAGAAAGAACCCGAACACCACGCACAGCACCGCGCCGATGATATGCATCGCCGCGCCGCTTTTCTTTTTTTCTGTCATGTGTTTACCCCTTCCAAAATTATTTTTATATGGACGATCCATATATACACATGCCCAAATTGTCATTCTGAGCCGGTGATGGCCACCGGCGCGGGGATCCGTTTTCCCCGGAAAAACAAAAAAACCGGCTGCAAAAACAGCGTACCCGCAGGGTACGTTCTTTTGCAGCCGGTCAATCATGCAGTCAGTCCTGTTTAGACACCTTGGCTTTGCGTCTCAGCCTTTCGACTGATTTGCCAAATATTCGATTCTCTGTAATTATATTCTTTTTATCGTGTTTCGTCAAACGTCATCTTGCATAAATTTTGTTGTGTATTTCGTCAATTTTTGGCGAATACGCCTATTCCAGCTCCTCAAGCGCGGCCAGCACCCGCCGGTAAGCCGTCTCCGTCTCCGCCAGACGCGCCTGTGCGCCGGACAGCTCGCCGCGGCGCAGGCACTCCGTCATGTCCGATGCCAGCGCCCGCAGCCGCTCCAGCCCCAGATTGGCGGCCACGCCCTTGAGGGTATGCGCCGCACGGAAGGCGGTCTGCACATCGCCGCGCCCCAGCGCTTCGGACAGCTGGGGAAACGAGTCGTCCAGCGGAAACAGCCGCAGGAACCGCCGGGTCGCGTCCGCGCCGCCCAGGCGCGGCGCGGCCTCGGCGGCGGTGCCGCCGACAGCACGGTAGAATTGGTCAAGCGTCATGGCGCTTCCTCCTTATGCATTCCACAATGGTGCGCAGCATCTGCGCCGCGTCCAGCGGCTTGGGAATATGCCCGTCCATGCCCGCCTCCAGACAGGCCGCCACATCCTCGTCAAACAGGTTGGCGGTCATGGCGATGATGGGCAGCGCCGCGTCGGGGCGCTCCATGGCGCGGATGGCGCGGGTGGCGTCCAGCCCGTCCATGACCGGCATCATCACGTCCATGAGTACCGCATCCAGCTCTCCGGGCTTCGACGCGGCGAATGTCTCCACCGCCTCGCGGCCGTCCCGCGCCTGTACCACCTGCACACCGGCGTCCTCCAGCAGATAGACGGCGATCTGGCGGTTCAGGTCGTTATCCTCCGCCACCAGAATGCGGCAGCCCCGCAGGGACGGCAGCGCCGCAGGTATGGCCGCCGGCTCCGGGATGGCGCAGGGTGTCACCGGCATGCTGATCTCAAACCGGGTGCCCTCGCCGGGGGCGCTGTCCACCCGGATGGTGCCGCCGTGCTCGTCCACAATGCGCTTCACCACCGCCAGACCCAGTCCCACGCCTCCGGCGGTATCGTCGCGCACGGGGTTCTCCTGCGCGAAGGCCTCGAACATGTGCTTCTGGAACTCCTCGCTCATACCCACGCCGTCGTCCTCGCAGATAAACGTCAGCCGGCAGATGCCGTCCGCGTCATAGGCGGTACGGAAGCGGCAGCGCACCTCGCCGCCGGGAAAGCTGTATTTGATGGCGTTGCCGATGATATTCTGGCCGATCTGCCGCAGATACAGCGGGTTGCCCTGGAGCTCGTCATATTCCAGCGCCATCTCCTCTGTTTTCACCGTCACGCCCCTGGCCTCCGCCTGCGCCCGCGCCAGCAGCATGACCTCATCCAGCTCCGTTGACAGGCGATAGGGCATGGTCACGGAGGCAGTTTCCTTCCGGCTCAGGCGATTCAGCGTCAGGACGTCGTTGACCAGCGCCAGAAGATAGCGCGCGGCGGTCTGCGCCTTCTCGCGGCAGTCCTGTACCCGCTCCCGGTCGTCCGGGCTGCGTCCGATGATCTCCAGCATGCCCATGATGATGTTGATGGGCGTGCGGATATCGTGGCTCATGCTGCGCAGGAAGTCCGTCTTAGACCGATCCGCCGCGGTCGCCCGCTGCACCTCGGCCTCCAGCTGCCGCTGGTAGATCTTCTCCCGGCGCTTGCGCTCCTGATCGGCGCCCATCAGAAGCAGCAGCATCACCACCACCGCCGCCGCGTAGACGCCGAAGACGGCGATGACCGCGTTGCGGCTTCGGGCGAACACATAGCTCTCCGCCATGAATACATACAGGCGGTAGTCCCGATACAGGCCGCGCACGCCGAGAAACGCCTCGTTGGCGTTGATCCGTGTCATGGTGCTGCCGCCGCCGGCCTCGTCCAGCGCACGGATCAGGGCGACCTGCGAAACCGGCTTTCCATGCTGCGTCTCGTTGCTGGAGCCGATGACCGTCTCGCCGTCGGTGATGTAGGCATAGACCCTGTTGCTCAGCACCGTCTCATACCCGGCCAGCAGACTCTCCACCGACGACTGATAGGCCGCCAGCTCGCCGGTCCTGCGCTGGCGGGCGCAGAAGATGACGCCCGGCGCGTCCTGCCGCGCCACCGCCGCGATGTCATAGAATTTACCGTTGCGGGTCAGGCGCTGGGAGAATATTTTCTCCGGATACTGCCGTATGGCGGCGATGGCGCTGCCGGTGTACAGGTCGCGCCACTCGCCCTCGCCGCAGGCAAACTCCGGCTTCAGCTCGCCATCCAGCACCAGCACGTCGGTCATGCGCTGGCGCTGTGCGTAATCCTCCAGATATTCGTCTGTCCAGATACCGGGCAGCAGCACGCCGGATGTGGCCAGCTCCGCCGCCTGCTCCGTCAGGCGCACAAGGCTCTTCACCTCGTCCGCCACGATGATCTCCCGGTAGGTGACGCACTGGCGCTCAAGATAGTACACCGTGCGATCCATGGTGCGCTGGGCGTCCCGGCGGCCGAGATACATACCCACCAGCGCCGTGGCCGCAACAGCCGCAAGCCCCACCGCCAGCATGAGCAGAAGGGCGGCCTTGTTGGAAATTCTCTTCATCATGGCGTCACCCCACCAGGGCCGCTTCCGCGTCCACACCGTATCTTGTCAGAATATCCGCGATGGTGCCGTCCTCCTTCATCTCCTCCAGCACCGCGTCCAGCTGCTCGGCCAGACCGCGGTCGTCCTCCAGGCCGAAGGCCGCACCCAGCCCCACACGCAGCAGCTCCTGCTCCAATATCCGGTAGCTGCCCGTATGGTGGCTCATAAAGTGCCGGTAGGCCGTCTCGTGGCCGGCTCCGGCGTCCACATAGCTCTTGTTCAGCGCGGCGAACACCTCGTCCATGCTGACGAAGCTGTACACGTTCTGTACCTGCTCCACGCCGTCCACCTGATGGTTCAGCAGCAGCTCCTCCGGTCTGGAGGCGTTCTGCACGGCGATCCGCTTTCCGTTCAGATCGCTGAGCCGGTAAATGCCGCTGTCGCTGCGTACCACCATCACCTGACGGCTGTACATATACGGCCCTGCCCACTGGTAGCGATCTTCGCGTCCTGTCATGGAAAAGCAGCCCCAGAGACAGTCCACCGTGCCCTGCTCCAGCAGGATGTCCTTGAACTGCCACGCGATCTTCTGAAATTCCGGCTCGTATCCCATACGGCGGCAGGCTTCCGTGGCGATCTCCACATCAATGCCGGCAAAGGAGCCGTCCTCGTCCAGATAGAAGTACGGCTCGTAGTTATCGCTGCCGATGACCAGCTTCGGCAGCGGCTCGTCCTGTTCCTGCCGTCCGCAGCCGCACAGCACCAGCGCGCACAGCACCAGCAGCGCCGCCAGCCGTTTCCCTATATGCGTCATTGGCTCTCCTCCCCGGTGTAAACCTCGCGGCGCAGCGTACCCTGCAGCTCCCGCAGGCACTCCGTCAGCAGCGGATCGAAGGCGCCGCACTCCCCCGCCGCGATCATATCCATAGCCTTGTCCATGGGGTACGGCTCCTTGTATACCCGGCGGCTCACCAGCGCGTCGAACACGTCCGCCAGCCCCGCCGCCTGTGCCGCAATGGGTATTTCCTCGCCCCGCAGCCCGTCCGGATAACCCTTACCGTCGATACGCTCGTGGTGCCAGCGGCATATCTCCGCCGCCGTTTCCAGCAGCGGCTCGCCCTGATAGTCCTTCATGCTGCGCAGGATCGTCTCGCCTATGACCGGATGTCCCTTGATGATCTCAAATTCCTCCGCCGTCAGCTTGCCGGGCTTGTTGAGTATCTCGTCGGGAATGTCCAGCTTGCCGATATCGTGAAACATGGCCGCCGCCGCAATGCGCCGGCAATCCGGCCGGGTGAGCCGGTACCGGTCGGTCTTTTCCGTCAGGCGCTCCAGCAGCAGCTCCGTCAAGCGGCGGATATGGCGGGCATGGTCGCCGCCCTCGCCGTTGCGGTAAGCCACGATCCGCGCCAGCACGTCGGCCATCATGCCGCTGCTGCGCTCCTGCGCACGCGCCTGCTGTATCAGCACCGATGTGAGCCGCCGCTGGCGGGCGTACAGCTTCACCGTGTTCATCACGCGGCGGCGCACCACCTGCACATCGAAGGGGCGCTCGATGTAATCCACCACGCCCAGCTCATAGGCGTGGCTCATGCTATCCGCCGAGGTGTCCGCCGTGATCATAATGACCGGTATGTCGTCCAGCAGCTCCCGCCGCTGCATCTCCTCCAGCACCTGAATACCGTCCATGCCCGGCATGATCATATCCAGCAGCACCAGTGCAATGTCTGTTCCATATTTTTCCAGCTGTGCCATGCACTCCGCGCCGTCCGCGGCCTCTGCCAGCTGAAACTCCCCGCCCAGCATCTCCCGCAGGATGGCGCGGTTCAGGGGCGCATCGTCCACGATGAGGATGCGCTGCGCCGTCTCGCCGCCGACCGTCTCCTCGTCCCCTTCCCTGACCACCGCGTCCTTCCTCCGCTTGGCGCGGTACATGAGCCGGTCGGCGCGGTGGGCGGCCGCCGCTATCGTTTCACCCTGCGCCATCACGCAGCCGATGCTGACCGTCAGCCGCAGCTCATCGCCGCAGCCGGGTATGTCGGCGCTCTGCACCCGCTGCCGCACCGTCTCCAGCATGGCGGCGAACTCCTTTTCCTCCGCTTGGGGCACCAGTATCAAAAATTCGTCACCGCCGTACCGCACCAGCGAGCCGCGGCTGCCCAGCTCCCGGCGGATCACCTCCGCCAGTACCCAGAGCGCCTTGTCCCCCACGCTGTGCCCGTATACGTCGTTGTACAGCTTCAGGTCGTCCATATCCACCAGCGCCACGCCGCCGCGGAACACCTCCGCGCTCATGTCGCGCTCGTAGTGGTTGCGGCTGAGCGCGCCGGTCAGAACGTCCTGCTCCTGCTCCTGGGTGTCCCGGCCGGAGATCACCAGCGTGTTGTCGTTCACCCGGTCGATGCGGATGTCGTACTGGCGGTACGCCTGCCCGCCCTGCCGGAGACGCAGGCGAAAGCTGTCGTTATCCGCGTTCCCATCGAAAAAGCCCGCGCAGGTTTTCGCCGCTGAGATAGCGCGTCCAGACATCCTTTTCCGCTGACACGGCGCAGCCGTCCCGGAAGATGTTCCGCAGCTCGTCCACGCTGTACCACTTGTCGCTGATCCCCTGTGCCAGCCCGGTCTTGCACACCCGCAGCTTGCCGCAGCTTCTGTCGTATTCGCACACCGTGTCGCAGAAGGGCAGCAGCGCCGCAATAAACCGATCCTTTTCCGTCATAGCGATTACCCCATACCGTCACGCCGTCGCCGGCATTTTTACCGTATATTATACCGAAATCCGCCGGGTATTGCAACAGCCGCAGCAGGAAAAAGCGCGGCCTTTCGGCCGCGCTCCCACTCACATATCCACTTTTTCGTAGGCTCTCGCCGCTGCCCGGAACGTCAGCAGCGTGCAGCCCGTGTAGATCAGAATACCGCCGATGAGCACCGGCAGCAGCCGCAGCTGCGTGGCCGCGTCCATGTCGTCCAGCCACGTCAGGCCGGGGATATGGGGCAGGGCTTCCATCACCAGCATCAGCAGCGCCATGGGGATGGTGGCCTTTACAAAGGCCACGCCCACCTTGTAGCCGTTCTTGTAGAAGGAGGGCAGGAACACGGCGTTGAACAGCGCATAAATCAGAAAGCCCGCCGCCAGCAGCGCCAGATTGGGGTCAAGCCCCACCAGATTGTCCTTGCCCGGCTGCAAACGCGCCGCCAGCAGGCAGCAGGGCGCCAGCAGCACCAGCGACGTCAGCTCGATCAGCGCCGTGAACAGGCACCCGGCCTTCACCGCGTCCCGCTTGGGCACCGGCAGCAGTGCCGTGTAGTACAGGTCCTTCTGCTCCCGCATGTTCAGGAAGCTGAAGAACAGCCCCAGTGTGACGTAGAAAAAGATCACGGTGTAGGGGTAATTGGGGATGATGACCATGATACCGAACAGGCAGAAAACCGGCGTCATGGGATGACACACCAGCCGCAGCTGCTTATATAATAGCGCCTTCATCCAGCGGCCTCCTTTCCACATGTACGATGATATCCTCCAGCGTAACGCCCACGCCCTTATAGTGGTCGCGGAAATCGCCCAGCGAGCCGGTATACTGCATCTCGCCGTCCTTGATGAAGGCGATGTGGGTGGCGCACTTCTCCAGATCGGAGGTGATATGGGTGGAGAACAGCACGCTGCGCGTACCGTCCGCCACCAGACGGCGCAGCAGCTCCGTCAGCTCGTCCCGGCTCACCGGGTCAAGGCCGCTGGTAGGCTCGTCCAGGATCAGCAGCCGGGCGTTGTGGCTCAGCGCCAGGGCGATCATGTACTTGACCTTCATGCCGCTGGACAGCTGATCCACCCGCTTTTCCTCGTCAATGGCAAACAGATTCAGATAGTGGCGGTATTTACCCTCGTCCCAGTTGTCGTAGAACCGGCGGGTGACGTCGGTGATAACACGGATCTTCTTTTTCGGGTAGAAGTCGATGCCGCCCAGCACCACACCCAGCTCCCGCCGGATGGCGCGCTCGTTGGCAGCGTAGTCCATGCCGAACACCTTCACCTCGCCCCCGTCCGGATGCACCATGCCCAGAATGGCCTTCAGCGTGGTGGACTTGCCCGCGCCGTTACGCCCGATGAAGCCCATCACCGCCCCCTCCGGTACGGCAAAGGACACGCCATTCAGGGTAAACGCCGGGTAGCGCTTCGTCAGCCCCCGTACCTCCAACACGTTCATTCGTCGTCCACCTCCCCGTCCTCGCTGGGCAGGCTGTTGAACACGGTCTTCATCAGCGGGTTCAGCTTGTCTACGGTTTGCAGCGCAAGCCCCTTCTTCTTATCTGCCATCAGCACCAGCGTGTCCCCCGGCTCCAGCCCGAACATGTCCCGCGCCTCCTTGGGAATGACGATCTGCCCCTTGGGGCCGATCTTCACGCTGCTCATAAAGTACCGGTCGTTTCGTCCCATACACTCGCTCCTCTCGGTTGGATTGGTATAACTTTTCTTACTTTTCGCATTGTAGCACCCTGAGCAGAGGCTGTCAAGAGGCAAACGACACCGCCTGCGGACGCGGCGCCGCCCCGCAGCAAACCACCCCAACCTCCTCGCCTCCTCAAAGACAGCTTCCGCCGTTTTGTCGAAATTTTGTATGTCTCCCGTCGGAATTCCCGGCATTTCTCCTTTTTGCACAACGGTGCGCAAGGATATTTGTTGTTATTTACAAGGAATTTGCCCCCAAAAACGTCCGCCGCCCTCTTGCATTTCCCCCTCCGCTGTGGTACACTTAGGCAGTAAGAATCCGTGATAAGTTCGATTGTTAGGCGAAAAATTTCGCATATCATTTCTGGGGTGTGAAATATGAAACAGATGGGGGCAGCCTCGCGCAAGAAACTGAATATCGCGCTTCTCATCCTGCTGCTGGCCGCTCTGGTGGTGCTGGCGGTGGTGCTGTTGGCGCGCACCAAGCCGGACGCTGTGTCGCCGGACAACCGTATCGAGACGGCGAAATCGCTGTCCCTGACGTTGCCCCGCACGGCGCTTTCTGCTATTTTTGATGATGCTGCGTCACCGCAAACGGGTGGATATTCGGCAGTCCCGCTGACCGGCGACCTCTCTCTCCCCAACAGTCAGCTCACTATGGACGTCAACAAGCAGCTTTTGCCCGGCGACACCTGGACTGAAACTTTTGACGTAAACGCCCGCTTCCGCGGCACGGCTACCATCCGCTTCACCGCCGCGCTGAAAGATGATCCTGAACTGCCCCGTTCTGACCTTGATGTGCAGAAGGAGGACAAACCCGAAAAGCTTTCTTCTCAGCTGAGCATGACTGTGAAACAAGGTGATACTGTTATTTACAGCGGTGGTTTGGCTGGCTTAGCTGATGAAGTCGGAAAAGGTGTTACCACTTCTGTCCCCGGCTCCTCTCCTGCCAAGGTTCCCTACACCGTGATTCTCAAGCTGAACGAAGAAGCGGACAACCGTTACCAAGGTCGGAGATTCAGTCTGCTGCTGACATGGCAATTGGATGACACCGGAGGCGGCGGTGGCGGCGGTGGCGGCGGTACGATCATCGTCAAGCCGCCCAAGACCGGCGACGATTTCTCGCCGTTCCTGATGGGCGGCGCGGCGCTGGTGTCCCTGTCATTGCTGGCGGTGCTGGTGCTCCGCCGCAGAAAGGGGGAGCATCATGACTGATACCTCTGCCAAGCGCACCGACACCCGCCGCCGCTGGCTCAGCAGCGCTTTGCTGACTGTCCTGCTGGCGTTGGGACTGATCGTCACCACCCTTGCCATCAGCACTAAGATCAGTGTCGAGCGCATCTTCCACACCGGCACAATTGATATCGAGATCGGCCCCGAAGATTCCAGAGAGGGTCATGCTGGTGAACCCGGCACAGCAGGTGATCCTATCTTTCCGGAAAATGCCCCCATCGGCAAGGAGGGCAGCAACCAGTTCGCTGAGCCGGGCATGAAGCTAAGCCGTAACTTTTACGTACACAATGTCGGCTCCGCTGCTGTCTACTACAAGCTATACGTAGACGAGGTGGAGGGTTCAGAACTTGCCGATGTTCTGAATGTGACCATCGCCTATAAAGGCAGTGATACTCCTCTGTTTTCCGGCAAGCTTTCCCAGTTAAAAGAAGGCGTAACCATCGAAAGATCACTACCTGCTGAACCTGCTGAAAACGCGCTCCAATGGTTCACCGTAACCATCCGCTTCCCCCAAGATACGGACAATGCCGTGCAAGGAAAGGCGCTGACTTTCCGTCTCTGCGCCGATGCCACTCAGTCTGCTCACAATGGTGAGGACGGCAAACCCCCCGTATTTGAAAATGAGTAATAACATAGGAGCCATCCCATGAAAGAAACTCTCGGAAAGATCCTGCGTATCTTCACCACCGTGCTGATGGTGCTGTCCATCTGCATGATGATCTTCACCGTGATCTCCGTGCTGACCTTCAACCGTTCCGACCGGCAGCTGTTCGGCTACCGCGCGTTCATCGTCCTGTCCGACTCCATGTCGGCCACCGACTTCAAGGCCGGCGATCTGGTGCTCACCCGCGACGTTGATCCCGCCACGCTCCAGCCCGGCGACATCATCGCCTTCACCAGCACCAACGACGAGAACTACGGCCAGACCGTCACCCATAAGATCCGCTCCCTGACCACCACTGCCGACGGCGAGCCGGGCTTCATCACCTACGGTACCACCACCGGCACTGATGACACCGCCGTTGTCACCTACATGGACGTGCTGGGCAAGTACGCCGGGCATCTGGCCGGCGTGGGCAAGTTCTTCAACTTCCTCAAGACCACGCCCGGCTACATACTCTGCATCTTCGTCCCCTTCGCCCTGCTGATCCTGTCCCAGTCTGTGGAGACAGTTCGCCTGTTCCGCCGCTATAAGGGCGAGCAGATGGCCGAGCTGCAGGCGGAGAAGGACAAGATCGCCGAGGAGCGCCGCCAGAGCGCCGAAATGCTGGCCGAGCTGCAGGCGCTGCGCGCCCAGCTGGGGCAGAACGCCCCCGAAGACGGCGCCGCCCCTGTACCGGACAGCGCCCCCGCCGCCCAGCCGGAAACACCGCAGACCGACACCACGGAAAGCGCGCCGGAGCCTGCCGAGACCAGATAACGCAGCCCGGAAACGCTGCTCCGTGTCAGATCATAAGAAAGGAAGTACCATTATGAAAATGTATCGTCCGCACAGGCTCTGCCCTCGGAACAGCAAGCCAAAGGAACCCAGCCTGTACCGCTCTCTGTGCGTCAGCATTCTCTGCATGTTTCTGAGTACAGTCATGCTGGTTGGGACGACGATGGCCTGGTTCAGCGACTCCCTGCAAACCGGCATGTATACGATTTCCTCCGCGAATTTTACCGTGACCACGTATTTCTGCTCCGATCTCGCAGGCGAAAACGGTAACAATAACTGGCAGCGCCTGAATCCCGGCAATGCCACCATGTTCGGCGGCGGTTCTCTTTCCAGCGGCAGCTACCAGACCGCTTACCTCAAAATAGTGAACGACAGCAATATTGACTTGAAATACACCCTCACCATCACTAATACTGCGGGTGAGACAGATCCCACTCTCCCCTTGTCGCTTGCTTACAAAGAAGTTTCTAATGAAGCTGATTTGAAAACCGCTTTTACTTCTACTGATGAATCTTCTACTCAAAGCGGGGAGAGCACTTCCACCGGCACTGAGATTTCCTTTATTGTACCCAAAGCAACCACCGAGGGCGAAGTGACCACTCCGACTGAAAAGTATGTGGCTCTCAAACTGTCTCTGAACACTTCTGCAACTGACTCTGACGCGAGTTCCACTAACAGCGAGCAACCAGCTACACAGTACAAGTTCGGTCTGCGTCTGGCTATCACGCAGACTGATCCCACGGCTCAGGCCGCCGAACCAGAACCCCCCGTCATCACGGATGTGAACATGGATATCATTGGCGGCACGCCTTCCACTCCGGCTCTCACTGCACCTAAGCCCGCTGACGAAAGCAATTCCGGCACCACCGACACCACCGGCACCACCGGCACCACCGGCACCACCGGCACCACCGGCACCACCGGCACCACCAGCGGCGGCGATACCACTGTTACCGAAAACGAATCCGAAACCTGACACAAACACCAGCGCCCCCGGCGAAGGCCGGGGGCGCTTCCTATTCCCCTCTCACACCGTGGCGTCCACCGGGATGCGCTGCCGCGCCACCTGCACCCAGTGTACCCGCACGTCGCCGGAGGGCTGCTGGGTGGCGCAGAACGCCACGTCCCCCATGTGTCCCTCCACCGGTATGTCGCTGCGCTGCATGGCCGTAAACCGCCGGATATAGCCCGCCAGCTCGCCGATGGCCTTTACCGGCAGATCGGGCAGCAGATAATCGAAAAACTTATACATAAAGCACCTCCTGTATGTTCCTGGCTCCTGCTTTTCTTGACTGTACCCATCATACCAGGAGTACTGTCCCGAAAAACGGACAGTGCCCTGCACTTGTGCTTTTTCCTGCCATGTGGTAAAATGGTGCTATATACGTAATTCAGGAGGTAGCCGCCATGACCGAGTTGAATACCGCGCCCCAGCTGGCGCCCCATGAGCGCTGCACCGGCTGCGCCGCCTGCTGCAACGGCTGTCCCAAGGGTGCCATCCGCATGATCCCGGATCGGGAGGGCTTCCTCTACCCGCAGGTGACGGACGGCTGCGTCCAGTGCGGCCACTGCACCCACATCTGCCCCGTTCTGAAGCAGCGGGAGCCCCGCACAGAGCCGGCCGCCTTCGCTGTATGGAACGGTGACGAGGACGTGCGCCGCCGCTCCACCGCCGGCGGTGCTTTCTCCGCCCTGGCGGAGTATGTGCTGGAGGGCGGCGGCGTGGTGTTCGGCGCGGCGCTGGACGATGGGCTGAAGGTCAGCCACATCGCCGTGAAAAACCTCCACGACCTGCCCCGTCTCCGGGGCGCCAAGCCCGTGCAGAGCGACGTGGGCGAAAGCTACCAGCAGGCGCGCCTGTATCTGGATCAGGGGCGGCAGGTGCTGTTCTCCGGCACCCCCTGTCAGGTGGACGGCCTGTACCGCTATCTGGGCGAGCACCCGGAGCGGCTCATCACCTGCGACGTGGCCTGCAGCGGCGTGTGCAGCCCCGGCATCTGGGAAAAGCTGGTGCGCTCCATGGCCTATGTGAAGCAGCAGCGCCCCCTGACCGTGGACTTCTGTGGCAAGCTCAGCGGCGACAGCGTGCGCCGCTTCCACGTCTCCTTTGAAAACGGCGGGCAGTACGACGCGCCGCTGCTGCGCTCGGAGCTGGGGCGCGGCATCACCCGCGGCCTGTTCCTGCGCCCGGCCTGCCACACCTGCGGCTACACCAGCACCGACCGCACCGGCGACCTGACCCTCTGCGACATCACCGGCGGCAACATCTCCCCCCAGGAAAAGCAGCTGGGCATGTCCCTGCTGCTGGTAAACACCGCCAAGGGCGCCCAGATCTTCGACTCCCTGCCCCTGCACCGCCGCCGGTTCGATCTGGCCGAGGCGGTGGCGGCGGATCAGGCGCTGCGCTCCCCCGCCCCGGTGTCCGTAGACCGCACAAAATTCTTTGACGCCCTGGAGCAGGAGCCCTTCCGTCAGGTCTGCGCCCGCTTCCTGTCCCTGATGCAGCCCCGCGCCCGCGCCGCCAGACCGCTGAAGGAGCTGCTGCACATACCCTTCAAAAAGAGGAAAGACAAATGACCAAAACGCTGCTGCACACCTGCTGTGCGCCCTGCTCCGTGGCCTGCATCCAGCTGCTCCGGGCGGAGGGCATCGAGCCGGTGTCCTACTGGTACAACCCCAACATCCACCCCTATCAGGAATACAAGGCGCGCCGCGACACGCTGATGGCCTACGCTCCCTCCGTGGGCGTGGAGCTGATCGTGCAGGAGGACTACGGCCTGCGGGAGTTCTGCCGCGCCGTGGCCGATGACATCGACCACCGCTGCGGCAAATGCTACGGCCTGCGGCTGGAGCAGACCGCCCGCTACGCCGCCCTGCACGGCTTCGACAGCTTTTCCAGCACCCTCTTCGTCAGCCCCTACCAGAACCACGAGCTGCTGCGCCAGACGGCGGAGGAGATGGCGCGGCGCTACGGCGTGGCGTTTCTCTACCGCGACTTCCGCCCCGGCTTCCGTCAGGGGCAGCAGGAGGCGCGGGAGCTGGGGCTGTACATGCAGAAATACTGCGGCTGCGTGTTCAGCGAGGAGGAGCGCTACGCCAAGCAGATCGCCCGCGACATGCAGACCCCCGAAAAGCACCTGTAACGCGCAGGAACCGGCGTCCCCGCCGTCCTGCCTCGTAGGGGACGGCGTCCTCGACGTCCCTCCCTGCACCCCAAAAACAAAACCCTATCACACACAAAGGCGGCGCCCCACAGGGCGCCGCCTTTTGCATTTGCGTATGTTCATCAGCCATTCCTCGCCAGCAAATACAGCCGCTGATAGTCCAGAATGTCCACCTGCCCGTCCTCGTTGACATCGGCCAGCCGCAGGAAATACCGTACCAGCAGCTCATTCCGCGCCGCATCAGCGCTGTCGCAGAGCGAACCGGGCACCTGCCGCAGCGCAAGATAGTCGTACAGCGTCTGCAGATCCAGCGTACATTGCAGCGCGTCCTCCGCGCCGGTGCCGTCGCCGTTGACATCGCCAATGCGCAGCAGCAAACAGGCGACATTGGCGCTGCCGCTGTCATCGGACAGGGCAACGGGCATTTCCCACGCCACGCAGCCGCCGCCGTCCACCCGCAGCGTATACGTCCCCGCGCCGATCCGCAGCCCGGACAGCAGGAAAACGCCGTCCGCCCGCACGTCACCCCGTGCCGCCACGACGCCATCCTTCAGCAGCGTGACCATGGCATTGTCCGTGACACCGGCAACAGACCCGGAAACGGTGAATCCCAGCGCCGGAACAACTTTCTGCTCCACCAACACCGCACTACACACCGAGCAATGCTTTCCTTCGGTCAGTCCCGTCTTGGTGCAAGTAGGCTCAACAGCTTCGTCGATGACCTCCGTGTGCCCAGTCGCCTTGATCTCCGTCAGCCCGGAGAGAACCTCGCCGCAGACGCTGCACTTTGTCCCTGCCGCGCGTCCGGGCTGGGTGCAGGTCGGTTCCACCTTTGCCACCGTCACAACGGTGTGCCCCGTGGCGCTGACCGTCTCCGTTCTGGTCGCGGCGCACGCGGTGCAGGTATACGTTTTCACGCCGGTTCCTGTGCAGGTCGGCACAATGGTGATCTTGCCGCCGTCCCATCTGTGCCCCTTGGCGGGCACAATCGTCTGCTTCACCAACACCTTGTTGCACACCGAGCAGTGTTTGCCCTCGGTCAGTCCCGTCTTGGTACAGGTAGGCTCCACGGCCTTATCCACGGCCTCGGTATGCCCCTTGGCCGGCACAATCGTCTGCTTCACCAACACCTTGTTGCACACCGAGCAGTGCTTTCCTTCCGTCAAGCCCGTCTCAGTGCAAGTCGGCTCCACGGCCTTGTCCACGACCTCGGTATGTCCCTTGGCCGGAACAGCTTTCTGCTCCACCAGCACCGCATTACAAACCGAGCAGTGCTTCCCTTCCGTCAGTCCCGTCTTTGTGCAGGTAGGCTCCACAGCCTTATCCACGGCCTCGGTGTGAGGGATGGCTGTGTACCGCGCGGTGAACTCCGCATCGGCGGTGATGCTGGAATAGTCGCCGCCCCACCCGGCCAGTTCATAGTGATGCGCCTCGTCCGGCGCTTTTACCGCGTCCGGCGGCGTGGCCGCGGTGCGGTAGCGAACCGACTGCCGCGAGAGAACGGTGCCGTCCTCATCCCGGAACGTCACCTCGAAGAAGGGATCCTTCACCTCGCAGGATGCAGCGCACATATCCAGCGCGATGGGCCGACGGTCAGCGCCGACAGCCGATGTAGTAACGGTGGGCGTCAGGGTGACAGCTCCCTCCTTCTTCGGTTGGAACGTCATGGTCACCAGCTCCGCCCCATCCGCAAAACCCTTTGCGCAGATAAAGGTAAATTTCACCTGACCGCCGTCAATCTTGGGATTCGTCTCGATACACACGCCGTCCACACTCTCCATACCCGCGTCCACCTTCACGCCGGTGCATGTCAGCAACGCCGTGTCGTAGGAAATGCAGAAATCAGCGGCAGCCAGGCCGCTGCCGCTGTCCAGCACAGCCACAGCGGTGATGGTTTCATCGGTGCGGGCTGCGGCGGGCATGGTCACCCGCAGGGCGGGCACCTCCGGTGTCACCTCGGCCTTACGCAGGGCAAGCGTCCGGGTAAAGCCGATGCCGTTCATGGCGGCCAGCGCCGTATCGTACAGCTCGGAGGCCGCGAAGGTCACGGAGGTATCCGCGTCCACGTCGGCCGCCGCCTCCAGCGTCAGCCGCAGCAGCTCGCCGCCGGGTATCTCCTCCTTAGACGCAAAGGCGGCGGACACATACCCCGCCCGGCTGGTGTCCAGCGACTTCATCGCCCCGGACAGTGCGGACAGCGGCTCCGCCGCCACGCAGGTGAACAGCGCGGCGTCATAGCGGAATTCCAGCTTACCGGCAGCCAGCCCCTGGCTGCCATAGGTGCGGGCGGTGATGCTCACCTGCTCGCCCTTGTGCAGCGTGGACACGCTGCTGCCGCTGTAAAAATACAGCGTCTTGGTGGTGGACTGCGGCTCCGTCACCGTGAACACGCCGGACGCGCCGCTCAACGGCACGGTGACCAGCCCGGTGTTGTAGGCGTTTTCGATCAGGATACCCAGCAGATATTCCCCGGCTGCGGCGTCCGGCCGCACGCGGAAGTCCAAACGCAGGATATTCTGGGAGCCGGATATGCCGTCCAGACAGGCGCCGTTGAAGGACACCTGTCCGGCCGTCTCTGTGTTCACCGTCCCCAAGGCGGAAAAAGCTCCCACCATCGCCGCGCCGGTCAGCTCCAGCGCCGCGCTGTCATAGGACACGATGCCCTGCACACCTGCCAGCTCCTCCAGATTGGAGCCGCTGACATACACGGAGCGCGTCTCGCCGGGTGCAGCGGAGGCGCTGCCCACCCGCAGGAAGGCGCTGGCCGCCCATGCGGTGGAGATCAGATTCACCAGCAGCGCAGCGGCACACAACAGTGCCGCTGCGCGCTGGGATGCGCGTTTTGCTTTCATGGAACAGCCCCCTTACAGCGTCAAGGAACCGATAATGCCGTTGGCATACTGCAAAATGGTCAGCACCTCCACGGCCTCCAGCGTCTTATTGCCGTTCAGGTCGGCGCGGGCGAACTGCTCCGCGTCCAGATTCAGCCGGTCGTTGATGGCCTGCAGCACCATCAGTGCGTCCAGCACGTTGATCTGGCCGTCACCGTTGACGTCGCCCAAAGCGCTGCAGTCCACGGCCTCGCTGACCGTGATGGCATAGGGCTGCTCCGCCGTTCCCTTATAGGCGTAGTTCACGCCGTCGAAGGCGCGGATATAGTATTCCAGTCCGTCGGTGGTCACGTCGGAGGATGGGATCACGGCGGAATACCGGTCATTGACGGCGGTCATGGTCACCGCTCTCCAGCTCTCCGTGCCGGTGACGCGGTAGAACAGCTCCACCTTGTCGATCTGCAGATTGTCGTTGGCGGTGGCGCTGATGATCAGCTTGCTGCCGGTAAAGGCGCTGTACACGCCGTCGTGATAGATGTTGGGTGCCATGGTGTCCTTGGCGCGGACAGAGATCTTGCCGGAGGGCTCGGACTCGCTCAGATCCGTCTTGACCACGGTGAAGTTGTAGTAGTACATCTGGCCGGGGGTCACGTTGGTGTCGGTGAACGTCTTGACATCCGCCGGGATGACGGAGGTATTCAGCTTGGCGTACTGGCCGTCCTCCCTGTCGCAGCGGTAGACGTTGTAGCCCGCCAGCGTGTCGAAGTCGTCCTGCGCCCAAGTGAGGATCACGCCGTCATCGGCGGCCTCGGCCTGCATGGTCATAGCCAGCGCGGAGGAGGTGTCGATGTTGAAGCTGAAGCGTCCCCAGTCCTTGTAGAGCTTCAGGTGCCCCTCGGCGGAGCGTCCGTTGGCGATGGACCAGCACTGGATGCCGTTGGCGATCAGGGAGGTCATGGTGGTGGAGCCCTCCCACGTCCGGCTGTCCAGCCACTGCCCGGCTACCTCGAAGTCGGCATAGGGATAGCTGCTGCCAAAGCGCACCTGCAAGGGCATTTCGGTGTCCATATCCCGGTTGAAGGTCACGGTGAACGTGGTCTTGCCTGCACCAACGGTGGTGATCGCCTCGCCGTTGGCGTCCCGCAGGGACACGGAGCGCACCACCGGCCACACCGTCTCGGGGATCGTCTCCAGAATGGTGCCCTCGTTCAGGTCGGCCATGGACTGATAGTCGTCGAAGTCCAGTATCTGCTTGTTGATGGCCTCCTTTTTGGTCTTTTCGCTGAGTCCCTCGGTGCCCCAGTAGTTGCCGCCGATGCCGTAGCGGACGTAGCTGCTGGCGCTGGGCGCGGTGATGCGCAGCCACTTCTCCACGTTGTTTTCCGTGAAGCGGTTGAGGATGGCGTTGCCGTAGAACAAAGTGTCGTAGCCCTTGTCGCAGAAGGCTTTCCAGCCTGCGGTCAGGCGCTCGGACGTCCACGCGCGGGCGGCCGCGGTCTCGTTGTCGGACACGGCGCCGCTTGCCAGAACGGTCTTGCCGTCACCGGCGTCAGCGGCCAAGGTATCCAGATAAATAAAGGTAAAAGTGATCTCCTCGTTGGGCGCGCCGAAGTAGGTGGAAACGGAATTTGCGGGGATCGTTACGGTGTAGGAAGTGCCGGAAACGAGGGGGGCGGAGGGGGTGATGAGCAGCTGATTGCCGGAGGTGGCAGCGCTCACCGAACCGCCGGAAATGGCTATATTACTGAGGTTTTCGCCCTGGCAGAGGGTCTTGTCGGCAGTCAGGATCAGGGTCTGGGAGCCGACTAAAACCGTGTCGGAGGTGCGGGAGAGCAAATTGGTGTATTTGACAGAAATTGGCAAATCCTCTGTGGGCTCACCGTCGCAGTAGAGGGCGTCGGCTGTCTTGACCCAGAGGGCGCCGCCGTCCCAGTGGAAGTCCACAGCGTCGGTGAAAAGCTGCTTGGTCGTGCCGTCAGCACGCAGGGCAAAAAGTGCGCCGTTGCTGAACAAAGCAGTGCTTTCCGCTCCATTCTGCACGGATTTTGTTACGGTCACAGAATCGTCCTCGCTGATGTAGAGCAGGGCAGTGGCCGCAAGATCGGTGCCGTCGAGGGCGGCGGTGACGGTGGTGCAGCCGGTGGAAAGGGCGATTAAATTGCCATTTTCTACCATTGCGACCGCGTTATCCGCCACTGTCCAGGTGATACTTGCATTGGGGTTAGAAACGCACTTGAATTCAAGTTTAAAAGCCTCTTTAATTTCACCTAAATCCACTTTTGTACCACTTTCCGGGGAAAGGACGCCGGTGAGGACGGTCTTACCGAGGGTGAGACTGTCCACCTCCGCCGGGGCGGGGGTCTGGTAGGTAAAGGTAAGCTCCACTGCCTCGCTGGCGGCACCGAACTTGGTCTGGAGGGCACCGGCGGGGAGAGTCAGGGTATAGGACATGCCGTCGGTGAAGTCGGAGACGGGGGTGAGGGTCAGCTTATCCAGATGGAGGGTGCGGCGGAGGGAGACCATCTCGCCGCTGCCGTCCTTGAGGGTTATGGTACCGAAGTTATCGGCCTTGAGGAGCGACTCGCTGAAATCCAGCACGAGGTCGCTATCCGCGAGAATATCGTTGGTGATGTTGGTCTGCTCCAGGCGGAAGGGTTCCTCGTTGGCCTGCAGGCCGAAGAAGATGCGCACGGGCACAGTGCTGTTTTCCGTGGTCAGGTTTGCCAGCGCACGGTTTTCGTTGCAGCCGGTGCCGTAGAAGCCGTCATCGGTCTGGATGAAAGTAACACCATAGAAATTCCAGACTTGCCGGGCGCCGGTGATCTTCCGCATCTGAACGTAGTCATTATGGTACTTCGTATCACCTACACCCAGCTGTCCATAGTTATTGCCGTCACTGTAGGTCGTTTTGCCAAACACGCTGCCGTCCTGCATGTAGAAATTGTTGTAGTAACCGACCGCTTGGCCGCTGCCCTGTACAGAGAGGGTACGCTCCACACTGCCTCTACCATAATAGTACAGGGTCTGCCCCTTCTGGGCGGTGAAGTATCCACTGTCTATATAATCCTTTTTGATGGCGCTGACACCATCGGTGATCAGCACCGGCGTGGTACCGAAGCCCTCTCCCGCGCCGTACAGCTTGCCGCTCTCGGTCAGGAATACAGTGTAATCAGATCGGCCGATCACGTCCACGACCTTCTCGGAGATGTCCGTCTGCACCGCCTGACTGCGATTCGTGGTGGTACCGTCGCCCAGCTGGCCAGACCCGTTATCGCCCCACGCCCAGACAGAGCCGTCCTGCTTCAGGGCATAGTACCTACATTGAGAAGCCACCCCGTTATTACGCGTGGCGATCTTCTTCACGCCGGTCATGGGCTTGCCGTAGTTAAAGTTGTTGGCCGTCACGGTGCCGTCCATATTGTAGTATTGCAGCGTACCGTTGGAGAGGATGTAGATGCCATATTCGTAATAGCTGTTTACTGCAAAGTCGTCCACATCGGAGAAGTTCAGCTTCTGGGGCGTCATATAGCCCTCGCCCCAGCGCCAGAGGGTCCCGTCGCTGAGCCGGGCGTAATACGTACTTTTATTTCTGGCGAAATACTGTATATCCTCCACCTGGGTGGACGGCGCCGCATCGGAGATGCAGACCACAAGCTCGGCGGACAGATCGGCGCCCACAAGGGTGGCGCGGAGGGTGGCGGTACCGTTCTTGTGCTTGATGAGCCGGCCGTCGGCACCCATCTCGCAGACGTCCGGGTTGGAGGACTCCCATGTGACGTCCCGCTCGGTGGCGGTGGCCGGGGTAAAGGTCAGCTTCAGGTCATCGTCCGTCTGCTCCATGGTGGTGACGTAGAAGCTCTCCTCAAAGGCAATGCTCTCCGCCGGCTGCACCACGGTGACGGTGACGGAGGCGGCGAAGTCCTCACCCGTGGCGGGGCGGGCGGTGATAACGGCGGTACCCACGGCCACGGCGTGTACGGTGCCGTCCCTATCCACGGTGGCCACGTTCTCATTGGCGCTCTCGTAGACCACGCCGGTGCGGGTGGTGTCCACGGGGGCGAGCACGGGGGTCAGCTTCTCGGAGGTACCCACGGGCAGATGGAGGGCATCCTCGTTGAGGGTCAGGCTCTCCAGCGGCACGCAATCGGCCACATGGACGGCCATGTCCCTGTACACGGAGCCGTCGGCATTGCTGACGCGCACCAGGGTACCGCCGGCGGCCACGGGGGTGATGAGGCCGGTGTCGCTGACGGTGGCCACGCTCTCGTCCAGGGAGGTATATTTCAGATCGGCCACCAGCGCCGTTTTCACGGGCGCTACCTCCGGCAGCAGCTGCTTTGTCATGCCGGTGTCGAGAGTGATCTCAGATTCCGGCAGGGTGATGTCGGTGATGGTGGTGTCGGGGAACGCAATGATATAGTACGCTCTGTAATTAGACCATGTCGGGAAATATTTTGTCGCCGCACTGTATTCAGCAGTAAATCGTGGCAGGTATTCCCCGCCTATGTACTCGGCAAACCTCTCCATTACAGAGTCCTTAATTTGGAAAGAATTCCCCGTAGAGATAGCGGCGTAGACGGTGCCCGTATCCTTATGGCGGTCACTGATCATTATATCTCTAATGCTGATGGAGTAGACTCCAGCCGTGGTGTAGCTGCTGACATAGCCGCTGTTCTCCCCCAGATAGTTGCTGTTGCCGTAGAATACGCAGTCGGTGTATTCGTAATTATCGTTCAGCTTGAACGAGCTGTCCACAAAGATGCAGCCATCGCAGGGAGAATTGACTCTAAACATGTAAAAGCTTTGATCTCCACCCAGCTTATAGAAGGCGCAGTCCTTGGCGAGGTCGGCCATCAAACAGCCGCTCGAGTAGAAAGTGCTTACCCGCCCGCTGCTGAGGTCACGGCCATAGATCTCCTTTGCCCGGTAGTTCTGGCTGAATTCGCAGTTTTCGGCGTAGGTGATGCCATAGCCTCCGCTATTGCTGCCGTCATGCAGATACGGGTTCACCACATCAGTATAGTACAGCTTGATGGTGCCCCTATAGCTCTCGTAGAGCTGCACGCAGTACTTATCCATCAGCTCGCTGGGGAACATGCGGATGTGCTCGTCCTCGGTGCCATTGCACAGCAGGGTGCCGTCCACCTTGAGATAGGTGATGGCGGTGTCGGCGTAGGCGTCGTGGGGATCGTCCGTCCAGAACTGGAGCTGGGTGCCCGGCTCCACGGTGACGGTGACGCCCTCCTGAATGAGGGTGGCGTTGGGCAGGATGTAGTAGTGATCCTTGGTGAGGGTCATGTCCTCGGTGATGATGCTGGGCAGAATGGTGCCCCGGCGGACGTTGATGGTGGTCTTGGCTTCGCTGGAATAGACCTTCGTATCGTCCGCGTCCAGATCGTTTTTCGCGGTGACGGTGATGTTCAGGGCGATGATGTAATCGTTGGGACAGTCGTCGGCGATCTTCACCAGCAGGGACTTATCGGCGTCCACGCCGGTGACGAACGTGCCCTCCTTCGTCTTGCCGTAGTCGATACTGGCGTAGGTGCCCACATTGCCGTAGTTGACGTTATTGGTCAGGAACCGGATATACGGGCAGTCGATGTCCGCCTGACTTTTGGCGTCCAGCGAGAGGGTAACGTCCTTGGCGGCGCCCCAGCGGTTGCGGAGGGTGAAGGCCAGCGCCACCGTCTCGCCGGCGTCGATGACACCGTCGCCGTTGTTCTGGTCACTGAGGGACTTGTCATCAAAGACGAGGAAGTCGGCGGCGCTGACCTCCGGCCTGGGCAGCTGGGTCAGGGCGTTGTAGATATCCACGATCTTGGGCAGGTTGTGTGCGCCGTGGTGCTCCGGGTCGCAGCAGATGGCATTGCGGCCGCCGGTGGCGGCGATCTGGCCGTAGATGAACTTGGTGGGATAGGTGTTGGTGTCCGGGTAGGCGCTGCGCAGGAGGGCGGCCATGGCGGACACGTAGGGGGCGGCCATGGAGGTGCCGCTCCATGTGGCATAGCGGTTGCCGGGGATGGTGCTGAGGATCTGGCTGCCCGGGGCGTAGACCTCGTACTCCACGGAGGAGTAGGCCGCCACGTCGTAGTTGGTGAAGCCGCTCTCCTCGCCCCGTATGTCCACGCTCATGACGCCCATGACGTAGGACAGGGCGGCGGGATAGGTGGGCGCGGTGATGGGACGGCCTTCGTTGGGCGCGCCGTCGTTGCCGGCGGCGGCCACCAGCACGCAGCGGGTGTAGGCCGTCTCCAGCGCGTCCTGCACGGCGATGGTGGAGGCGCTGCCGCCGAAGGACATGTTGATGACGTCCGCGCCGTTGTTGTAGGCGTAGAGGATGCCCTTGGCGATCTGGGACTGGTTGAAGAAGCCGCTGGCCATGCCCGCCTTGATGGGCATGAGCTTCACGTTGTAGGCAAGACCCACCACGCCGATATGGTTGTTGGCGGCGGCGATGATGCCGGCCACGTGGGTGCCGTGGCCGTTGTCGTCCATGCCGCTGTCGCATCCCGTCTCCAGATCGACGCCGTAGACGTCGTCGATGTAGCCGTTGCCGTCGTCGTCGATGCCGTTGCCGGGGATCTCTTTGGTGTTGACCCAGATGTTGTCCTTGAGATCCTCGTGGGTGTAGTCCACGCCGGTGTCGATGACGGCCACCACCACGCTGCTGTCGCCGCCGGCGGCGATGCCGCGGGTGCGCAGGAGATCCCAGCTCTTTTGCAGGTTGCCGCTGCGCAGGTACCACTGATCCTGCCAGCTGGCGTTGCCCTGCACGGCCTCGGCCACGGTGTTGCTGTCGATGAGGGTGGTGTCGGCGGCGGCGTACATGTAGTCGTACTCCGCCAGCACCACGTTGTCCAGCGCGCGGACGTTGGCCATGACCTGCTGCACGTCGCCGGTGACGGAGGCGATGTACCACACGCCGGTGGAGGTGTCCATGAGCTTTTCAAGGCCGGTAATGCCGGCGCGGACAAGGGTGGTGTTCAGCTTGCCGCGGAAGCCGCGGGCAAACTTGACCATGATCTGGTCGCCGGCGTAGAGACAGTCGGCGCTGGCGAATTCCTCCGGGAAGGCCAGATCGTAGGGGATGGTCAGGGCGTTGTTCTCGTCCAGCGTGGCTGTGCCGCCGGAGGAGGGCTGCGCCGTGTCCGGTTCGATGTCGCCGGAGACGGACAGCTCCGAGCCGGACAGGCGGATGGCCGCCGTGTCCTTGTCGGTGATGCGCTGACCGCCGGAGGCGGTGTCGGTGTCGGAGGCGGGCGCCGTATCGGTGACGGCGGGCGCTTCCGTGCCGGCGAGGATGTTCGTCCCCGTCAGCAGGCTGGTGAGTTCCACTGTCGAGGCCAGCATGACCACTGACAGCAGCATAGCGAGTATCCGTTTTTTCATGACGTTTCCTCCTGTGAGGTAATTGCCCGGAAAGGGCATATTACCCCTTATTTTGCAACTGTATAGCATAAACCTCTGGCCGGGGAAAACAATTACCTGCTTGCATAGTATCGGTAATTTTGTGATTTGTCACAAGGAGTGGGGCGGAAAGTTGTGGAAAACGACAGATGGTGGGATATTTGTCCGGTATAGAGCGTTGCGCCGGAGGGGATGGCGTGATATAATGAGGGATAAGTCGAATTTTGCGCGGAGAAGGTGAGACGGCGTGATCGTATTGGATCTGGAATGGAACCAGCCCTTTGGCGGGCGGCGGATGGAGGAGATCATCCAGATCGGCGCGGTGCGGCTGGCGGAGCCGGGCGGCGCGGTGCAGGACTGGTTCAACATGCACATCCGGCCGTCCATCTACCCCAAGCTGTCGCCGGTGGCGAGAAAGCTGCCGGAGTCGGCGCAGGCGCTGACGGCGGAGCTGGACTTCCCGGCGGCGTATCAGGCGTTTCTGGACTGGTGCGGGGACGACTCCCTGTGGGCGGAATGGGGCGCGCAGGATCACGGCGTGCTGGCGGCCAACGCCGCCTATTGGCGGATGCCGGAGCCGCCGGTGACGGCCTGCGTGGATCTGCAGGCAGCCTTCGGCCGGACGCTGGGCATCGGCATCGGACGGCGGGTGGCGCTGGAGCAGGCGGCGGAATACTGCGGCATCCCCCTGATCTACGAGTTCCACAACGCGCTGTATGACGCGCTGTACGCGGCGCTGGTCAGCGCATGGCTGACGAAGGACGCACTGGCGGCGTCCGTACCGCCGCCCTCCACCGATAAGCCCCGCCGCAGGCGGAGCATCCGATTCTCCCCGGTGGAATATCCCCGGCAGCCCCGGCAGAAGGTGGGGATGTTCCCGGAGCGGGAGCAGGTGCTCAACAGCCGGCAGGCGCGGCTGGTGCCCTGTCCTCTGTGCCGCACACCGGGCGCGGTGGAATCGTGGTACCCGCAGGGAGACGTGTTTTACGGGACGTTCCGGTGCCAGGAGCACGGGCGGTTCCCGGTACGGATGTCGGTAACGCGGCAGAAAGACGGCTGGCAGGGGCGGCGGGTGGTGCCCACCCTGACAGAGCCGGAGCGGGCGGCCTTTGCCGCGGCGCACCAGCATGAGCCGTTCCAGTGCCGCCGGGAAAAGGCAAAGCGCCGGAAGCGGCATCGAAAAAAAGGAAAGGGACAGAGTAAGCCGGGCGCATAAGCGCCCGGCTTTTGTTTGTGGGGAGGGGTGCCGTTCGCGGGAGGGGCAAAAGCACCTCCCCCACGGGAAGAAACGGATTCCCACACCAGTGACACGGTCACTGGCGCGGAATGACAGCGCGGCGCGCTGGGAACGGCGGGACACATGGGTCCCGCCCTACGGGATGCGGCGGTCATCCAGGGCGGACAGGGTCGTCCGCCCCTACAAAGCAAAACAGGAACCGCGCAAAACGGGACGGCGGGGACGGCGTGCCCTACGAATAGACGCGGGGCGGCGAGGACGGCAAAATTCCGAAATATTTTCTTCCCCCTGTCCGCTTCGGCGGGGCTGCGGCGTTTATATAGTGATGACACAGGGCGGCCGCCTGTGTTATGATGAATGCAACAAGCTGCGGGGAGGTGGGCGTTTGACGGTGTGCATGACGGCGCTGGAGAGCGCGGAGGAGCGGCGGCTCTTTGAGGACGTATACCGCGCCTGCTGCGGGCGTATGCTGGCGTTGGCGCAGCGGAGGCTGTCCGCTCAGGCGGACGCCGAGGACGCGGTGCAGCAATCGTTCCTGGCGCTGGCGGAGCGCTTTTCCCGGCTGGCGAAGCTGCCGGAGACGCAGCTGGAGGCCTATCTGGTGGTGACCGTGGAGCGCAAATGCATCGACATCCTGCGGCAGCAGGCGCGGCGGGACGGCGCACCCTTTGACGAAACGGCGGCTCTGGTGACGCCGCCGCCCTGCGGCGAGCCAGTGGCGGACGCCATGGGGCGGCTGAGCCCCCGGTACCGGGAGGCGCTGCTGCTGCGGTACGGCTGCGGCTACTCCGCACGGGAGACGGCGGCGCTGATGGACATGTCCTACGGCGCCGGGCAGAAGCTGCAGCAGCGGGCTAAGGCCGCGCTGCGGCAGGAGCTGGAAAAGGAAGGATTGACTGTATGACAGATATCACATACGAACGTGCGCTGCGGCAGGGCGCGCAGCGCATGGCGGCACTGCTGGCATCTGAGCTGCCGGAGACGGTTGCCCCGCCTTCGCCGGAGTTCGCCCGGCGGATGGAGCCGGTGGTACAACAGGGCGCGCGGCGGCAGAGCCGCCGGAGAATGTGGCAGAGAACAGCGGCCGCGCTGGTGACGGTGTGCCTGTCCTGCGGGGTAATACTGGCGGCCAGTCCAGTGGCGCGGGCGGCGGTGAGCCGCTGGTTCGTGCAGATAACGGAGCTGGTGACGGCCTACCGCATCACCCCGGCGGACGCCGGGGACACGGTGCAGGACTACACCCCCA
>ERZ773194.668-NODE-668-length-43429-cov-3.985637_pt1 | contig 43429 bp, 30 predicted proteins | sample MGYA00511240_ERZ773194 | MGnify/ENA primary metagenome ERZ773194 (study PRJEB29015, sample SAMEA2737774) | human gut metagenome | biome: human gut; feature: human-associated habitat; material: faeces | place: China | collected 2012 ... | reverse complement strand
AAAACCACCCGGTTTCACCTATTTTATAGCCGTTTTTACATAAAATAATCGAGTGGTTTGCAGGGATGGGAATCAAGTGTTTATTGTTTGTTTTATTTGTAATATACTAATATACAGATATGTATAAGCGGTATACCTGTTTCCCATCCAAGTTGCCAGTGATAGGGTTGTGATACCGTAGTGATAGAGAAAACGGGCATATATCACTAATCAAACAAGTTGAATATCAATTGGTAAAAAGGAATCAGTGATACAGTGACAGAGGAAATGGGAAATACTTATATGATAAGGTTCTGTTTTTTCTTTGATATAGTTCATACGATTTCCGAATTTTGTGTGGTTGCCCTGGCTATAATAAGCCATACGTTGTGATTTACTTTCATTTTAGTATATTTGAACCATTAGAAACAGCACGACGTGCAAAATCCTCACACTCAAGTTCGTTGTGATTTGCTTTCATTTTAGTATATTTGAACCATTAGAAACAGCCTTGACGTTGCTTTTCTGCAAACTCAGGATGTTGTGATTTGCTTTCATTTTAGTATATTTGAACCATTAGAAACAGCACCCATATTTCGAATGAAAATGCTTCATGCGTTGTGATTTGCTTTCATTTTAGTATATTTGAACCATTAGAAACAGCAAAATATTCAACAACTTAGATTCGTTCCTAGTTGTGATTTGCTTTCATTTTAGTATATTTGAACCATTAGAAACAGCAACTTATACAACAAAGGGTTGTATGTTGTGTTGTGATTTGCTTTCATTTTAGTATATTTGAACCATTAGAAACAGCGATATTTGAAAGAGAAATAAGAAATATGCTGTTGTGATTTGCTTTCATTTTAGTATATTTGAACCATTAGAAACAGCCGGGAAATTCATAACTCCTAAAGACATATCGTTGTGATTTGCTTTCATTTTAGTATATTTGAACCATTAGAAACAGCCAGAAAGATTGCCGTAAGAAAATCCTTGATGTTGTGATTTGCTTTCATTTTAGTATATTTGAACCATTAGAAACAGCTATTATAAAAGCTACTCGCATTAGGCACAGTTGTGATTTGCTTTCATTTTAGTATATTTGAACCATTAGAAACAGCATCAGGATTTAAACCGGCATCTCTCAAACGTTGTGATTTGCTTTCATTTTAGTATATTTGAACCATTAGAAACAGCTAAATCCAATTTAGAACCAGATCAAAGGAAGTTGTGATTTGCTTTCATTTTAGTATATTTGAACCATTAGAAACAGCTTAAATGTTTGAGGTTGGAAAATAGTCGTAGTTGTGATTTGCTTTCATTTTAGTATATTTGAACCATTAGAAACAGCTGTCAGCCTTAATATTTTTCGTCTCAGCCAGTTGTGATTTGCTTTCATTTTAGTATATTTGAACCATTAGAAACAGCCTCGATTGAGTGGAATTATTATTATTTTTCGTTGTGATTTGCTTTCATTTTAGTATATTTGAACCATTAGAAACAGCGGTCGGTCTGTTTGGAAAGAAGCCTTTGTTGTTGTGATTTGCTTTCATTTTAGTATATTTGAACCATTAGAAACAGCAACTGATACTACCTTGAGGTAAATAACCAAGTTGTGATTTGCTTTCATTTTAGTATATTTGAACCATTAGAAACAGCAATCTATGATCTTTACTTGTCCTAATTTTCGTTGTGATTTGCTTTCATTTTAGTATATTTGAACCATTAGAAACAGCAGAATTGCTATTATCAATTAATAATCAATGGTTTATAATTCAAATTAAAAATAAAAAACAGACGTTGTTTCAAGGCAAGAATCCTGCATTGAGTAGGATTCTTGCTTTTTAAAACAGTTCCAATTGCTGCCCCGGAGTATTTACTTCCATTGTTTTTTTACCATAAAAAAGCTCTATATTCCCAAATTGCTTATCCGTAATACACATAATTCCAACCTTTCCATATTCCGGAAGAAAAGATTTAACTCTTTTTATGTGGACATCTGCATTTTCACTACTGGCACAATGACGGACATAGATGGAAAACTGAAACATGGTAAACCCATCCCGTTGCAGATTCTTTCTGAAATCTACATACGCCTTCTTCTCCTTTTTTGTCTCCGTAGGCAAGTCAAATAATATAAGCACCCACATAATACGATATTCACTAAATCGGTCCATTACATTTTCGGATAGAATATTTTACGTAACTCTCCACTAAAGCATTTGTACAAAGAAGCTGTTGTCTGTCCAACTGCCACCATCAACGGACTACGTTTTCCCGCTATGTTCGTTTCCAATGTCGGAATAATAAGCAGTTGTGCCTTCAACTCCTTTGTCAGTTCCGTATAATCGACACCTTGATTTATCATATTATAAACCAAACGATCCACATACGGGCGATACGGCTCCATTATATCATCTGCCAGACAATAAGCATTATAACGATTATGATGATGGATACCCAAAGTAGGCAAAAGTCCACTCACCACCAATCCGCGAGCAACAATTGCCCGCAAAACAGCATATCCATAATTCAATAAATTATTAGGTGGAATTCCCTCTCGATCTCTTGTAAAATCTTTTATCGGGAACAGATTCTTCCAATAATAAGCAGCAGCACGAGCCTCCAAATTATTGGAATCTCCACTTTTCACGTCGTCCGCCCATACTTTCATACATCTTGTTTCTGCCCCGGAACATTCCTGTAAAACTGCTGCTTGGTTTTCAATCTTCGCTTTTATCGTCTGTTGCCAAAGTTGTTTCACTAACGGTAACGAAGCATCCAATTGGTCACGAAACCTTTCGTTTTGCGTAGTGTTTCCACACAAAGGAAGCATCAAACCGACAGGCATACTTCTACTATCACACGTTATAATGGCGCAATTATTTTCAAGCAAAGCCTCCAACACTCCCGAAGTGATAGTAAGCTGTTTATGGTCCAGTACCACAACTCCGATATCCTCAATGGGCTTGGTCACTTCCGAGTTTCGTTTGAAACTTTCGGACAGTGTATCATTCCTGACTATCTCCGGTAATTTTATTACCAACTGAGCATTTTTCAAAGACAAGTAAACAGGATTTCCAAAATAAAGGGTTTTCTTGATCATAAGTATATAGATTTTAATTTATGAATACCTGGGGACAAATTGTCCCCAGGTAAATTATATTCAATATTCTCCAACAAAAACAATTTGGCCTATGTGATTGATTCGGACTTTAATTATATCCTTAATGCCACTTTTTCCACATCTAATCCAAGTTATGAATTTTAACTCATTTATGCTATTTAATATCGTTGTTTCTAAATGATGTCTAAAAGTATAATCATTTGAACCTATCTTCTGCACTCTAAACAAATTCGGACTAATCACCGCATAATTATTCGGATCCAACAAATCTATTTCCATTGGATTGAAACCAGTTTTTTCATTCGGGAATACGAAGTATTCATTTTGCTTCATGCTAAACAAAAATTGCCAGCCTTCACTTCTTCTGTAATCCTTATTGATAATAGGCAATCCCAAATTAGCCCGCGTTACTGCCTCAAAGAAAGAAACGACAACCTCATCCAATTCATACATCAGATTGCCATCTTCATCAAACATCACCTGTCCTTTCTTATCTAAAACTGGCTTACGATAAATAGCCACATGATGGTTGTTGCCGGTATTTACAAAATCCACAGGGATCTGTTTTCCGTTTTCATCCAATATCGGATTCCCGTTTTTATCTTTCTTCATATGCAGCGATTGGGCATTATTGATTCCTCGAATACTCACCCGCTTGATACTTATCCCTTTCTCCCGATTTAACCATATAGGGTTTTCATCCAAATTGACAAATGCTTTCTTGGCATCTCCTCCATATTCTTTCAGGCGTTGTTCCAAAATAGCACGAACCTTCGTATCTACCACTTTATCTACGTTCAAACCAGGATCAATAGGTTTACGTATCGTATAAACCATTTCCAATTCAACTATTTGTACCCTGTCCGGCATTTGCATGGTTTGCGCCCTATCCAAATAGATCGGATTCTTTTCCAACGAGTTTTTACCGGTAAACGCTTTCTTAGGATCATTTCCAAAAGCCTCCAAACGCTTTAACAATGCATTCCTGTAATTTTGCCTGCTTACGGTTGCAATCTTGGCTGCATCAAAAGAAGCGTTCACTTTTTCCATCTTCGTGACATATTGCCTGTGGCTTCCGTAGATTGTTTCCAAATGCAATTGTCCGCGTGGAGTTTGCTGGTGTTTCTTGGATATCCCCCCTTTCTTTCTGATGCAATTCACATTAGTCGTAACAACTTTGTTTTTAGCCTTGATAGAAACCAACAGATTCTCCAAATGCCATTTTGCCTCTGCCCGGAACTGCCCTAATGGCATAGGCGGTACTGCCTTTCCCGACTCAAAATAATGTTTTTTTATACCTACTATATTCATATGTTCCTTGCAATCGGATTCCCAAGCGGCATTTTTATTATTAAAATACTGGATAAACACATCTTTGGTGAACGCAACAGTCAGTGCATCCACCGCATGATGCCGATGGTCGTTCCTCTTTGTCCAATCTTTTATCCGCTTGATTATTCTTCCATCCTTATCCTCAAACATCTCTACCAATCCCAAAGCTTCATACTTTGTTAGATTCAACTCTTTCATCACATCCACAAGTTGCCAATCCTCCCGCAGTTTGTCCGTGATAGAGCCAGTCGTAGCTACCACTCTGCGACAAATATCATTCAACATGGCAAGAGCCTTTTTAGCAATATATTGCGTATTCCGCAAATCTCTGTCGATAAATCCATCCGGAATATCGCTCTGTTCCATCTTTAATTTCCGGAGTTTGGCTTTCCTGTCCTTACATATGTTTTCACAACGATTGAGATATCCCTGTAATCCCTCTTCCCCATATTTATCTTTCACGAAATCGTAGGCGGTCTTATTTCCTTTCTCGATATTGATTGCCCTATATTCCAATGTTTTATTAGACAACGAATCATCAAAAAGCCGAGCCTGCGGAATGATATGTTCGATGTCTATTTCTTTACTGAAAAGTTTTTCTTTCGGAATATACTGGTTGGAATACAACGTCTTATATCCATTTCCTTTCAACTCTTCATAAAGTTTATATCGTATGATATCATTGCGACTCACATGTATCATACCAAATTCTGATTGTAACAGTTTACGTATCTCATCATGTTCACGAGTCTTCTTTGCAATAGCCTTAGTTAGTTCCTCACGTTCTTTGGCACTTTTTTTCAACTCTCTCGCCAGTTCCACCCGAATTTCATCAGGTCTTCCATACGCATCAATAACCGCATTGATCACATTCACCATTTGGTTCAGGATCTTTTCTACCACAGGATTGCGCAAACTATTTTTAGGAAGGATATCCAATTTGTCTTTTAAAGCCTTATTTTCTATCTCCTCCTTAGTCAACGATGATTTGGAATGACGATAGCCGGCATACTCACAAGCTACGTCATACTGGTTACCTTCCTTCAAATAAGGTAAAATTTTTTTAATGGCTTTAGCACTTAAACTTCCATAATCATCCTGAAACGATATATTCGCCAATTCTATAGCGTATTCTTTTTCAACCCTACATAGTTGCATGATTTTTTCAATCAATTTACCATTTCCGGTAGGCGTATTATCTCCCTCAAATGAATACAATAGATGCCAAAGCCTAAAATAAGGTTGCATTTCCAAATTCTTGCCCTCTTTATCCAAATCGATGGAAAGTAAATCGGTATTCCATTCCAGATCCATAAAAACAGCCTTTAATTGAGCGATTATTTCATCAGCAGGTTTCTTAAAATCCAATGGTTCATAGCCATACTTTTCAATCATCTTGCTATATGCTGAAAACAGAGCGAACCCTGTAAAATTACCATCTATCTGTTTGAAATTCATATCCAACTCTTGTGGATTTTCGAATAAAAGTTTTAACACCTCCGTTTTCGTCAAATCCTTTTTGCAAGAAAGTTCTTTAGCCAGTATTTCTTTCTCCTCTTGATATAAAAAACGTCTGCCTTCCGTCACCAAGGTATCCACTGTATTGTCAAACAGACCAGAGGAAACATTCGTTTGCTTGCGTTTTTTCCTTTTCTCGCCCACAAACACTTCTATATTATTCAATGTCTGCCATATCTTAAACTCCTGAAACAGCGGATGTGATCGAGGTATAACCCTACATCCTATAACTTTAGTTTGTTTTTTACCGTCTTTTTCGACAAAAACTTCCCTATTTTCAAATTCGCAAAAACTAACCAAACCTTTTTGGCTTTTCAAGCGCCTTTGGTAAAATATAATGATATCACGTATCTCCTTCTTTAGTTCCGGTGTCAGTTCTTTATGAAACTCCGCTTGTTTTTCCCAAATTGCATTAAACTCATCCAAATAATCTTGCCGATAGAAAACCATATTGCGCAAACTCATATTGGGATTTTTATTGAGTTCAGCCATTTGGTATTGTCCTACTGTCTGATGATTGAAATAAAGGACTTTACTTCGATCGCTGATAGCTCCCAAATAACCACTTGACGCACTTATCTGTCCATTGATTTCTTGCAATACCACAGCTATCTCTTCCAAGTCCAATCGTTCGGTAAGAGCCTGTACACGCCAACGATAGTTTTCCTTTTTCAGCTCCTCCCCTTTCACCATCCGTTTAAGACCGACAAGCCTATATTCCTTTTCTTGATTTTCCGTTTTAGCCTCATTTTCATTCCAAACACTTACCTCTTTGGTCCATGTAAAGTATTTTGCCAGAATAGCCCAAGTTTGACTTTTATTTTTTCCTTTAATCTCCTCTTTGGCTGTATCACAATAAGATTGGGGATTGAATTGCTTTTGGAAATTCCATATCCTATCAAATTCATCCTGCAAATCCGAACGATAGAAATCAGGAAAAGTTTTCTTGCCTGATTCAAGTAATTGCAGACAAAGTTGTCCGGGAGTCAAATCCTCATCATACAATTTCTTAGCAATCTCCATCCCGTCAATCAAAGAACCATCTTCCTCTCCTTTTGCTTTCCGGCTACTTTTATATCCACGCTTCTTGTTTATCATTAACAACACACGAGCCAACTCTTCCAAAGATATTTCTTCTTCAGCAGCCTTTGCCCGCAAACGGTAAGTTTCGAACGTAGTCCTATTTCCTTGTTCCGAAAGGATCGTTTTATCTGTAATAAACCCGACTTTTTTCAAAAGCTTGATTAACACGTCACGCCGTAATTTGTATCGTTGCAAATTACGGCGCATACTTCTTTTAAGGGTTCTATCGGCATTGGTTGTAATACTCTTCCCTTTTTCAAAATTTTGCATTTCATCCACAGTCAAGGGATTGACTCTTACACCTAACTGAACGATTGATGATATTTCCTCAGCTCTTTCACTTTCATTTACCAATGCCCACCCTATACTACTCGTACCTAAATCCAATCCCAAAATTCTTTTCATGGTATATTATTTTTATTCTCCCAAATATATAAATTTCTAAAATATATTTGCATACAAATCTTTTATTTCATACATTTGCCTAACTAAAATGAAGCAAATCACAATAAGGATTATTCCGTTGTGAAAACATTAGGCTCCCTCGCCCTTCTGCGGGGGATTTTTTTGTAAATTTGATTTTCCACCCTGTTTAATTCAAATCACCCTATATAGGGTAATATTTTTTAACAAACAGATATTTTTATCATTTTGCTATAAACCAAGAATTTATTATATATTTTGAGGTCTAAAGGAGGATATTGTAATTTCCAGATTGACATCCACAACCTCCAGAATGAAATTTTATTTTGCCCGTCCTTGCAATTTGCCGCTTCAACTCTTTATGTATTACAAAATTCACTAACTTTGTGGCTTTAAATAGAAAACGATAAAATAAACGATAGACGATCATGGAGTACAATTTCAGAGAAATTGAGAAAAAGTGGCACGAATACTGGATTGCCAATAAGGTTTATAAAGTCGAAAAAAATGCCGACAAACCAAAGTATTACGTTTTGGACATGTTCCCTTATCCGTCAGGAGCAGGACTACATGTAGGCCACCCACTCGGTTATATCGCTTCTGATATTTATTCCCGTTACAAACGCCTGCAAGGCTTCAACGTTTTGCATCCGATGGGCTACGATGCCTACGGACTGCCGGCAGAACAATATGCTATCCAAACCGGACAGCATCCTGAAGTGACGACAAAGAAAAACATCGCCCGTTATCGGGAACAGATGGACAAAATAGGTTTCAGTTACGACTGGAACCGCGAGATCCGTACTTGCGATCCCGAATATTATAAATGGACGCAATGGGCATTCATCCAGATGTTCAACAGCTATTACTGCAACGATAAAAAGCAGGCACGTCCCATCAGCGAACTGGTTGCCGCTTTCGAACAGTCCGGAACGGAAGGTTTGAATGTAGCTTGCAGCGAAGAATTGCATTTCACTGCCGGTGAATGGAAAGCCAAAAACAATAAAGAAAAACAGGAAATCCTGTTGAACTACCGGATCGCTTATCGAGGCGAAACGATGGTAAACTGGTGTGCCGCATTGGGTACGGTACTGGCCAACGACGAAGTGGTGAACGGCGTTTCCGAACGTGGTGGCTATCCGGTGGAACAAAAGATCATGCGTCAGTGGTGCCTGCGCGTATCCGCCTATGCACAACGGCTTCTGGATGGACTGGAGACGATCGACTGGACAGACTCGCTGAAAGAAACACAGCGTAACTGGATCGGCCGCAGCGAAGGTGCCGAAATCCAATTCAAAGTAAAAGACAGCGACCTCGAATTTACCATCTTTACAACCCGTGCCGACACCATGTTCGGTGTCACTTTCATGGTCTTGGCTCCCGAAAGCGAACTGGTCGCACAATTGACGACTCCGGAGCAGAAACAAGAAGTCGACGCTTATCTGGACCGTACTAAAAAACGTACGGAGCGTGAACGTATCGCTGATCGTTCCGTTACCGGTGTATTCAGCGGTTCATACGCAATCAATCCGTTCACGGGTGACGCCGTGCCTGTCTGGATCAGCGACTATGTACTGGCCGGTTACGGAACCGGTGCCATCATGGCCGTTCCGGCACACGACAGTCGCGACTATGCATTCGCCAAACATTTCAACTTGCCGATTGTCCCGCTGATCGAAGGTTGCGACGTAAGCGAAGAAAGTTTCGATGCGAAAGAAGGAATCGTCTGCAACTCACCGAAACCGGACGTAACGCCTCATTGCGACCTGTCGTTGAACGGTCTGACCGTAAAAGAAGCAATCGCCGCCACCAAGAAATACGTGGCAGAACATAAGTTAGGACGTGTAAAGGTGAACTACCGTCTGCGCGACGCTATCTTCAGCCGCCAGCGTTACTGGGGCGAACCGTTCCCTGTCTATTACGATGCAGACGGTATGCCTCAGATGTTACCGGTAGACAAATTACCGTTGGAATTGCCGGAAGTAGATAAATTCCTGCCGACCGAAACAGGTGAACCGCCTCTGGGACACGCCGTAAAATGGGCATGGGACACCGTAAAACAGGAAGTCACGGAAGTTTCCAAAATAGACAACAAGACTATCTTCCCGCTGGAACTTTGCACGATGCCGGGATTCGCCGGTTCATCCGCCTATTACCTGCGTTACATGGACCCGCGCAACGACCAAGCTTTAGTAGCTAAAGACGTAGATGAATACTGGCGCAACGTAGACCTGTATATCGGTGGTACCGAACATGCTACCGGACACCTGATCTACAGCCGTTTTTGGAATAAATTCCTGTTTGACTTAGGTATCGTTTGTGAAGAGGAACCGTTCAAGAAACTGATCAACCAAGGTATGATTCAAGGACGTTCCAACTTCGTATACCGTATCAACGGCACGAACAAATTCGTATCCCTGAACCTGAAAGACCAGTACGAAGTCACTCCTATCCATGCAGACGTAAATATCGTATCAAACGATATACTGGATATCGAAGCCTTCAAAAACTGGCGTCCGGAATATAACGACGCGGAATTCGTATTGGAAGATGGAAAATACATCTGCGGATGGGCTGTTGAAAAGATGTCGAAATCCATGTTCAACGTGGTCAATCCGGATATGATTGTCGAGAAATATGGTGCTGACACACTTCGTCTGTATGAAATGTTCTTAGGCCCGTTGGAACAATCCAAACCGTGGGATACGAACGGTATCGACGGCGTACACCGCTTCCTGAAAAAGCTCTGGGGATTGTTCTTCGGCAATACGGACACCTTGCAGATCACGGATGTGGAACCGACAGCCGACGAACTGAAATCACTGCATAAACTGATCAAGAAAGTGACATACGACATCGAACATTTCTCGTACAACACTTCCATCAGTGCCTTTATGATCTGTGTAAACGAATTGAGCAGCCTGAAATGCAACAAACGGGCGATCCTGGAACAGTTAATCGTTCTGCTTGCTCCGTTCGCTCCTCATACCGCTGAAGAATTATGGCATACCTGCGGTCACAATACTACCGTATGCGATGCCGAATGGCCTGTCTACAACGAAGAATACTTGAAAGAAAACTCGCTTACTTACGCTATCTCCTTCAACGGCAAAGCTCGTTTCAGCATGGAACTTCCAGCCGATATGCCTCGCGAAGAGATTGAGAAAGCCGCTCTTGCCCATGAAAATTCGGCTAAGTGGATGGAAGGCAAGACTCCGAAAAAGATTATCGTTGTTCCAGGAAAGATTGTAAACATCGTAATCTAAATTTATTTATATGAAGCTTATAAACAACAAAGTCTATTTTGCTGTACAAGATTACCTGATGATCCTGTTGGGTACTCTCTTGTACGGCTTCGGCTTCAACGCTTTCATTCTGTCGAATGAAATCATCACCGGTGGAGTCAGTGGTATTTGTGCCTTAATCTTTTTTGCCAGTAACGAGATTATTCCCGTTTCTGTGTCTTACTTCGTTATCAACGTTGTTCTATTATTGGCTGCTTTAAAAATTCTAGGACTTAAATTTCTGATAAAAACAATTTTCGGAGTTTTTTCCCTGTCAGCCTCCTTGTCATTCTTCGAATGGCTTCTGAAAGGACAGCCACTTCTACATGACCAACCGTTCATGTCCATTATTATTGGTGCATTCCTTTGCGGGGCAGGTCTCGGACTTGTCTTTTCGGCAAACGGTAGTACCGGAGGAACGGATATCGTGGGAGCTATTGTAAACAAATACAAAAATATCTCCATCGGGCGTGCATTGTTGTTTTGTGACTTCATTATCATCGGTTCCTCATTTTTTCTTTTCCATGATGTTGAAAAGATCGTGTTCGGTTTTGTCGAAATGTTCGTAAGCAACTATATCATAGATGCCGTACTGAACGGAAACCGTCAATCCGTCCAATTCCTGATCTTTTCCCAGAAATACGATGAAATAGCTGAGCGGATCATCCATGACCTGGATCGCGGTTGTACCATTCTCGACGGTGTAGGCGGATATTCCCGCAAACCGGTCAAGGTCGTTGTATTGCTGGCAAAAAAATCAGAATCCGTTTCCATTTTCCGTCTGGTAAAACAAATCGACCATCAGGCCTTCATCTCTCAAAGTATCGTCAGAGGGGTATACGGGGAAGGATTTGACCAGATAAAAACATAAAACAATCATCCAAACAATTTAAAGCACTTCCATACGTTATATACACATCGTATAGAAGTGCTTTTTTATTCATACTCAACAAACATGAAACTTGTATTCGCAACAAATAACCGACATAAGCTAGATGAAGTCCGGAAAATCACATCCGGATATACCGAAATAGTCAGCCTCTCAGAGATCAACTGTCATGAGGATATACCCGAAACAGCAGAAACATTAGAAGGCAACGCCTTGCAAAAAGCCCGTTACATAAAAGAACATTTCGGATATGACTGTTTTGCAGACGACACTGGCCTTGAAGTAGAAGCCCTACACAACGCTCCCGGAGTATATTCGGCACGTTATGCCGGTCCCGGACATGATTCGGAAGCCAATATGGACAAACTTCTCCATGAAATGGAAAACAAGAAAAATCGGAAAGCTCGTTTCCGTACGGTAATCGCTCTTATCTTGAATGGAAAAGAATATTTGTTTGAAGGTATTGTCAACGGTACGATCATAAACGAAAAAAGAGGCGAAAGCGGTTTCGGGTACGATCCCATATTTGTTCCCGACACTTACTCACAAACATTTGCCGAAATGGGCAATGATATAAAAAACCAGATCAGCCACCGTGCCGAAGCTGTCAAAAAATTGACTGCTTTTTTATCGAATTACACTTTTTAATATTGTAATTAATATGAGAAATATATTAACTGTCATCTTGCTTTTCTTATTATCATTTCCTGCTTTATCAGTTAATGACAATGGCAACACGCTTGGATGGAAAACATATCTCTCCTACAATAATACCGATTGTGTGGAAGAATCCGCAGATCAAGTATTTGTCGTAGCAGAAGGTGCTTTATACACATATGGGAAAGAAGATAACAGCATCAAACAATATTACAAAGGAAATGGATTGAGTGACACGGATATCCAATCTATTTCCTACAACAAACAAACAAAATCACTATTGATTGTTTACAAAAACTGCAATATAGACATTTTAGAAGAAGGTTCAGTAAAAAACATACCTTATCTGTACACGACTACATCTTTAAGAGATAAATCACTTAATTCCGTTATGATTTATAACGAATATGCCTATTTATCCATACAGTCGGGCATAGTAGTTGTTAACATGGACAAAAAAGAAATAACCGATACCTATAACTTATCTAAGAATATAACATCCTGTGCTATTTTCAACAATAATATATATGCTTCCACAAAAGAAGGTCAAAAGTCTACGGTCATATACGCTTCTTTGAATGATAATCTGTTAGACGGATCAAACTGGAAAACTTATTCGATTCCGGGATTCTCATCTGAAAATTCCATAGACAAAATATCCTCATTTAAAAATAAGCTATTCTATTTGTCTCAAAATAAAGGTATCTACTATGAATCGAATGAAACTACAGTCCCTTTGGTCAGCAACACACAAATGAACAATATGAAAATTGTGGGAGAAAAACTGGCTTGCATGGCCACATCCCAAGTTTATATTTTCACAGATACAAAAACTTTTGACCAAATCAACAATCTATCCATCAAAGATATCGGCACTTATCAGACTGACAAATATTGGATAGCCGAAGGAAGCAAAGGTCTACGTTCTATCCAAAGAAAAGGAGCCAACCAGTTCGAAGCCATAAACGAAGCCATAATTTTGGATGGCCCCTACTCCAACAGTTCTTATGATATCGTATCAAAAAACGATAAAATATATATTATACCTGGTGGAAAAAGCCTGACAGGGGATAATTCTTTTAATAAAGCCGGATCGGTCATGATATATGACTATGAAAAATGGAGTGTACTAGAACCTTCCGTCGTTCAGAATAAACTAAATACATGGCCTAAAGACTATACCAGCATTGTCGTCACAAAAAATGATACTGAAAAAGAGATTATTTACGTATCTTCCTTCGGTTATGGCCTTTTTCAATTCATAGACAGAGAACCTTCCGCCGTTTATAACAAAACAAACAGTCCGCTTGAAAACGCACATGGCAATGAGGGCTTTTATTGTCGTGTAGACGGACTTGCTTTCGATAAGGAAGGAAACCTATGGATGACTAACTCTGAAGTGAGCAAAGCTATCAAGATATTGGATAAAGAAGGAAAATGGCATAGCCTGTCTGTCGAGTCGTTAAATGGAAAATACACGATAAACGACATACTCGTCACCTCAAACAATGACAAATGGATCAATATATCTCGCCCTACCAGTCAAGCCTGCCTAACAGTCGTAACCAACAGCAACTCTTTAGATGAAGCGACATCATATGAATTTAAAAACTTCATTGACACAGATAATAACGACTTTTCCCCTAACAATTATACTTGTATGGCAGAGGATAAAAACGGATATATATGGATAGGAACCAATAAAGGAGCTATATACTTAACAAATCCAAAGTTGGCAACGACAGAAAACAATCAATCTATGCGTTGCACACGTGTAAAACTAATCAATGAAGAAGGAATCCCTTATTATTTTCTCGACAATACGATAATAACGACCATCAAGGTAGATAACGGAAACCGGAAATGGATTGGAACGGACGGTAGCGGTATTTATGTATTGAGCGAAGACAATCAGGAAATCGTCCATCAGTTCAATACATCCAACAGTCCGCTACTATCAGATAAAATATATTCCATAGAAATTAATGAAAATACTGGCGAAGTGTTCATCGGTTCCGACAAAGGTTTGGTTTCTTACAAAGGAGAAGCGACAAAAGGTAAAGATGACTATTCAGACGTGTATGCATATCCGAACCCCGTACGACCTGAATACAGGGACAAAGTAACCATCACGGGATTGATGGATAACTCGATCGTCAAAATCACCGATCTGAATGGAAATCTGGTCTATCAGACTAAATCTTTAGGTGGTCAAGCTATCTGGAACTGCCGGAATACAAAAGGTGTCCGTGTTGCTTCAGGCGTATATCTGGTGCTCTCTGCCACCGAAGATTCAAAAGAAAGTATAGTTACTAAAATCGCAGTTATAAAATAAAAAATAAAAATCCACTGTGGTATTTGTTTTGTCCACAGTGGATCATTTTATTTTGTTCCGTCTATCTAACAATTCTTACACCCCCAATCTCTCCGATATCTCCAGCATCTTCTTGATCGGGCGGATCGCTTTTTCCTGTACTTGTTCATCGACAAATATTTCAGGAAGTTCGTATTTCAAACAGTTGTAAAGTTTCTCCATCGTGTTCAAGCGCATAAAATTACATTCGTTGCAAGCACATGTACTATCATTGGGAGGAGCCGGGATAAATTCTTTATCGGGGCTCTGCTTACGCATTTCGTGAATAACGCCACTTTCAGTCGCTACAATGAATTGTTTCTTATCCGACTTGACAGTATGTTTCAAAAGAGCTGCAGTCGATCCTACGAAGTCCGAGACCTGTACGATGGGTTGTTTGCACTCCGGGTGAGTAATGACTTCCGCATCGGGGTATTGTTTTTTCAATTCCAATATCTTTTCCAATGAAAACTGTTCATGCACATGGCAAGCACCATCCCAAAGCACCATCTTGCGTCCGGTAATACCATTTATGTAATTGCCTAAGTTCCGGTCTGGGCCGAAGATAATCTTCGTGTCTTCCGGAAAACTTTCGACTATCTGACGTGCATTGGTAGACGTTACCACAACATCCGTCACGGCTTTTACAGCAGCAGTCGTATTTACATACGAAATAACCACATGACCGGGATGCTGTTTGACAAATTCCGCAAAATCGACAGCCGGACAGCTATCTGCCAATGAGCAACCGGCATTCAAATCCGGGACCAGCACTTTCTTGTCCGGGCACAACACCTTCGCCGTTTCACCCATAAAGTGAACGCCACACATCACAATAATGAACACCGCAGAAAACGATGATATCGGCCGTCGTCTTAGCTGCCTGTTGAGCCAATGCCAAACTGTCTCCCACAAAATCTGCTATATCTTGAATATCACCTGTCTGATAATAATGAGCAAGGATAACGGCGTTTTTTTCTCTACGCATCCTGTTTATCTCTTCTTTCAGGTCCAACCCCTTTGGGATGGGTGCGTCCATATATCCGATCGATTGGTTTGTCAACATAGTTACCTGTATTAAATGATTGTAAAATTCGATAATCACTAATGAGTATAAACCGCTATTTACAGTCTTCAACAAAGTTATCATCATTCTTTATAACTGATAATCTTTATTTTACTCCTATTATCAACTATAAGTTGATAATGTGCAAAGGTAAAAACTTTATTGATTTTCCCATAGGAAACATATATAAAACGAATAAACAAGCAGGAGGTAATGTAAAAAATTTGCTAAACAAGTCTCAAAGACTTCCGGCAGATATTCACCCAAACGTCTGCGTTCTTTTCCCAAGTTATCCACAATCATATTATTATTATCTTATTTATTCTTTATTTTAAATCTAAATATGATGAATATAATATCCTGTTGAAACAGTTAATACAATTGTGCTATAATACTTGTCCAGTTCGTTATTAAACGATATAAATGACTTATTAAATAGATACCAACATCCTATTTATCGTTTTACATACTGATATCCTTTACTTTATAGACTTTATTAGTATTCAGTTGAAAACAACCTGTGTGTAAAAGTTAATGGCAGTTGAGCGCTGTTGATACGTGTATAACCACTGTTGATAGGGCGTAATAAATAATCCGTTATTTTTATTGCATAATAGAAACTAGAGGATGTATAGTGAACAAATTGAATAATGCAAGAACTATTTTTCATTTTGTGTCCACCACTTATCAATAGCTTTTCAACGGTATATCCACATTAATTCACTACTTTTGCAAGTAAAGAAACGATAGCTATGCGCAAGTTAAAGATAACAGAGTTGAATCGCCTGACTCCGGAAGCATTCAAAGATAGTAAAAAGATTCCGTTGGTCGTTGTGCTCGATCATGTAAGAAGCTTAAACAATGTAGGATCCGTGTTTCGTACGTCTGATGCTTTTAGGGTGGAGAGTATTTACCTGTGCGGTATCACGGCTTGTCCGCCTCATGCCGAGATTCATAAGACGGCTTTGGGAGCGGAAGAAACTGTCGATTGGGAGTATTTTGAAGATACGATGGAGGCTGTTGATAAACTGAAGCAACAGGGATATACTGTCTGTGCGGTTGAGCAGGCCGAAGGTAGCACGATGTTGGATAATTTGTTGTTGGACAAGAATAAAAAGTATGCAGTTATCATGGGAAACGAGGTGAAAGGTGTTCAACAATGTGTCGTTGATAACTGTGATATGTGTATTGAAATACCGCAGTATGGGACCAAGCATTCTTTGAATGTTTCGGTGACTACCGGTATTATCATCTGGGATTTCTTTAAGCAATTGTCAGATTAATCCGTTTTCAACAAGTACGACTACCCGTTCCGTCATGGCGTCTTTTCCTTTAGGATCGTATTCGGTTTTCAGACTGGCGCCGAACATGCCGGCAAATATGTTCCAGAAACCTGCCCGGAAACTACCTAAATAGGCTTTCAACAAGTTGTAACTCGATTGGTTACATTCTCTGTCAATCAGTTTAATAAGCAGTTTTCCTTGTGAAAAGGTCAGTTTTTTCAACTGCGGTTTATATTCCTGAAAAAGTTCTTTTTCCATCCGTTTCAAATGAGCTTGACGGGATTTTTCGTCGGGGAGTGTCTCTATATATTCGTATGTTTCGATCAGTGTTTCATAAACCATTTTGGCATAAGGTAGTGTGCGCTTTACGTCACGGACCAGTTTGGTGTAACGTGCCTGTTCACGTTTGTTTTTAAATTTGACCTGTGGGTAAATGTAGATTTCCCGCAGGTTAACAATAGGTACCGTATCCTTTCCATCCAGATATGCCTTTTGTAATCCTTCGGGAACGGTATTGATCTTCAATTTCTGTGCATGGACTCCTATTGCGCACAACATGAATATTATCAATATTTTATACTTGTCTTTTCTCAACATCGTTCACAAAAGTAATTGATTTACGAATAGCAACTACAGATTTTACAGAAAATTCATATCTTTGTGATAATACAAACAACTAAAATCAACAGACTATGAAATATTTTGCCATCTTTCCATATTCATTAATTCTGAATAAGTTGCAGCCATGCTATCTGATTGTCCAAAATGGAGATAATAGAGAACTTCAGGCTGTGAAAAGAGATAATCCGGAAAGTTGACAACTTAAACAAAACCTTGCTATGAAATCAATAAGTTTATTCGTTTTGTTTTGGGCATCTATCAACATTCATGCTGTTGATAACCTTCGTATATCTGATATCCGTAGTTTGGGAATGGGAGGAAACGGGGTTACACAATCTGTTTTGTTTAATCCGGCATTGGTGGCTTTGTATACGGATAAAGTTCTTCATTTAGAATACTTTAATCGTTATGGAGTAAAAGAACTGGGAACGGTTGGAATAGGTTTTGTATATCCGAATCCGTTGTTGTCGGCAGGTGTTGATATCTCTTTTTTCGGATATGATCAGTATAGGGAAACTCTTTTTCGGTTATCGGTAGGGAAACAGCTGAATGGCCGGTGGAGGATCGGCATTGGTTTCCAATATAAAATGTTGCAGACCGAGTTGTGGGAAGAAGTACCGAAGCAGCTTTCCACAGATGTCGGAATCTTGTTTGTTCCCATTGACAAATTGTTGATTGGAATGTTGATAATGAATTTTCCTTCTATTACCATTCATAAATATACTACTGAAACAAAATGGTTTACTAGTTATTCAGTACAAATAGGTTTTCAATGGGAGATAATTAACAGGTTGTTGATAGTAGGAACTATCGAAAGTAATAAAGAACATATGTGGATGGGAAATGCGGGCATTGAATATGCTCCGTTCAAAAACTTTCATATACGGGCGGGGGTACAGACTACTCCCCTCCTGCCCACTTTGGGGATCGGATACCGTCTGACTGGATTTACAGTAGATGTCGCGACTATTTATCATCCGGTTTTGGGAGTCAGTACCGGACTGGGTTTGAGCTATTCTTTTTAATCAGGCTTGACTATGAAACGAATGTTTATAAATCTGTTGGTATATCTGTTAATAAGTAGTTATCAGCTTAAAAGTCAGACATTATATTCTGTTGATAAGTGGATGGAATATATAGAAGAAATGGCTTCGGAAACAGAAGATGAAGAGCGTATTGAAGCACTTTACACTGATCTTTCCTATCTTACCGAACATCCTTTCGAACTCAATACGGTGACGGAGGGACAATTGAAACGTCTCCCTTTCCTATCTGATCTACAAATAAGGGAATTGTTGGAATATCGTTCCCGTTATGGAAAAATGTTAACCCTTTATGAGCTTAAAAATGTGGAAGCATTCGATTTAGAGACGATTTCTCTGCTTGTCCCGTTTATTTATATAAGTGAAATAATAGTTGATAAACGTCCTATTACAGTGAAAAATTTGTTGAAACGAGGTTCTAATAACTTACAAATCAGATATGACAGATGTTTTCAACAAAAGAAAGGCTATTGTTCATATCCCGATAGTGTACTACAACAATATCCGAATCGGAAGTATCTGGGAGAGCCGTTCTATCATTCTGTCCGTTATTCGTATGAATTTGATGAACGTATCCAATTCGGTCTGGTTACAGAAAAAGATGCAGGAGAACCTTTCTGGAATGAATATCATAAAGGGTATGACTATTATTCGGTGCATCTTTTTCTCAAAGAAATGAATAAATGGTTGAAAAGTCTTGCCATAGGTGATTATAAAATATCTTTTGGACAAGGCTTGGTGATCAGCAATGACTTTTCTCCAGGCCGAAGTGCTCTTGTTTCACAAACGGAAAGAAGGACAAACGGATTTCGCCGTCATTTTTCAACCAATGAAAATGACTTTTTCCGGGGAGCTGCTGCTACTGTCAATTGGAAAAATTTAGATATCAACCTCTTCTATTCGTATCGGAAGTTGGATGGAGGTGTGGACAGTACGATCGTTACTTCGTTTAAAACGGACGGTTTACATCGTTTGGTACGAGACAGGGAGAAGATGCATAAAGTTTCCATGCAGACATATGGTGGGAATGTACGATATGCAACTCCCGGTTTATGTATAGGTCTGACTGCCCTTTCTTATTCTTTCGGAAATTATTCGATACAGCCCGATCCGAAACCTTAATCTTTTCTATTTTCGCGGTAACCGGAATCTGAATATCAGTGTGGATTACTTGTTGAAAAATAAGTTGATCAAGTTTTATGGTGAAACGGCTTTAAGCCGGAATGGGGCGGTTGCTTCCCTGAATGCCTTGCAGTTGACACCTGCTTCTTATTTTTCCTTGCTGTTATTGTATCGTTATTATGATAAACGTTACCAGGCTTTTTTCGGGAATGCTTTTTCACAAAACTCGGCTGTCCGGAATGAACAGGGAATGTATATAGGGATGCAATGGACGCCTTTTGCCCGCTGGAAGTTGTCCGCGTATGCGGATGTATTCCGGTTTCCCTGGCTGAAATATGGAGTGGATGCGCCGTCGACGGGAAAGGAATATATGCTTCAACTTGATTATACGCCGAGCCGGAATTTGTCCGTATATGTCCGTTATAAATACAAACAAAGGGAAAATATAACACCTTACCATCAACAGCGTTTGCGTATGCAGGCCTTATATACGATTTCTTCATCCGTCTCGCTGCGGACATCTGCAGACGGTATTTGTTATACAGAAGCGAACGAAAAAAGCAGAGGGTGGATGATTGCCCAAAGCGTAGGTTGGAAACCGGTTGATGTTCCTGTTCAAACAGATTTTCATATAGCCGGATTTCATACGGATAATTATCGGACCCGTATATCTTCTTATGAAAAAAATATCTTGTATGCTTTCAATATGCCTTCCTTTTATGGAAAAGGTGTTCGGTTGGCGCTTTCTTTCCGGTGGGATATTGTGAAGCAACTTTCTGTGTCTGCTAAATTAGGATACACATATTATGCTGATCGTGACGTGGTCGGTACTGACTTAGAAGAGATCGAAGGAAATATTAAAGCAGATATATATACGTTACTGCGCTGGAAATTTTGACGGTTTGCTAAATAGTCCTAAAGCTGGGGAAATTCATATCTCCATTTTGATAGCTTTTGTAGCTTTGCACTCAAATATAAATTATTATGTCTACAATTCTTTTTGATAAAATAGTATTCGGACCGATACATAGCCGTCGGTTAGGTATTTCTTTAGGTATGAACCTGCTTCCTACAGACGGGAAACTTTGTTCATTCAATTGCATTTATTGTGAATGCGGACTAAACGAGAATCACCGTACGCGCAGTAAACTGCCAACCCGTGCAGAGGTAAAGGAGGCTTTGATAAATAAATTGTCTTCCATGCAGACAGAGGGTATTGCTCCCGATGTAATCACTTTTGCTGGGAATGGTGAACCTACCATGCACCCTGAATTTGCCGATATTATCGATGATACGATTGAAACCCGTAACCGTTTTTTCCCGAAGGCTAAGATTGCCGTGCTCTCGAACTCGACCATGCTCCATAAGGAGGATGTCTTCTTGGCATTGAATAAGATTGAAGATAATATATTGAAACTCGACTCCATTTCGGATAGTCGTATCGGGCAGTTGAATGTTCCCAATTCCCCGGCTTTTACTTTCGATAGGTTGTTGGAACAACTTTGCCGTTTTAATGGCAATCTGATTATACAAACCATGTTTCTGAAAGGGGAAGTGGATGGAGAAAGCGTGACGAATACAACCGAACACGAAATTTCCGGTTGGTTGGAAGCTTTAAAACAAATCAAGCCTAGACAGGTTATGATCTATACAATCGACCGTGAAACTCCCGTAAAAAACTTGAAAAAGGTGACAAAAGATGAATTGGAAGCTATTGCCGACCGTGCCCGTCAAGAAGGGTTTGATGTAACGGTGTCAGCTTGAAAAATTAAAAAATGGAGAATTGAAAAGCATTGTAAGAAGTCACAATGCTTTTCAATTCTCCATTTTTAATTCTCAATTTATTTTTTGTGCTTTCATTGTCTTAGCTTTTCCATCTGTATGGATGCGGAAGATATAAATACCGGAAGAAAGAGAGCCGGTGTAAACGATCTTTCCAGGGTTCTTTTGGCGAATGACCGTTTTACCGTCTAACGTGATGACTTCTAGCAAATCCACTTTTTCATTTCCGAATAGTTCTACCTGATCTGTAAACACAGTGGGAGAGATCGTTGTTTCCGAAAGGATGATCTTTTCATTTCCTACATTTACTTCTTTGTCGGCATCCGCTTTCTTGCTTTCGTCTTTTCCGTATAGAGTGGAAACCTGATACAAGATACTACCTGTCGGTGCTTGCTTGTCTATATATTGGGTGATAAACTTATTGGGGACGTTGCCGATTTTGCTTCCATTACGATAAATGTTATAACCTGTTATTGTCGGAAATGCACTTGCCTGGCTGCTCCGGAGTGAAGAACCGACTTCGGATATCCGAGTGAGTATGGGCATTGCTGATGACTTACTTAACAATGTTGTGTCGTTGGATGCAGTTTTTATAGTTGGTATATCCTTTGTTTTTGAACTGACGGTGGCGGCAAGAAAGAAGTTGAAATCATAATTTTCATTTTCATTTTCAGAAGGTTCATACAGATATTCCCACGTTTCTCCATCGAATGAAATCAAATTACCTTTTCCATTGACTGCTGGTCCTTCGTCCATGACTGCTGGATAGGCGGTGGATAGTTTAGCTTCAGCGTGGAAAGCGATGATTAGTTCTTGGGAAGCATCAATGACAAATGGTTCTTTAAGCGGGATTTCAATTAATTTATCAAAAGGTAAATTAGTCAACTTTTGTACATATTTTCGTTTTCCTTGTATGATGTTCAGCGTATAAGATGAACCTGAGGTTGGTATGAAGGAAACAGATTCAACAAGGTGCCCGTGCAGAGGTTTCAGATCTTCCTTATTCCATCTTTGTCCGAAATAGAAAGGTTGTTTGAAACCTAACGAAAGATAAGCTGTCCCATTTCCCCAGTAGATCATTTGCTGGTAAATAGGTTCCTTCCATTTGACGAGGATATTCTTGCCATCAGTTGAGGTGGTTACATCGGTTGGGATCTTCAGTTCATAGACATAAATAGATGTGGTGGCTACAGCAGACTCTTTGTTGTCTGTATACGATGCGGAAACGCTGTAAGATTGGATACCGGTTTCAGGTTCTTTGTCAATATAAGATGTAGAAAAGGTACGTCCGATCAATATATTGTTTCGATAAACGTTATACTGTTCCGGTTTTTCGCTGGCAGAGACGGGTGCTTTCCATTTCAATAGAACCTCTCCGTTTTGGTAGACCGATGTCAGATCAGTTGGCATTGCTTTCGGAGCTGTCGCGTATCGGCCGGCCAGTTGTGTTTTGCCGGTATGATTGGGATCTAAATATATATCCATACGAGATGTATTGTCTTTGTTTGGATATTGATCCCAGTGATAATAAAGTTTACCATAAGTATTGGCTCCGTTCGGTTTTTCGCAAGAAGATGAACCGCCACTCAATGTACCGACAATCTGTTTGTTTTGATTGAACAATGGAGAACCTGAGGATCCTCCTTCCGTTACAGCATGCCCATTGGCTGTTTGTTCGAACACGACGTTCCAATGTGCGTTTGGTGCGCCTTTGATGTTGTCTATACCATACCAAGTAGAGGTCCTTGCCACCTTGTTGAAAGTCGATATCTTCATATAATCCCCTGACGGATGATGGATACCTACTCCTGATTGGGCGGCTGTGTTGCTCCGATCCCAACCGTTGTAGTAGGCATTGTAGTGTTCCGGGATAGTTTGGTTCAATAAAAGAAGCAGACCGTCTGAACCGCCATCTAATGGGATTCCGGCTATTTTCTTGCATCCGGTTATTGTTCTATAAGATGCGATACTGGAGTTATTTTCACATCCGGTATGTTCGAAATGGAAATAGAAAGTATATTTGTTTAAGTTTTTTTCTGTGACTGGTATATCCAAGTCAATGCAATGGAAAGCAGAAAGGATGTAAGGTTTCAAATCTTCAGCTGTGTTGTTTACCAAAGCTCCGGAGCAGATATAGATGTAGTTTCCAATAGGCAATGTCATTTGGCAAACACCGTTTTTCTCTGTTTGCCAAGCTTCCCCCTCTTCGCAATTGATATTTACCATACAAGATCCAGAAGTGCCAGGGCCTGTATCGGCCATCGTACGTGAAACATGCAAATGGTTATATCCGTATCCTACAGCATCTATTGCGATGCGGGGATGTTCGTTTTCCGATATGCCTGCTTCATATTCGAGTATGATCTTGTCACCGGCTAAAAATTCGGTGGCATATTCTTTCGTTGGTGGATTGGTATGATGGGTAAAGGCACCAATCAGGTGTGTTTTATCGGAGCTGTAAATAAAGAGTTTCCCATTTTCCGGAATATAAAAATCTCTGAAACTGAGCATTAAAGCTATGGCGTCTTTTGCCTGTACTTGTAGTCGCCATACTCTTTTGCCTGTACTTGTAGTCGCCATACTCTTTTGCCATCAGGTAGGGTATTCCAGCTACCAGCATTGTCTATTGTCAGGTCTGTCGGGAGTAAAACTCCTACTTTCAGCGGTGCCCCTTGGCTGACCTGCCATCTGTCTACTGTTTTCAGGTCCTCTACGCTGAAATTGATGGGGATCTGAACGGTTGGCAGATCGCTTTTCAGTGTGTTTTGATACTTGAAGGAAGTGGGTGTTCCACCTTCGCTGATTTGTGCATAGGCAGATCCGGGAAGAACTATTCCTGTTACCAACAGGAATAAACCGATTAGCGGGAGTAGGGCCTTTTTGTTCATATATTTTATAATTGGATATAAATCTGTTTTTGAATAACCAATATCCTGGTATCCAATTTAAAGGTATAGACAGAATTGACAAATGTAATATTTATTTCTGATTTGGATAGGGGTTTTTTCATATTCTGTGTCTTATGGATAAAGTTGGATAAATATATAAAATAATGGAATCATCGAATAGCAAAAAAAATGTCCCGCAGCTCTGGTATTGGAGCCAGCCGGAGAATGGGTTTAGTTTTGAAGATGCAGAGACGATTGCAAAAGAGTTTGTGTTTGAGGCAAGGGAGGATAAATCGGGAGACCGTTTTCTTCATATAGCGTTTGTGTGATGTTTGAGTCGTACGGAATTATCTTTTCTCCAATCTGAAAAAATAGCTCCCATCTGAAAAAAGGAGGACGGGAGCTATTTTTTATTTATCTTATTGCTTCGTGTGCTTTTGCTACAGCTTCGTTTATATTGCTGCAAATATTTTCCGTTCCGATCTTTTTGTCGAAACCAGATTTGACAAGTACACGACGTACATGCTCGTTCACCCCTGAAAGAATCATATGTATGTGTTCGGCTTGTGACAGGCGGAACAGGTTCTCTAAGTTATGCAATCCTGTCGAGTCCATAAAGGGAACCTTACGCATGCGGATGATACGGATCTTCGGTTTATCTCCCATATTGTGCATGATATCGTCGAACTTACTTGCCACCCCGAAGAAAAACGGACCGTCGATTTCATATACTTCCACACCTTTAGGAAGGGAAAGGACTTCTTCGTCATGGTGGATTTCTCCATCGTCCGATAGATCGATCTCGTCTTTTACTACCGATACATGAGTCGTTTCAGCTACACGCTTCATAAAGAGGAACATGGCGATAAGCAATCCTACTTCGATTGCGATCGTCAGGTCGAAGATAACCGTCAGAAAGAAAGTTACCAGCAACACCGACACATCGCTTTTCGGGTTCTTCATCAGCGAACGGAACGTACGCCATTCACTCATATTATACGAAACGATAATCAACACGCCTGCCAGGCAAGCCATCGGAATATGTTTGGTCAACGGACCCAAAAAGAGTAAAATCAGCAACAATACGATTGCATGGATGATGCCGGCAACCGGAGTGCGTCCGCCGTTGTTGATATTCGTCATGGTACGGGCAATCGCACCGGTAACGGGAATACCGCCGAAGACAGGTACGATGATATTAGCGGCCCCTTGTGCAATCAATTCGGTATTGGAGTTATGCTTGTCTCCTGTCACACCGTCAGCTACCGTAGCGGACAGTAACGATTCGATCGCTCCTAACATTGCGATAGTGAATGCGGAAGGAAGCAAAAGATTGATCGTTTCCATATTGAAGTTGATCGTTTCGGGACCGGGCAGGGAAGCATTGATCGTAAAACGGTCTCCGATCGTTTCGATTCCCGTGATCCCTAAATGATAGCGCATGACGTAGACGACAACTGTCATCAGGATAATGGCAATCAACGAACCCGGAATCTTTTTGGAAAACTTCGGTGTGATGGCGATAATCACGATACTGGTAAGCCCGATCAGTAACGACCAGAGGTTCATCGTATCGAAATGTTCGAAATAGGCGATCCATTTGGAAATGAAATCCGCAGGGACCTTATCCATTGTCAGCCCAAAAAGGTCTTTCATCTGCGTGGTGAAAATGGTGAGGGCGATACCACTGGTGAAACCGACAACGATCGGGTAGGGGATAAACTTGATAACTGTTCCTAGTTTCAACGCCCCCATGATTACTAGAATAATACCGGCGACAACAGTGGCGATAGCCAGTCCTTCGATTCCGAAATTTTGGATAATGCCGTATACGATTACGATAAACGCACCTGTCGGTCCGCCGATTTGTACGTTGCATCCTCCTAACAACGATACGAAAAATCCACCGAGAATAGCGGTGATCAACCCTTTTTCCGGGCTTACTCCCGAAGCGATACCGAAAGCGATAGCGAGTGGTAATGCTACGATCCCAACAATAATACCGGCCATCAGGTCGGTCATAAATTTCTCTTTAGAGTAGTTTTTCAGCGCTGATACTAGCTTGGGCTGAAAATCAAACTTGTTCTTCATCTTTCTGCCTGATTGATTAAAAGTGCTGCAAAGTTACAAAAAAAGTAAATATGTTTTTAATCTTTTTTATAAGCTTGTATGAATCTGTTGTTGCAATGAAACCTTCTGTCTCCTGCAAAGGAATCTGCAGTTAGATACTTAAATAATTTATTTTCGGGTTAGCATAAATATTATCTATTGGGTTATAGAAATATTTTGTATATGTAAATTTGCTGTTTGCTTGAACATTTTCCTACCTTTGAACGTTATTTATTTAGGGGTGATTATATGAACTTATTTTATATATACATAAATTAGCATTATGGAAAAAAGTATTAAGGGTACTCGTACCGAGCAGAATCTGCTGAAATCATTTGCCGGTGAATCTCAGGCAAGAAGTCGTTACACGTTCTTCGCAAGCGTGGCCAAAAAAGAAGGTTATGAACAAATTGCAGGTGTATTTATGGAAACAGCTGAACAGGAAAAGGAACACGCCAAACGTTTCTTCAAATTCCTCGAAGGTGGTATGGTTGAAATCACAGCAGCTTATCCGGCAGGCGTGATCGGAACAACTGCTGAAAACCTGGCTGCTGCTGCTGCCGGAGAAAACGAAGAGTGGGCTGACCTTTACCCTGCTTTCGCTGATATTGCTGAAGAAGAAGGATTTAAAACTATTGCTGTTGCTTTCCGTATGATTGCCAAGGTTGAGGCTGAACACGAAAAACGGTATCGCAAGCTGTTGTCTAACATCGAAACAGGTACGGTGTTTGAAAAAGCCGAAGCTATTTTATGGCAGTGTCGTAATTGCGGTTTCGTTATCGAATCAAAGAAAGCTCCGCAGAAATGTCCGGCATGCGAACATCCTCAGGCTTACTTCGAACCGATGAAACAGAACTATTAATCGATAGATTTACATAGTTTTATCTGTTTTTCGGGCACGGATTACACGGATTGCACGGTTTAATTTGATTTAAAACTGTGAAATCCATGTAATCCGTGCCTGTTTTTATATTATAACTATTATCTTTAGACTCTCTATTTATATGAATTTGAATTTACTTGTTGATGAGCATATCGATTAGAAAACTCAATAAAGTGTATCCGAACGGAAACCACGCATTGAAAGATGTCTGTCTAGAAATACCGACTGGTATGTTCGGACTTTTGGGCCCGAACGGGGCTGGCAAATCTACTTTGATGCGTATTTTAGTGGCTCTTATGGAACCTACTTCGGGTGAGGTGAATATCTGCGGGTACGACCTGATGCGGCAGCGCAAGGAGATACGGGGGGTATTGGGATATCTACCACAGGATTTCCGTTTTTTCGCCAAATATAAAACGTATGAGTTTTTAGATTATGCTGCGCGTCTTTCCGGTATGAACTGTAAGTCTTTGCGGAAAAATGCAGTGGACGAGATGCTGGAGAATGTCGGACTTTTCGATGTACGCGACCGGTATGCCAATAAGTTGTCGGGAGGTATGAAGCGCCGTTTGGGGATTGCGCAGGCATTGATTCATCATCCGAAAGTGATTATTGTAGACGAACCCACGACGGGGCTCGATCCTGAGGAGCGGATTCGTTTTCGCAATCTCCTGTCGGAAGTCAGCGAAAACGACGTGACAATTATCCTTTCCACCCATATCGTGGGCGATATATCGAGTACATGCAACTGTATGGCGCTTATGAATAAGGGAGAAGTTTCTTTTTACGGTTCCCCGCAAGATATGTTGAGGCAGGCGGAAGGAAAAGTGTGGCGTATACGGGTGACTAGCGACGAATTGCATGAGGTGGATAAACTGTATCCGGTTATCTCGACGATTCCCTCCGGTACGGGCTGGGAAGTGCAGGTCGTGGCTGACGAGGTACAGGGATATGATGCGGAATCCTATCCGCCTAATCTGGAACATGCCTATGTCTATTATATGGAAAACAAGTTGAACCGTTGGAGAAACGATTAAAAGAGATCACTTGCCTATGTCATTTATCATGAACATACGATCTGTAGCTAAATACGAAAGCAAGATATTGGTGAGGAGTTGGTTTTTCCGTATCTTCACCCTGCTTGCCGTGGTGTTTTTAGGATTTTTCAACTTTGCCATGATGTTGATGGAGGACAATTTCGGCCTGTGGTTTGCAAAATCGGTTTCATCCAATATACCCTATCTGAACCTTTTGTTGTTGAATACGGGACAGGCGGTGGTCGCAGTTTTCCTTTCTTCCGAATTTCTGAAAAGGGACAAGAAGCTCGATACTTCCGAGGTCTTTTATGTCCGGCCGCTCAGTAATGCCGAGTATGTGGTCGGGAAGATATGGGGAAACCTCAGGGTGTTCCTGTTCCTGAACCTGCTGGTATTGGCGATTGTGCTGGCTTTTAACTTTATGGCATCGGGCGTGACGGTCGATTTGCCGGCTTATCTGGTTTATTTCTTTCTGATCAGTATTCCTACTTTGATATTTATCATCGGACTTTCAATTTTCCTTATGTTGTTGTTAAAGAACCAGGCGCTCACTTTTATACTTTTGTTAGGGTATATTGGGCTGACCTTGTTTTATATACAGGATAAGTTCTACTATCTGTTCGATTATATGGTGTATAACCTGCCGTTGTTCAAATCGACGATCGTCGGGTTCAGTAACCTTAAACCACCGAGCGATTTATTTCTTTGCCGGTTTGGGATTCATCTTCTTTACGATCTTCTTGTTCAAGCGGTTGCCGAATGCTAGGAGAAGCCATTATCCGTGGTTGTTCCTTTCGTTCTGCATGTTCTTGCTAATGGTGACGGCGGGTTTTCGACATGTACGTTCGATTCTCTGGGAAGGGGAGATGCGTGCTTTATACACAAGTATTAACAATAAATATGTATATGAGCCAAAGATGGCGATTGATTACTACGATATTTCGGTGGAACAGAAGTCTGAAACAATCCGTTCCGTTGTCGGGATGGAGGGAACGGCGCTTGCTGCATCGGAAGTATTTATCTTTTGCCTGAATCCCGGATTGAGGGTCGAGGAGGTAAAGGATGGAGAGAAGTCGTTGAATTTTAAGCGGGAGGAACAGATTTTAGCGGTGGATTTCGGAAGGAAGATAGAAAAGGGTGATACCATTTCGTTTTCGGTCAGTTATGAAGGGAGGATAAAAGATGATTTTTGTTATCTGGATATCCCGGAGGAGGTCTTGCAGCAACCGCATGATAAGGAAATGCTTAAGCTCGATAAGAAATATAGTTTTCAGACATCAGATTATGTGCTGTTTACGCCCGAAACCTATTGGTATCCGCGTCCCGGAACGGGGTATAGCGACAAGAGTCCTGATTGGCAACAGACCTATTTCAGTCGTTTTCGGTTGGATGTGAAGCCGCTTCCCGGACTGGTTTCTATTTCGCAGTCAGCAAACAATCCCTATCAGTCCATTTCCCTTATTATCGGAAAATACGAACAGAAGAGTGTGGAAAGTGATAGTACGCTCTATAGCATCTGGCATATAAAAGGGCACGATTATTACGAGGCGGCGTTCGATTCGATCCGTGATACGATTCCGGGATTGATCCGCAACCTGCGGGAGAATCTCGAACGTACGTATAAGTTGAGTTACCCGTTCGACCGGTTTTCAGTGGTGGAAGTTCCGGCACAGTTCTATAGCTATGTCCGTTCCTGGTCGCAAGCGCAGGAAGTGGTGCAGCCGGAAATGGTTCTTTTCCCGGAACTGGGCTGTATGTTCAATCAGATGGATTTTGTCAGAAGCAAGAAAAACCAGTTGAAATGGTCGAAGCGGGGAGGGCGTGAGATCAGTGAAGAAGAGGCGGAGATTCGGGTGATGAACAGTTTCCTGTGGATTTTTTCGCAGACGGAAGGTAATTATAATTTCTCTTTTGGCAGTCGAGGCAAGTTCAATATCTCTTCCCAAAGCAATCCATATTTCCTGTTTCCCGAACTCTATAATTTCCGGTATAATATCTATTCTTCCGAATGGTCTGTTACGAACCGATTGGTCGAACTTTATCTGCAGAGGAAATCCGATAATAATGGGTGGGAACGCGAGATAAACGGGATCAGCAATAATGAGAAAGCGAACCGGCTGATGGAGAGATATTCGTTTAAAGAGCTTCTGTCTGATGTGAAACATCTCGATTTGCTGAATAACACGATCAGTCTGAAAGGGTATTGCTTGTTTGCTCCTGCCGAAGTGAATATGGGGATAAGTCTGTTCAGGGATTCCCTGTATGCCCTGTTGGAACGGAACGAATTTCGTAATATGCGCTTCGAGAACCTGTTAGATACGTTGGAGATGATCAGCGGGGCCGATATCCGTGCAGGTATTTCCGGATGGGATCGTCCGACGCCTCTTCCTTTCTATACGATCGGGCAGCCCGAAGTGACCAAGATCACGAACAAGGGACAGGAGAGTTTCGTGCTGAAGCAATTGGTCAGCAATAATTCTGATAATGACGGTATGCTTCAACTCAATATACAGATCGGAGGCTATGGTCCGAGTATCGATCCGCGTGTGAGCCGTAAACTGCCTCTTGCCGCCCGACAGACCAAGTTGCTGGTAACGGTCTGGGAGGAAGCGCCTCGCCAAGTGGATGTGAATACGCTGATAGCCGGAAATCTGCCGAGTATACTGAACCTGCCTGTTACTAACATCCGGGAAGAACGAGAGAGGGCGGTCGATACCGAAGGAGATTTCATTGTTACAGACTTTTCTCCCGTAGTGGAAGGAGAGGTGATCGTCGATAATGAAGATTCTCTTTTTTTCCTGTCCGAACCAGCCGTGGTTGGGCTTCTGCCCAAGTGGCTCGATAAGGGCGAAAATACTTCTTTTAAATATGCCGGTGTCTCTCCCTGGCGTGCCCCGTTGCAGTGGACGGCTACGACGAATGCCGCCTACTATGGCCGCTATATCCGGTCAGCCTATGTGATCAAGAGTGGTAACGGCAGCCAAACGGCAACCTGGAAAGTTCCGATTCTTTCTGCCGGACAATATGATGTCTACTATTATGTTTCCAAAGACAATGAGCTGAAATATAATAAGCAGGCTGGCGGTGAATACCATTTTAAGGTGGAGTATGACGAAGAAAACGAAGATGCTTATATAGATCTGAAAAAAGCGAATGAAGGCTGGGAACCTATAGGCGCCTACTACTTCAGTTCCGATACGGTCCGGATCACCCTGACGAACGAGTGCAAGCTACGAAGCGTGACGGCAGATGCGGTCAAAATAGTAAAACGATATTAATAGAATTAGATACATGATACGAAGAGAGTTACTATCCATGAAAAAGATAATACTGACGGCTGCCGTCTGCCTAGGTGGGTATGTCCCGTTGCAGGGGCAGGTCTCGCTGACGATCGAGAAGGCGATGGATATAGCGGAAGAGCATAGTCCTTCCCTGCGCCGTTCCCACATGAATCTGGAACGTTATCAGCAGAACTTGGTTGCACAGCGGGCTTCCCTGAAATCGAAGTTCTCGTTGAACCTTAATCCGGTGGATTACAGCAAGAGCCGCAGTTTCGATAACCGCCTGTCTCAGTGGTATACGAATGAGAGGTTCAGTGCGACTGGAACATTCCAAGTGGATCAACCGATCTTGTGGACGGATGGTGTTCTCTCATTGATCAACCGTTTCGGCTGGCAGGATAATAACTCCAATATCGACGGTACGAAGACCAGTAACAAGGCGTTCAGCAACGACCTTTACCTGCAGCTTTCGCAACCCATCTTTACTTATAACAAGCGTAAGATGGAACTGCAACAGATCGAATACGATTATGAGAATGCCAATATCAGCTACGCATTGCAACGATTGAGTACGGAAAAGGATATTACCCAACAGTTCTATTCTGTCTATATGGCACAAAGCCAATTGGCTATTACTAGGGAAGAACTGACCAATGCACAGCAAAGCTATGAGATTATCAAGAATAAGGTGGAAGCCGACCTGGCTGCCCGCGATGAGTTGTTTCAAGCGGAAGTGAATCTCGCTTCCGCGCGTTCTTCTCTAGAAGAACAGCAAGTATCGCTTGAAAACTCGAAAGACCAGTTAAAGCAGACGTTGGGGATGGATCTGAACGAGGATATCATGGTCTTTGCCGAAGTACAGATCAAGCCGGTGGAAGTGAATCTGGAAAAGGCGATACAGCATGGTCTTGAATCGCGTCTGGAACTGCGTCAGCGTGAGATTGAGAGCAAAGAACTAGCTTTCGATATGATTAAGACGAAGGCTCTGAACGAGTTCAAGGGAGATATTGCTCTCTCTTTCGGTCTGATCGGTGATAACCGACATCTGGAAAAGATTTATAATAACCCGACGCAGAATCCGCGTGTTGCCATCAGCTTCAGTGTCCCGATCTTTGATTGGGGAGAGAAGAAAGCCCGTGTCAAGGCGCAGGAAGTAGCCCAGAAGATCAACAGGCTGGAATTCCATGAAGACAAAGTCAACATTGAACTGAACATCCGCCAGACCTGGCGTAGCCTGGAAAACTTGCTTTCGCAGATCAAGATAGCCAAGCAGAATGTTGCAAATGCACAGCGTACCTATGATTTGAATCTGACCCGTTACCGGGAGGGCGATATAACTGGTATGGACATGAACCAATTCCAGACCCAGCTTTCAAATAAAAAGATCGCCTATACGCAGGCGCTTATCAATTATAAGATCGAATTATTGAACCTTAAGATACTTTCCCTCTACGATTTCGAGCACGATGTGCCTATTGTCCCGATGGAAGATTTAGTAACGAAAAAATAATATGAATATGAAATATACAATCACATCTCTCTTATTGTTTGTCCTGTTGACGGCAGGTTGTAATAATCAGCCACAGAATACACAGAACGATATTGCTACACCCGTGTCGGTAACGAAATTGAAGAAAGGTTCTATCAGCAAGCTGGTCAATACGACCGGTACGGCACAGCCTACCTATGGAGTAACGCTCAATTCCGAAATGAGTGGCTTGTACAAACTGCAAACCAATCCCCGTACAGGCAAGCCCTTTAAACTGGGAGATATCGTCTCCAAAGGACAACTGATCGTCCGCCTCGAAGACCGGGAATACGAAAACGGTATCGCTATCGATGCCAAAGAGTTGAGTCTTGAAATAGCCGAGCAGGAGCAAGTGAAGCAGAAAGCCTTGTATGAGAAAGGCGGTGTGACGCTTAGTGAAATGCGTAATACGGAGGTAAAAGTGACAAACGCCCGCTATGATTACGAGAACGGTAAGCTCAATTTGGAGAAGATGAATGTCAAAGCTCCTTTCGACGGTGTGATCGTGGATTTGCCCCATTATACGTCTGATGTCCGTATCGAACAAGGGAAACCGATAGTCGGTATCATGGACTATGCTCGTATGTACATGGATATCAATCTGCCGGAAAGTGCTATCGGGTATGTGAAAGCGGATCAGCCGGTCTATATCACCCATTATACGTTGCCCAAAGATACGATCCGAGGGGTGATTAGCGAATTGTCGCCTGCCATTAGTTCCGAAACCCGTACTTTCAAAGGGAAGATACTGATACAGAATGACGGTTTGAAACTCCGTCCCGGCATGTTTGTCAAAGCTGATATCGTGGTGAATAAGGCGGACAGTGCTATCATCATACCGAAAGATGTGATTCAGTCCAACCGCCGTGTCAAATACGTTTATATCGTCGAGAAGAACACGGCCCTGCTTCGCGAACTCAAGACCGGGCTGGAAGACGACAAAAACATCCAGATTCTGGAAGGGCTGAAAGAGAACGATAACTTGGTGGTGAAAGGTTTCGAGACATTAAAAGAGAATGCAAAGGTAAAAGTTCAGAAATGAAAAGTATTATCAAATTTGCGGTAAGCAATCCGGTCACAATTTGTATGTTGGTATTGGCGATCCTGCTGTTGGGCAAGATTTCCTATGACCAGTTGGCGGTTGACCTGTTGCCCGACCTGAATAATCCCCGTCTTTTTATCGAGTTGAAGGCAGGCGAACGTCCGCCGGAGGAGATTGAGAAGCAGTTTGTCAAGAACATGGAGTCGATGGCGATTCGGCAGAGTGACGTGATACAGGTTTCATCCGTGATCCGTGCCGGTTCCGCCCGCATTACGGTCGAGTACACTTGGAAGAAAGATATGGATGAGGCCTTTCTTGACTTGCAGAAAGCTATGAACCCTTTTGCCCAAAATAAAGATATCACCGAACTCAAGATCACGCAGCATGATCCGAATCAGTCTCCTGTCGTTCTGATTGGACTTTCGCACCGTAGTATTACCGATATGGCGGAGCTTCGGAAGGTGGCGGAGAGCTATATTCGTAACGAGTTGATCAGTCTGGAAGGGGTTGCGGATGTTACGTTGTCGGGCGATGAGGTTAGTACGCTAATGATCCGTACGGACCCTTATAAGCTGGATGCCTTTAAATTGACGATAAATGATTTGTCTTCCAAGATAGAGGCGAATAACCAAAGCGTTTCCGGCGGTCGTGTCAGCGAGTTGGGACTGCAATACTTGGTCAAGAGTTCGAGCTTGTTTGCGACGGAGAGTGATTTTGAGAATCTGATTGTCGGTTATAAGCCGGTTGCGGCCGAGGCTACGGCTTCGGGGACTTCCGGTGCGGTTTCCACATCGTCTATGGACAAAGCTCCGATATTCCTACGTGAAGTCGCTACTGTCAGCTTCGAGAATGATCGTCCGGAAAATATTGTCCGCATCAATGGCAAGCGCAGTATCGGATTGTCTGTTTACAAGGAAATGCGTTTCAATACGGTGAAGGTTGTCGATGGTGTGATCCGCCGGTTGGCGGTTATTGAGCAGGCGTTGCCCGGCTATCGTTTTCAGGTGATCACGAATCAGGGTACCTTTATCAAGAATGCAATAGGAGAGGTGAAGAGCAGCGCCGTCTTAGGGATTATCCTTGCGGTGGTGATCTTGTTCGTCTTCCTTCGCCGTTTGGGGACGACGTTGATTGTCAGCTTGGCTATCCCGATTTCCATTGTCGCAACTTTCAACTTGATGTTCTTTAATCATCTTACCCTCAATATCATGACGCTTGGTGGATTGGCGCTCGGAGCCGGTATGTTGGTGGATAATGCGATCGTAGTGATCGAAAGTATTTTCCGTAATCAGGAGAAAGGGATGACGATACGTGAAGCTGCCATAGCGGGAACCTCCGAAGTGGCCGGTGCGGTCATTGCCTCGACGTTGACGACGATCGTCGTCTTTCTGCCGATTGTCTATCTGCATGGCGCTTCTGGAGAACTGTTTAAAGATCAGGCCTGGACGGTGACGTTCTCGTTGGTATCGTCGTTGTTTGTGGCGATCTTGGTGATCCCGATGTTGTATGACCGGATTACCGGACGGCAGGATCGTGGTGCTGGTGGTGGTACACGGGGGGGAAACGGCATCCGGATTACCGGTTACAGCCCCTTGTTGCGCACGCTGCTCCGCCGCCGTTGGGTGGTGATCGGCTGCGCTTTGATGTTGCTGGTGATAGCGGGGTTGTTGGTTCCCTTTATCGGTACGGAGTTTATGCCGAGAGCCGGGAGCAAGGCGTTCTCTGCCGTTATCAAGTTGCCGGAAGGGACTCCGTTGGAGCGTACCGCTTCGGCTGTCGGTAACCTGGAGGATTTGATGCACACCATCTCGCAAGACTCCCTGTGTACGATCTACAGCCATGTCGGATCGGGTAGCGGTTCGGAGAATGATATATTCGAAGGGGAGAATACGGCTGTCATGAAAGTGATCCTTTCGCCTTCCTGCCCCGTTCCGCCCGAAGAGGTGATGGCGCAGTTTGTACAGGCTACCGAAGATACCGAAGGGTTAGAGGTCACCCTGAAGCAGGAAGAGAACTCCCTCAGCTCCCTTTTGGGAAGCGAAGGAGCCCCCATCGTGGTCGAGGTAAAAGGAGAGGAACTGGACGAAATAGCGTCTATCACGGAAGAAGTAAAAGGACGGATCACCGGTCTGCCGGGACTTTACAATGTCCAGTCGTCCGTTGAAGACGGTGCCCCGGAGGTAACGATTTCCGTCGACCGCACGGTTGCCGGCATTCATAATGTCAGCGTCTCGACCGTTATCGAACAGTTGAAGCAGCAGCTCGGCGGCCTCGAATCCGGCAAGATGGAGTACCGGGGAGAGATGCGGGATATCCTGATCAAGGTTCCCGATATCACCTTGCACGACCTCGGTGGACTGGTCATACGAAACGGTGAGAAAGAATTCCGCTTGCAGGAGATCGCAACGATCACCTGTTCGCAGGCTCCGAAAGAAATCTTCCGTCGTGGACAGAACCGCATCAGCAAGGTAACGGCCAATCTCGATGTTGGCTATTCGCTTGACAAGGTGGCGGACGAAATACGCTTTGCAGTGAAAGATATTGACTTGCCTGCCAACTATTTGATTACCGTTACCGGCGAGGAAGAGAAGCGCCAGGAGTCCATGAACAGCCTGATGTTTGCTTTGGCCCTTTCGGTGATCCTGGTCTATATGGTACTCGCTTCGCAGTTTGAGTCGCTGTTGCATCCCTTCACGATCTTGCTGACGATCCCGTTGGCGGTGGTAGGGGCGATTCTACTGTTCTTTCTGACGGGGACGACGATCAATATGATGGGAGTGATCGGCATCGTGATGTTGGTCGGTATTGCTGTGAACAACTCGATTATCCTAGTCGACCGTATCAACCAGTTGAAACAATCCGGCATGGAGCTGACGGATGCCATCGTGGAATCCGGCCAGCAACGTATCCGCCCGATCCTGATGACGACGCTCACGACGATCCTAGCTCTCCTGCCGATGACGTTCGGCTTCGGCGAAGGTGCTTCACTTCGTTCACCTATGGCGATCGCAGTGATCGGTGGGTTGGTGACTTCGACCGTCATGAGTCTGATGGTAATCCCGTGTGTATATTATGTATTTGAAAAAATGAAAAGGGGAAAATGAATTTTTTACTACATAGGAAGATTGCGATCTGTATGCTGTTCATAGCCTTGACAGGATTAGGCTACGTGTCGTACAAGCAGTTGCCGGTAGAACTGTTGCCTAATGCGGAGCTTCCGATGCTGTTTGTACAGGTCACCTCGGCACAGGATATGGATCCGTCGTATGTCGAGTCGGAAGTCGTGATCCCTATCGAAGGGGCTATTGGGACCATAGGTGGAGTAGAGCAAATCGAATCCCTGATCGATAGCCGCCAGTCTTCCATCAAGATTGACTTCAAGTCAAATATCAACTTCAAAATTACTGCCCTGAAGTTGCAGGAGAAGATTAACGAAATCGCCTCTTCTCTTCCCGAAGGCTTTACAGTACAGGTACAAAAGATCGATGTTTCGATGCTTGCCGGTGGCTTCATGTCGCTCCAGGTGCGTGGATCGGGTGGTACGGACCGGGTTCGTAACTTAGTGGAGAAAGAGATAAGGCCCGACCTGGAAAACATTGACGGCATCGCTTCCGTCAATATCTATGGTGGTCGCGAGAAGGCCATAGAGGTGCAACTCGATCCTGATGCCTGCAAAGCCCTCAATTTGACTCCTTCCGCTATTAGCAGCCTCTTAACACAGAATACGCAAGAGAAGGCGTTTGTCGGCTATGCCAGTGAGCCGGACGGGAAATACTTTGTCCATGTCAATTCTCCTTATACCGAAGTTTCCGACCTCGAAAACATCGTCGTTGCCTCTGGCCCCGTGTTGCTGAAAGACGTTGCCACCGTTTTCTTCGACATGAAAGAGGAGACAAGCTACAGTCGGGTCAATGGCAAAGATGCCGTTTCCGTTTCCCTGCTTGCAGACTCGCAGGCCAACTTGATCCAGCTTTCTCACCGTACGGTCGGAGTGATTGACCGTCTGAACGAGCAGCTTGCCCCGCTCGACCTCTCGATCGTCGTAGAGAATAACCAAGCGGAGACGATGGAGGATAACATTGACCAAATCATCCGCCTTGCGATCGTGGGTGGTCTACTTGCCGTCGTCATTCTCTGGCTTTTCCTGAAGAACCTACGGTTGGTGTTCTTCATCGCTCTGTCCATCCCGATTTCCGTTTATACGGCATTCAATTTCTTCTACGGGGCAGGGATTACGATCAATAGCCTTACGTTGGTTGGTATGGCGCTGGCGATTGGTATGCTGCTGGACAACAGTGTGGTAGTCTTGGAGAACATCTACCGCATCTCATCTACCGGCAATACACCCGAACGTTCCGTGACGCAAGGTACGCGCGAGGTCTGGCGCTCCATCCTTGCCGCTACCCTAACAACGGTTACGGTCTTCCTTCCATTCGTCTTTTCCGATAATTTTTTGATCAAGCTGATGGGACACCATATCGGCGTTTCCATCATCTCGACTCTCCTGATCTCTCTCGCTGTCGCCCTCCTTTTCATTCCGATGGCTACCTATACGGTACTGAGGAAGCCGGATAGGGGCACGGTCTTTTATGAAAAAGTATCTGTCACGCAGCGGCCGGTACAAATCTATCAGGTGTTGTTGAAGACCTGCATGAGGAATTCCGGTGTGACGGTCTTTGGGGCCGTCATCCTGCTGTTCCTTTGCTTGATCCTTTCTGTCTCCCTGAATATCCAGGACCGAAAAGAGGTGGAGAGCGACCGTTTCAGCATCTATGTGACGATGCCGACCGGCAGCACGCTGGAGAATGCCGACCAGGTCGTTCGTGTCATCGAGGAACGCCTTGCCGGGTTTCCGGAGAAACAAGATCTGATCAGCCGTATCCGGGAAACGGACGCCGAGCTGACACTTGTTCTCAAAGAAGATTACCGCCAGATCGGGAAGCGCAGCATCACTGACATTAAATCCGATGTGCAAACTCGCCTCCGTACCATCAACGGCGCCGAAATATCACTTTCTGAAGCCGGAAGCGGTGGAGGCAGAGGGGGAGGCGGCTCCGGGGATATGATGGGTGGCATGGGGAGCTTCATGCGTCTTTTGGGTATCGGTGAGAACCGCGAACGCATTGTGATCAAAGGCTCTGATTTTGACCTTATGCAGCGGGTGGCGGAGGATTTTCGCTATTACCTCGACGAACAGGAGTTCATCCGCAATACCCGTGTCTCCTACAGTCGCCCGCAGCCGGAGATTCGTCTCGGTTTCGACCCGATCCTGCTGACCTCCTACGATATCTCTCGCCAGAACATAGCTTCCGGCCTCACATCTCTGAACCCGGAGATTTCGTCCGGGACTTCTTTCAAGGTGGGGGAGGATACCTACGATATCATCATCCGTAACCGGACGGTAGAGGAGGAAGAGGCTGGCAAGAATCGGGACAAGACGGTGGACGACCTGCGCGAAGTGCATATACCAAGCGCTTCCGGCAGCCTGCACAGGCTGGAAGATATCGCCTCCGTCAATTATGGCCGCGGGCGTGCCCGTGTCACCCGTGTGAACCAGGACAAGCAGATTGAGTTGTTCTATTCTTTCTCGCGCGACGTTGAAGAGTCGAGAGACCTTCTCGAAGGCTACCGGTCGGATATCGACCAGTTGGTGTCGGGTTATAACCTGCCTTCGGGCGTGGCGGTCGAAGTGTTTCACGAGGAAGATATGTTTGCCGACTTCAAGTTTCTGCTGTTGGCTGCCTTTATCCTGATCTTTATGATCCTGGCTTCGGTGTTCGAGTCCTTTGTGACGCCGTTCGTCCTGCTGTTCTCCATCCCGCTGGCTGCGATCGGTTCGCTGCTGGCGTTGTTGCTGACGGGCAACAGCCTGCTGAACAATGCGAACGTGATGATCGGGTTTCTGATCCTGCTGGGAGTAGTGGTGAACAACGGTATTATCCTGATCGATTATGCCAACATTCTTCGCCGGCGAGGTTATCGCCGCAACAGGGCGTTGATGACGGCTGGGCTGTCACGTATTCGCCCGATCCTAATTACTTCCATCACGACGATCGTAGCCATGTTGCCGATGGCGATGGGTAACTCTGAGTATGCCGGAGCGATCGGTGCACCGTTTGCCATTACTGTGATCGGCGGTCTTTCCTTCTCTGCATTGTTGACGCTGATCCTGATCCCTACCGTTTGTATGGGACTGGAAAACACGCTACAATGGTACAAGGAGCTGTCCGCGAAAGTATGGGTTCTGCACGGTTTGCTCTTTATGGCAGGAGCCGGCTGTATCTGGTTTTATGGTGGTGGCCTCCTGTGGCAGTCCGTCTATGGGGTGTTGTTGTTGGCCGGTATTCCGGGAGTGACCTATTTTATGCAGACAAGTCTCCGCCGTGCCCGTTCGAAGGTGATCGATCTGGAGACGGACATCCATATATCCGTCCGCAACCTGGTGAAGATATACGACTGGCCGGGACGTGTCAGCCGCCAGTGGAAGAGTGGCCTGCTGATCCGTCGACGGTTAGGTTTGAAGAAAAACTACCTTATACCTGCCGGATTGCCGGATGACTGTCCCGTTCCCGTGCCTGACATGGGATCGCAAAAGATCAGTCCTGATACCTCCTCTGATTATGCGGATACCACTGGTGCTTCTGCGATCCCGCTTCAGACGCGAGAAAGAGGATTCTTTATGGAATTGGGCTGGCAGTTCGTCCTGTTAGGTTTCGGCGTCTGGTTCACCTGGTTCTTTGTCGGGAACAGGTTGTGGATATTTCTTCTCTCTTTCGCAGTCTACGCCGCAACGCTTTACCTGTGGCGCAAGGTACGTGAATATCTCTATGGACGGTTTGCAGGAAGCCGGACGGTGAAATACGTTAACCGGATCATCTTTTGGGGCCTTCCTCCACTGATCCTTTTTGGTCTGTTCCACAAATTGGATAATCTGAACTTGGTGGGGACGATCGGGGTGTTGTGGGCGTTCTGCATAGCAATCTATGTGACTTCTGGCTATCTGTACGAGAAGGAAATCAATATCGAGCGTGTAAAAGGACGTTTCGCCGGGCTGCGTCGTTCGTGGTTCCGTATGGTGAAAAGTATTCCGCTGATCGGGAAACGTCGGCAGCCGTTCAAGGCACTCCGAGGCGTATCGTTCGAGATCCGTACAGGTATGTTCGGCCTCTTGGGACCGAACGGAGCAGGTAAGTCCACCCTGATGCGTATCATCTGCGGCATTTTGGAACAGAGCTACGGCAGTATCTGGATCAACGGACTGGATACGCGTGTCTACCGGGAGGAACTGCAGAGCCTGATCGGTTTCCTGCCACAGGAGTTCGGGACATACGAGAATATGTCATCTTGGGAATTTCTCGATTATCAGGCGATCTTGAAGGGCCTCGTCAATCCCGAGCTGCGCCGTGAGCGGTTGGAGTATGTCCTCCGCGCCGTCCATATGTTCGACCGTAAAGATGAGAAAATCGGTTCTTTCTCCGGCGGTATGAAACAACGTATCGGTATCGCTCTGATTCTGTTGCACCTGCCACGTATTTTAGTGGTAGACGAACCTACTGCCGGACTCGACCCGCGCGAACGCATCCGTTTCCGAAACCTGTTGGTGGAGTTGAGCAAGGATCGTATCGTGATCTTCTCTACTCATATCATCGAAGACATATCCAGTTCATGTAGCCAGGTGGTCGTGATCAACAAAGGCAGCCTAAAGTATTTTGGCGATCCGGTTGATATGGTCGGCATGGCGGCCGGAAAGGTCTGGCAGTTCGATATAGGTAAGACAGAATTTGAACAGGCATTGGATAAGTCCCGGATCGTCAACCATATCCAAAAAGACGACCGTATCCGGGTCCGTTACCTCTCGACCACCTCTCCGTATGATGGAGCGGTACAAGTGGAACCGAACTTGGAAGATGCTTATCTTTGCTTGTTGAAAGAACTTTAAAAAGTTATGATTTATAATTTATGATTTATGCGTCGATGATAAATCATAAATCATAAATCTCAAATCATAAATCATTATGACACTGAAACAATTCATATATCTCTTGCCTCGCTTGGTTAAATATAACCTGAAGATTATCTTTGCCGGGAAATTCATCTGGTTTCTCCTGGCGGCATTTCTGTTCTTTGCCTATTTCATGTTTCAGATTGCTTGGAGCCGATCGGAGGTCAATGAAGGGGTGGTCTACAACCTCCTGATGTTCCCCTGTGTCCTGTTGGTGTTCTATCCTGCTGTTTTTGGTATCCAGAACGATGAGGATAGCCGGATACTGGAAATCCTTTTCGGCATCCCCGACTATAAATATAAGGTATGGGGTGTCCGTCTACTGATGATCTACGTGGCGATCTTCGTGATCCTGATCGTCTTTTCCTGGTTGGCTACGCTCTTGCTTTATCCTGTCAACCTTCTTGAGATGTCGGCTCAGTTGATGTTCCCGATCCTTTTTTTCGGGAACCTCGCCTTCATGTTTTCCACCATTACCCGCAGTGGTAACGGAACTGCCGTTTTGATGATTATCATCGGCATCGCCCTGTTGATCTTCAGCAATACGCCTCTTATTGAGCGTTCTTTTTGGAATATCCTCCTCAATCCTTTCTCCATCCCCCGCAATTCCCTGCCGGTCATCTGGGAAAGCATCATCATCAAAAGTCGCATCTTCCTCCTGGTCGCCAGTACCATCTGGATGCTGATCGGGCTTCTGAACTTGCAAAAGAGGGAGAAGTTTGTTTGATTGCGAGCCCGGTGGAAACCTTTGATAGTCTACGTCATATAACGAACGATTTAGGGTATGTGTTATAGAGGAGATCGCTCTCTTCCTTGATGGGCACTTGATTGGGGTGAGCTATATGGAAGGCCAACGTGCCTATGTGAACGAAATTTCTTATTAATAAAAGTTTTCGGGTTCTTCGCCACTTTCGGGGCAGTATTTCATTGTCAAAATCCGAGAAATAAAGGAGTTCGGACTTATTTTGAAAATAGGGAATTATACATACCTTCATATGTTTGAATTGCCGATAAATAAAGAGATGCAGGCAAATAGATTGCCCCGAAATTGACGAAGAACCAAGTTTTTCCCATTTCCTCTGTCACTGTATCAC
>ERZ773194.647-NODE-647-length-44391-cov-4.756383_pt1 | contig 44391 bp, 44 predicted proteins | sample MGYA00511240_ERZ773194 | MGnify/ENA primary metagenome ERZ773194 (study PRJEB29015, sample SAMEA2737774) | human gut metagenome | biome: human gut; feature: human-associated habitat; material: faeces | place: China | collected 2012 ... | reverse complement strand
TACCCTTGTGCAGCATCGAAGATAAGATCGAAGCGGTCGAAGACGGAGCATGACCCATCGTTTACTTTAAGCACCCATTACCCGTAAACAGAATTTCGGTTGTGTTGTTTCATTTCAAACGAAGCAAGAGACCACTTTTAACGAGGGAAATTCGTCCCTATTTCAATTCCCTGATGGAATACCCTACGAATCAATCATAGGTTTCTCTTGCGATACTTAATTGATCGATACGATCTCGTCTACCACGCTTCTACCAGTCCACTTCCATATATGATTGAAGCCCCTCCTTTCGGAGGGTTGAGGTTTTTCAACTCAGGAATACTCGTATATCAGTGCAAGCGTACCATCGACCAGGGGTGCGTTGGTGAGTGCACTGTAAGCCCCTATGTTGTATCCAGCCCATGCCGTATACGGAATGGACTCGTCGTATGTTGTATACAGCGACCAGAAGTAATAATGGGTCGTGGCATCGGGGCCGCTTCCTTCGACAACGGTCTCAGTCCCTACATTGAAGATCTTATCGATCCATCCGTACTTCTGATACCCGGGCACAGGATCAGTCGAGGCATAGAACGAAGCATCTGTGCCCAATGCATCGATCAATGCCAACTCTGCATCGGAACCGTACCCCACGACGTACACTCCGGCACTGAGGACCGCATTCGTGAGAGTTACGTTCGATGTGTACTGGAAGGTCACGGGATTGTATGTCGTCACGCTCGTTGTGAACGTCATCGTACTTCCAGTCTTATTCTTGAGGAAGAACAAGTGTTCGTAAACGGAGCCAGGGCCCTTGGCGATCTGCGTCAGCCCCCTCTCTTCAGGAGAAGAGGCCAGGAGTGCGGCCTTCGCGGTCTGAACAGCGCTCGAATCACCTATGTTTCCGAACCAGAAGGCGATGTTCGCAGTCCCATAATTTGCTAGAAGATTCGCATAGTCTGCGAAGGGCTTGTAATACCCGGATGCATTGGTCCCAGTCTCCCAGGACCAGTTGCCATTAGCATCCTTGATGTATACGAATACATTCCATGTGTTGCTGCCGCTGTTGGCAACATCCTGGAGCTTCGTTACCGTTCCATATGCGGCATTGATATCAGTATAGGTTTGTCCGTCCCACACATAGGTGTACGTGTACCGATCATCGATCGTTGCTGTCGAGGCACTATAGAATGAGGTGGCCTTCAGCGCTTCACATCCGTTCGCCGCCAATACAGTCTGGCCGGCCCACGTGCCTGCTGAGTTCACATAAACGTTCATAAATCCGGCTTCGCCAGCCGCGGCCTCGCTCTCGTCCGAAGACTGAACGATCACAATACCCGCCACTGCAACCATCATGAAGGCTGCCAGGACGGCCATAATCTTTCTGCATTTAGTCAAATTATTACCTCCTCGGTAATTATACGGAAGACACGGCACAGAACCGAGTTTTGCGACACGATTGTCTTAATCCTATCCGGACTCATCTGCTATACCTCCTTTTCCGAAGCATTCGGCTTCGATCGTATTCGACGTTTTATTCACCATTCGCCGTTTTTCTTACCGGCAATTATCAACCGTCTTGATTGCAATATAAAGGAAACCCGATTGGTCACCCTACAACCCTTAATTTCCTACATCCTGAAAATTAGCACAAATCCCCGTCCAATCGATATCCTGAATGCCGTATCCTGATAGCCTGGCCTCCTCGGCTCCCGCAGTCACATCACCATTCACAAGCATCCTGTACCGAAGAAGAGGGCCGAATCGAGGCCTCAGTCCGAACATCATTGGCATACCATATCGTATGTAAACGACGTGAAAATCCCACAAACCCCGCCACATTGTGAACTATATTAACCTCTGACGCGTCTCCACCCTCATGCGTATCCTGCCCTCATCGAGGATCGAGAGATGCACTGGCGCCCATGCGTTCTACGCCCTCTACACGCTGGACAGACTGCTGCAGGATGACATCCGTCGTATTAGCCGGAAACGCCTCAGTGACGAACTGGATATAGCAGAGAGGACCGCCAGAAGCCTGGTGGGTATCCTCGAATCGAACGGCCTCGTGGATGTGGTCCAGGCCGGCATAGCCTTGACGAACTACGGGAAGGATGTGCTGAACGGCCTCGGCATCCGGCTGGTGGAGACCACCGACACCCCATATGTCATCGGCAGATCCACATCCGGCGCCATCCTCCATTACACGGGGAAGCCTCTGTTCAAAGGCGTGGAGCAGAGGAACCTCGCCCTCGGAAAGGGAGCCGACGGCTGCACCACATGGACCATGCGCGACGGAAGGCTCTTCATGCTGCCCGATTGGCCCGTGGACGATGAGGACCCCTCGTACGCGACAAAACTGCGCCAGGCGTCGGGACTATCCGATGGAGAATACCTGTTCATCGTCGGCGCCAAGACCGAGCATCAGGCGAGACTCATCGCCATCGAGGTGGCGCTGGACACGCTGGACCTGTCGTCGACAGGAGCCGACACGGACACGGATGGAAAGGAAGAGAACCGAAGGCGGTCGGATACTATTGGAACCGCCACGATCCAGATCATCTAACTGAATCATGATTAACTTAACTACGATTCAGTTAAACTACATTTTATATAGCCATAATCGGTCCCCTTATCATGAACTTCATGGGCAGAGAGAAGGAGATGACCTTGCTGGATGCCGAATTCCGCAAGGACCATTCCCTGGTCATCATCAAAGGGAGACGCAGAGTCGGCAAAAGCAGGCTCATCGAGGAGTTCCTCAAAGACAAGGAGCATCTCTATTATGAAACCGATAGCGAGACCAAACAATCCATACTGTCCTCCCTGTCCAGAGCCGTCTCGAACGGATTCAACGTATCGTTCGACAGCTGGTCCGATGCACTGAAGTACTACGTATCGACCCATCCCGGCAAGAGGATCATAGCCATCGACGAATTCCAGTACGCTATCAAAGCCGATCCGGATCTCAGGATCGAGATGCAAGCATTATGGGATACCTACCTATCAAGGAACGGGGTCATGCTCATCCTCTGCGGTTCCTCCCTGACATCCATGAACAGCCTCACGGGGGATCTGAAGAGCCCCCTATACGGAAGGAACTCCCTGGATCTGACGATACTGCCCTTCCCTTTCAGGACGACCGTCTCCGAAGATTACAGGAGGTCTGTGGAGAGATACGCTGTGACAGGCGGTGTACCATACTATATGAGCCTGATGACCGACGGCGAACCCATCGATGACATCATCAGACTGACCATGGATATGGGCTCCCCTCTTCTCAACGAAGGGGAGTACCTCCTCGGATCGGAATTCAGGAATCTGTCGAGCTACAACACCTATCTCAAGGCCATAGCCAGAGGGCATCGCACCATGGAGAAGCTGACCGGCGCCGTTCAGGCCCCGTCCGAGGAGATCCTGCCGTATCTGAAGAGACTCATCGAGATAGGGATGCTGGAGAGATCGGTACCCGTCACCGAGAAGAGACCGGAGAAGAGCCGGAACGGCCAGTACGTAATATCCGATAACTTCCTCGCCCTCTGGTTCCGTTTCGTCTATCCCTACAGGAACTCCATAATCCGGATGGAGAACGACTCTGCCGTGGAGGATCTGAAGGATCATTTCATCGATGCCCACGTGGCCTTCGTGTTCGAGAATGTCTGCAGAGAAGAGCTGAAGAGATACCTGCGCGGTGAAGGCATCGCAGCGGAATACGGGAAGTATTGGGGCAACGGGGAGATAGACCTGATAGCCCTAGATAGGAAGCATCAGATCGCATACGTATGCGGATGCAAGTACCATTCCGAACCGGTTGGCATGTCCGAACTGAACTCCCTGATGCGGAAAGCGGAGGCTGTGAAGGAGCTGAAGGACTATCGCATCAGATACTGCCTCTTCTCGGTATCCGGTTTCAAGGACGGGATGGAGGACAGCAGTGCTATTCTTTTCAACAATGGGGAGCCTGTCCACAGCTGACGCGGGATCATCTTCCGGAGCTGATCCCGACCCGGAGCCGTCCGCCTCCGTATATAGATAATATGATAGTAGCCGGGGAGGGATCCCCGGCGTTAGGGTTTCACTTCAGTCCGACGATCCTTCCGTCATCGGTGAGGTCCATCCTCATCGCGGCGGGGACCTTCGGAAGACCGGGCATGAGGGTCAGGGTCCCGCACACGGGGACGACGAATCCCGCTCCGGCGGAGAGCATGACCTCCCTGACGCTGAGGGTCCATCCCCTCGGGGCACCCTTGACCTTCGAATCGTCCGTGAGCGAGGCCTGCGTCTTCGCAATGCACACGGGCAGCTTCCCGTATCCGTCCGCCTCCATCTGGGCGATGGCCTTCTCGGCCTCCTTGGAGTACGTGACGGCGCCGGCTCCGTAGATCCTGGTGGCGACGGCCTCGATCTTCTGCTTGATCGGCGCTTCGACGTCGTACAGGAAGTGGAAATCCTTCTTCCCCTCGTCCAGCGTCTCGATGACGGCGTTCGCGAGCTCGATGGCTCCCTCTCCTCCCTTGGAGAATGCCTCGGAGAAGGCGCACCTGACGCCCAACTCCTTGCAGTGGTCCTTGATGATGTTCATCTCCGCCTCGGTGTCGTGGGCGAAGCGGTTCACCGCCACGACCACGGGGAGTCCGTAGGAGGACATGTTCTCGACGTGCTTGTCCAGGTTGCAAAGCCCCGCCTTCAGAGCGTCATCGGTCATCGTCGCGGGATCGTCGAGCAGCGCTCCGCCGTGGGTCATGAGCGCCCTGATGGACGCGACGATCACGACGCAGTCGGGCCTGAGCCCGGACTCCCTGCAGACGATGTCCATGAACTTCTCCCCGCCCAGATCGGACGCGAATCCGGCTTCGGTGATGACGTAGTCCCCGAGCCTCAGCGCCGCCTTGGTGGCGACGATGCTGTTGGTCCCGTGGGCGATGTTGGCGAACGGGAACCCGTGGACGAAGACGGGCTGTCCCTCGAAGGTCTGGACCAGGTTGGGGTTCAGGGCGTCCTTCAGCATGACCATCATGCTTCCGACGCATCCCAGGTCCTTCACGGTCACCGGCTTCCCGTCGTAGGTGTAGGCGACGACCATCCTCTCCAGCCTCCTCCTGAGGTCCGCGCGGTCGGTGGACAGCGCCAGGATGGCGGAGATCTCGGAAGCGGAGGTGATGAGGAATCCTCCCTCGTGGGGGACCCCTCCGAGAATCCTGTCCTTCCCGAGACCGGTAACGATGTTCCTCAGCTCGCGGACGTTCATGTCCATGGCCTTCTTGAGGACGATCTTGGTGGGGTCGATGTTGTGGGGGTTGTCCCTCACGAGCTCGTTGTCGATTATGGCGGACAGCAGGTTGTGAGCCGCTGTGACCGCGTGGATGTCGCCGGTGAAATGGAGGTCGATATCCCACATGGGGTACACCTGGGAGTATCCTCCGCCGGTGGCTCCGCCCTTGATACCGAAGGTGGGTCCGATGGACGGCTCCCTGAGGGCTCCGACGACCTTCTTCCCGAGCTTCCCGAGGCCCTGGATCAGACCGATGGTGGTGACGGTCTTCCCTTCGCCTGCGGGGGTGGGGGTTATCGCTGAGACCACGACGAGCTTCCCCGTCCTGTCTCCGCACACCTTGTCCAGCCTGTCGAGGGGGACCTTGGCGATGTATTTGCCGTAGGGCTCGATGTCGTCATCGGTGAGGCCGACGGTTGCGGCCACGCCCCTGATGTTCCTCATCTTGGCTGACTGGGCGATTTCGATATCATCCATGAGGAAGCGTACCTGATGCGACATTAAAACGTTCGCGCCCTCCGGTCCCTGACACAAGGGCCGGGGATGGTGCGATGATGGCCTTCGCGACCTTCCGGATGCCTCAGCACCCTGTATCGCACGTCACGGCAGGACGATGGTCTCCACGGTCGCCCTTGGGATTTTCCCCCAGAATGCGAGCCCGATGAGGATGACCTTTCCATGCATGTCCATGTAGTACCTCCTGTCATGGATCTGCCGAACGGCGGCCTCGGATTCCCTCTCCAGATCGTCCTCGGAATCGGCCTTCTTGAGTTCCAGGAATATGGGAATCGTGCCTTCGCGCCTGGGCCTCATCATTATGTCCACCCTTCCGTTCCCCTCTTCGCATTCGGATCTGACATCGTACAGCGGGATCACCCCGTACAGTATCGTCATGATGACCGCTTCGTAATGGAGCTCCGTAGACAGGTTGTAATAGCTTCCGACCGAGAGGATGTCCTTGAGGTGCCTGGTCATCCGGTCGGCATCCCCGTCGATGACCGAACGGACGAACTCCGTGAACTTCGAACTGTCGATCGGGCGCATATCCTCCGCCACATCCACGATCAACTTGAGGATCTCCTTGTTCGGAATGGATACCGAGTACATGCCGTCGCCTGCCGGGACCGCTTTCAGATATCCGGACATCACCATGAGGCTATACAGACTGTCGTTGGGTCCGAGCCTGGAATAGGTCAGTGCGGGCCTGAGCCTTGTTACTATCGACTCCCCCTCCACGAGGGACAGGATCTCCGAGAACCGGATCGTATCTGTCCTCTCCAGAAGCCATCTGATGGCGACGTCGCTCCCCGAGTTGACCCAGAACTGCTGCGGGACGAACGCCTCCTGGACGTAGTTCATGATGCTGAACGGGTTGTACACCTCGGCATTCCCGAATCTGTATCCGTCGTACCATTCCTTGGCCTCGCCGAACTTCTCCGGATGTCCGTAGTAGTCCAATAGCTCCTTGACCTCGGATTCGGTGAATCCGAACCGTTCGTCCGATACATCCGAGAAGACGTTGTTGACCTTCATATTGTTTACAACTTTCCCAAATCGTGAAACTATACGAAACTCTTGGTTTTGAGCATTGTAACACTGATTTCTGACAATCCCGTTCAAAATTAGGCGATTTTACCCAAACAAAACGAGCCTTCACCGATTTCTGCTTGAATCGTCATTCTGCAATTCAAGATAATCTGTGGCGGAATCGCCCGTTTTCATCCTCTCAGGCTATAGTATCCGCATCACAATGGGAGGGTGGTAACCCGTTCGACGGTATGTATAGTATCATTAAACAAATCTAAATAGACCTATACATTACCATATGCCATGACGGTCCCCGAGGCTATCAGAACTGTCGAAAGACCGCCGAACACCGTGGTCATAGCGTACGGGAAGAACATGGACCGCTACGCGGTCAAGGCCCGCATCGGGTGCGACAGGGTCGAAGGGAAGAAGAACCCCAGGCCGAGGACAGGTCCGACAATCGGTCACATCGTCCCGGCCAACGGCCGGGACGGATGGAGGTACGTGCCCAACGACGGCATCCTTCGCATCACCGAAGAAGAGATCGACAGGAAGGATTGGGGCAACGTCTGGATGTGCGTCCTCCTCTCCGCCGATCTGCTGGACGATCTGAAGAAGGTGTATTCGGCCGACGAGGCCGAACAGCTATACTGCGTCGCGGTTCTGAGGGCGTGCTATCCAGGGATAAGGAACTCGAAGCTCCGGGAGAGGTATCTGGAATGCTTCCTCTCCGAGACCCACCCGGATGTCGCTCTGTCGAAGAACACGTTCGGAGACCTCCTGGACCGTGTCGGGAAGGCGAACCTGCGCATGCGGCGTTTCATGAAACGCCGCTTGGACGTCGTCGAACCCTCGCACCATGTGATCCTGGACGGGACCCTGAAGAAGAACAGGAGCATCATCAACGACTTCTCCGAGTTCTCCAGGAAGATCGGGGCGGATTATCCGATGATATCCATCCTCTACGCCTTCGATCTGGAGCTCATGGAGCCCGTCGCCATGGAGGTCTATCCGGGGAATATGACGGATGCCCGCGCATTCAGCGATTTCGTGAAGAAGAACGGGATAACCTGCGGGATCATCGTCGGCGACAAGGGATTCCCCAGATCATCCGCCGAGGATGCGCTGGAGGCGTCCCCCGACCTTCATTACCTCATACCGCTGAAGGACAACAACTCCCTGATAGAGAGATACGGCATGACGGATTTCGACACGGGGTCGAAGGATACAACCACATCCTGGGGAGGAAGGTACGTCTCGACGGCACATGGCTGTATTCGTTCCGCGATACCAGGAGAGCGGCTGCCGAAGAGAAGGCCTACATCGAGGAGAATGCGGAAGGGTTCGACGGATGGGAATACGACAGGGACCGCCGTTCCTTCGGGATGATCGTCTTCGAATGCGATCTGGATCTGGAGCTGGATGTCGTGTACAAGGCATACGAGTGCCGTTGGATGATCGAGCTCATGTTCAGGATGTACAAGTTCCTGGAGGACCTGGACGATACGAGGGTTCAGAGCGATTACTCGGTCCTGGCTAGCGAATTCATCAACTTCCTGTCGGTCATAATGACCGGCCGCCTCTTCAGGACATTCGATAAGGCGGGACTGCTGGACGAACGCACCTACGGCGAGACCATGGAGATCCTGCGGTCGGCCAAGAAGCAGAGGGACGAGAACGGGGGATGGAGCACGATCCGTGTCATAGAGAAGAACGCGAAGGTCCTCGAGAAGCTCGGACTCGCCGAGAATCCCATCGTAGTGAAGAACCCGGTAGGTCGGCCGAAGAAGTCGAAGTCGTGACTGTATAGTTTCACTCTTTGGGAAAGTTGTACTGACAGTATCTATAGAGAGGGGTTGAGGGCCCTCGGGTTCCGAGCGGAAAGCTCAGCTTCTATCGTCTGCGGCGGTCTGTTCCGAGGTCTCGCACTCCTCCTCGGGAGGCATCCCTCCTTTGAAGAAGATCCCCACGAGTACCAGGAGGAGCATGATGACCCCTCCGGCGAGGAAGGCGAAGTCCACGCTGTTGGAGAACGCCGTCAGTATCCCCGGGATCTGCATCGGGAATTGCGACATGACGCCCCCGTTCAGAACATCCGTGGTATGGGGTATCAGGTCGTAGATCTCCGGGACGGCCTCCAGGAGTTCGGTGTCGAGCCTGGAGTTGATGAGCATGGCGAAGATCGCGGTGCCCATGGTGAATCCGATGGATCTGAACAGGTTGACCGCGGACGTGGTCATCCCCATCTCGGACGGTCTGGAGCTGTTCTGTACCGCCGCCATGACCACGGCCATCATGCAGCCGAGACCGAGACCGAGGACGAAGATCCCGCCGAGATGGCGGTACATGTATGCGTCGCGGACGGCGCTCGCATCGAGTCCGGGTCCGTCGGGCCCCATCCCCATTTGGAACATGGATTGATCGACGGCCATCCCGGACAGGCAGAACAGTCCGATGAAGCAGAGCACCGGTCCCATGAGGAGCCATGGCCTGAATCCGGTCTTCTTGAGGAGCGCACCGCTGGAGAACGACGTGATCGACATCCCCAGGATCATCGAGAGGGACCACATCCCGGCCTCCAGGGTCGTGAGCCCGAACACTCCGACGACCAGGAGGTTGGTGTAGATCAGTGCCCCCATCATCCCGATCCCGAAGATGAACATGTAGATCGAGCCTCTGACGACGGTCTTGTTCTGCATGAGATGGGGTGCGAGGACGGGGTCGACGGCCCTGTGCTCCACCTTGACGAATATCGTCAGGGCCGCGACGGCGATGGCGATCATGATCGCGGTCGTGGAGCTGACCCATTCGAACTCCTTGCCTCCCATCTGGATCAGCAGGATGAAGTCCAGCAGAAGTACGGACAGCATAGCGATACCCTTGAAGTCGATGTGCTTGACGCCGTCGTCGACGGGTGTCGGGAACTTCTTGATCGTCAGCTGGAACGCTACTAGGGCTAGAGGGAGGTTGATGTAGAAGCACCAGTGCCATGAGGCCGCACCCTCGATGTATCCGCCTATGAGGGGTCCGATCCCGCTCCGATACCGAACACGGCACCGAAGAGCCCCTGGACCTTCCCTCTGTCGCTTGGAGCGAAGAGGTCTGCGACCGCGGCCATGGCCACGGGGATGAGGATCCCTCCTCCGAAACCCTGGATGGCGCGACAGACGATGAACATCTCCATGCTCACCGAGAGTCCCGCTATGATCGAACCGCCTGTGAAGATGGCGAGCCCGATGAGGAACAGAGTTTTCCTTCCGTAGACATCGGGCAGCTTCCCCGCCACGGGGATCATCACCGTTTCGCATAGCAGGTATGCCGTGGCCATCCATGCGTAGGGCCCCATCCCGCCGAGATCTTTCGCGATCTCGAATCCGATGGTCCCGACGATCGTGCTGTCGAAGCACGATGCGAGCATGGCGATCGCCAGACCCGCCATGATCATATTGCGGGTCCCGCGGTCGATGTTCTTGTAGGTAACCTGTTCGACTGCCATTGGTTTCCCTCGGGAATTGGATGGACGCGCCCATATCGAGGCTGTATATGAATGTTGGGAAGTCAACAATCATACTCTCGAGTCGTTCGTTTATGCCGTGTATATGGGCTGAAAATATGGCTAAAATGCCTGATAGCGGTTGGTTTTATGTCTAAAACCAAAAGTTTCCCTTTCAACTATCAGATTCCGACAGCTGGTTCATGAGATCGGTGGTGTGGGCGTCGATGCGTCTCATCAGTTCGATGAGCGTCTGACGCTCCTCCTTGGTCAGGAATCCGAAGACCGCCTGGTCAACGAGCATGAACGTCATGTTGCCCATGACGACGATGTCCTTCCCGAGATCCGTGAGACGGAGGCTGTGGACCTTGCCCTCGCTCTCGTTGACGATCATCCCCATGTCCATGAGTTCGCGCACTCCTGTGGAGATGTAAGATTTATCGAAAGGGAGGCGGTCCACGAGATCCTTCTGCGACACTCCGTTATGATGGGACATCGCTCTGAGGATGAGCAGGTGATAAGGCTTGATGCGGGAGTCCCCCAGATACTTGGATACCATCGTGCGGCTAACGTTCGAAGCCTTCCTGGGGAATACCATCATGAGGTCGATGAGATCGTCGTTCTCGAAGACCATGTTATCGCGCTCCGTATCTCGTTCGCCGTATATATTTGCGCAAACGTCCCGATCACATCGGTCGAGGGCCTTTTCGGGATCGATAGCGTCCGCATCTTCGGCGATAGTCCTTTTTCCATCCTCGGCTATGCCATCACATGCATTTCATGGACCGTGTCCGCTCCGGAGTCCCGACCAGCAACGATGATATCGACGTGGACGAGCTGATGGCCCTTCTGGACAGGGCCAGAGGGCTCTGCGACAGGTTCAACACATATTCGGGTCCGAAGGAAGGGCGCACGAGGATCCTGGAGGAGCTCTTCGGTCAGGAGCTGGACGAAGGCGCGGAGATCAATCCGTCCTTCCGCTGCGACATCGGGACCAACATCCATCTGGGAAAGCATCCGCGCATCAACTACGACTGCGTGCTCCTCGATACGGCGGACATCTGGATCGGTGACTACGTGATGATCGCGCCCAGGGTCTGCATAATCACTCCGAATCACACGTTCTCACCCGAGGAGCGCAGACACGTCAAGACCGTGGCGAAGCAGGTCCGTATCGGGAACGATGTGTGGATCGGGGCCAATGCGACCATCCTCCCGGGCGTGTCGATAGGGGACGGAGCGATAATCGGTGCAGGCGCCGTGGTCACCCACGATGTTCCCGCAGGGGAGACATGGGTAGGGAACCCTGCCAGGAGGATCGAGCATCATGCGTGAGATGCGCCTGTGCATGGCCTCGGTCGGTTCCCGTGTCGGGGATTTCGGTCGCAATCTCGAAACGATACGGAGGATCAGCACGGAAGCCGCATCGGATGATGCGGACCTGGTCTGCTTCCCCGAGCTGTCCCTGTCCGGATACGCGATGCCGTCGAGCTACGACCAGGCCTTGACGGGGGACGATCCGCGCATCTCCGCGGTGATCGACATGTCCGCGGATCTGGACATCGCGATATGCTTCGGCTATGTGGACGAGAGGCATCGCATAACGCAGGCCATCGCCGAGGGCGGGAGGATCGTCGGCTCCTACTCCAAGACGCATCTGGGCGAGAGGGAGGTCGGTGTCATGACTGCCGGCGACGGGTTCCCTGTGATAGAGACATCGAAGGTGAAGGTGGGCATCTCGATATGCTGGGAGGCCCATTTCCCGGAGATCGCCGGCACCTATGCCCTGAAAGGTGCGGACATCATCCTGATGCCGTTCGCATCCGGACTCGGAGGCGAGAGGAGGCAGTCCTCATGGGACAGGTTCCTGCCCGCGAGGGCGTACGACAACACCGTGTTCGTAGGTGCATGCAACGCATTCGGCGACAACGGATTCGGGACGGATCTCGGCGGGGGCGCCGCGGTCTACGACGTCCGCGGATTCCTCTTGGACTCTGCCATGGGCGAATGCACACTGACGGTGGATCTCGATCCATCGCAGATGGATAGGATACGCAGGGTCATTACGAGTCCATGCGCGACGTGTACTTCCTGGACAAGAGGCGTCCGGAACTGTATTCGAGGTTGGGCGAGAAGCTGTGAAGGTTGTTGGTAGGCGCCCGACCGGGGAATACTATGGTCTCTGTTCCGGCCGGGCAAGTGACTTGAGTTACTCGATGTCGGTCAGATCATTCCCTTGAGATCGACCTCCTCTTTATCCTCATCCTGGATCTCGGGCAGGAACGGGTCGTCGTAGATCGATACCAGTCCTCTTGCGAGCCCTTTGATTCCGAGTATCATGCCGCCACCTTCGCTCCCAGTGCTCTGCAGTCCTCCGACTCCGCGTCGCCGGGATACTCGTTGGCGATGACATCCCCCACCACATCCGCACCATCGGCCCTGCATCTGTCGACCCAATCCCTCATCCACTGGCCGTCTCCCCATCCGTAGGAGCCGAAGAGTCCGACGGTCTTGCCGCCGAGGGATCCCTCGATCTCTGCGAACATGGGTTCGAAGACTTCCTCCTCGAGGACCTCGTCACCCATCGAGGGGCATCCGAAGGCCAGTCTCGTGTATCTCGACATGTCTGCCGCGGAGAAGCTCTCCGCGCTGATGATGTCCACATCCTTGCCCGCATCCTTGATCCCTTCCGCGACCAGATTGGCCATGGCTTCGGTGTTCCCCGTTCCGCTCCAGTAGACGATCGCAATGTCTGTCATGCTGAATTTAGGAATGCCTAATTTGTATTTATAATTTAGGCATGACTAAATTATCTCTATTTGTACATAATAGGTAATGGTGCGTGTCCCGAACAGGATGCATGGTATCCGCGAGAGCGTATGGGAATCATTCGGAAGATCAATGTGCCAGCCCTCCGTTTAACTGCGTTTATAAAGTCAAAGTGCATACATGATATCATGGATGGATGTGTAGGACGCTCGAAGGAGTTGGCCTTCCTCAACGACCTGTGGGAGAAGGTGCCCATGTCGTGCGCTGTATGCGGGCGCCGTCATCTGGGCAAGACCACGCTCCTGCGCGAGTTCGTGAAGGACAAGGACCACATCTACATCACAGGCACGGCGGGCCTCCGTTCCGACAATCTGGAGGAGATCAATCGTTCTCTGAGCATATTCAGCGGCAAGAAGGAGAGGATCTCCGATCTCCTCGACCTGTTCCCCCGTATAAAGCAGATCTGCGGGAGGAAGAAGGTCGTCGTCATAATCGACAGGCTCAGCGATCTCACATCCAACTTCGAGGAGGTCGGAGCGTACATCCGCAATTTCATGAATAGGGAGATGGGGGGAACCAAGATCCTCCTGGTCGTGTGCGACAACGACAACTCCATGTTCGGTCGCTTCTACTACACTCTGGAGCTGAAGCCCATGAGCTATCTCGACTGCAAGGGCTTCCATCCCAACTATACATCGATGCAGCAGCTCCAGGCATTCGCCATGGTCGGGGGCACGCCCGCATACCATCATCTCATAGGCGATACCGATCCGGAAGAGGTCATCCGTACCCAGATGTTCGATCACATGTCCGTCTTCTCGCTGGAGGTGGAGGGCATGATCTCGTCCGAGGTGCTGGCGTTCGACGGCTGCACCAAGGTCCTGGCCGCGATGGCCAGAGGGGCCGAGAGCACCCGCGAGATATCGGCACGCACCCAGCTCGCATCCTCGTACTGCGCCAAGCTGGTCGATGATATGGAGCACAAGGGGATCCTCCAGAAGGAGGTCTCCTCCGGCATCTCCCGCAGGTCCGTCTACTCGATGAACAGCAATATCCTGAGGTTCTACTACCAGGTCGTCTACCGTTACACGCACATGGTCGAGTTCGAATCGTCGAGCGGAGCCTACGAGGCCGCTCGCGGCGACATCACAGCATACATGGAGCGCGGATTCAAGGCCGTCTGCATGGATTATGTGACGCAGAACTACGATTACAGGTTCATCGGGAAGCTCCGCAGGAAGGACGACACCGTCGATACGGTCATAGATTTCGTCGCATCCGTGATGATCGACGGAAGGGCCCGTACGATCGTCGCCAGGTGCAGGCTCTACGGGGATCCGTTCGGCAAGCACGACATGGACGAGCTGGTGGAGCGCGCCAGGAAGGTGGAGGGCTCCAACAAGATGTATCTGCTCTTCTCGGGCGTCGGATTCACTCCCGAATTGAAGAAGGCGGTGGGCAACGGCGGGGATGCTTCGCTGCTGACCCTGGACGACATCTACGAAGTGTGATCATGGGATTCATCCTCTCCATCGATGCCGGGACCACAAGCGTCCGTACGATGCTCTTCGGCCACGGAGGGGAGGTGCTGGCGGTCTCCCAGAGGCAGCTGAGGCAGATCTACTCGGGCCCGGGCATGGTCGAACACGACCCGTCCGAGATCCGGGAGCTCTGCAGGACCACCATGTGTGAGGCGCTTTCCCGTCCCGGGATCGACCGTTCCGATTGCCTGGCGGTCGCGGTCACCAACCAGAGGGAGACCGCGATCATGTGGGACCGTCAGACCGGCCGTCCTCTATGCAATGCGATAGTCTGGCAGGACAGGAGGACGGGGCCGTTCTGCGATTGCATGATCTCCGAGGGTCTGGATGAGGAGGTGTTCCGTCGCACCGGATTGCATATCGACCCGTATTTCACGGGCACCAAGCTCAGATGGATGATGGACAACGTTCCGGACGTCAGGGACGCCGTGGATTCCGGCAGGGCACTGGCGGGGACCGTCGACTCGTGGATAATATGGAATCTCACAGGAGGGAGGGTGCACGCCACCGACCGTTCCAACGCATCGCGCACGATGCTGTTCAACATCTCGTCCCTGGAGTGGGACGACCGTCTCCTAGAGGTCGTCGGCATCCCTCGCGGCATCCTGCCCGATGTGTTCCCGACGGGCCATGTCTTCGGACGCACCGATCCCGGGGTCGCAGGACTCGATGCTCCTATCGCGGCATCGATGGGCGATCAGCAGGCCGCGCTGTTCGGACAGCATTGCCTGGAGGAGGGCGATGTCAAGGTCACATTCGGAACCGGAGGATTCCTGCTGATGAACATCGGCTCCGAACCCGAGCTGTCTGTGAACGGATTGCTCACCACGGTCGCACGTTCCGCCGGAGGGTGCACGACATACGCCGTCGAAGGCTCGATCTACATCGCAGGCGCCGCCATTCAGTGGCTCAGGGACGAGCTCCAGATCGTCGAGGCTTCGGTGGAGACCGAGCGGATGGCGGAGAGCGTTCCCGATACGGACGGATGCATGATCGTCCCTGCTTTCACAGGACTCGGGGCGCCGCATTGGGACCAGGGAGCCCGCGGGATGATCATGGGGCTGACCAGAGGCACCAACAGGAACCATATGGCCAGAGCAGCATTGGAATCGATAGCGTTCCAGGCATACGATGTCGTGAATGCCATGTATGCGGACTTCGGCAAGACCACCGGTTCGATCCGTGTGGACGGGGGCGCGAGCGCCAACAACTTCCTATGCCAGTTCCTGGCGGACATCACCGGCATACGCGTGGTCAGGCCGAAGGTCATCGAAGCCACCGCATTGGGTGCCGCATACGAAGCCGGTCTGACCATCGGTTTCTGGAACGATGTCGAGGAGCTGAAACGCAACTGGAGCCTCGATCGCGAGTTCCTTCCAGATATGGCTGACGGGGAGCGTCGCAGAAGGATAGGCGAATGGTCAAAGGCCGTCGAATGCGCCAAGGCATGGTCCCGCATATGCGGAAGCAAGTTGGAACGATGATGGATATCGATTTTGCATTGTCAAATTGCTTTTGAAAACTATATTGTAAAAACGGGTGTTTCCATGAAGGTAGTCATAGTCGGAGGGGTGGCCGGAGGAGCATCGGCCGCAGCCAGGTTGAGGAGGCTGGACGAGGATGCGGAGATCGTGATCCTCGAGCGCACAGGATATGTTTCGTACGCCAATTGCGGACTTCCGTACTACGTCGGAGGGACGATAAAGGACAAGGCGAAACTGACCCTTCAGACTTCCGGATCGTTCTCCTCCAGATTCGATGTCGATGTGCGTGTGAGGAGCGAGGTGGTATCCATCGATCGTTCGGCCAGGAAGGTCATCGTCCGCAGCACAGTGGACGGATCCGAATACGAGGAAGTCTATGACAGGCTGATCCTCTCGCCAGGCGCCCGTCCGATCATCCCGGATTCGGTGCCCATGGGCGATCCGTGCATCATGACAATGCGCACGGTGGAGGATGCTCTGGGGATGAGCAGGTTCATCGATGAAGTTCATCCTGCCAAGGCGGTCGTCTGCGGCGCGGGATACATAGGTCTGGAGGCCACGGAGAACCTCATCGACCGCGGTATCGACGTCACCGTCATCCAGAGGTCGGGACACGTCCTGCCTCAGCTGGACACCGAGATGGCGGCCGACGTCCACCACCATCTCCGTTCCAAAGGGGTCCGTCTCATCCTCTCCGATGCTCTGGAAGGCATCGACGCGGGAGAGGATCTCCGGATCCGTTTGGCATCCGGACGGACGATCGCCGCTGACATGGCGGTCATCGCGCTCGGCGTGGTTCCGGAAACGTCTCTGGCGAAGGATGCCGGCCTGGAGCTGGGGGTCAAGGGATCCATTGTCGTCGATCCCCATATGAGGACGTCGGATCCCAACATCTACGCCGTGGGGGATGCCGTCCAGGTGGAGAACTTCGTCACCGACCGGCCTGCCAACATCGCTCTGGCGGGTCCTGCGAACAAGCAGGGGAGGATCGCCGCGGACAACATCGCAGGAGGCGATTCCGAGTACCGCGGATCGATAGGGGCTTCGGTGATCAAGGTGTTCGATATGACCGTCGGGACCGCAGGTCTGACCGAGAAGCAGGCTTCGGCCCTCGGAGTGGATTTCGACAAGGTGTACACCTATTCCGCATCCCATGCCACGTATTATCCCGGTGCGAGGAACATGTCGGTGAAGACACTGTTCGATCCCGTGACCGGGACGGTCCTGGGGGCGCAGATCGTGGGGTACGAAGGGGTAGACAAGCGCATCGACGTAGTCTCCACGGCAATACGCGCAGGCATGACCGTCGAGGATCTGGCCGAGCTGGAGCTCTCCTACGCTCCTCCGTATTCTTCGGCGAAGGATCCTGTGAACTATGCGGGATTCGTCGCATGCAATCTGATGTCCGGGCTCATCGAGCAATATCACTGGAACGAACTGGACGATATGGTTTCCGACGGAGAGTTGTTCGTGGACGTCCGCACGCCGAAGGAGTTCGCCGAAGGCCACGTCGAGGGTGCGTCGAACATCCCTGTCGACGAGCTCAGGGAGAGAATCGGGGAGATCCCCGAGGGCGGAACGGTGAATCTGATCTGCCACAGCGGCTTGAGGTCGTATATCGCAGCCAGAATACTGGAGCAGAAGGGGTATGCGTGCCGTCATCTGGCCGGAGGTTACAGATTGTACTCATCCGTGGTCAGGGACCGCGAGGTGGGTTCGTCGGACGACTATCCGTGCGGGAGGAAGTGCGAGTGAACCCGTCAGCTGTCGTAGCGGTTTGAATGTGGGCCTGCCCGGATTTGAACCGGGGTCAATGGCTCCCAAAGCCACAAGTATACCAAGCTAGCCCACAGGCCCGACACGGCTCGATTGTCCGAGGGCTATTAAAAGATTGTCAGACTGCCCAGGGCAGCCTGGGGTCGAGGAGCTCCGTCAGGAGCAGCGGGTCGATATCACCTATCGTGTCGGCGTGTCCCCGGACCTTCATCGTCGAGATGTCCAGCTCCCTGCCGATCCCGGATACGGAGGCCTCCTGGGATATCATGACCACGGCGTCGGTGTACTGTCTCGGAGCCATGACGGTCCATGCGCCGTCCTCGATGAAAGGCTCGCCGTAGGGGTTGCCGTTCCATTTGTCGAGGAATCCGCTGCAGTCCACCCATGCAGGCGGCCCCCTGTGGCGGTGCGTCCGGGAGATCGTCGCGGACTCCAGCTCGAACACCACGATCATCTCGGAATCGGTCATCTCATGGACCGCGCGGATGACGTTGAAGGAATGCTCGTCCAGCTTCTTCTGGAGGGCGTACTGCGTCTTCCAGAGCTGGGACTGGAGGTTGTCGTCGATCATCCCGCTCGGTTTGTCGAATGTCACCGATACCAGCCCGGTGCCGTGCGCCTCAGCCGCTTCTGCGAGACGTCCGCGGGACAGAGGTTCCCTCCTGTCAGGGAAGAAGAACTCCATCCTCGGCTCCTGCAGGTACTCCCTGGCTGCGGTTATGAACAGCGACAGGGTGTCCACATGGACCGCCGATGCCGCGTTGCGCTTGTTGTCGACGGGATCGTAGATGACCAGTGCGGAGGACATCTTCGGCCCCTTACCGTTCACGTCTATGACGGTGCCGTTCCTCCATTTGGATGCGGCCCGCAGGACGTTGTCGAAGGTCCTGTACTTCACGACGAGGATCTCGCACAGGTATCCCGAGAATCCGCGGGAGTCCTGTTCGGCACCGTAGGCTCCGATGCCCTTCATGAACTTCTTCAGCAGGCGGACCTGGTTGCATCCGTCGTCGTCGAGACGGGATTTCACGAACGCGGTGTGGAACGGTGTGCGGTCCACGGCGCTCTTCATGTGCTCCGTGCTGTCGATGTGGAAGCACGGGACCATGTCCACATCCAATCCCTCGAACACCCCGCGGGTGTAGGGGTGGTCCGAGTACATCCTCATCCCGTGGAGGATGTCCTCGCCCGCCTTCAGCCCGATCCTCTTCAGGTCCTCGGGATCCGTCTCGGGCGGGAAGAGGAGGAAGAGGTCCAGATCGGGGTCCGACAGGTATGTGTTCTTGGAATACGAGCCTGTGAACCTGGCCTCGGCATCGATGCCGTGGCTCGCCACGTAGGATTCGACCATCTCCTTGAGACGGTCCGCTCTGTCCTTTATGGAGGCGACGACCTCCGGCGATGGGACGATCCTCCTCAGGACCTCCTCTTCCACGGCGTTCATGATACCCCGATGTCCGCTCCGGTATAACCTTCGTACGGCTTCTCCGACGCGATCCTCACATCCTGAATCCGCATCTGCCCATCACTATGGGGGCGTTGGGGTCGGCGGGGACCATGGGGAGCGCATGCTCGTCCGGGTTGCACATGATCTCGACGATGCAGGTCCTTCCGCAGTCCCTGGCCTGCTTCAGCGCATCGTGGATCTCCCCCGTCTTCTCCACGCGGATGCCTTCGGCGCCGAACGCCTCGGCCATCTTGACGAAGTCGGGGTCGCACTTCAGCGTGGTGGCGGAGTACCTCTCGTTCCAGAACAGCTTCTGCCACTGCCTGACCATTCCGAGGGTTCCGTTGTTGAGCAGGACGATGGTGACCGGCAGGTCCTCCGCGAGGGATGTCGTGACCTCCTGCATGACCATCTGGAATCCTCCGTCGCCGGTCACGGCGATGACGTTCTTGTCGGGCTTGGCGGCCTTGGCGCCTATGGCGGCGGGGAGGCCGTACCCCATGGTCCCGAAGGTTCCGGAGGAGAGCAGCTGCCTCGGGTGCTCGATATCGAGGAAGTGCATCGCCCACATCTGGTTCTGCCCCACGTCGGTGGTGACGATCGTGTCGTCATCGATGAACCTGTTCAGCTCGTGCATGACGCTCTGGGGTGCGATGGGGGAGCCCTCGATGAACGGGGCGCAGCAGCATCTGCTCCTGGCGAGCCTGGCCTTCTCGGTCCAGTCCGCGGTCGTGCCGGTGGTTCCCAGGCGCTCGAGGATCATACGGATCGCCTTGGCGGCGTCGCATTTCAGATTGGCGCACTGGTGTCCGTGCTTGCCGAACTCGACGGAATCGACATCGATGTGGATGACATGTCCGTCGGGGTCCTGCATCCTGCATTTCTTCCCGTAGGTCCTGTCGGAGAACCTGCTGCCGACGGAGATGACGAGGTCCGCGTCGTTCATCATGGTCATGGCGGCCATCCTGCCGTGCATGCCCAGCGGACCCATGTTGAGCTCGTAGGATGAAGGGACGACGCCCATTCCCATGAGGGTGACGTCGACGGGTGCGTTCAGGCGCTTGGAAAGGGCCATGACCTCGTCGGAGGCGTTGATAGCACCTCCGCCGACCAGGATCAGGGGGCGTTTGGCCTGCTTGATCCACAGGACGGCCTGCTCCAGGTCGCTGAGGTCCTCGCTCCAGGGCTTGATGAAGTACTCCTCGTCGAGAAGGGACGGTTCGATCGAGGAGTTCATCTGATCGACGGGCAGGTCGATGTGGACGGGTCCGGGCCTGCCGGTCTGGCAGATGCTCCACGCCTCCGTTATGGCATGCGGGAGCCTGTTGACGTCCAGGACCCTGAAGTTGTGCTTCGTGATGGGCATCAGGACGCTGTATGCGTCGACCTCCTGGAATGCGCCGAGGCCGAGGGATCCGACGCCGACCTGTCCGGTCAGCGCGATCATGGGTATGGAATCGGCGAACGCGGTCGCCACTCCCGTGATGAGGTTGGTCGCTCCCGGCCCGCTCGTCGCGAGACAGACCCCGGGCCTGCCGCTCGCCCTGGCGTATCCGTCGGCCATGTGGGCGGCGCACTGCTCGTGCCTGACGAGGATATGCCTGATATCGGAGTCGTACAGCTCGTCGTATATCGGAATCACGCTTCCGCCCGGATATCCGAACATGGTGTCCACGCTCTTCTTCTCGAGCATCGTGACAAGAGCCTTAGTCCCCTTCATTGTAATCGGATTCGGGAACGGTCTTTTATTAATAATATTACGCGAAGGAGATGCAGCCGCTCCGACAGACCGGAACCGGGCTTGTCGGAAAGGGGACGGAAGGGGGCGGGGCCGGAGCCCCGTCGTTTCAGAAGCGGCATTCGCCCTTGATTATGGGGATCTTCGGATCCATCGGGAGCATCGGCAGGATGTCCTCGTCCGGGTCGACCATGATCTCGACGACCGTGGTCACATCCGACTCCAAGGCGGTCCTGAGGGCGTCGCGGATCTCGTCCGGCTTCTCCACACGGATCCCGTTGCAGTGGAACCCTCTGGCGACGGTGACGAAGTCGGGATCGGCGCACAGCTCCTCTGCCATGAACCTCCTGCCCCAGTAGTGCTTCTGCATCTGCCTGATCATGCCCAGGTGTCCGTTGTTGAGAAGGACCACCGTCACGGGGAGGTCGGCGGCCACGGACGTGGCGAGCTCCTGGATGACCATCTGCAATCCTCCGTCGCCGGTGACCGTCATGACCTTCTTGTCGGGGCAGGCGGCCTTGGCGCCGATGGCGGACGGGAGTCCGAACCCCATGGTTCCGAACGTCCCGGATGTGATGAACTGGCGGGGATGCTCTATGCCCAGGTAGTGCATCGCCCACATCTGGTTCTGCCCCACGTCGGTGGCGACTATCGTATCGTCATCGAGCAGGGAGTTGATCTCCTGCATGACCCTCTGGGGCTTGATGGGGACCGCTCCGTTGTCCGGTGCGATGTACGAGTCGGCCTTCAGCTTCCTCGCGTGGTCCTCCCACGATTCCCACCTGACGGGCTTCGAGCCGAGGGCGCAGATCAGGGCCCTGATGGCCTTCCTGGCATCCGCCTGAAGGTTGACGCAGGCGTGCCTGTGCTTCCCGAACTCCGTCGGGTCTATGTCTATGTGGATGACGCGGCCGCTCTGCATGCGGTCGTGGGGGCTGTAGGTCCTGTCGGAGAACCTGCTGCCGATCGAGATGATGAGATCCGATTCGGCGGACAGCTCGATGGCCGCCAGCCTTCCGTGGAGTCCCAGCGGCCCCATGTTCATGGGGTACGACGACGGGACGATGCCCATCCCCATCAGTGTGTTGACGACGGGGGCTCCCGTGAGCTTCGCGAGCTCCATGACCTCCTCGGAGGCGTCCATGGCGCCCCCTCCGACCAGGATGAGGGGTCTCTCGCACTCGCGTATCCATTGAACAGCCTCGTGGACCCCGGTGAGGTCCTCCGTCAGCGGTTTGACGCCGTAGGGCTCGTGGATGAGCGCTTCCGGGAAGTCCTTGCCCATCTGGTCCACGGGCATGTCTATGTGGACGGGTCCCTTGCGGCCCATCTGGCATATGTCCCAGGCCTCGCTGATGGCATGCGGGAGCCTGTTGACGTCCAGGACCCTGTAGCTGTGCTTCGTGATGGGCATCAGGAGGCTATACGCGTCGACCTCCTGGAATGCCCCCTGTCCGAGGGAGCCTGCGGCCACCTGCCCGGTCAGCGCGATCAGGGGTACGGAATCCGCATACGCGGTGGCGATGCCCGTGACCAGGTTGGTGGTGCCGGGCCCGCTCGTAGCCAGGCAGACTCCGGGAACGTTCTTCGCCCTGGCATATCCGTCGGCCATGTGCGCGGCGCATTGCTCGTGCCTGACCAGGACGTGCCTGATGTCGGAATCGAGCAGCTCGTTGTAGATGGAGAGGACGCTTCCACCGGGGTATCCGAAAATGGTGTCGACGCCCCTCTCTTCGAGCATCGTGAGGAGAGCTTCCGTACCTCTCATTTCAAATCTCCGAGAACTCGAATCCGCAGGCTGGATTATAATATGCGCGCCTGCGGTACCGCTATGCTAATAAGCCGACCGACCATTGCATCGGCCAGGTTATTCAAATGTCGAAGGTCAGGGTTGGAGTCAACGGATACGGCACGATCGGTAAGAGGGTGGCGACCGCCATCGCCAAACAGGACGACATGGAGCTCGTCGGTGTCACGAAGACGAGGCCCAACTACGAAGCCAAGGATGCGCTGTCCAAGGGATACGGCCTGTACGTCCCCGAGGAGAGCGTCGAGGCTTTCGCCAAGGCCGGCGTCCCCATATCGGGCACCATCGCGGACATGCTCCGCAAGGTCGACATCGTGGTCGACTGCACCCCCGGCACCGTCGGCGAGTTCTACAGGGACATGTACAAGGCCGCAGGAGTCAAGGCCATCTTCCAGGGAGGAGAGGACCACAGCCTCACCGGCATCTCGTTCAATTCCACCGCGAACTACGCGGAATCATGGGGAGCGCAGCTCTCCAGGGTCGTCTCGTGCAACACCACGGCCCTGCTGAGGACCCTGTACCCCATCGACAAGGCTCTGAAGATCCAGAACGCGTTCGTCACCATCATCAGGCGCGCGGTCGATCCCGGGGACAGCAAATCCGGACCGGTCAACGGACTCGAGCCCTCCGTCAAGCTCCCGACCCACCACGGCCCCGATGTGCAGAGCGTCATGCCCTGGCTCAACATCAACACCATGGCCGTGAAGGCCTCCACCACCCTGATGCACGTGCAGACCGTCGTCGCACAGCTCTCCCGCGAGACCACCACCGAGGAGGTCCTCGACATCATGAGGTCCTCCCCCAGGGTCAGGCTCGTGAAGAGCTCGGACGGGATCAAGTCCACGGCGCAGGTCATGGAGCTCGCCCGCGATCTCGGGAGGGACCGCTCGGACATGTACGAGATCGTCGTCTGGGAGGACGGGGTCAAAGTCGTCGGAAGCACCCTGTACTACTACCAGGCGGTCCACCAGGAGTCCGATGTGATCCCCGAGAACGTGGACTGCATCAGGTCCATGTGCAAGGTCGTCCAGGACCCCGCCGAGTCCGTGAAGAAGACGGATGCGGCGCTCGACATCGGAAAGATATGAGGCGGTCCACTTGGATAAGCAGTTCAACACACTGGAGGACTTCGATTTCAGGGACCGCACGGTCCTGCTGAGAGTGGATATAAACTGCCCTCTCGACAAGGAGACCCTTCGCATCGTCAACGATGCGAGGATCAGGAGGATCGTCCCCACGGTCAGGGAGCTGGCCGGAAAGAGGGCGAAGGTCGTCATGCTGGCCCACCAGAGCCGCAAGGGCAAGTGGGACTTCATCCCCCTGGAGCAGCATGCGGAGCTCCTCTCCAAGCATCTGGGCATCCCCGTGCGCTACGTGGACGACGTCATCGGCGAGAAGGCCGTGGCCGCCATCAAGGTGCTGGAGCCCGGGTCCGTCCTCCTTCTGGGGAACGTGAGGGAGCTCGACAGCGAGACGGCCAAGGGGGACATGATGGCGCACTCCGAAGGGGAGATCGTCCGTGTCCTGGCACCTCTCGCCGACTACTATGTGTGCGATGCCTTCGGAGCCGCCCACAGGTCCCAGTGCTCCCTGGTCGGATTCGAGGCCAAGGTGCCCTCCGCCTCCGGAAGGCTCATGGCCAAGGAGATCTACGCTCTCAACGCCATCTTCGGCCATCCCCGCCGTCCCTCCGTGTTCATCCTCGGAGGAGCCAAGTTCTCGGATGTGTCCGAGATGATCGACAGGGTCCTCGGCAGCGGCATGGCCGACACCGTGATCCTGGTCGGGCTGGTCGGAAACGCCTATCTGCTCGCACGCGGCGTGGACATCGGAGAGGCGAGCATGAGCGTCCTGAAGGACGAGCTCACCCCCGAGAACCTGCAGGCCGCCAAGGACATCCTGTCCGAGTACGGTCAGAGGGTCCTGCTCCCCGTCGATGTGGCGGTGGAGAGGGACGGGAAGCGCGTGTCCGTGAACATCGGCGATCTGCCGACCGAGGAGCCCGCTCTCGATATCGGGGATGCCTCCGCGGAGAAGTTCCACAAGGTCATCATGTCCTCCAAGACCAGCTTCATGTCCGGTCCCGCCGGGATGATCGAGAAGGACGGCTTCGAGGTCGGAACCCGCATCCTCATGGCCGCCATGGTCGACAGCGGAGGCCAGTCCGTCATCGGAGGAGGCCACACCGGCGGTGCGGCGGAGAGGTTCGACCTCGCCGACCGCTTCTCGTACGTGAGCACGGGGGGAGGCGCCCTGGAGACGTTCCTCCTCGGAAAGCCCCTGCCTGTGATAGAGGCCCTCAAGCACTCGAAGGTCGAATTCGAGGACAAGGGAAGGAACTGAACAAACCCTTTATAAGTAAAGCAGGATGCGGACGCGATGGCCAAGAAGAAAAGGCGGATAACGGAGCAGGCGGAGGAGGAGTACGAGTTCACTCCCACCGAGTTCAACGAGAGGGAGTTCATACTCAAGGACCTCTACATGACGAAGATCTTCGTCGTGGTCATGGCCCTGGCCCTCGTCACCGGAGTGGTCTGCGCGGTCGTCACCGATCACATCGGAGGCTTCGGATGGATCATCGCGACGCTCATATCGTTCGCCGTCTGCGCTTCCCTGGGGAAGATCCTCGGAGCCGTCGGATTCAGGATGGACATGGTCGAGGCCAAGTCCATGGCAGGGAACTATCTGCTGTTCCTCGTCCTGGCGCTCGGTATCTGCATCCTCTTCACCAACGAGCCGTTCAGCTTCTGACCGGCCCTTTTAGAAATCGACGCGACCCGTCCTCGCGACGGGTCGCATTCACACCATCTTGCTTCTCAGATCTTCGTTGCGGAGGGCCTCTATGAGCAGCCTGACGGCATTGCCGCGGTGCGAGACGTCGTTCTTCTCGTCCATGGGGATCTCGGCGAACGTGCGCTTTCCGTCATGGGAGAACACGGGATCGAATCCGAATCCCTCGGATCCCTTCTCGGAGTCCGTGATCACCCCTCTGCACTTCCCGGTGACGACGATCCTCTTGCCTGCGATGTCGCACCCGATGCAGCATCTGAACTCGGCTCCGCGGTCCTTGACGCCGTCCATCAGCTTCAGGATCCCGGGGTTCCCTATGGTCTTCTGAGCGTAGGCCGACCATACTCCGGGGAATCCCTTCAACGCATCGATGAACAGTCCGGAGTCGTCCACGATGAAATCGCGGATGCCCTCGGCGATGATGGCGTCCATCCCCTTGTTCACGACCTCCTCGAGATCGGAGGTCTGGACCTCGTCGTAGGGGTGGCGGAGATGCTCCATCTCGATGCCGAACTGCGACAGCTCCTTCTCGTACTCCGCAACCTTTCCGGGATTAGATGTGATGACCTTGAGCTTCATGTGTATCTTCCTCTGTTCCTGATGTCCTCGAGCTTCTTCATGACGGCCTTGGGGTTCGGCACGTTGCCGTAGTATGATGACATCAGCTTCTCGAAAGCCTCCGGGAGATCGACATGGGCCGATGAGAACGCCCTTTCCAGGAGCCTCAGGTCCACTCCGATGTCCTCGAGCTCGGCACGGGTCTTCCCCATGGACATGTCGATGAGGCATATCCTGCCCGACGGCTCCCTGACCATGTTGGATGTCGTCAGATCGCCGTGGCAGATCCCTGCGTTGTGGAGCCTCGCGATGGTGGATCCGATCTCCGCGCAGACGTCGTCGGCCTCATCCGGATGGGAGTCGAGGTATTCCTTCACAGGCGATCCATCCACGCGCTCCATGGTTATGGAGCACTGCTTCAGGTCCAGATCGTAGATGCAAGGCGTTCTGACGCCCGCCGATCTCGCCTCATGCATGATGCGGGCCTCGCTCCTCGTCCTGGTGGAACGGATGTGGATATCGAGCTCGGGGAGGCGATAGCCCTTGGGCGGGCGCGTCTTGATGACGGCCGCTCTTCCCAGGAATTCCGTCGGTTCGATGACGGCCTCCGCACCCATCGCCATGCCCGGTTCCGAAGTCATGACGGGACCATGGTGGCGCAGATTTTCAATCCTCCGTCAGCTTCTTACGCTGTCGTCCCGATTCTTTCCTCATGAGGTACTCCATCACCGGCGACAACATGCAGATGCTCAACGTCGAGATCGGACCCGACGAGCTCCTGTATTCCGTTGCCGGAGCCATGACATACATGACAGGCAACGTGACCCTGGAGGCGAAGGCCAAGCAGGGGGCGTGGGCCAGCATAAAGAGGTCCATCTCGGGGGCCTCCCTGTTCCTGGTCCAGTACAGGTCCGCAGGGAACGGGGTGGTGGGTCTCGCCCAGGCCGCCCCCGGGAAGATCATGGACATAGACGTCTCGAAAGGGGCATGGCTCGTCCAGAAATCCGGTTTCCTCACTTCCGACGAGCATGTGGAGATGGAGCTGGCCTTCCAGAAGAGGCTGGAATCCATCGTGTTCGGCGGGGAGGGGTTGGTCCTCCAGAGGATAACCGGAACCGGGATCGCATTCATCTGCGGATGCGGCGATTTCGTCGTCAAGGACTTGGCTCCCGGGGAGGTGCTGAAGGTGTCCACATCTCATGCCGTCGCGTGGCAGGAGACCGTGAGATACGATATCTCCTCGATCGGAGGGCTCAAGAACGCGCTGTTCAGCGGAGAGGGTCTGTTCGTCACCACGCTGACGGGTCCCGGAAGGGTGGTCATGCAGTCCATGACGCTGGGGGATCTGGCGATGTCCCTGTATCCGTATCTTCCGCAGAGCTCCAGCTGAGGCGACCATGTCCGAGATAGAGAGGAGAGGGACCGGAAGGTCCGCAGCAGGTCTGGCGATCATAGCTGTGCTGGTGGTCGCGCTGATCGCCCTGACGGCATGGGTCCTGACCCGGCCGGGATTCCTGGATGAGCTGGCGAACGTGCTCGTCGTCGCAGCCGTGGCGATAGCAATCGTCCTGGTGGTCGCATACATCGCGTACGCCGTATTGGCGGTGGCCGAGTACGCCTACAAGGGGGATATCGTTCAGAAAGGGGTCGATCATTCCATCGACGACGTCAGAGGAGTCGAGGGGAGGACCCTGGACGACGACCGTAACGATATCGATCGCAAGAACGATTGATCCGAGGGGTCCACCAGGACTGAGCGCACCCAGACGGTGAGAAGTCCCGGTTCAATCCGTCACTCTCCGTCAATGAACGAATTCACGGTCCCGAGGATGGCCCTTTCGGACCCCGGACTGTTCGGGATCACCTCTTGCGGATGACGACGATGGTGACGGCGATTATCGTGATGATCACGATCGCGGCATCGACGTACAGCATCGTGTTGTCCTCTGATTCGAAATCCGAGTGGATGCTGTAGTAAGAGAAGTGATTGGTGACGAAGGTCACCACACCGTCCTCGTAGGTGGTGGTCTCGGTGCTGGTGTTGCCGTCGTCGTCCACATATCAGACGACGATGGAGCTGGTGATCTCGCCTCTGGAGAGTCCTTAGGGATGATGACGACCACATCTCCACCCAGCTCGTGCAGGGGCTCGTCGTCTACATGGGCCATCAGCTGGTATGTGGGCCTGTTGCCGACACATCGCGTGAGGCCTGCGACATCTGCTCCTTGTCGGCGACACTGATGGACAGCCACACGGACGCTGTGAAGCGTCGGGAGAGGGACCGGAGCGAAGCGGGAATCCAACAGACTTGAACAGGATAACCAAAGTTCTAACTATCCTAATTAGACTAATATTTTCATTTTGTACAACCTATTTAAATACTCTAAGCATGATTTCTATATGGTGATAAGATAACAAAATTACCTGCACTGGTTCTTGCTCTTATCATCATGTTTGCTGGAGCGAGCATTATCGTGGCAAGCAATGATGGTTTGGTCGAAGGTTCAACTTTTCAAATCGACGACTCAGAAGTTGTCTTGTATTCTGATAAAGTCAGGGCAACAGAGTTGTTGAACATACTCCATGATGTCAATGCAGAACGTAATGTAGATGGCGGCTATAGCACAGTATCTGTGTTCGATTCATCCTGGATCGGTAAGATGAATGAGACCGTTGCCACAAATGCCGTATTGAACTCGATCAATGACCATGCTCCCACCATTGTTCTGGACGGAGGCTATTTCACTGAATCAAAAATAATCAATAAAATCTCAGCTTCATCTCCTACAGAACAGATTCACTGTGCTTATATGGATTATAATGGGGTCACATATGAATACAGTATAGGAGGTGAGTACTCTGAATCAGAAGCTCTTGAACTAGCTTATGAGTGGGCCACTAATACAGCAAAACAGGCCGGCCAGGAATCAGAATACGACGGAGCTGATGTCGATTCGATTTCATCTTCGCCACAGTCTGTTACACCACATTGGTCTTTGATTGCCATACTGAACTATTCAGAACCATTAGTTTCTGATCGTGGTTCTTTCGCTATTAGGATAGAGGTCAGTCAGCTCATGGATTTTAACGATACCGAGAAAGACTACTTCCAATTGCACTATTATCTCTATGGTACAGCGAATACAGATGGCGGGTATCGGCTATCCGACATACAGATGTCTTATGGACTTCCAAACGGAACCAATCTCTGTGGACACGGGCCTTCAAATACATCAGGGACATCTGGTTCCTCGGTGGGTGTAAGCCTCGGTGGTGGAGGCTCTTCTTCCGGACCCAGCATAAACGTGGGTGTGTCAGGATCATGGTCGTATTCCATTGCAGACGTCGTTGTTTATAACGAGAGCGAAATCGTCAACAATTCTGTGATGATAACTCATGACATAGATGAGAATAAGAATGTTGGCAAAGCCTATATTGCAGAGCCTGGAGTGATGCTATCTGTTGACAGAGAGATAGATAGCAGCTACATTTCGTATACTCACATGGAGAACTACAACATACATACATGCCATCATGAGGAGAATCTGTTTGGTCTGATAAACGATAATACGGATTATTATGTCCATTGGCTTCCATACTACGTAACTGTTTACAATGGTCATTCGGAGGGTAGTTATGCCACATGGAGCTGATTTGAAGACCATCCGTCGTGAGATTGCATTTTCAGCAATTCTTATCACAGGTATGTTGTTAGAAATCTGGATCACGTTGTACAGAGAATTCAATTATGATTTCTCTAATACACCTGAGATTTTGCCGATTGCTCAATATCTCATCGGATTATGTATAATAGTTTCATTTATTGGTATAATCTGGTCTGGATTCATCGCCAGGGATGTGCGTGATGTTGACACATGATTCTGCTGAGACAGAGGGGGGGGGACTTGACATTCCGCTTCTGACAGCATCTTCTCGTCTCGACGTTTCTACCTTAAATCCTGAAGAACCGTAAAAAAGCGTGGAGAGGAGGCCACGGCCTCCCCAAACATATTAACCCGACCCAGTTATTGCAGGCGCAGATGCGCATACCCCTTTCCTGTCCCAAGTTCGACCGTCTTCTGGGAGGCGGGATCGAGTCCGGATGCGTCACGCTCCTCTACGGGGAGGCGGGCGCGGGCAAGACGAACGTCTGCCTGCAGGCCGCGCGCGAGGTGGCGGAGAACGGGTCGAGGGTCGCGTACATAGATAACGAGGGCCTTTCTCCGGAGAGGCTCATGCAGGTCTTCTCGGAGAACGGGGATGCCATGAGGAACCTCCTCATCTTCCAGATACACAGCCTGGAGGAGCAGACCGACCGCATCGAGAAGATCGGGAAGCTGGCGGAGAACAAGGCCATCTCCCTTGTCGTCATCGATTCTCTGACGATGTTCTATCGTCTGAGGCACGATGAGCCGAAGGCGAGGAACGAGTTCGTGAAGCAGACCGAGATGCTCCTGGAGATCGCCAGGAAGTACGATATGACCATCCTGGTCACGTCGCAGGTCTATTCGAATCTGACCAGCGGCCGCGTGGAGTTCCTCGGAGGCCATGCGCTCAACCACAATGCGAAGACGATCCTCCGCCTGGAGAAGCTGGACAACGGTCGCAGGAAGGCGGTCATCGTCAAGCACAGGAGCCTGCCCGAGGGCAGGTCCGTCTATTATCGGATCACAGAAACAGGCATCGAGGATGCCTGAAGAAAAGTGAAGACGGGGGACGGATCCCCCGGTTTATCTCAGACCTCTCTGTCGATGGAGTATCTGGCGAGAGCGATCATGAACTCCTTGTCCTCGCTCTCCGGCAGGAAGCTGATGGTCTCGATCGCGCGCTCGACCTTCTCCTTGGCCATGTTCATGGCGTAGTCGATGGATCCCGCATCGATCATGATCTGCTTGGCGCGGGCGCATTCCTCCTCGGTGGCGTCGGCCTTGCCGAGGATGGACCTGAACTCGGCGAGCTTGGCCTCGTCCTTCAGGGTGGCGATGGTGTGGGTCACCATGACGGTGCACTTGCCCTTCCTGATGTCGTTGCAGTTGGACTTGCCGGTCTTGGCGGGGTCCCCCATGATGCCCAGGTAGTCATCGAAGATCTGGAATCCGAGTCCGGTCTCGATGGCGTAGTCGTGGATGGCCTCCGCGGTCTTCTCGTCCGCTCCTCCGACGACTGCTCCTCCTGCGGCGGCGGCAGCGAACAGGACGCTGGTCTTCAGCTTGATGGTCTCCAGGTACACGTCCTCTGAGACGATCTGCCCCTCGTTGTTGACGTCCATCTGCTGGCCCCTTGCGAGGTCCCAGACGGCCTTGCTGATGTACCTCAGCGCCGACCTCATCCTCTCGGCGGGGATGTCCAGGTCGCAGATGATCTGGTAGGCCTTGGCGAACAGCGCATCCCCTGCGAGGACGGCCGTGGGCATCCCGTACTTGACGTGGATGGTGGTCATCCCCCTGCGGGACTCGTCCCCGTCCATGAGGTCGTCGTGGACCAGGGTGAAGTTGTGGATGTATTCGACGGCGACGGCCAGAGGAAAGGCCTTGGACCTGTCCCCTCCGACCGCTCCGCAGCAGGCGACCGCCATGGCGGGCCTCATCCTCTTGCCTCCGCGATACGGGTACTGCCTGGTGGCCTCCATGAGGTTGGAGGGCTCCTCGTTGCCGATGTAGCTCTTGATGGGTCCGTCGAGCTCGGCGGACATCTTCTTGAGATATTCCTTAGCGTCTATCATAGCGCATCAATCCATTGTCTTGTTTCGCCGAGGATCACATGACGCGTTCCCGCGAGAGCCTTCAGGTCCTTCGAACCCGTGAGCAGCATCGCGGCGCGGAGCTCCTCCTTCAGTACAGTGAGTTTCTTCTTGACGGCGTCCGCGGATTCGGTCGCCTCCCTCAGCACGGTGTTGGCCACGCCTCCGCACGCGGCTCCGAGGGAGATCGCGGCTGCGATGTGCGTACCGTCGAGTATGCCTCCCGATGCGATGATCGGGAGGCCGCATCCCTTCGCCTCCAGGACGGAGGCCGGGGCGGGTATCCCCCAGTCGAAGAACGTCTCGCCCATGTTGGTGCGGATCTCGTCCCCCGCGTTCATGGCACGGTATAGCTCCACGGCCGCGAAGCTCGTCCCGCCCATGCCGGCGATATCGATCCCCTGGATCCCGATGCCCTTGATCCTCTCCGTCACATCGCGGGAGATCCCGGCGCCGGTCTCCTTGACCATGATCGGGTACTCGCGGGCAAGGGACCTGATCGCGTCTCTGACGCCTGCCCCGTTGGTGTCTCCCTCGGGCTGGACGACCTCCTGCAGGAAGTTCAGGTGGACCGCCATGATGTCGGCGTCGATGAGGTCCTTCGCCCTGCCTACCATCTCGCTGCTGAACATGTCCCCGCTCTTCTGGGGGACCAGCTGGGGGGCTCCGACGTTGCCGATGACGAGGGGCACGTCGAACTCCTTGATGACTTCGTAGCTCTCGGGGCATGTGCCGGTGACGCCGGCGCGCTCGCTTCCCACGCCCATCCCGATACCGAGCTCGGCGCAGGCCTCTGCGATGTTGGCATTGATCTTGGTGGCCCCCGGGAATCCCCCGGTGATGGCCGTCACTATGAGCGGGAACTCCAGCTTCTTGCCGAAAAGCCAGCAGCCGGTGTCGATGTCGTCCATCCCGATCTCGGGAAGGGCGTTGTGCACGAGCCTGACATCGTCCCAGTAGCAGTGCCCAGGGGCGATCCTCTCGTTCATGCAGACGTTGATGTGGTCCGCTTTCCTCTCTCTTATCTGCGACATGCGATCACATCCTGGCGACCGTGCAGGTCACCTCTTCTCCCTTCAGGAGCGATTGGAGCCTTCCGGGGACGGTCCCGTTGATCAGGACGCAGTCCCTTCCCGGGCCGCACATCCTGAGCATGGCCTCCATCTTGTTGCGTACCCCTCCGGTCACATCGGCGACGTCCTCCTCGGAGTCGACGTTGTTCATGACCTCCTCCGTGACCTCGTGGATGAACTTCGCGTCCTCGTGCATCTTGGGGTTCTTGTCGTAGAGGCCGTCGATGTCGGATACGAACACGACCCTCTCGGGTTTGAACAGGGTTGCCATGAGCTCCATTAGCTCGTCTCCGGAGACTATGCCGAAGCCCTTCTTGCGATCCATGACGACGTCGCCGAAGGTCACGGGCATTATGCCGACGTGGGCCATCCTGCGGATCGCCTCGGTATCGGTGGCTATGAGCTTCCCGTTCTCCATGACGAAGCAGTTCCCGGGTGCGACGGATGCGGCCGGGATCCCGACCTTCATGAGTTCCGAGGTCATCAGGGCGCCGAGCTCCATGGCATCGTGGTGGACCATGGCGGCGGCAGCCACCTGGCCGAAGTCCACAAGGCCGTTCTGTATGGAGTACTTCTTCGCGAGCACGTGTCCGAAGGAGCCCGCGCCATGAACGATCATGACCGAACGGCCGGACTCGGCGATCTCCCTGCAGAGTCTGGAGGCTTGCTCCTGGTTGAACTTCTTGTACTGCGACTTGTCGGTGATGACGCTCCCGCCAAGCTTGATCAGTATCATCAGCCAGGCTATTGCGTCGGACTATAAAGGATGCGCCCATGCGCGAGTAAGAGAGCTGACGCTCGAAGGATGAAATGGAGAAAGTGGTTGACAGCGTGTCTGAGTTCCCGTACGCTTGCGCAGTACAGTACAGACAGATACGCGGGCGGACTTTACTTCCGGGTTCGGGAAGGGACCGGGTGTTTCCCCGCCGCTTTGGCCGTCATACCGAAACATGGGATATCTGACAACTATATAAAGTTTTCTATTCAGTCTTTTCCGACCTCCCAAATCCTTCGGAAAAACCCATGGGATCCCCTTCGAAATCGACGTTTCGGCCTGATAATCGCATCTTTTCCGAAGATGGATATTAACGCTCGGTGCGCCATCCTATCTTCGATGGGATTATTCAACCGCAAGAAGGACGAGAAGAAATGCGACGCAACCGAGGCGGAGGCGCCCAAGACCGTTTCCAAGGCCCAGCTGAAAGCGGCTCCGAAGGCCGAGACGAAGCCCAAGGCGGAACCCAAGGATGAGACGAAAGCGGAGGCGACTCCGGAGGAGGCTGCTCCCGTCAAGCAGTCCAAGGGTGCATATTTCGTCTCGCCGCGTCCGGACGGCAGATGGCAGGTCAAGAGGGCAAACTCGGAGAAGGTCCTGAAGACGTTCGATACCAAAGCCGAGGCCGAGGTGTATGCGAAGAGGGTCGCGACCAATCAGGGCTCAATCGTCATCCGTCAGAAGAAGGACGGCAAGATACAGAAGAAGAGATGAGGATCCCGGGGCCCTTCCGGGCCCCCAAGGGATCTCAGTTGAAAGTGGTGGTGTCGCTGTCGAGGACCTCGTTCCAGAGCCTGATGGTCTCCTGAGCGTCCTCTTCATCCATGAGCTGGATGGCGAACCCGGCGTGGACAACTGCCCAATCGCCGACCTGGGCATCGACCATGGAGAGGTTGGCCTTCCTGGTCACTCCTCCGAAGTCGACGTCCCCCATGTCTCCATCGATGTTGACGATCTTTCCAGGGATTGCCAAACACATGCTATCACTCCGACATTATCTTGATGATGGCCTCTGCGGGCTGACCGTCGGTGGCCTCCAGGGCGGCGATGGCCTTCTCCCTGTCGCAGTTGACCTGGGACATGACGAGCTCCACATCCTCCTCGGGGAACGTGGCCTTGGCGACGCCGTCCGCTCCGATGGCGCGCTCCTCCGTGACTCCGGAGACCTGGTAGCTCATCGAGCCGCCCATCTCGATGCAGATGACATCCGCGTTCTTGACGACGAGCTCCTTGTCCTTGGTTCTGATGACCACCTCGGTCACTCCGTCGATGGAGGACTGCTTGATCCCCATTTTCTTCATGGCCTGTTTCATCTGGCGGTCGTTTACCCTCATTCCACCCATGCTCGTTGATTCTCCTAGTTGTTCTTAAGGGATGCGTTATGCTCCGCGCCGTTCCGTCACGGAAACCGGCTGGCGGAACAGGGATGGGATCGACCGGATCCCGCCATGGAAATTGCAGGGATCCGGCCTGAAAGGATCCTTATCAGGCGCCCAGCGCCTTGGAGACGACTTCGCGGAGGGTACCGAGGACCTCATCGGCCATCTCCACGTCGGGGATGCCGCCCTGTGCGAAATCGGGTTTGCCTCCTCCCCTTCCGCCGAACGCCTTCAGCACTTCGGGGAGAATCCTCCTGCAGTCGACGGCCGCGTCGCCGGACGCCATGATCACAGACAGGGTGTCGGTGACGCCCACGATGAGTGCCACGCCGCCCTCGGACTTCACGGATTCGGCGAGATCGGTCAGGACGCTCCTGTCCGTTCCGGGGAGGGCTGCGATGCAGACCTTCCTTCCTGCGATATCCTCGGGGACCACGGATGATGCCAGCTGCTTCGAGGCCTGCTTCAGCAGCCTTCCCTTCAGCTCGGAGTCCGCCTTGAGGTTGGCTACGGCCTTGGGCGAGTCCTCGGTCTTGCAGCCGATCTCGTCGACGATGGACAGTGCCACGGTACACAGCGAGAGCGCCGCCTCCTTGGCGGCCTGACCGACCTTGAAGTGGATGGCCACGCCCTCGTTCCCTGCGGAGACCTTCCTGTCCACCAGGAGCATCTCCAGTTCGGAGGTCTCCATGACATGGATCCCGGAGCATGCGGAGAGATCGATGTCCCCGATGGCGACGACGGTGATCTCGGCATCCTCGGGGATGCGGTCCAGCTTGATTCTGACCTTCTCGATGTCCGGGTCGTCCCTGTCCATGACGCTGCGGGTGACAGGGAGGTTGTCCAGTATCGCCTGGTTGGCGAACCTCACCGCCGCATCGATCTGTTCCCAGGTCAGATCGTGGTTGACGATGACGTACTTGCTTTCGGGCGAGATGTAGATCTTCGTGATAGCCAGATCGGGGCACTGCCTCTTCAGGGAGCAGAACAGGAGGTGCTCTCCGGTATGTCCCTGCATCAGGTCGTAGCGTCTGTCCCAGTCGACGCTGCACCAGATGCGCTCACCCGGCTTCAGGTCGTTCCCCGGGACGATATGGACGATGTCCCCGTCCTTGTTCTCACGGACCTCTGTGACGGCATGCCCGCGGATGGCGCCGGTGTCGCAGACCTGTCCTCCGCCACCCGGGTAGAATGCGGTGCTGTCCAGGATGACCTCGTCGCCGTTCACGGAGACGACGTTGGCTTCGAACTCGAAGCCGTAGCCGTCCCTTCTGAAGATCTCGTCCGTCATGGCACCTTGATTCCTCCAACAACCTTAATAAATGCGCTCTCGGTTTTCCCTTCCACGGTACATATGTCGCTTTCTGACTTCGATGAACTGGACAAACGTATAATCGAGCTCCTGTGCAGGTCAAGCCAGGGCTCCTACAGGCAGTTGGCGAAGCAGCTCGACGTGCACCCGACGACCCTCATCCAGAGAGTTAAGAACCTCGAGACCAAAGGCGTCATCAACGGATACCGTGCCAGCATTGACTACATGAAGCTGGGGTTCGACTACATGGGGATGGTCAGCGTCTATGCTGAGAACGTCATCACGGTGCAGGGGGAGATCGCCAAGATCCCCCAGGTCATCTCCGTCTTCGATGTCACCGGAGAAAGCGACTGCATCGTGTGGATCGCCTGTCTGGACAGGGACGAGTTCTCCGAGGTCGTCAAGGAAATCAACGCCATCCCCGATGTCCGCAAGACCAACACCGCCGTCATTCTGAGGATCTCCAAGGACCCGTTCTCCTACGTCCCTCCGATTCTCGGCGAGAAGTGAAACGACCTCCTGGCGCGGTTCCCCGCGCGCGAGGTTATATAATGCCTCTGGGATTGGCACGCAATTCAAGAGGCGCTCTCATGAGAAGAACAAACACCTGCGGCGAGCTCAGGGCCGCTGATCTGGGCAAAAAGGTCTGTCTTCAGGGATGGGTAAGGTTCTCCAGGGACCACGGCGGAGTCGCTTTCATCGATCTCGCCGACAGATACGGCATCACACAGGTCGTATTCGACCCCGAGGCGCTCCCCGAGGGCGTCGACGGAAAGGCCCTCGAGGCCGTCATGCACGATTTCTCCCGCGAATCCTGCGTCCAGATCGACGGTATCGTCAGGAAGAGGGTCGAGGGGACCGAGGATGCCAGGAACCCCACCGGAGAGGTGGAGGTCCTGATCACCGACGCCGTGCTGCTCAACAAGTCCGAGCTCCCTCCCTTCGAGCTCGGCGATCAGAAGGAGGGCGTCCTCCCCGACGAGGACATCAGGATGAGGTACAGGTACCTGGACCTCCGCAGGACCGAGATGGCCCAGGCCATGGTCTTCAGGAGCAGGCTGATCCACCTCGCCAGGAACTATCTGGAGCAGAGCGGGTTCCTCGAGATCGAGACCCCCATGCTCGGAAGGTCCACGCCCGAGGGCGCCAGGGACTACATCGTCCCGTCCAGGGTGCACCCCGGAACGTTCTACGCGCTCCCTCAGAGCCCCCAGCTCTTCAAGCAGATGCTGATGGTCGGCGGGATGGACCGCTATTACCAGGTCGCCAGGTGCTTCCGCGACGAGGATTCCAGGAAGGACAGGCAGCCCGAGTTCACCCAGCTGGACATGGAGATGTCCTTCGTGGACATGAAGGATATCCAGGACATGATCGAGGGCCTCATGGCCTACGTCTGGAAGGGGCTCTACGGTTCCGACCTCCAGACTCCGTTCCCCCACATCGCCTACCGCGATGCCATGGAGCGCTTCGGATCGGACAAGCCCGATATGAGGTACGGCCTCGAGTTCGTCAAGCTGACTGATGTCGTCAAGGACGCCCCGTACAAGATCTTCCAGAACATCCTGTCTGAGAACGGCATCGTCGCCGGAATGAACATCAAGCACTCCATCTCCAACGGCAGCATCGGCAGGAACGAGGTGGACCGCTACATCTCCTACGCCAAGAAGGTCGGCCTCGGAGGCCTCACATGGATGAGGTGCGAGAACGGCAAGCTGAACAGCAACATCGTGAAGTACTTCACACCCGAGATCCTCGACGCCATCAAGGAGAGGATGGGCGCGGAGGAGGGCGATCTGCTGTTCCTCATCGCAGGACCCTGGAAGGCCACCTACGAGGGCGGCGGATTCCTCAGGAAGAAGGTCGCGGAGGACCTCGGACTCGTCCCGAAGGACGTCTTCCAGTTCTTCTGGATGGACCAGTGCCCCATGTTCGAGATCGATCCCGTCTCCGGCAAGTACGATGCGTTCCACCACCCGTTCGTCCTGCCCGAGAACGATCTGGACGACGAGTACGTCGGAGGCGCATGCTTCGACCTGTGCCTGAACGGCAACGAGCTCGGTTCCGGATCTCTGCGTATCCACAACGCCGACCTGCAGAGGGCCGTGCTCCATAAACTGGGATTGGATGACGAGAGGATCGAGCAGAACTTCGGGTTCTTCATCCAGGCTCTGAGCTTCGGCGCTCCTCCCCACGGAGGGATCGCCATCGGAGTGGACAGGCTGTGCGCCATCCTCCTGAACAAAGACACCATCAGAGAGGTCATCGCCTTCCCCAAGAACAAGAGGGCGGTATCCCTGCTCGACGGTTCGCCCGAGAAGGTCGACGAGTCAAAGCTGGAGGAGCTCCAGATCATCTCCCTCGCGGGAGACCTCGACATCGGCGATGTCGACACGTCCGAAGAGGACCTCTGAATCCCCGGAGGGCCTCCGGGCCCTTCGGATGCAAACCGATATCGCGCATCCGGCAGGTATGACGACGCATCATCCTATCGACGTCGTCCGTCCCTCCGGTGCGCATCCCTCTTCTCCATTCCGAACCCGACGGCCGCGACGGCCGTCATGGGTTCAGAACCATACCTTCTTAGCTCCCTTGATGAGAAGGATGATGAATATCGGACCTCCGATTATCGAGGTCACCACTCCGACGGGGATCCCTATCAGGACCTTCGCGACGCAATCGGCGCATACCAGGATGAGGGCGCCGATCGCAGCGGAGCAGGGGATGAGGTATCTTACGTTGGATCCGACGAATATCCTGGCGATATGGGGGGCGACGAGCCCCATGAATCCGATCGTCCCCGTGAATCCGACCATGGTGGCGGTCATCACCGCCACGATCGCAAGGGATACGGCACGGATGCGCCTGGTCTCCACTCCGAGGCTCGTTGCGCTCCTGTCTCCGCAGGTCATGACGCCGATGTCCCTCGACAGCAGCTGCAGCAGCACGAGCGAGACCAGGACGACGGCGGTCACTATCCACACGTTGTCCCATGAGGACGGTCCGAGGGAACCGACGTTCCAAATGTACAGCTGCTCCACGTTCTCCGGGTCCGCCAGGGTGGTCATGAGCGACGTGGTCGCCCTGAACACGTACATGATGGCGATCCCTGCGAGGATCATGGTGGTCGGTGTGATCCTCCTGTGCTTGGATATTATCACTATGGCCAGGGTCGGAACCATCGCCAGGATCGCGGCGTTCAGCGTCACCGACAGGTTGTAGTTGCCGCCCGTAGGGATCAGCGAGATGCCGAGGATGAACATCAGCGCGGCTCCGAACGATGCTCCGGATGCGACTCCCGTTGTATACGGATCCGCCAGGGGGTTGCGCATGAGCGATTGCATCACGGCTCCTCCGACCGCCAATCCGGCACCGCAGACCACGCCCATGATGGCGCGGGGGACGTTGTACTCCCAGACGACCAGCTCGGCTATCCTGTCGTCCACGACGGTCCCATGGAAGTGCGCTGCGAGGACGCTCCATGTGACATCGGGCGTTATGGAGCTCAGCTGGGAGAGGAAGATCGATGCGAATGCCACGCAGACGGAGGCCGCCAGGACCAGACCTGAGAGGGCGACCTTGCGTCTGTTGGAATCCCTGAACCGGATCTCCAGAGGCGAGAGGCGCTGCTCCATCGGAACACCTCCCCGTAGCTCTTCTTCTTGCTGAGTATGAGGTAGAGGAACACCGGCGCCCCGATCATGGAGATGACCACGCCTACGCGCAGTTCGTCGGGCGAGATGACGGTGCGTGCTATTAGATCGGCGATGAGCACCAGCATCGCTCCGATCAGGGCGGATGCGGGGATCACGTAGCGGTTGTTCCCTCCGAGTATCATCCTGGCGATATGCGGGGCAACGAGGCCGATGAATCCGATGATCCCCACGTAGCTGACCAGGACGGCCACGGACAGGGATGCTATGAGCATGACAATCGTCTTGAACGTGCGGACGTCGAGTCCGAGGCTCTTCGCGCTGTCATCCCCCAGGGCCAACAGGTTGAGTCTCGAGCTGCACGCCCAGAGCACGAGTCCGGAGACGATCACTATGCAGGTCGGGATGAGGCACTTGTTCCACGAGACGATGTCGCCCAGCGATCCGATCTGCCACAGATATGCGTTCTTCAGGGTGTCTGCATCGGTGGTCACCATCATCGTGGTCTCCATCCCGCTGAAGATGTACGAGAGGGCGATCCCCACGAGGATCATGGTCGCAGGACTCATGCGTATGGCGTTGGACAATCCGATCAGTATGAATGCGGGGATCAGACCGCCGATGAAGGCGTTGACCATTATCCCCATCGAGCCCAGGGTGCTCGAGAATGTGAATCCGGTGACGATGGCCGCCACGGCTCCGAAGCAGGCTCCATCGGAGACCCCGGTGGTGTACGAGTCGGCCAGAGGGTTGTTCATGACGCTCTGCATGGCGACCCCGCAGATCGCGAGGCCGGCACCGATGGAGATGCCCATGATTATGCGCGGAAGGTAGACGTTCCACATCATGTAGTCGTCGATCCATTCCACGCTGTGGAGCTCGTACGTTCTTCCGAGGATGTGGTCCAGGATGATGCTGTACGAATCCAGGAATCCGAGGTCGCGACCGTTGATCGACAGTGCGATTCCCGCTATTATGAATATCAATATGGCGCAGGCGCCCATGAATGCGATCTTCGTCTTCGCATCGCTCGCATACCTCCCCTCGAGAGAAGAGGGGTCGATGACATCGACGGCTTCCTGAGACGACATACGAGCCCTCCAGCGTCCTCGCATCCTCCTCGTTGAAGTCCGGGTCGTCCAGGATGACATGCGGCCTTCCTCCGTGATCGATCAGATGGGAATCCACGCCGTATACCGCCTTGATGTTCTCGGCGGTGATGACATCCTGCGGGGTGCCGACCGCGAAGATCTCCCCGTCCCTCATCATTATGATGTTGTCGGAGTACTTCGCAGCGATGTTGATGTCGTGACTGATCATCACGACCATGATCCCCCTGAGGACGGACTGCTTCTTAAGCAGGCGGATGACGTCCATCTGGTGCTTGATGTCCAGATTGGCCGTCGGTTCGTCGAGGAGCAGCACCTCCGGCTGCTGCGCCAGTCCGCGAGCGAGCATCACCCTCTGATGCTGTCCGGCGGACAGTTCGTTGAACGGACGCATCGCCAGGTCGGAGATGTCCATCATCTCCAATGCCTCCTCGACGATCTTCATGTCGTCGTGCAGAGTATTCCATTTCCTGTGGGGGTTCCTCCCCATGAGGACGGTGTCCACGACGGACATCGGGAAGCTGTCTCCCGATGTGTACGGGACGTAGCCGATCTTCTTCGCCAGCTCCTTCGCCTTGTATCCGGACACGTCCCTCTCATCGATCAGCACCGTCCCCTTGGTGGGTGACAGGAGCTTGTTGAGGCAGTGGATCAAGGTGGTCTTGCCGGCGCCGTTGGGCCCTATGACGGATATCAGCTGGGGATTGCACATCTCCAGGTCTATCCCTTTCAGGATGCCAACGTCCCTGGTGTAGCCGAAATCCATTCCGATCGTCTGAAGCGTCGTCATATGGTGTCCTTCGGGAGAGGTCGCGGGGCAGAGACCCCGCATGGTTTGGTTCAGGGATGCCAGATGTACTGGTCCTTGGATGTGTCGTAGTCGATTCCGAGGAAGTCGCTGACGAACTGTTGGAGGATGGACTGGGCCCATCCCTCGTCGAAGCAGTCGCCGTACATGGTCTGGGCCATGATGGCGTTCCTCACAGGGAGAGGGAGGACGCCGTTGATCAGATAGTACCCGTGGGCCTCCTTGTAGGTGTAGGTGTTCGAGAAGTATCCGAGATACTTGTCGATCTCATCCTGTCCGGGGGCATCGGGGTACGACATGGACTTGAAGTGGAAGATGTACTCCGCGTTGTACTTGGAATCGAGAAGCCAGGTTTCCCCCTTGTTGAACTTCTTGGTCTTGTCGGACCAGTCGGCGAGGTTCTTGCCTCCGACCTCCTGGGTGGCCTTGTAGTAGTCGGATTCCGTTCCGCTCACCGAATTGGACATGGTGACGCACATGACCGTGGCGGTTCCCCACTTGGAGCCCTCCTTGTCCTTGATCGTGTCCATGACACCCATGGTCCAGGCGTTGTACTTCTCGGCCTTCCCCTCGGTTCCGGAGAGGATGCCGAGGGTGCTGGTGGTCTTCATGGTCATCGTCAGGTCCTTGACGTTCAGTTCAAGGAAGGAGATGCCGAGGTTCCCCAGCATCTTCACGATGTCGCTGTCGGAGGACATCCCGCTGTCCTCGGAGATGACCGTCGTCACACCGAGCTTGGTCAGGGTGTTGACATCCTCGGTTGTCAGGCTGGAGCTGAGGGCGGTTATCCTGCCGTTCTCCCTCAGGTCGTAGAGCTTCTTGTCCAGGATCGGGCTGATGTGCTTGGTGGTCCCGTTCGCCAGCATCCCGTCCTCCAATCCGAGGACGGCGACTACGGTTCTCATGTTGGTTCCGCCCATGACGGCGTACTTGCTCAGGGGGAAGCCGATCTTGACGACACTTCTGTAGTTGTCGACCACGGATGCCGTAGTGCTCTCGCCGTTGGCGAGCTTCTTCACAATGGTCAGGTCCTCATCGTCGATCGCGCCGTTGGCGTTGACGTCGGCCAGGGGCCAGTCCTTGAGGTCCTTCTTGCCGTCCAGGACCTCCTGGACGAGCCTGATGTCCGTGTCATCGATGTATCCGTTGCCATCCACGTTGCCGTAGATCGAACCGACTTCGACCGTTCCCGCTTCCGGATCCTTCCCGTCTTTGTCGAGCAGGACGACCGCGGCAGCGGCTATGACCGTGATCACGACGACGACCGCCGCGATCTTCACTGCCATTCCTTTCGCCATTGAATCACTTCACTGTATTAGGTTGACCTAACTAATCTTCAGCATACCTAAATTATTATAAAAAACCAGGAGGTTCCATCCGACTGAATGAGCGATAATCGTCCAGATGGGCCGTCCGATCGGGACGGTCCAGCGATACGTTGCGAGGGCCTCTGCAAGCATTTCGGCGATCTGAAAGCGGTCGACGGGATCGACCTGGAGGTCAGGAGAGGCGAGATCTACGGCTTCCTGGGGCCCAACGGTGCCGGGAAGACAACGACCGTCCGCATGCTGACGACCATGGAGCGCCCGACTTCCGGCACGATATGGATCGGCGGGCACGAGACCTCGAAGGATTACATCGCAGCCCGGAGGAGCATCGGGATCATCCAGCAGCAGCACAGTCTGGACAAGGACATCTCGGTCGGGGAGAACATCATCCATCATGCGCTGATGCAGGGCATGTCCCTCAAGCAGTCCAAGGCCCGCATGAAGGAGCTGTGCGATACCATGGAGCTCACCGGGCGCTTGGACGACCTGGTCGCCAACCTCTCCGGGGGATGGAAGAAGCGCGTCGCGATAGTCTGCTCGATGATCCACGATCCGGAGGTGCTGTTCATGGACGAGCCGACAACCGGTCTGGACACCCAATCGAGGAACCTCCTCTGGAGGATGATCCGTGCATTGAACAGGCAGGGGACGACGATATTCCTCACCACCCATTACATCCACGAGGCCGAGGCGCTCTGCGACAGGATCGGGATAATCGACAAAGGCCGTCTCATAGCCGAAGGCTCCCCGGACGAACTCGTATCATCAGTCGGCAGGTTCGTGATGATCCGTACCGACGAGGAAAGAGACGACTTCTCGCTCACGTTCTTCCAGGACAGGGCATCCGCCATCGCAGCGGCAGACGAGCATTCGGGGGAGCATAACACCGTTGTCAGGAAGACCACCCTGGAGGGCCTCTTGGACATATAGGGTTGAAAGGTGACTTACAAGAAAATTGGTAAGAATCCCGAATGGACTGTAAATCCGGCGACTTACAGGCTGTACAAATCGTTCGATTGGGAACGTTGGATTATGA
>ERZ773194.646-NODE-646-length-44429-cov-9.267724_pt1 | contig 44429 bp, 53 predicted proteins | sample MGYA00511240_ERZ773194 | MGnify/ENA primary metagenome ERZ773194 (study PRJEB29015, sample SAMEA2737774) | human gut metagenome | biome: human gut; feature: human-associated habitat; material: faeces | place: China | collected 2012 ... | reverse complement strand
CCGCCTGCGGCGGGCCACCTTCCCCCAGGGGAAGGCATTAGAAAGGAGAATCATCAATGACACTGGAAGAAATGAAGCACTCGGATAAGGAATTTCTGAGCCCGGCGGATGTGGCGGGGGTTATGAAGAGTGACCCGCACAGCATCCGGGTGACGGCACGGCAGAGACCGGAGCTGCTGGGGTTTCCGTTTACGTTTTCCGGGAACCGGATGAAGATACCCAGAACGGCGTTTTTGACGTGGATGGGCGTGAAAATGTAAAACCTTGCCGGGTGGGGCTCACCCGGCGGCACGGTGGGACAGGGATGGGGCTTTTATAGAGGACAAGCCTTCCGGTTCGATTCCGGATCCCACTGCGGGGGCGGATCGTTGTTGACACCCCGGAAAGACGGGGCCGCGGCGGGCGGAAACCCGCTACCAGCAGTAGGCCCACAGGGACCTGGGCCCTGATACACGGCGAAACCGGATGGGAATACGGACGCCGGTCAGCCGCTCGACTGCGGCCCCAACGCAGGGGCGGAAGCGGCAGCGTGGCAGCCTGGAGAGACAGGCAAAACGCCGGTATAGGTCAATGGCAGACTACCAGCTTCCCAAGCTGGGGGTGCGGGTTCGATTCCCGTTACCGGCTCCAAGGGGTTTGGACGGCCCCTACCTCCGATATCCGTTTCTTTTGCTGGCGGCCGGTCAAGACGGGCAATATGGGTGCGCGATCAGGGCGAAGGGCTTGAAGGCCTGACCGGGTTCGACTCCCGGGGCACCTGCCAGGGGTGCATACGCTGGTCCCCTTAGACATGGGAGAATCTTCGGGTACTTCCTACACAGCTGACGGCAGGGAAAGACCGCGCCGCCGGGTTTTAGCCATGGCCCGGCGGATTTCATAGCGAATTCAGGGACGGAAGACCCTGCACTGATTGAGAAGGAGGAATACCGGGAAATGGAAACATGCCAGCAGCGCATGGAGCGGATCGATGCCAAGAAGCGAATTGCCGACTTTATGGTGAAGGAGCAGCTGCCCTACGAATTCAAGGTGAAATACGCCAGAGTCCGGGTCCAGGAGTTTGTGCGGGAATGCGAAAAGCGGGACCTGAACTACCACGTCTCCGTGGGCGGGCTGGACAGCATTACCCTGTTTCTCTTTCTGAAATCCATTGGCATTCATGCCCCTGGGATCAGCGTTTCCTACCTGGAGGATAAATCCATCCAGGAGATACACAGGCGGCTCGGTTTGGAATGCCTGCGGTCCGCGGTGCAATACATAGAACCAAACGGACGGGAGCACCGGTGGACCAAGCAGAAGATCATCCAAGCGTACGGCTTTCCGGTCCTGAGCAAGGAGATCGCCTCCAAGATCGAGCTGCTGGAGCACCCGACTGAGGGAAACAAGACCGTGCGACACGCCATTGTGACCGGCGAAACCGGGGAATACGGCGGCTTTCAGACGGACAGCCGGATGAAACTGAGCCGGAAGTGGTTGGAACTGTTTGCCGGGTACGCCAACGAGGAGGAAGGAACCTTTTACAAAATTGCGCCGTTCCAGGTATCCTCCAAGTGCTGCTATTACCTGAAAGAAAAGCCCTGCGACGACTGGGCCAAAGCGCACAACAGCGTCCCCTTCCTGGGCCTGATGGCATCGGAAGGCGGGCGGCGGGCAAAGAGTCTGCGAATCAATGGCTGCAACTACTTCGGCACTTCTACGACCAGATCAGCGCCATTCGCTATTTTTAGCCGACAGGATCTGCTGCAGCTGGCCCTGGATCTGGAAGTCCCTGTGCCGGAGATCTACGGGACCATCGAGCGAAAGCCGGACGGGACGCTATACACCACCAAGGCCCAGAGGACCGGCTGCTCCATGTGCGGCTTCGGCGTACACATGGAAAAGCGGCCCCACCGGTTCGACCTGATGCGGGAACGGAACCCGAAGGAATGGGAGTTCTGGATGTACCGCTGCTGCACGGACCCGGAAACCGGGGAAAAGTTCGGCTGGGGCCGGGTATTGGACTATATCGGGGTAGGCTGGGAGACACCGCCGGGGCTGTGCCCGGGACAGATGTCGCTGTTCGAGGAGGAATCATGAAGCAGACGGACCTTTTTGAAAAAATCATCGTGGACAACTTTGCCGGGGGCGGCGGAGCTTCCACGGGGATTGAGCTGGCCTGCGGGCGGCCTGTGACCATTGCCATCAACCATGACCCGGACGCCATCCTGCTGCACAGGACCAACCACCCCTACACGGAGCATTTGCAGGCTTCGGTCTGGGACGTTGACCCGGAGCAAGTTGTCCGGGGGCGGAAGGTGGGACTTGCATGGTTCAGCCCGGACTGCAAGCACTTTTCCAAGGCCAAGGGTGCGGCCCTCGTTGACCGGAATATCCGGGGCCTTGCCTGGATCGTCCTGCGGTGGGCGGGAACGGTGCGGCCAGACGTGATTCTGCTGGAAAACGTGGAGGAATTCGTCACCTGGGGGCCGGTGCGGAAGGGAAAGCCCGTAAAAAGCAAGGCTGGGCAGACCTTCCGGAAATGGAAACAGCAGCTGGAAGACCTGGGGTACACCGTGGAATACCGGGTGCTGGTGGCGGCAGACTATGGCGCGCCAACCACACGGAAGCGGTTTGTGCTGGCAGCCCGGTGCGACGGCAGGCCCATTGTCTGGCCGGAGCGCACCCACGCGCCCCGGAACAGTCCGGAGGTCAAGGCCGGGAAGCTGAAGCCCTGGCGGAGTGCGGCGGAAATCATAGACTGGAGCATTCCGGGGTATTCGATTTTTCGGAGCAAGGAGGAAATCAAGCAGAAATATGGGGTGACGGTGGTGCGACCGCTGGCTGAGAACACCCTGCGGCGGGTGATCCGTGGTGTGGACAAGTTCACGCTGAGAAGTGGAGAACCGTTCTTAGTGCCTACCGGATATGGAGAGAGAAATGGACAGGCTCCAAGGGTTCATGATATCAATGAACCGGTGCCAACGGTTGTGGGAGCGGGAAAGCATCAACTGGCAGACCCACTGCTGGCACCATTTACGGCGACAAATACCAGCAACAGTGTTGGAGCACCGGCTTGTGACCCGGTACATACTGTGACAACCGCCGGGAACCAGATGCTAATAACTTCGCATCTGGTCGAGTGCAACCATTCAGGCGGTGGTCATATCGCTGACGCACGTGAACCATACAAGACTATTACAGCGAAGCACACGGGCGGCATTGTAGCAGCGAATCTGATTCAGTACCACACGGAGCAAACAGAAAATGTTCGGGCGAATGGGCTGGAAAAGCCGATCAACACCGTGGATGCCTCCAACCGGTACGGATTCGTGAGTGCGAACCTGGTGGAGTATTACACGGGCGGCAGGCCGCTGGACATATCTGCCCCCATGCACACGGTAACGAGCCACGACCGGGAGGCGCTGGTGGCGGCCCAGATTGCGGAGTTCAAGGGGCAGGACATCGGGCAGGATTGCCGGAAGCCTCTGCGGACCGTTACGGCAGGCGGCGGGGAGTTCGGCGTTGTGCGGGTCACGCTGAACTGGACCGGCGGCATGGGGTACTGGCCTCAGATAAGGGAGCTGCTGAACCGATTCTGCGGGTACGACCTGGGGGACAAGGAATGCCTGGTTCTGATGATCGGCGGCGTGGGGTACTACATAGCGGACATTACGCTGCGGATGCTGACGCCGAGGGAGCTGTACAATGCCATGGGGTTTCCGCCGGATTACCGGATTGAACGGGACTACCTGGGGAACGCCTACCCCAAGTCCAAGCAGGTAGCACGGTGCGGGAATGCGGTGTGCCCGCCTATGGCGGAGGCCATGGTGCGGGCCAACCTGCCGGAATGGTGCGGGGAGAAGATCACCACCATGGAGCGGCTGGGGGAGGTGCAGACGGCGTGAAAATAGCCCGGGTGTTTCCGACGAAAACGTCTATGTCGCCAACTGACCCGCTGGCATTCTTCGGGCCGCCCACGCTGGAAGCTATGGCAGCGGAGCCGGAGGCGGTACATATTTCTGTTACGTTTTCCTGGGACATTCCAATAGCGGACGACCTGTATTACCAGTGGGAAATGCTGGGTGTGCCGGTGGAGGTAGGCGGCCCGGCGTTCGGAGATCGAATGTCGGGGACGTTTACCCCGGGAATGTATCTGAAACAGGGAATGACCATTACGAGCCGTGGTTGCCCAAAGGACTGCTGGTTCTGTGATGTTGGGAAATGCGCACGGGGACGGGTAATCGAGTTGCCGGTGCAGGACGGCTGGAATGTCCTGGACGACAACATTCTGGCGACAAGCGACGAGCATTTCCGGGCGGTGATCGAGATGCTCCGGCAGCAGAAGCGGCCCACGGTGTTTTCCGGCGGGCTGGAGCCGGAGTATATGACACCCTGGAAAGCCGAGCAGCTTATGTCCATCAAGCCAAAACGGATGTATACAGCCTATGACACGCTGGACGACTACGAGCACTTGCGGGCCATGGCCGGGATGCTGGCGGATGCGGGCTACTCCTGGAAATCCCATGGGGTGCATTGCTATTTCCTGTGTGGGTATGACGGTGACGGCTTTACCGCCGCCGAAAAACGTGCGGAGCAGATCATGGGGCTGGGATTTTTGCCCTTTGCGATGCTCTACAGAGACGAATCGGGGCAGAGGAATTCCGAATGGATGAAATTCCAGAGGGAATGGGCCAATGCCGTGATTGTAGCCCGGAAGTTTGCGGACTTCTGGGCCGGAAAAGGAGGCTGAGTGCTGGGATGAAAGTAACTGTGCCGGATATGGAGAGTCAGTTTCGGGTGGTGGCCTGCGGGAACTGCGGGTGCGCCGGAGTGGGGTACCAGCAGGAAGAGAGCAAGGAGCACCGGTGGCGGGTGAAGTGCCCGGGGTGCGGGCAGAGCACGCCATGGTTCAAGGCAAAGCACGACGCGCAGATGGACTGGAATGGGAGGTTTGGGATCAGGACACATGGGTGGGGTACGGTTTACGGAAGAATGGGTACGGGAGTACCGGAAGAAACGGGAAGCGGAGAGCCGGAACGATGCTGAAGCTGGTGCCGCCCCTCATCAGTCTCGCTATGCGAGCCAGCTTCAGAATTGCGGTATAGCTGCCACCGGCAGCTATGGGAGATCAGATTCGCTGCGCGACGCACCGCAGAATTGTGGTATAGCTGCCACTGGCAGCTATATTCCGTTAGATTCGCTGCGCGACGCACCGCCCCCAGGGGAAGCCTTAAGGGGGGCGAAGTATGGGAATGAGAAGGTTTGCCGGGGCGGGAAGCGGTTTGACAGCAAGCACGAGGCGGCGGTTTATGAGGAGCTGCGGCTGCGGTGCATGGCGGGGGAATACCTGGGGCTGGGGCTCCAGGTGGCGTTTTACCTGCCCGGGGGAATCAAGTATCTGGCGGACTTTGTGGCGATCACGAAGGAAGGCGGGATCGTGGTCATGGACGCCAAAAGCGAGGCAACCAGGCGGGACAAGGTTTACAGGCTGAAAAAGAGGCTGATGAAGGAGTGCCTGGGGCTGGAGATTCGAGAGGTTTGATGTTTTGGCGGACGCCTCCGGTGGGGGCTGGTTCGGCCCATCCGCTGGGTGCCTCCGGCGGCGGTTTTCTTGCTTCTGCAAGAAAATCGATAAGAAGCAGCCTCAAGGGGGCGCTGACCGCTGCTTGCTCCCGCCGCAGAGCCGCCCCCCTTGAGAATCCTCCCGGCGCGCCATTACGGACCAAGGAAAAATGTTTCGGCTGGGTATTACGAAGGATTTTGAGCGGTGCGATTGCTACCGGCAATCGATTCATTAGATTCGCTGCGCGACGCACCGCCCCCCTCTGGACTTCCCCCGGCGCGCTTTTACGGCAGCTGGGGGGAATGTTTCGGCTGGGATTCAGAAGATTATTAACGGAAGGATATGGATATGAGCAAAGCGAAGATGCTTGGGGCGGTGAAGGGGCCGCCGGGGGTAAAAAGGCAGGCAGGGAAAGCACCTTGGGAGAAATACAGGAAGAAACGGGGCGGGAAGAAATGAACTATGATGAATTCCTGCGCGAGAAGATCGTGGTGGCGCCGGAGAGCGGGTTTGAAGCGCGGGCGGAGGACCTGAACCCCAGGCTGAAGCCCCACCAGCGGGATGCGGTGGTCTGGGCGCTGAAGGGCGGACGGCGGGCGCTGTTTGAGAGCTTCGGACTGGGCAAGACAGTGCAGGAGCTGGAATGGTGCCGGATGGTGGCGGAACACGAAAAGGGGAAATGCCTGATCGTGCTGCCCCTGGGGGTACGGCAGGAGTTCTGCCGGGATGCCCGGGAGATCCTGGGCATGGAAGCACCGGAATATGTAAGGACCATGGAAGAGGCGGGAAGGGCCAAGGGAAGCATCCTGCTTACCAACTATGAGCGGGTAAGAGACGGAGACATTGACCCGAGAGGGTTTGCCGGGGCGGCGCTGGACGAGGCTTCGGTGCTGCGAAGCTTCGGGAGCAAGACCTACCAGACCTTCACGGAGTTATTCCGGGGGATAAAATACAAGCTGGCGGCCACGGCGACGCCCAGCCCCAATCGATACAAAGAACTGATCCACTACGCGGGCTTTCTGGAGGTCATGGACACGGGGCAGGCGCTGACCCGGTTCTTCCAGCGGGACAGCACAAAGGCCAACAACCTGACGCTGTACCCCCACAAGGAAGAAGAGTTCTGGCTGTGGGTGAGCAGCTGGGGGCTGTTTCTCAGCAGTCCGGCGGACCTGGGGTACGACGACACAGGGTACGACCTGCCGCCGCTGGTGGTGCGAAAGCACATCCTGTACTCCCACCTGGGGGAGGCCGTGGACAAAGACGGGCAGGTCAAGATGCTGCGGGACGCGGCGGTGAACCTGCAGGACGCTGCCCGGGAGAAGCGGGAAAGCGTGGAAAGCAGGGTAGCGGAGGCGAAAAAGATCATTGACAGTGACCCGGAGGCCCATTTCCTGATCTGGCACGATCTGGAATACGAACGGGAGGTCATTGAGAAAGAGATCCCCGGGGTGACGGACATCTGGGGGAGCCTGCCATACGAGGAGCGGGAAAAACGGGTGATCGCCTTTACCGAGGGCGAGACAAGGCTGTTTGCCACGAAGAAGAGCCTTTCCGGGTCCGGATGCAACTTCCAGCGGCACTGCCACAGGGCCATTTTCCTGGGCATTGACTATGAATTCAACGACTTTATCCAGGCGATCCACCGCATCTACCGGTTCCTGCAAAAGGAGACGGTGATCATTGACGTGATCTACACGGAGGCGGAGGAACAGATCTGGAACGTTTTGCAGGAGAAATGGGAGAATCACAACCGCCTGCAGGAGAATATGCGCAAAATCGTCAGGGAGTTCGGGCTGCTGGACAACATCCAGGCGGAACGGATGGCCCGGAGCATAGGGGTGGAGAGAGTGGAAATCAGAGGCGAAAACTGGATACTGAGCAACAATGACTGCGTGGAAGAGGTAAAGAAAATGCAGACCGGGTCTGTGGGGCTGATCCACACCAGCATTCCCTTTTCCAACCACTACGAATACACGCCCAGCTACAACGACTTCGGCCACAACAAGGACACGGCGGACTTCTTCCGGCAGATGGACTACCTGACACCGGAGCTGCTGCGGATATTGGAGCCGGGGCGGGTGGCGGCGATCCACGTAAAAGACCGGGTGCTGTTCGGCAACGTGACCGGCACGGGAATGCCCACCATGGAGCCCTTCCACGCCATGTGCATTGAGCACTACATGAAGCACGGATTTGCCTACTTCGGGATGATCACCGTGGTGACGGACGTGGTAAGGGAGAACAATCAGACCTACCGGCTGGGGTGGACGGAGCAGTGCAAGGACGGGACGAAGATGGGCGTAGGGTGCCCGGAATACATATTGCTGTTCCGGAAGCTGCCCACGGACCGGACAAAGGCCTACGCCGACGACCGGGTGGTGAAGGACAAGGCGGACTACCCACTGAGCCAATGGCAGCTGGACGCCCACGCATTCTGGCGGAGCAGCGGGGACCGGAATCTGGACCCGGAGGAGCTGGCGCGGCTGAAAATGAGCGACCGGATGCGCAGGTTCCGGGAATACAGCCGGACCCACGTCTACGACTATGACGCCCACGCGGCGCTGAGCTACGCCCTGGAGCAGAAGGACGCCATTTCCAAAGAGTTTATGACGGTGCCGCCTGCCTCCACCTGCCCGGACGTCTGGGACGACATCAGCCGGATGAAGACCCTGAACACCACCCAGAGCCAGCGGCGAAAGCAGCTGCACGTATGCCCTTTACAGTTAGACATTGTGGAGCGGATCATCAACCGGTACTCAAATCCCGGGGACCTGGTTTTCGACCCCTTCGCGGGGCTGGGGACGGTGCCCATGATGGCCGTGAGAATGGGGCGCAGGGGCCGGGGAGTGGAACTGAATCCCGGGTACTTTGCGGACGCGGTGGGGTATTTGAGAGGGGAGGAGGCGCAGATGGAGCAGGCAAGTTTGTTTGATCTGATTTGATATTTTGGAAGGAGAATCAATGCTTTATGGAAGAAATGGTGAAAAAAGATGCACAGCTGCCGGTTGTGTTGGAGGGGCTGGCGCGGCAGGGGCAGATGTTTTTGTCCAGCGCAGCCATGAATCTGATGCAGTATGGACGGGTTTTGTGCGAAGCAAAGCTTTTGGTACCCAGGGGGCAGTTTGAGAAGTGGGTGAAGGAAAATTTTCAGATGTCCGAACGGACGGCACAGCAATATATGGCCGTATGGAAGCGGTTTGGAGGGAAAGCGGGATTTGAGACCGTGAAATTCTCTTCCCTTTCCAAAATGCTGGCGCTGCCGGAGGGGAAAGAAGAGGACTTTGCCAAGGAAAACGACCTGGAAGAGATGACCGCCCGGGAGGTGGACAGGGCCGTGAAGGCGGCGCTGGAGGCCCAGCGGGTGAAGACCCAGGTGGACCGGGCCGCCCTGGAAGAGCGGGTAAGGCGGGAGACCATTGCGTTATCTGTGGAGGAAATCCGGAATGCCCGGGCGGAACGAGACGAAGCTAAGGGGGAGCTGGCGAAGATCATCCAGGACCGGAGCGGCCAGAGCGCCCGGGAGCGGGAACTTCTGGGGCAGCTGGAGCAGGCCAATAGCCGGGCGGAGAAAGCGGAGGCACGGGAAGAGGAGGCCCTGGCCCAGGCGGCGGACGCCGGGCAGGAGGCGGAAGACTTGCGGGCGGCACTGGAAGAGACTCAAGCGGGGTATGAGCAGCTGCAAAGCGAGCTGCTGGACGCCAAGAGCAGCCTGGCCCGGGGAGACGCGGACCGGGAGGTAAGCGGGAGCCTGAGCCTGGGAGAATTCGGGGCGGCGGTGCGAAGCTTCCTGGGGGCCGTGAGCCAGATGCCCTACATGGGCGGGCGGTTCGCGGAGACCACCGAGGGAACGGAGCTGCGGCAGTGGGACGAGAGCCTGCGGGCCGTGGAGGACTGGGCAGCCAGAAGCAGAAAAGCCCTGGAAACCATTGAAGGAGGGATCGTCCATGGATGAAGAAAAAGGACTGTCCATTGTGGACAGCCAAGCCCTGGGGGCCATTGTACAGCAGATGATGAATCCCATCATGGAGACCATGGCGGGACTGCTGAAGCAAAACATGGAGGCGCTGCGGGAGCTGAGCCAGACCCAGAAGATGCAGAGCGACCGGCTGGAGGCGCTGGAGCGGCAGCTGCGGCTGAACACGCCGGTAAGCACTGCCCAGGAAGGGCACCTGAAAGCGGCCATCCGACAGCGCAGCGAGGAACTGCTGGAAAAGAAGGGCTTCGGGGAGGACCGGAAGGCGGCGGCCAGCTGCGGACGGGCCATCCGGAAGGCGGTCCTGGGCCGGTACGGCGTGGGGGCGCTGCGGGAGATCCCGAAGCATGAATATGAGGTTGCCATGCGGCAGATCGAGACCTGGAATGACCAGGGTGCGGTTTTGAAGATCGTGAAAGAGGCCCGGGGACGGGCGGGGAAGGACGGCTGCTGAATGCCGAACAGGATATTGAAGGAATCTGTTTGTGCCAGCGACAGTGTGAACAAGCTCAGCTGGTTTGAAGAGGTGCTGTTTTACCGGCTGATCGTGAACTGCGACGACTATGGGCGGTTTGACGGGCGGGTGTCGATCATTAAGAATCGGCTGTTTCCGCTGAAGGAGAATCTAACGGGCAAGACGGTTGCTGAGGCCATTTCGAAGTTGGAGAGTGCAGGTTTGGTAGCTCTGTATGAATTTGAGGGCAAGCCGTATCTGTACCTTCCCGGGTGGAACGACCATCAGAACGTAAGAGCCAAGAAGAGCAAGTACCCGGAACCGAAAACCGAACATAATAACACAAACGTGGGAAAAGCGCAGCATGGGAATACCTGTGAAACGCCTTTGCATTCCGATGAAAACACCTGCAAGCAAATGAATACAGATGATTGCAATGGCAATCCGATGCACAACAAGGAAAGCAAGGGAATACAGGCGAACGCAAATGTGCCCGTAATCCAATCCGAATCCGAATCCATATCCGAATCCTTATCCGAATCCTTATCCGAATCCTTATCCGGTACCGTAGCTTCAGACGCGCGCGCGGGCTACGGACCGGGAGGGGAACCGGAGGGGGACCTCGGAGGAAAAGAGAGCGAATGTTTGAAAATCGTCCGAACAGACGGACGGGAGAGCTACGGGGTCCATCAGCAGATCTTTTTGAGCCCAGAGGAGTACCGGGAGCTGGTGGAGACATTTGGCCAAATCAACGTGGAATGCATGATCATCCGCATGGACAGGTGGCTTTGGGACCTGGAAAACGAGGGCGGGGACAAGCCCCTGGGGAACCACTGCCAGATGCTGAAGAAAAAACTCTGGAAGGAAAGGGTGATACCGGATGGAAACTGAGGACCGGGAGAAGCTGCGGCAGGCCCTGGCAATGTGCGCGGAAGAGAAATGCAGGGCCTGCCCACTGATCTGGGAGAAGGACTGCATGAAAAAGCTGGTATGTATGGCGGACACGGCGCTGGAAGAGGCCTACGGGGAGATCCGGCGGCTGAAAAAGATGTTCATCTGCCCGCCGAAGAGGGAGAAAGCCGATGGAGACCGCTGAAAAGCTACAAAGGCTCACGAAAGCGGAGATGATCTGGGTGATACTGGAGCTGGAACGCCGAAGTCTGGTTATGAGCGACCTGCCGTTCATTCTGCGGGACCTGGAGATCAGGAAGCTGGAGAAACAAGAGCAGGAAGCGGGCAAGCTTTTGCATACCGCTGCGGAGAAACGCATGGCATACTGCGCGCTGATGAAGCCCTACGAGGGGAAGCGGCTGGTGGACATACCGCAGGAGACGATCGAAAAGGCGTCGCGGCTGCTGGAGGAGGCAGAGGAAGCGGCGCGGAAGTGGGACCGGATGATGTGAATGCCGAAAAGCCGGAAGAGAAAGGATGGGAGGCAGACATGAGCAGGAAAATCGAGCTGATGCACGAGCTGTTTGGGGCCTGCGTGGGGAAGAAATGCGGGCAGTGCGGGCATCTGGTGGAGACCGGGACGCACCAGAAGAAATACTTCAAGTGCGAGGTATACGGGGACACGGCCAGCGAAGCTACGGACTGGGCCAGGAGTTGGCCCGCCTGCATGATGATCGGGGACCCAGGGGCCTGGATGGGGCGGAATGTGATGGAGCTGGCCCGGGGGGACCGGAAGAAAGAGGAAAGCCCCATAGAGGGGCAGATGGACTTATTTGACGTTTCGGAGGAATGAAAAAATGGCGAAATTTGTAAAGTGCCACGCGGAGGGCGAGGAGTTTCTGGTGAATCTGGACCTGGTGGTGGCGGCGATCAGCAAAGAGGGGCACGCAAAGCTGCTGTTTCAGGACGATACTGCCCAGGAAGTGGACGAGAGCTACGAGGACATGAAGAAGACGATCGCTACGGCCCAGGGCGGACTGCCCATGGACGTGAGCCAGGTGTATTGAGATGTACGAGATCAAAAGAGGCGGCGTGACGGTGTGCCGGTCGGAGACGCTGGTGCGGTGCGGGTATACGGAGAAGCAGCTGAAGGGAATGCTGGCGGATGGGTACCGTTACTATGTGGACGGGAAGCCGGTACGGAAGGCAGGGGGCAATGGAGAAGATAAAAATTGACCCGGAATGGGATAACCTGGCAAAGGAAGCGGCTGAGGCCAGAAACGCGGGGGTTACATACGGCGTTTTCGAGGGGCGGCGGTATGCCAGGGAGCAGGAAAAGATCCTGGAAAAGGAACGCAGGTACGCCGAATACAAGGCCCGGAAGGAACGGGAACGGTGGGCAAGGCGGGCGGCGAAGAAGGCCCAGGCGGAGCGGGAGGCCCGGGAAAAGGCCGGGACGGTGTGCCTGGCGGGGGCGGAAGAGAGGGCCGGGACGGCGGACAGCAAAGAGGAACCTGCGGCACGGAAGACACCGAAAGGGGAACCGGGAGAGAATCCGCGGAAATGCCTGGGATGCGGAAAGGTCCTCACGGGGAACCAGAGGAAATACTGCTCTGTGCGGTGCGAATATCTGGTACACCAGGAGGAGCGGAAAAAGGCCCGAAAAGAAAAATACTGGGAGGATCACCCGCGGGCAGGGCGGAAATGCGCGGTATGCGGCGTGATGCTGGAGACCCGGCAGAAGTTTTACTGTTCGGAGGGCTGCGCCCGGGCGGCGCGGAACGGACGGCGGCGGAAAACGGAAAAATAAGCCACGGCAGAGGAGGACTTGAGAGGCGGTTCAGTAAATCAGCTTGTACCGCCCCTCATCCGACCCGCCTGGCGGCGGGCCACCTTCCCCCCAGGGGAAGGCTTGAGAAAGGAGATGCGGGGATGGCGGAAGCACGGAGGATTCGGGTGGTGGAGAACGAAAACCTGAAGGCGCTGATGAAGGTCCGGTATTTGCAGGCGGACATTGAATCGCTGGAGCTGCGGGAGCGATGGGAACGGGAGCGGATGAACCGGATGACCCAGCAGATCACGGCCTGCGTGGGCGGCAGCGGGGGCAAGGGCGGCATGGATGAAGCCTTTGCTGCCATGGCGGACATTGAACAGCGGCACCGGCTGCTGGTGAAGAGCTACACAAGGCAGATCGCCCGGGCGGAGCGGATCCTGGGAGAGATCCGGGACCCGGAGAAGCGGAGCCTGGCGCGGCTGATCTACCTGGACGGGGTGGCGGACATACGGGCCAGGGAGCGGCTGGGGCTGAGCCGGGGGGAATTTGAGCGGCTGCGGCGGGAGCTGGAGGCGGGGATATGAAAAGCGCAGACGTATGCGCTTTTGGACGGTAGATGTTCCGGGGCGGGGTGTTGAAAAAACAAGGGGGATGCGATAAAATGATAGCGTCGAAAGACGGGCATTGATGATCCTTCCGTAAGTTGAAGGGAAAGGCAGCTGGGAAACCGGCTGCCTTTTTCTGTTGGGAGAAAAGCGCAGACGTATGCGCTTTTCAGACTGTTTGGAAACCCCTGACGGGCTTCCCAAACAAACTTTTGCAGTCTGCCGCGCGCACGCCTTAGCTGCCTGTGGGCGGCAAACTCTGCGAGGCTTTTGAAATATGAAAAGCGCAGACGTATGCGCTTTTGGAGTTTGGAGGAGGCGATAGGATGGAGGTACAGGTCACGCTGGACACGTCGCAGGCGAATGAGCTGCTGGAATCCATGCGGGAGAAGCTGACGCCGCCGGAGTTTAACAAGCTGATGAAGCGGACCGTATGGGAGACGGGAAAGGGTCTGCGGAAGCCGATTCAAAGAGAGGTCCAAAAGAAATACGCAGTCGATAATAAATTTGTGAACGAGGGCATTCAGAAACCGGAGCTGCAATTCGGATGGAGCAGCATTTGTTGCGTGATCCCGCTGAAGGGCATGAAGGGCACCGTCGGCGGCACGTTCAAGGCGACGGGCGGATTCTATGGTGGCCCGCCTCCAAAATACAAGATCACGGCGAACATTCTGAAAGGAAGGGCCAGCACGTTGCCGGATCACCTGCCGCACCAGGGCGGGAATCCGCCGTTCCGGAACGCGAACGTCAAAGGATTTGTTACGCAGAAGGGCAAGAAGGTCCTGAGAAAGGAAGACGGCAGAGAGGAAGCCATAAAGAAATCCAGAAAGAAAAAAGTGGCGACCGAGATCGGCCTCACAGTCATGACCAGGACGGGCGGCGGGAGAATGCCCATCAAGGGCGTTTCGGCGCTGGCGCTGCCCCAGATGCCCATGAACCAGGCAAGACCGGCCATTGAGAGGACGGCAAACGAGATATTGATGGAACGGGCGGTGCACAACTTCGGGTTCCTGTTTGGCAGGGTGAAGTAAAAGGCTCCCACAAGACGGGGAAGACGGACCGGATGGGGGCGGGGGGGGCGGCGGAACGCCACATAGGGCGTTCCCTACGAGTTTTATTTCCGGGGAATTGGGTGTAGGGCTGGTTCCGCTGGGAAGTTGATACCGCACGAATTATTGTGCGATTGCCACAGGCAATCGTTTATTCTGATTCGCTGCACGGAGCACCACCCTCATCCGACCCGCCGTTCGGCGGGCCACCTATTACAGCATGGTATAGCTGCCACTGGCAGCTATTGGGGATTGGGATTCGCTGCGCGGAGCACCACCCCAGGGGAAGGCTTTGGGTACGGCACACCGCCCCAGGGGAAGCCTTTTGGGGGAGAAAAATGGAGCTGACGAAAAAAGAGCTGGCGGGGTTGGCGGGGTATACGTACCGGCGGCTGTTTGACATTGACAAAGGGCTGGCGAAGGACAAGAAGCTCTTTGTAGAGGGAGAAAACGGGAAATACGACGCGGCGGCTTTCGTGCAGCGGTGGGTGGACTACCAGGTAGGCGAGGCCACGGGGAAGAGCATGGGGCTGGAAGAGGCCAAGGCGGTCCACGAGCAGGTGAAAATTGAGAAGACCCGGCTGGAGGTGGCCCGGATGCAGGGGGAGCTGATCGATGTGAACGAGGTGCGCTCCCTCTGGGCGGGGGTCATTAAGACGGCGGTGGGAAAGCTCTTGCAGCTGCCCGGGCGGGTGACGGAGGAAATTTACGCTCTGGAGAGCCGGGAGGCCATTGCCGGGATATTGGACCGGGAGGTAAGGGCCTGTCTGGAGGAGATTGCGGACACGCCGCTGCCGGAAGAGGCAGAGGGGCCGGTGGAGGAAGAGAAAGACGAAGAGTAGGGAACGGCCTGCGTGCCGTTCTGTTCGCCAAGTGCCGGGGAGGCCGGGGAAAACGGACCGGCTGGAGGCGGTGGGGCGGCGGAACGCCACGTAGGGCGTTCCCTACGAGCTTTGGCTGGGTGCCTCCGGCGGCGGTTTCCTTGCTTCTGCAAGAAAATCGATAAGAAGCAGCCTCAAGGGGGGGCGCTGACCGCTGCTTGCTCCCGCCGCAGAGCCGATGTATTAGTGGTGCGGTTGCCACCGGCAATCGATTCATTAGATTCGCTGCGCGACGCACCGCCCCCTTGAGAATCCTTTCCGGCGCGCCATTACGGACCTGAGAAGAATGTTTCGGTATTTTTTTCGGAGAAGCGGCCCAGGAAACTTTTGCTTTTAGGAGGATACATGGAACGAGCGAATTTTAAGGAGCGGGCGCTGTATTTGATCAGTCCGGAGAAGGGGGCCAGGGCCTACCGGGAACGGGTGCGGAAGGAGCGGCTGGAACGGCAGAGGGATGGGCTGGAAATAATGGAAGCGGCCACGGGGTACGGGAACCACGGGGCCAGCAAGACCCTGAACTCCATGGTAGGCTGGATCGTTGGCGGCGGCGCGGCGGAGGATGACATCGACCTGCAGGGGGCGACCCTGCGGCAGCGGGCCAGAGACCTGTACGCCGGAGGCGGCCTGGCAAAATCCGGGCCGGACACGCTGACGGCGGCCACAGTGGCCTGGGGGATTATGCCGAGCCCCAAGATCGACGGAGAAAAGCTGGGGCTTTCCGACGAAAAAGCGGACCAGTGGGAGCGGCAGACCCTGCGGGAATTCCGGCTATGGGCAAGCTCCCCCCAATGCGACGCGGAGCGAAGCAAGAACTTCTACGCCCTGCAGAAGCTGGCGTTTCTCTCCATGCTCATGAGCGGGGATGTGTTCGCCCTGTTCGGCATGAAGGAGAACAAGCGGACGCCCTACCAGACCACCATACGGCTGCTGGAGGCGGACCGGATATGCACACCGGATACGGACGGAGATTCGGATGTGAAGGAGACGGAAAGCGGCGGGCGGATCGTGGACGGGGTGGAGATATCCAAAGACGGGGAAGTCATCCGGTATCACATCGCTAACCGGCACCCGCTGCGGGAGAACGACACAGAGAATGTGAGCTGGACGGCCATTGAGGCCTACGGCAAGGACACGGGATATCCCAACATCCTGCACATCACCACTTTTGAACGCCCGGAGCAGCGGCGGGGAACGCCCTTTGTGGCGGCCCAGATTGAGAAGATCAAGCAGCTGGACCGGTACATCAACTCGGAGCTTGCCGCCAACGTGGTCAGCTCCATGCTGACGGCGTTTCTCGTTTCCGACGAAGACGACGGAAAGGCGGGGCTGGAGGATGCGGTCAACGAGGAAGACAAGGTAACGGACGATGACCTGCAGCTGGAGCTGGCCCCCGGGGCCATTTACGACCTGCCGCCCGGGAAAAAGGTGGAAAGCGTGAATCCCCTGCGGAGCAACTCCGGGTTTGAGAGCTTCGTAAACGCCATGTGGACGGAGATCGGCGCGGGGATGAAGACGCCGAAGGAGGTTCTGATCAAGAAATACGATTCCAACTACACGGCGGCAAGGGCGGCGCTGCTGGACTACTGGCGGACCGTCAGGACCTACCGGGCGGAATTTGTGGACAGCTTCTGCCAGCCGGTATATGAGGCATGGCTTTCCGAGGCGGTGGCCATCGGGCGGGTGGAGGCCCCGGGGTTCTTTGAGGACCCGGCGGTACGGCAAGCCTGGTGCGCCTGCAGCTGGAAGGGAGCCAGCATGGGCCATGTGGACCCGAAGAAGGAAGCGGAAGCGGCCTCCATGCGGATCGCCCTGAACATCTCCACCCAGGAGCAGGAGGCCAGCGAGTACAACGGCAACAGCTGGGCGGAGAACGTAAGGCAGCGGAAGAAGGAAGCGGCAGCGGCGGCAGAGCTGCGGGCGCTGGACCCGGCGACGGGGACGGCTGCGGTGAGCAAAGATGGGGAAGAGGAATAGGGAACGGCCTGCGTTGCCGTTCCGTTTGTCCAATGCCGGGGCAGCCGGGGGAAACGGACCGGCTGGAGGCGGTGGGGCGGCGGAACGCCACATAGGGCGTTCCCTACGGGCTTTGGCTGGGTGCCTCCGGCGGCGGTTTTCTTGCTTCTGCAAGAAAATCGATAAGAAGCAGCCTCAAGGGGGCGCTGACCGCTGCTTGCTCCCGCCGCAGAGCCGCCCCCCTTGAGAATCCTCCCGGCGCGCCATTACGGACCTGGGAGAAATGTTTCGGCTGGGTATTACGAAGGATAATGCGTGGTGCGATTGACACTGGCAATCGTTAGATTAGATTCGCTGCGCAGAGAACCACCCCAGGGGAAGGCTTTTGATTTGAAAGGAGGCTATTATGCCGAAGGATAAGCGGTTTCAGTTTCGGTTTGATGTGATCGAGAGCGCCGGAAAAGACGAAGCGGAGATCATGCTGTACAGTCAGATCGTGAGCTACAAATGGAGCAAGGACAACGACAACGAGATCACGGCGGCGGAATTTGACAAGGCGCTGAAGCAGGCGAAGGCGGCGGGCCGGGACAGGCTGCGGCTGCGGATCAACAGTCCTGGGGGCTCTGTTTCCCAGGCGGTGGCCATGAAGACCATGGTGGAAAACGGCGGGTTTTCGGAGGTCAACATTGACATTGAGGGGCTGTGCGCCAGTGCGGCGACATTCTTCCTCTGCGTGCCCGGGGCACACGTAAGGATCGCCTCCGGCAGCGAGGTCATGATCCACAATCCCAGCTGCATGGAATGGGGCACGGCGGAGGATCTGGAAAAGACCGCCCGGCGGATGCGGGCCATGGAGAAGGAACAGCATGGCTGGTACGCGGCCCGGACCGGGAAAACTGAGGAAGAGATCAAGGCCATGATGGACGCAACCACCTGGATGACCGCCAGCGAGGCAGTGAAACAGGGGTTCTGCGACGAGGTCATGGAGACGGCAGAGGCGGCGGCCTGTCTGGACGCGGACAGCTGGGCGCTGATGCGGGAATGCTACGAGAAGGTGCCGGAGGCACCCAAAAAACAGGTCAGTACCGGGAAACCGGCTGAACATACAAAAGAAGGACTGGAGGGAAAAAACATGGATTTTGAAAACATGACGGCGGAGCAGCTGAAGGAGCAGGCACCCCGGCTCTATGAGGCGGCGATGCAGGAAGGCCGGAAGGCGGGCATTGCCGACGAACGGGACCGGATGCAGGCCATTGACGAGCTGACGGACGAGGGCTATGAGGACCTGGCCCAGAAGGCGAAGAATGAGGGCTGGACGGAAAGCGCATTCCTGAAGGAGCTGCGCAAGGCAAAGGCGGACAGGAAAAAGGAATTTCTGAAGGAGCGGAAGGGCGAGACCGGGGCAGCGGAGCAGGTCCTGGGCGGCAGCCAGGGGGACCAGGACGGGAACGCCGAAGAGGAAATGAAGAAGTTCCGGAAAGAGGCCAAGGAGATGGCGGAGGAGCTGACGGGGGCCAGCTCCGGCGGGATGTTCTGAGGGGCATTCCGTTATGACGGAGGCTGATGCCGTGTCGCGGCTGGGTGCCTCCGACGGAATGTTTTGGGGAACATTCCGTTGTAACAGAAGCTTGCGCCGCATGTTGGCTGGGTCCCTCCGGGGGCGGTTTTCTTGCTTCTGCGAGAAAATCGATAAGAAGCAGCCTCAAGGGGGCGCTGACCGCTGCTTGCTCCCGCCGCAGAGCCGAGGTATTTATGGTGCGATTGCCACCGGCAATCGTTTATTTCGGATTCGCTGCGCGGAGCACCACCCCACCTTGAGAATCCTCCCGGCGCGCCATTACGGACCTGGGGAGAATGTTTCGGCTGGGTAGTACAAAGGATTTTGAGGGGAATATCCGCAGAGACGATGCGTTGCCGGGAGAAATACATGGGATCGTTAGACGGGAGATTTTGGAAACTGGAGGTTGAAATATGTACAGTGTGATCGGAAAGAAGGAATTCAGCTATTTGCTGGCGGATCCGCAGGGGGCGGATGTGATTGCCATTCCCTGCGAGCCGGGGAACGGGGTTATCAAGCGGGGCACGGTGATGGTGCGCAAGGACACCGGAATGTGGGCACCGGCGGCTGCCGCGGATGTGGCGGAAACCAAGATGCTCTGCGTGATCGACGAAGAGGTTGACACCACCCAGAACGCCAAGGTGGCGGAGGATGCCCGGGCCTACCGGGCGGGCAGACTCATTTACGGCAAGGTGACCCTGGCGGCAGGGGCGGCGCTGACGGCGGCGAATCTGCTCGTGCTGCGGAAGCAGGGGCTTGTGTTTGACCGGATGGAGGAGACCGGGACCTTCGACAACGAGAAGAAGGGCTGAGGCTGCGGGCGGCGGGGACTGAGCGATCTGCGAAAAAAAGCCCCCGGAAGTTCCGGGGGGAGAGACGCGGTATTTCAGGCGAGCTGCTGGCGCAGAGCATCCTGCAGCACTTTGGAGCAGTTGATCCCGAGTTTATCTGCCCGGGCGGCCATCCAGGCGGGAATGGAGACATTCTTCCGGACGGCTCTGGTATCTGTCAGAGCGCGGTACGCGATGGTGTCTACGCGCACAAGGGTACACACGTCCGTAGGCGCGTGGGGGATATCACACTGCGCAGAGGCAGGGGCAATGGGGTCATCTTCATCCTCCATGGTGCACAGGCACGCTGCCAGCGCGTCGGTGATCTGGTCAATGGCATCGGACAGGCTGCGGCCGGTGGTGATGCAGCCGGGGATATCCGGCACGGCGGCATAGAAGGTACCATCTTCTTCATGAATGGTGGCGGTATAGATATAAACCATGTTTTTCACTCCTTGCTGTCAAGTTTATTCAGATGAAAGAGGGAGAGAGGCGGGAGGGCCCGCAGAACCGGATCATTTCCGGTTCCGCATGGCCTCCTTGAGGATGTAGCGGGCATCGTTTTCATTGAAATCGTGCCGCTTGACTGGAATTGAAATTCTCGTTTCCGGATTCCGGTAGATGTCATGGTTTGCGCCATGCCGCTGGAAAACAAAACCGAGGCTTTCCAATTCCTTGATGGTCTTCGCCCTGGGATTCAATCTCTCTCCCCCTTTCATTGACTATTATACACACTGTTGTGTAAAATGTCAAGCGGGAAATGTGTAAAATTGTGTAATCAGAGAAACGGGACAGCCTGTGGAGCGGATACGAAAACGAGTTTTTAAGTTGGAAAGGAGATTTTTATATGGATATTTATTCTACCCGGGCACAGCTGGCGGCGATTGAGCAGCAGCCCCGGGAATACAGCTTCCTGTACGACCTGTTTGTGCAGGAGAAGGGCTGCGTGGAGGACAACAAGGCCATTTACGACTACCGGAAGGGCACCCGGCGGATGGCGCCCATTGTGCACGAGAATACCGGCGGCATCCTCATGGAGCGGGACGGCTACGAGACCCGTGAGATCGACTTCTGCACCATTGCCCCGGAGCGGATCATCACCAACCCCGACCTGGCTGGCCGGGCTTTCGGCGAAAAGATCCTGGGAGCCATGACCCCGGAGCAGCGGGAAAAGAAAATGCTTATCAAGGACCAGATCGAGATGCGCCGGGCCATTCAGCGACGCAGAGAATGGATGGCCCGGCAGGTGCTGCTGACCGGCAAGCTCAGCGTCTTCCGCTACACCAACGAGGGACGGGACCTGCACACCACCATGGTGGCGGACTACGGCTTTACCAACACCTTCACCCCTGCGACGGCCTGGGGGCAGACCGGCGCGGACATTGAGGGCGATATGCAGGCCGTTTTCGACATGGTTTATGACGGCGGCGGCTACGCCGATGTGATTCTGATGGACCCGGAGGCTGCCAGGGTCATGCTCAGCGACAGCAAGTACATGAAGCAGTTCGACGGGCGGAACATCGACATGGGCACCATCAACACCCGGTACAAGGGTGCGGGCATCCGCTTCATCGGCTGGAACAGCGACGGCGTGGAGATGTATTCCTGCGCGGGCACCTTCGTAGATGACGACGGCACCGTGAAGAAGATCCTGTCCAAGGGAACCCTGGTGGCGGGCTACAAGGGAATGCTGAACGGCTGGCACGGCCCCGTGACCCAGGTGGAGAGCAACGGTCCCGACGCCCAGCACAAGACCTACATCAAGAAGGAAGTGCCCCTGCGCTACGGCACCATTGACGGCAACGCCATTAAGAACCGGATCACCAGCAGACCCACCATCGTCCCCGAGAACGTGGACGGCTGGGTCGTGGCCAACGTGCTGTAAAGGAGCGGGGAAGGTATGGGAAAACTGTATCTTTGCCGCCACCATGTACGGTTTGCGGACTTCACGGCAATCCCCGGGGAGGTCGTAGAGGCGGAGCTGACAGAGGCGGCGGAAAAGCGGCTGCTGGCGCTGGGGGCGCTGGAGGCTGTGGAGCTGGACAATGACCCTGACGCGCCCCAGGGCGGCCCGGCGGGGGAGAATACCCCGGGTGCGGACGACGCGGCGCAGGAGCCCGAGGATTCGTCGGTAACTGAGGAAAAGAATACCGAAGAAGAGGACACTGAGGCCGCCGAGGCACTGGCTGCCGCGGCGGCCAAGGCCTGCGCGGCGGAGATGCCCAAGCGGAAGAGGAATCAGAAATGAGGGTAAGGCTCTGCGGGCAGGAGGACACTCTGGAGGTCGAGGAGAGCCTGGGACGGCGACTGTGCGAGCAGGGGAAGGCGGTCCCGGGGGACCGGGGGATTGTGCCCGAAAGGAAATCCCTTGGGGGACCACACCGGGAAAGCGGACTGGTTCGCAATGACATGGATGTGTCTGAGCAGGCAGAGAACCGGGCCCCCTCATCCACCACCGCTACGCGGCGGTCCCACTTCCCCGTAGGGGAAGGCTGTGGGGAGACAGAGGGACGGACAGCACGGAAGAGAGGGAAACGGAATGGGGCTTGCGGAGAAGATAAAGACGGACAATAAGAACGTCTTTATGAATCTGGAGCAGTTCGGCAGCAGGCACACCTGGAACGGGATCCCCTTTCTCTGCGTGACAGATGAAGAGGCTGCGATGATCCGGAAAAACCACAATGTGGTTGACATCAGCTGGGACAACAACACCCGGGAGACCATTCTCTACCTGCCAACAGGGACATTTCCCGGGAAAGCCTGGCCCAATGAACAGGGGTTCTTTGACCGGCGCAGCGTGAAGATATTGCAGGTGCAGGAGGACTGCGGGATGCAGACCATCCTGCTGGTGGAATACACGAGAAAGGCGGTGGGCGGATGACCACACGGCAGAGGCTGGAGGCCCTGGGAAAATGGGCGGAAGAGAGACTGTGCCGGGGAAGGGAATACAAGAGCCCTGACCCGGACGGAGACATTACCAGGGTGAAGCTCACGGAGCCGAAGGTTTATCTGGGGTGGTTCCCCGGGCGGGGACCGCGGACAGAGGACTGGGAGGAGGCCCCCAACGAGGCCCCGGGGATCCTGATCGCCCCGGGGACAACCTGCGGCCAGAAGGTGGAGGTCCGGCGCTTCGACGAAAACAGCAGAGTACGCAGGCCCCCGGAGCTGGGACAGACGGTGCAGATATCCATGATGTTCTGCATCTACGAGCCGGGGGTGCGGAAAGCGGGCTTTGAGGAGATGGCAGAGGCGGAAGAGCTGGACATCTCCAGAATTGACGACGGTACCCGGGAGGGGCTGCTGACGCTGACGGACTGGTTGGACGAAGCGGCGCGGCAGCTGCTGGACACCAGGTGCATACCGGGCAGCGACCTGATCCTGCAGGAGGGGACCCTGACCTACGGGCTCTATCAGGACGTGGGCTACATTGTGGACCGGCGGCCATTCTACTATGGGTTCCTGAATGCAACGTTCAACGCTTACGCCGGGGAAGAACCTGACGCGGGGGTTGCGGAACTGCTGTTGTGAGAAAAGCGCAGACGTGTGCGCTTTTGGGAATTGACAATTGACAATTGACAATTTTGGGGATGCGGGCCCGGGAGTGGGCATCGGCCCCTACGGCGAGGACTGATTTGCAGCGGAGTTTTTTGAAGGAGGTAAATTGAAAATGGCAGAATATTTGCATGGCGTTTATGGGCGGGTCCAGACGGAGGCGGTTGCCGGGGCTGAGGCTGCGCAGAACGCCTTTGTTTATGTGGGCACGGCACCGGTACATATGGTTTCCGGCGGCGGGGAGAACGTCAACAAGCCCATTGTATGCCGGAACTTCGCCCAGGCCAGGGCGAAGCTGGGCTACAGCGACGACTGGGCGCACTACACCCTGTGCGAGGCAATGCAGGTCCACTTCCTGCGCAAGGGCGTAGGGCCCGTGATCTTCATTAACGTGATGGACCCCGGGAAGCACGTGAAGAAGGACAAGCAGACCAAGAGCCTGGCGCCGGTGGACGGCAGCGTCACCATTCAGGGGGCGGAAGGGCTGGTGCTGGACAGTCTGGCCGTGACCGGCAAGACCCTGGGCACGGACTACACCGTAAGCGCCAACCTGGACAAGCACACGGTGGTGCTGACGGAGGTAAGCGCCGGGAGTCTGGGCGCCGAGGCGCTGACCATCACCTACCAGGAGGCGGACCCGGAGGCCGTGAAGGAAGCGGACGTCATCGGCAGCACGGACGGCTACGGCAGAAACACGGGGATCTACGCCATTCAGAATGTCTACCAGCTGACGGGCTTTATCCCCTCCTTCCTGCTGTGCCCCGGCTTCGGCAGCGGCAAGGCGGTGCATGACGCCCTGGCGGCAAACAGCCGGAAGATCGGCGGGCACTGGGACGGTTATATGTTCACGGACCTGCCCATTGCGGAAAGCGACGGGGCCGTTGGGCTGGACAAGGCGGCGGAGAAGAAGCAGAGCCTGGGCTTTACCCTGGAAAATGAGACGGTATACTTCCCCATGGCCCTGGGCACGGACGGGAAGCGCTACCACCTGAGCGTACTGGCTGCGGCCAACCTGCAGGCGCTGTTGGCGGACCAGGACGGCGTACCCTACAAGACGGCCAGCAACACGGCGGCGGAGATTATTCAGAATCTCTACCTGGGGGAGAATGACACGGACCGGGTATTCCCGGACGGCGTGATCAACGAGGCTCTGGGCAAAAACGGCATTGCTTCCGCGGCCTTTGTAGGCGGCAAGTGGGTGATCTGGGGCGCCCACAGTGCGGACTACGGCCCCGGCAGCGGCAACAGCCTGAATATCTCGGAAGTGAACCGGATGATGCTCTACTACATCTCCAACGACTTCCAGCACCGGAACGCAGAGAACGTGGACAAGACCATGACCCGGAACGACATTCAGGCGCTGGTTGCCCAGGAGCAGGCACGGCTGGACGCCATGGTCAAATCCGGGGCGCTGTGCTACGGCAAGTGCCGCCTGGACACCGGGGCGGAGGCTCTGGGCGACCTGGTGCAGGGGGATTTCACCATCGTATTTGACGTGACTGTGACCCCGCTGTGCAAGAGCCTGACGGCAGTGGTGAACTGGACGGAAGCGGGCATTGCGGTCTACTACCAGGGAATGACGGAGTAAGGAGGAAACGAGAATGCTTCGGAAAGTTTACAACAATGTGGAGGGCCACAGAGTGCTGGACGGCGGCCAGGTCTGCGAGGACATTACCAGCATCAGCCTGCCCACTCTGAGCAACACCACCAGCACCATCAAGGCTTCCGGCATGGCCATGGACGTGGACGTGCCGGACACCACCCACATGGAGGCGGCGGAGATCGGCATCTCCCACAACAACGGCGTGAACTGCAAGCTTTTGGCGGCACCGGGCAAGCACAGCCTGGAAGCCAGAGTGGTGCGGCAGCGCTACAACGTGCAGGCGGGCGCCATCGAGCACGAGCAGGTGAAATTCCGGGCCACGGTGCTGCGCAAGAGCACCGAGAAGGGCACCATCGAGACAGGCAACCCCTACGGCAGCACGGAAAAATTCTCCGTACTGCGCTACGAGGAGATCGTGGACGGGGAGACGGTTATGCTGATCGATGCCATGGCGGGGATCATCATGGTGAACGGCGTGAACTACACGGACCCGGTGGAGAATCTGCTGAAATGAGAAAAGCGCAGACGTATGCGCTTTTGAAAATTGACAGTTGACAATGGAGAATTGACAATTATGGGCGGTGCGGGGCCGGTGGGGGCATCGGTGCCTACTGGCTGTGGTGCGCAGTCGTTCCACAGGTCAGTTTGTGCCGCACGAATTATGGTGCGATTGCCACCGACAATCGTTTATTTTCGATTCGCTGCGCGGAGCACCACCCTCATTCGTCAGGGCTACGCCCTGCCACCTTCCCCCAGGGGAAGGCTTTTTAGAAAGGAATATCAAAAATGGATGAAATTAAAAATCAGGAAGAAAAGAAACAGGAAGCGGGGGCTGTGAAGAATCTGATGGACCCGGGGGAGCAGCTGCGGCTGGTCCGGAAGGGGAAGATGAAGCTCAGCGCCCCCATTCAGGACGGGGAACGGACTGTGGCGGAGCTGAGCTGGGACTTTGGAAAGCTGACAGGGCTGGAATACGCGGAGGCCCTGGACAGCGGAGACGGTCAGAACAATTTCCGGATGACGAACACCCAGGCGCTCTGCCTCTTCGCCGCGGCTGCGGCAAAGGTGACGGAGGGCCTGAGCGCCCGGGAGATCCTGAAGGGGTTGGACGGCATGGACGCGCCCGCGGCCATCCGGGTGGCGACCATTTTTTTCACGGCTTCTTTCCGGGTGGGAAACCGGAATATCTCCGAAGTGTGACGGAGGTGGCCATGGTCAGCCGCAGCGGCATTCCGGAGCTGCTGGGGCTGCCCATAGGGCTGTTTTTTGAGATCCGGCAGGCCATCCGGGAGAATCTGGAAAGGGCGGCGCAATGATGCGGATATTCTACAACGGAACGGACATTACGGCGGCCTGCTGCCCGGAAGAGGCCATCTACTACGACAGGACCGGCAAGGCGGACAGTCTGGAGCTGACGCTGCCCTTCGGGGAACGGTGGATCAGCTGGGGCACGGAAGAGGGGGACACTCTCCGGGTGACCCGGGACGGCTGCGACACCGGGGAGATGTACATCACGGCGGCGGAACTGGACAGCGGGAAATTCCGGGTCCTGGCCACAGCGGCGAAACCAAAATGCCGGAAAAAGGGGTACAGGGTCTACAGCGGAACCATGCTCCGGATCTGCGCCCGGGCGGCGGGAGAGGGAGATTCTTCCTTTTCCTGCTGGGGGGTGGAGGATATGGCGCTGGGCAGCGCTGTACGGAGCGGGGAGACCCCCGGGGAATTCCTGAACCGGCTGGCAGAGTATGCCGGGGCGGCGCTGAAGACCTACAACGGGGCGTTCCGGATGGTGGGCATCCGGAAGGCGCAGGAGCGGGCGGTCATACAGACCCTGCGCCTGCGGGGGGAACAGCCGGGGGTGCGATACCTGCGGCGGTTTGACCTGGGGACGGCGAAGCTGACGGTAGGGACCGGGGCAGGACAGGTAAGCGCCTGGGAGACGGAAGAGGGGCCGGGACCGGAGGAGACCGTAACCGGGACCCCTGCCAGGGAGGCGGCCCCGGCGGGGGTGATTGCCCGGAACCTGATTCTGACGAAAAACCGGCAAAGGGAAGAGTTGACGGTGGAAACGGCATTCTCCCCGGGCTGGACGGCCCTGGGGCGGATCGACACCGAAGGAACCGGGGCCCTGGGCGGGCAATGGATCCTGGAAGAGGTGCGGCAGGACCTGAAGAACGGGCGGACCAGGGGGAGGATGGTTCGGGTCATTTAGAAAGGAGGCGGAGGGGATGGAGAAAGGGGAGCTGCTGAAAGCGACCTATGAACTGTTCCGGCCGCCGAGAAGAAGGACGGTGAGCCAATGGGCGGACGAAAACAGAATTCTGGTTTCGGATTCTTCCAGCGAGGCGGGCCGGTGGCGGACGGACAGGGCGCCCTATCAGAGAGAGATCATGGACGCCTTTACGGACCCAAAAATCTACGAAATTGACGTTATGGCATCGGCCCAGGTGGGCAAATCGGAGATTCAGCTGAACATGATCGGCGAGGCTGTGGACGAAGACCCGGGGCCCATGATGTATGTACAGCCCACCAAGGAAATGGCGGAGGACTATTCCAAGCGGCGCATTGCGCCCATGATCTCCGCCTGCCCCACGCTGCGGGAAAAGTTTTACGCAGCCAAGGGCAAGGACAGCAACAACACCATCAGTATGAAACTGTTTCCGGGCGGGAGCCTGGCCATCATCGGGGCAAACAGCCCCACCGACCTGGCCAGCAAACCCATCCGATATTTATTATGCGACGAAATAGACCGGTTCCCGGATTCGGCGGGGACCGAGGGCGACCCCATCGCGCTGGCGGAACGGCGGACGGAGACCTTCCGGCACAACCGGAAGATCGTCAAGTGCTCGACGCCCACCATCAAGGGCAAGAGCAAGATCGAGAAGGCGTTTATGAAGGGAACACAGGAAGAGTGGCGGACGGAATGCCCCCAATGCAAAAGCTTTTCATTCATCCGGTTTGACGACATCCGCTTTGACCGGGAGGAATTCCGGGACGAAGACGGGAAGAAGGACTGGATCGTCACGAACGCCCGGTGGCGGTGCCCGGTATGCCAGAGGGAGATCCCGGAGGCGGAGGCAAAGCGGCTTCCGGCGAAGTGGTTTGCCCGGAACCCGAAGGCGCTGGCAAACGGGATACGGTCCTTCCGGCTGAGTGCCTTTATGAGCCCATGGTCAGACTGGCGGGACATCGCCCTCTCCTTTCTCCACGCCAAGGACGACCCACAGCTATTGCAGGTTTTCCACAACACCATGCTGGGGGAGAGCTGGGAGCTGCGGGAGAGCAACAGCGAACCCCAGCAGCTCTACGGGCGGCGGGAACACTACAACGCCCAGGTTCCCACGGGTGTGCTGGTCATGACCATGGGCGTGGACACCCAGGATAACCGGCTGGAATACGAGATCGTAGGCTGGGACCGGGACGAACAGAGCTGGGGCATCCAGCGGGGAATCATCCCCGGGCGGCCCGACGCGCCGGGGGTCTGGGAGGAAATCGACAACCTGCTGGAGCAGGAATGGGAAATGGCCAACGGAATGACCCTGCGGATATCGGCCACCTTCGTAGACTCCGGCGGGCACTTTACCTCGGACGTATACCGGCAGTGCGCCCGGCGGGAGATGCGGCGGGTTTTTGCCATCAAAGGCGAGCCGGGCGAGGGCAAGGCCTACGTCAGGCTCATGAAAAAGGAAAAGGACGCCCCGAAGGGGACCCGGTTCATGATCGCCGTGGACAGCGGCAAGGAGGCCATTCTCTACGGGGCCGGGGTGGAGGAACCGGGGGCGCGGTTCATGCACTTCCCCGTAGGCGACGACCGGGGGTACGACCTGGAATTCTTCCGGGGGCTGCTTTCGGAAAAGCAGATGCTGGTAAGACGGCGGGGACAGAATGTGATTACCTGGGAGAAGGTACACGAGCGGAACGAGCCTCTGGACTGCCGGAACTACGCCAGAGCTGCCTACAAGTTTTTCCACTGGGACTTTACGAAGGTGGAAAAGATTCTGCGGGGGGAGGACACGGAACCGACTGTGACAAGAAATGAGGCGGCGAGGAAGAGAACGAAGCGGGTCATCAGTAAGGGGATCCAGGTGTAGGAGGTATTATGGGAATTACGACGATCTGGACGCTGGCGGAGGCGCAGGAGATGGTTGGGGAGCTGAAAAAGGCCATCCGGTCCATTGTTTCCGGCACGGCGAAGAGCTACAAGATCGGGTCCAGGGAATACTCGGCGCTGAACCTGAACGAATTGCAGGCCCAGCTGAATTATTTCGGCAACATTGTGGAAAGCCTCAGCGGCAAGGGCCGGGCTACCCGGGTAAGCCGGGTGGTGCCGAGGGATCTGTAAAATGGCGGAAGTTGAGAGAGGAATCGCGGCGGAGGTCACGGAGGCGGGGGTGCGGGCGGTGAGCCTGGACAGGCCCGGGATCGTGACGCCGCCGCTGAAAAATTTATATACGGGCACGCTGGCCGAAAAGGACAGGGTGCTTTTTGTTTTGTTCCCGGACGGGGAAGGGTTCCTGCTGGGGAAAATCTAAGGAGGCAGATGTGTGGCGGGCGGAAAAGAATTAAGAGCCGATATCGTTATCGGCGGCAAGGCGGACGCGAGCTTTTACGCCCTGGGCGGAGCGCTGCAGACCCTGGGCGGGCAGCTGAGCGTCATCAGCGACAAGCTCATAGATTTCGGGACCGAATCCACCAAGGTTTACACCGGCTACGAGGACAACCTGCTGGACACGCAGGTAGCTCTGCGGACCCAATACGAAAGCGCCAGCGAGCTGCAGAAGGTGATGAAGCAGCTGGATTCCCAGGCCATGCAATGGGCCAACAACACAAGGTTCACCACCACGGACGTGACGGAGGCCATTTCGGAGGCCAGCCACGCGGGCTGGGATCTGGACAAAAATCTGGAAGGGATCCCGGCGGCCATGAACATCTCTATGGCCGGATCCATGAGCCTGAGCGAGGGCCTGGAATACCTGGTGGACATCACCAACGCCGCGGGACTGAGCTTTGAAGACCTAGGCAGCCTAACGGACTACTGGGCCTATGCCGCCAACAAGAGCAGCACCACCATTCCGGAAATGGGCGCGGCCATGCAGAAGATGGGCGCCACTATGAGCTTCGTCAAGGGAGACATGGCAGGGCTCACCACCATGCTGGCGGTGCTGGCCAACAACGGCACCAAGGGCACGGAAGCGGGCACGCTGCTGCGCAACAGCATGATCAGGCTCCTGGCCCCCACGCAGACGGCGGCGGAGGCCATGGACGCGCTGAACCTGAGCAGCGACGAGCTGGAAGAGATCTATTCCAACACGGCGAACCTGGAAAAGGCAAACGCGGCGCTGGAAGAGGCGGGGTTTTCTGCCTATGACGCCAACGGAAACCTGAAATCCTTCCTGACCACCTTTGAGGACCTGAACAGGGCCACCAAGGGCATGACGGAGCAGGAGCGGAACGAGGTGCTTTCCGCCATCTTCCCCAGCCGGACCATTACGGGGGCGCTGGCGCTGCTGGACGCCGCCGGGAAGGGCTGGGACGGGCTGTACGACAACATCCGCTCCAATGGGTCCGGATATGCCGAATATGCCGCCGAGACCATGGAAAGCGGACTGGGCGGGGCACTGCGGCACCTGGAAAGCGTCTACAATGTGACCCAGACCCGGACGGGCAAGGCCCTGAGCGGGTTGGTGGAGACCGGCGCGGAGGGCATCAGCGGCCTGCTGGACAGGGTAAACGGCATGGACGACAGCAGCTTCCGGGGGCTGGTGGGCGGCCTGACGGGAATCGCGGCAGTGGGGCCGGGGCTGACCATCGCAGGCGGGGCGGTCCGGCTGATCTCCATGATCCTGGGAACGGGGACCATCGGGAAGCTGGCACTGGCGGGGACGGCACTGGCCGGGATCGCCGGGGCCATGGCAACCTACAATGAAGCCCAGGAAGAGGCGAAGTTCGGGAACCTGTCTCTGGACACGGAGGCAATCGGGGAGAATATCCGGGACCTGAACAAGGCATTCCGGGACGGGAAAAAGGACATCGAAACCTACGGCCAGGCGGCGAAGGACGCCCTGAGCAGCTATGAAACCGCTTCCGGCAGTCTGAAAGAGGGGCTGCTGAACGGACTGTTCAGCGGGGGCTCCATTACGGAAGACGACAAGCGGAACTTTCTGGAGCTGGGAGACCAGGCGGCACAGGCTGTGCTGGAGGGCATCCAGGCGGGCTACCGGGAGGCGAAGGCCGGGGCGGAATTCTTCTCCGACGGCGAGACGGATGGGGTCTGGGCCGGGGTGCTGGACACCCTGGAATACGGATATTCCGACGCAATTCAAACGGCCCAGAGCCTGTCCAATCAGCTGCGTGAGGCAATGACCAGCGCATTCGCGGACGGGAACCTGACCAGCGAGGAAATCGACAACATTCAGAGCATTTTGCAGCAGCAGAATGAGTTGATCGCCATGGCGGCGGATGCCAAAAACGCCACGGAACGGGAGAAGATCCTCCGGCAGGCCCAGACCCTGGGGCTGGACGGTCTGGAGGAAGTGAGCACGCTGGCGGAGAACCAGCGGGACGCGGAGCTCCAGAGCCTGGAGGACAACTACTGGGACACCTACTACCAGACGAAGCTCTCCGGAGAGCTGAAGATCAAAAACGGGGCAAAAAAGGCGGACGGGACCCTCTACAGTCAGGCGGACCTGGACCGGGAGCTGAACGCGCTGTGGGACGGAGATCCCGACAATCCCTTTGACGGGTATGTGGGGAAACGGAACGAGGCGGAGGCGAGCTACGCCTCGTTCCTGCTGGACCTCTACAGCAGCACCATTGCGGGCAGCGAATACGGGAACGCCTGGGATGCCATGAACGCCCTGGTGGACGACTACCTGGCGTCGGGGACCACGACGGCCACGGCCATGGAGAATTACCGCAGCGGTGTGGCGGGCGGAGACCGGGCGGAAATCCAGACCTTTTTACGAAAAACCCTGGAAGCGCTGGGCGGCGAAAGCACGGCGGAAGAGCTGGCCGGGTACTTTGCCGGGAAGGGAGATTACACCTCCGCCAATGCTTTGCAGCGGGTGCTCACGGCCTACGGCCTGGCAAATCTGGATGCGGGGCAGGTAGACACCCAGGCCCAGGGACTGCAATATGGGCAGGCCTACCGGGCGGGGTACACGGCGGCGGACGCAAGAGCCCAGGAGGCGGCGCTGGAGGCCCAGGACGGCATGGCAAAGGCCGCCTGGGAGGGCATGAAGAGCGCCATGGAAACGGGGATCGCCTCCCAGTTTTCCAGCTACATGAGCGGCGACTACGTAGACACTGGCTTTCAGACCGGCATCCGGCAGATCGTGGAGAATCTGAAAGGGAGCTACGACCTTTCGGCGATCCCGGTAGCCCAGGGACTGGAAGGGGTGCAGGACTACGCGGCGGCCTACCGGATCCTCTTTGAAGAGGGGTTCAACGCGGAGGCCTACAAGATCGATGTGGATATGCAGCCCAACGCGGAGCCTCTGCAGCAGGCAATCGCGGCGGCGGACGGGCAGAGCATCACCGTGACGGTAAACGGCGACACCACGCCCTTGCAGCAGGCGGTGGCGAGCGCCGGGGCAGGGGGAAGCAGAACCGGGACCCATGGGGGAAGAGTCGGAAAATTCGCCGGGGGCGGACGGGCCACGGAGGCTTCCGTCTTCGGCGAGGCCGGGGCGGAATGGGCCATTCCGGAGAGCCACAGCCAGAGAACGGCGGAACTCCTGAACGCCGCCCGGGCAGCCAGCGGCTTTACCTGGGGGGACCTGATCAGCCGGAACGGCGGACTGAATGCCGGAAACAATGCAAAAATCGGGGAGATCATCTATAGCCCCACGATCTATGCCCAGGATTCCCGGGGCGTGGACGCGGCGCTGCGGGAGGACAAGGAACGGTTTGCACGGTACTGGCGGGAACGGGAGCTGCGGGAGGCGGTGGAGAGTGTATAAGCAGAGAGTGCAAACCGAAAGCCACTACCGCCCCTCATCCGTCAGGGCTTCGCCCTGCCACCTATTGCATCATGGTATAGCTGCCGCTGGCAGCTATTGGGGATTGGGATTCGCTGCGCGGAGCACCACCCTGGGGGAAGGCATTATGAGGTGTATTTATGGGGTATGAATATTTATGCAGCGCCGGGGAGACCTTTGATTCCGTGGCGCTGGCGGTTTACGGGGACGAAAAGTACGTGGCGGAGCTGATGGCGGCCAACGGGGAGTACCTGCAGAGAATGGTATTTTCCGGCGGCGAACGACTGGCGCTGCCGGAAACCGGGACGGTGCTGGACAGGACCGGGGAGGACACGGGGACGGCACCCTGGAAATGAGGTGATTTTTTGGAGCTGGCGAGATTTGGAGACGCTGTGTTTGGTGTGGCGGAAAGCGGGGCCATGCTGTTTGAAAAGCTGAAGATTTCCGCCGGGTGCGAGACGGAGAGCCAGGAATCCGGGGGACAGGGATTTGTGACCCGGAAGAAGGGCAGCCCCATGGAGGTGACGCTGACGGCTATCCTGCATTCCGGGCTGGGGCTGGACGTACAGAAAAAGGCCATGGAGCTGTTTGACATGGCAAAGGACGGGAAAGCGGACTACTTCTACCTGGGGAGCGAAAAGCTATGGCCCTACAAGCTGCTGCTGAAAAGCGCGGCTTCGGAGGAGATCACCCTTTCCCCCGGGGGGAAGTGGGTGCAGGCCCGGATTTCCCTGGGGCTGAGCCAGGGAGAGAGCGGGGTGCAGGAGGCTGCGCCGGGCGCGGCTTCGGCAGGGACGGCATCAGCGGGGAGCGGCGGCGGACAGGCATCCGGCGGCACGGGGACAGGCAGCAAAATTGTGAAGGGAACGAAGAAGACGGCGCCTGCCCAGAAAGCCCACGGGGACAACTACATGATCCAGCTGACGGGTTCCGTGGTGAAGAAAGCGAAGCAGCTGCCTGCGCTGACCGGCGGCGGGGGAAAATCCACAGCCAACCGGGTGACATTCGGGAGGAACTGAGATGGCGGAATACAAGATCGACACGCGGGAAGAAAAGATCCTGCTCGCCTGCCCGGATGAAACGGTGCGGGTTTTGCAGAACGTGAAGAACCTTCTGCTGTGCAGGCGGGGAGAGATCCCCTACGACCGGATGCGGGGGCTGGACCCGGGGCTGTTTGAGCTGCCGCTGGGGGAGGTGCAGAAGATCCTGCTGCCGGAAATTGACCGGGTGCTGGCCTGGGAGCCCAGGGCCGAGGCGAAGAGCGCAGTGGCGGAACTGGAGAATGGGGCGTTGGTGATCACGGTGACGGTGGAGGTCTGAGGAGGCTGAGTAGATGGCAGAGGAAATACATTATTTAAGCTTTGACCCGGAGAAGCTTTTTGAGGAGATGCACCGGGCATATTTGGAGGCCGGGGGCGAGGCACTTTATCCGGGGGACGAGAAGGATATGCTGCTGCGAAGCTGTCAGGCGGTGATCACCCAGGCATTCGCGGGAGTGGACCACGCGCTGCGGATGGCGACGCTGCGGTATGCTACCGGGGAATACCTGGACCTGTACGGCGAGAACCGGGGGTGCCTGAGGATGGAGGCACTGGCGGCGGAGGCGGAGATCGAGATCACGGCCAGGGCCACCGGGAAGCCCCAGCTTCTGAAAAGCGGCACGCTGCTGACGGCGGACGGGGAGACCCTGTACGCCCTGACGGACAGCGTAATGCTCAGCGGGCTGGCGCAGACCCTGCGGGCGGTGATCCGGGCGGAGAAAACCGGCACGGACGGGAACGCTCTGACCGCCGGGACCCAGATGCAGACCCTGCTGCCCTTCGCGGGCATTGAAAGCATCTGCTGTGCGGAAAGCGCGGCGGGGGGCCGGGAGCAGGAGGACGACGAGAGCTACCGGGAGCGGATCCGGGCCTACGGGCTATCGAACATCACCACAGGCCCCAGGCAGCAATACGAGGCGGCGGCCATGGCCGTCAGCACGGAAATTCTGGACGCCCGGGCGGTAAACCAGGGGGCCGGAAAGGTGGGCATTGCCATTCTAGCGGCGGAGGGCGCGGAGGACAGCCTTCTGACGGAGGTGGAGACGGCGCTGAACGACCTGAGCGTCCGGCCTATGACGGACCAGGTGAACGTATTTCGGGCGGAGGAAAAGCCCTACACCATCAAGGCAGCCTACAAGGCGGACCGGGGCGAGAACCTGGCAGAGGATATGGCGGAATGCGTAAAGAGCTATCAGAGCTGGCAGGACGGCACCATCGGCAGGACCTTTAATCCGGACCGGCTGATGGCGGCCATGTATCAGGCGGGGGCGGAACGGGTGGCCTGGCAGACCGGCAGCGCATTCGGCGAGGCCGGGGCGATCGAATATACGGAGATCCCGGAGACGGCCTGCTGCAAGGGGACGATCACCCTGGAGGTGCTGAACTGATGGAAATTCCCATGGAGCAGCTGCTGCCGGGGTTCCTGCGGCGGGACAAGACCTGCGCGGCCCTGGGGGCGGCCCTGAAAAAGGGGCTGGAGATCTTCTGCGGCAAGACGGAACAGGGCCTGGACGTGCTGCTGCGGGCGGAAAAAATGCCGGAGTGGCGGCTGGATGAAATGGCCTGGGAGCTGGGCTGCCTGTATGACTACGGGGCGGAAATTTCCATGAAACGGGAATGGATCCGGAACGCCGTGCCGCTGTATGCCAGCTACGGAACGGCGGAGGCCATTTACAAATACCTGGGGGGCTACTTTGAAAGCGTCCAGGTGGAGGAATGGTGGCAGTACGGGGCGGAAGGATATCATTTCCGGGTGATCGTGGCGGGGCAATGGACGAAGAAAAGCGCGGACTGGGCCAGAGAAGCCATTGAGAAGGTCAAGAATGTAAGAAGCGTGCTGGACTATCTGGCAGTCGGCAGCGAGATAAAAGTGCTGGCGGCAACGGAGACGGACTACACACGGTTCACCTGCCCCATGGCAGGGGAGATCATGGCGGGCGTATACCCGGGAGAGGATCTGTAAATGGCAAAGAAATTGACAGCGGCGGCGCTGACAGAAATGGTCACGGCGCTGCGGGATAAGATCGCAGGCGCGAAATACATGGTGGGCGGCCAATGGCGGGAAACTGCTGTGACCAGCTGCGAGATTGGGACGGACGGGAAGCTCTATGTGGGGCTGATGCTGCAGCCGACGGCGGCGGAGATCGTTACCCAAGTGGCCCTGACGGACAGTGCCGGGGCGGTGCTGGCCCAGGCGGAGGAGAGCATTGCGGGGTCCAATACGGACACAGGGGTCTACTACCGGTTCCGGGTAAGTGTGACAGAGGGGGAATAACATGGCATACGAGAAGACGGTCTGGAAGGACCATGTGGTGGAGCGGCCAAAGACCTACCGGATGGTGGAGAACGCCGACGGCACGGTGACGCTGGTGCCGGAGACGGGGCAGGTGATCCAGCAGGGCACGGCGCTGAACGCGGAGAACCTGAACAAGATTGAAGATGCGCTGGAAGCCCATGAAACTGAACTGGGCGACAGACTGGAAAAGGCGGGCGGGACCATGACCGGCAGCATCCGCATGAGCGGCAACGCGGTGCAGGAGCTGAAGGAACCGGTCAGCAGTGCCGACGCGGCTACCAAGGCCTATGTGGACGGGAAACGGAAGCAGTTCTCGGCTGCGCTGGCCACCGCCTGGGAAGGTGCCGGACCCTTTACGCAGACCGTGGCAGTCAAGGGTATTCTGGAAACGGACATGCCCCATGTGGTGCCGGTGTACGGTGACGACAGCGACACGGCGGCTTCCCGGCAGGAGGGCTGGAGCTGCGTGAGCGCCGGAAAGGCGGTACCGGACGGTATTCTCTTTACCTGCTTTGACAGCAAACCGGACGCGGAGATCCCCATTCAGATCGAGGTGATGCGGTAATGGGACAGTGCTTTTTGTATGGGAACGGCAGTGCGGGCACCGGACTGACCATTGTCTCCGGACTGACGGAACCGGTGAAGCCAAAGGAGAATATGATCTGGGTAAAATCCGACAAGGCCGGGAAGAAGTACGTCTTTGCGGAGGCTGCGCCGGAAGCGCCTTTTGAGGGGCTGATCTGGTTCTTGGCATCATCCGCTGGTGCTATCACCCGGACAAGCGTGTATACAGGTGGGGCATGGATTCCAACGTTTGCCTATATGTATCTGGCCGGCAGCTGGGTACAGATCACCGCAGCATGGGACGGCGAGCTGTTTTACAACGGCAACCAGTACGAGGAGGTGACCGGCGGGTGGTCCGTTGACAACGGTTACTTTGGTGGTGGGTCAATCGGCACAACTATAGACGGTGGCTCTAACGGAAATACTGCCGACCAGGGATCAAGAATTTACACGAACGGAGCTGTTCAACGAAGAACCTACAACACGTTCAAGTTTACTGTGGTGGACGCCTACGGCAAAAATACGTTTTATCTGAAATCTGGTAGTATTTCCGGAGCCATTGTGGCCTATCATGCCTTCGACAGTACTGTGGGAACCTTTGCAATTGCCATCCCAAGTAATTTGGCCAGTTTTTATCCCTACCTGCAGACGGGTGGTAAGGGAAAATGTACGATTACAAAAGTCTGGATGGAATGAGGCGGCAGGATGACTATTTACATTGATTCGGATTTTAAGTGCCACGCTGCCCCGGAGGACGGGCTGACGGCGGTTGAGACGGCGTTTTTTGACGGGAAAGCGCTGGAGTTTGTGGAGGGCTACCGATACGTTCCCGCCGGGAGCGTCTGGGTGCGCTCTGACGGGGCGAAATTTCCGGGGGAGATGGTTGCCCCCTGGAAGCCCTGGGCGGAGCTGGACGCCGCCCAACGTGCCTATGAGCGGGAGCGCGCCGCCGCGCTGGAGGCCCAGAATGACGAGCTGGTGGAGGCCATGGCAGCCATGGTGGAGGACGTGTACAGCCAGGACCTGGCCGCAATCGAGGAGGGATAACGCTATGCTTGGCGTTACCGTAAATATTTTTGACTGGAGGAAATTTGTTATGTACAAAAGCATGAAAATTCTGATCGGAAAGAAATTCTATAGGACCGCAGAGCAGGCCCAGAACAAGCTGGATGTGTTTTTCGCCTGCAATCGCCTGACGGACGAGGAGTACGAAGAGCTGACGGTGCTGGTGGGAACTGTATACAGCGCAGAGGAAACGGACAGCGAAGGCTGACAGAGAGGCAAAGGGGCGGCAATCTGCCGCCCCTGACGTGGGAGGGACGTAACATGGATGATACGCTGCGGCGCATCCGGGCAGAGAACGGGATTATCCGGATCGGGAAAATGGGAGAGATACCACCCGCCATTGTGGAAATTCCCATTGGAAAAATTCAATGGGGTGCTGGACGGGTGGAGATTAAATTCCACCGGGCCGGGGATACAGGCGCATATCTTGCAGAGCACGTGGAAATTGACGGCAGCAACGCACTGTGGTACCTATCTGAAGCGGATTTATGCCGGAAGGGGGCGGGGGAGGCCCAGGTCGTCTGGTATGCGGAGGACGGGCACAGGCTGAAATCCGATATTTATCGGGTGATTGTAGACAGAGCACTGGAATATGACGCTGGGGAACCGGATGTCTGGACGGGGGTCTGTGACCGGGTGGCAGGGTACGCCGGGCAGGCAGAGCGGGCGGCTGAAAGCGCGGACACATCCGCCAAATCAGCCCAAGCGTTCGCTGCCGCTGCTGCCGAATCAGCTGGTCATGCATCCGAAGAATGCGCGCGGGCGGGACAGGCTGCACAGGAAGCAGACCAGGCAGCGGTTGCGGCTGCTGGGAAAGCCAGACTGGCGGAAGCGGCTGCGGAACAGGCGGGGCAGGCAGCGCAGGCCGCGGAGCAGAGCAAGGCTGAGGCAGAGAATGCCGGGACTGCCGCTGAAAATGCCAAAACAGCTGCTCAGACGGCAACAGAACACGCAGAGACAGCAGAACGCAGCGCCGCCGCGTCGCTGCGGCGTATGGAGGAGCAGGCCGGGACTGCAGCGGAAAAGCTGAACGAGGCAGCAGAAGCGGTACGGAAGAACGCGGAGGTTGCGGAGAAGGCCGCCGCGGATGCCGGAAAATCAGCGGAGAAGGCTATTGCGGCCCAGCTCAGCGCAGAGAATGCGAAAACCGATGCTGCGGAATCTGCAAAAGGCGCCAAAGACGCAATGGCCGGTGCAGAGAAAGCAGCGGCGCAGGCCAATGCAAACGCGGAGGCAGTGGCGGCAGGGCAGGCGGCGCAGGATCAGAAGATTGAAGCGCTGGAAAAGGCGGGAATCAACGACGGCTGCATCAGTGCGGAAACGCCATGGAGCAGCAAGAAGATCATCGACATGCTGTGCCCGGCGTTGGAGGAGACCGGCAACCCCGTGACGTGCTACCCGGTAGCGGGGTATCCGCTGGGGGTGGTGGCATCGTGGGCACCGACCCAGGCGGGAGAGGGCGAGCCGTACCCGGCGGGGGGCGGGAAGAACTTGTTTAATCCAGCATGGATGCCAGCGAGCGAAACAAGTTATGGTATTACATGGACGATTAGCCCTGACGGCACCGTTACCGCAAACGGGATGACGGATGGTTCTGGCAACAATACGGCGTACTATAACAGCGCGGCCTTTGATCTGCCCACTGGGACGTACACAATAAGAGCAATGGAGGCTTTCCATATATCCATTATTGATAAAGCTGATAATACTCTTATTGCTGCACAGGCCATCGGTAAGAACAGAACGTTTACCATAGATACGAATAAAACGGTTGTACTTTTTCTTGCATATTCTGGTGCAGCCAACAACGTGACGGGAAAGCCGCAAATCGAGAAAGGTTCCACCGCTACGGACTGGGCCCCGTATGAAAACATCCGGCCTATCTCAGGGCGGGAGAGCGTGGCCGTCGAACGGTGCGGGGAGAATGTTATTGAGCTTTTAAGCACAAATGATTCTTCTTCAACCATTAAAATAGCAGTAGACTCAGAAAAAAACATTACGTTAAACGGAACAGTGGTTGAAAGAACCAATATTGTTATTGGAATGTGTCGGCTGCATTGGGTTGCGGGAAAAACCTACACCATGTACGTCAAAAAGGTGGGCGGAAGTGTCTCGCTTGGAAGCGTTGGCGACATTACTTTTGCCTATTCGCTGTTCACACCGGATTATAATCATTACTTCCGTGGAGATACAAATAGCACAAACCTTGATGCGTATATTGCAAGTAATGCCGCGCTGGCAGAAACCAAGCTTGTTTTTATGCTGCAATGCTGGCGAGTAAATACAGTATTCAACAATTTCAAATTCCAAATTGAAGTTGTTGAAGGCACCACCGCTCCCACCACCTACACCCCCTACCGTGGCGACACGCTGGCTTTGGCGCTGCCGTCTACTGTCTACGGCGGTACGGTGGATGCGGTGACGGGAGAGGGGGAACATAAATGGGGACTGGTAACCTTTGACGGGAGCGAGGCGTGGACTATTGGCGGACTTGCTGCCGACAAAAGAGACTGGTATTACGTATCCCCGAAAATTGTCGATGCAATCAACGAGATGCCGAAATCTGGGAACGAAATATGCAGCCATTACCCGCATTATGATGTGTCGAACAACAATACAGGCAAGGGCTGCGCATTGGTATGGAGTGCCTTCCGGGTGAGATGGGGCGATATAATCCCCGAGAGCACAGATGCCTGGAAATCCTACCTAGCTGCCCAGTACGCCGCAGGAACCCCTGTCCAAATCGCCTACAAGCTGGTAACGCCTACCCCCATCCATGCCACGGGCGCACAGCCCGTCCCGGCGCTGGCGGGGTGCAATACGGTGCTGACGGATGCCGACAGCGCGACAGTGACGGGCCGGGCTGACCCGGCCCACGCCATTGCGGCGCTGCAAGCACAGTTGGCTACGGCAACACAGCAGCTGGTGGAGACTCAGGCGGCGATGGTGGATTACATCTATGAGCAGGATTTGGCCGAAATTGGACTGGAGGAGGTTGACGACAGTGACAATCAAACAGATACAGGCGCTGCTGACGTACCTGGGGTATAATCCCGGGGCCGTGGACGGGTGCAGGACACAGGCGGCGATACATAGGAGATGAAGATGTGACACTACAGCAAATATCGGATTTGCTCCACGAGAACCTTGGGTACATCATCATTGTGATCATGTCTCTTGTGGAGGTCTCGAAAATCAAAATCAATCCATGGTCAACGCTTTTTGAATGGATTGGAAATCTGCTGATGTCCGGCGTCAAAGCGGAGATTTTGCAGCTGAGGACCGAGACAGAGGGCATGAAAAAGGAACTGGACGGGCTGAAGCGAGAGAGTTCGGAGCGGGAGGCAAAGACGGCCAGAATCCGGATCCTTCGGTGTGCCGACGAGGTATACCGGGGGGATAAGCACAGCAAGGAGTACTTTGACAATGTTCTGGACGACATCACATCCTACCAGGACTACTGCCGGACGCACCCGGCGTTCAAAAATGAAAAAGCGGTTATTGCCATCAAGCGGATTGAACAGGTGTATGAACGCTGTCTCAAAGAAAAGACATTTTTGTAAATGAGGAAGGAGTATAGAATCATGGAAAAGGAAATCATGGACATTCTGGCACAGGGGGCCCCTATTTTTGCACGACTGGTTGTGGCGGGAATCTTTGCACTGTTTGCGTGCCTGGTGTATCCCTGGCTGAAGGAGCAGAAAATCTACGGCCAGGTGGTGAAATTTGTACGGGCAGCGGAAAAAATGGCGGAGGCTGGGAAGCTGGACAAGGCGAAGAAAAACGCCTATGTTGTAGCGCTGCTGGAAAAGGCAGGGGTGAAGGTTACACCCATTGTAAGAGCCATGATCGAGGCCGCGGTAGAGGAACTGGACCTGGTGAAAGACAAATTCCTGCTGGGGCTGCCCAAGGACGGAGACCGGAGAAACACGGATGATCAGGCGGCAGAAACGGCGGAGAACTAAATTTTCCAAGCGGGTGGTTGTGGGGCTGCTGATTGCGGTGGCGGCATTCACAATCGCGGTGCTTGGGATTTTTTTATGGACGGGCAACGAGCCCTCCACGCTTATAATGGCATTCTTTTCCTTTGCCGGGGGCGAGGCGGGGGTGCTGGGGATCATCAAATACAGCGACAACCGATATGTCCCCGGGGAAGAGAAAGATACGGATGAGGAAATGAAAGGGTGAATGGTATGGGAAGCACATTTGTGCCGCGTCTGACAAGACCGGAGGCGGGGAATAAATACTATATGACCAAAGACGCGGGGGGATACTCCGACGCCTGCAAGGGCAAGCCGGTGGACGCGGGGTGCAATGTCCTGAGCAACTGCGTGGGGTATGCATTTGGCCGCTTCAACGAGATTGGCGGATGGGGCAGCTGCAAATACCTGCGGCCTGTAAACGCAGAACTGTTCATCCAGTACGCCGGAGATCTGACAGTAGGACAGGAGCCCCGAATCGGGGCCTGCATGGTCTGGCAGAAGGGGGCGACTCTGCAGGGCTGCGACGGGGCAGGGCATGTGGCCATCGTTGAAAAGGTGCTGTCTGCCAACAGTGTGGTGACATCGGAAAGCGGGTACGGCTGCGCCAATCCGTTCTGGACCCAGACGCGAAGCCGGGGCAGCAATGGGAACTGGGGGCAGAACAGCGCATACAAATTTCTCGGCTTTATCTACAATCCGGCGGAATGCTGCGGCGGGGACACGAAGGACATTGACACCGGGAAGGCGGTGCACTACCAGGCAACCGTAAGCACAGGACTGAACGTCCGCAGCGGGCCGGGGGTGGGATACGCCATCATCGGCGGACTGGCGAAGGGCGCGGCAGTGACCATTGTACGGGAAAGCGGGACCTGGGGGCAGCTTTCCAATGGTGGTTGGTGCTGCACGGACTATCTGCGCAAAAGGGTGGAAGATACGGGCAGCGCGGACGCTGGGAACACATCGGACGACGGCAGCTGGGCACCGAAGCTCGGGGAGATTGTTGATTTTGGTGGCGGACTGCAATATGTGAACGCTTACGCCGCCAGGGGCTTTGCCGCAAAGGCGGGGAAAGCGAGAATCACACGGATTTTCCAGCCGGAGAAAGCAAAACACCCCTACCACTTAGAGCACGTGGCAGGGGGCGGGAGCAATATCTGCGGATGGGCGGACAGGGACAGCTTTCGCAAATGTGAATAGAGAAGGGTTTTAACAGAGAACCGGGGCGCTGCGATTGGCAGTGCCCCGGCTTTTTTGCGTTTATGGGGAGAACATGGTCAGAAAATGAAATGGCTGGGCGGCGTTGTCAGAGCGGCCACTGGTTCTGCTTGTGGCGGGCTTTTTTGGCATCGTCCTTGTGTAGGTGGGCGTCAATAAACTGGGTGGAGGAGTGGGGTGGATTTCTTCGGGAAGGCTTAGACTCCGGAAGGTCATCAGGGGTGGAGCCATTATGGGTGGGAAGAATCAGGACCAGGATGGCAAAGGCGGCAAGGGCTAAACAGAAATAGGTCATTTTTATATCCTCCTTACTGCTGGTTTCTGACCTTATTATAAACATATTGTTAGCGATATGCAATACGGAAAATGACAAAAATATATTGATAGTAAGTGACGGCAAATTGTATAGGCTGCATATTGTTAGCAGTATGCTAAATGTGATATTATATCTCAAAAATGAGGTGAGACCATGGCAATTAAGAATGATGCAAACCGAAGAGCGGTTGCAAAGTACAAGAAAGAAAATTATGATCAAATCCTGTTGAGGGTTGCAAAAGGACAGAAAGATGTGATCCAGGGGTATGCTCGGAAGGGCGGGGAATCTGTGAACAGCTTTATAATTAGGGCCATTGCGGAAGCGATGGAACGGGAAAAGCGGTAGAAAGTTTGGGCGAAGTTATGCTTTGAATCCGTTGTCAAACAAATGGCAGGTGCGAATGCGCTGCGTTAGGTGCGGCCATGAAAGGCGATTGGGGACCGCCCTCTAGGCTTATGCTGGGAAGATGGCTTGTGGGTTGCGATTATGGGGGAGAATCGTGAACTGTGTGACGGCTAGGACTGGAAGATTCCCGGATATGGCCGTCCTGTTTCGTCTTGCCTGTATGCATAGACCGTTCATTGGTACAGCAGATCTTGCTTTGCGCCTGCCTTTGTGCACATCTGCTTGTTTTGCGTGAACATTTGTTTTAAAAATCGGAAGCTCGGTTGAAAAAGGTACTGTGAGCATATGAGGATGCACGTGCGGCGGCGGTGAGCCCAAAATAGGCCTAGTTTTGAAAAATTTTTATTTGATTTCATTCATATTGCTTGCCGTGGGGCAGATGGATTCCTCGTGGGCATAAAAGTCTAGAGAAATCGTCACTTTTTATCAACAGAAAAAGCAATATCGAAAACGACAACGAATGAAAAGTGGGAGATTGAACATTTCACGATACGTTCACTACGGAATGTGATTGTGCGGCGTTTTTCCAGTTCATGCCAGCAGTTGGAGAATGGGCATTGCGGATAGATTATCTGCATTTAGTTTTACATTTTGTTTGGCTAACCATACAATACTAAAAAGTATAGTATCTTAATCGTATATTATACCCGTCATTTTTCACAACAAACGCCATAAAATCAGGCAAAAACACCCGTTTTCCCTACGCAATAAACTACGCAGTAAAACCCAATTCCTACCAATTCAGCCCGCCAAACCCCAAAATCCCGTTTTTCATTTTCCTTCAAATTTCAAGCTCAAAAAGCAAAAAAGTGGTGGATTCAACGGCAAAAACCATTAAATCCACCACAATGGCGGAGTGAGAGGGATTTGAACCCTCGCGCGCTTTTTAGACGCCTACTCCCTT
>ERZ773194.645-NODE-645-length-44506-cov-5.858203_pt1 | contig 44506 bp, 38 predicted proteins | sample MGYA00511240_ERZ773194 | MGnify/ENA primary metagenome ERZ773194 (study PRJEB29015, sample SAMEA2737774) | human gut metagenome | biome: human gut; feature: human-associated habitat; material: faeces | place: China | collected 2012 ... | reverse complement strand
CAAGTGGCTGTTAAGAAAGGTTGGGACGTACATTGCAGATAAAATGTAAGGCAGGGAGCAATATTTTTGAGGTGAACGGCGCGAGTGTAACAAATGACGTTGCGCCGTTTGAGAAGAACGACAGAACATTTTTACCGATTAGGTTTATTGCCGAGAATATGGGACTGTATGTTGATTATGACGGTAAAACGGGCATTGTGACGGTTGCAGACCGAAAGAAATATTTTAAGACGGTTGACGAGTGCGCCGTTGATTTCGGTATGTACGCAAACTGCGCGAGCATTGCTTTGTACCGCGAGTTCGGCGCGTATGTATTTGAGGACGAAAACGGGTATTACTGGGGCGGACTTGAAATCGGCAAAAAAGACGCGCAGAATGTCGTCACAAACACGGCATATGCGAGAAAATGCACTGCAAATCTGCACACGCACGGCGGTACGGCAGGCGGTGCGTCGAACAATCATTTTTCGATTGGCGACCAAAAAATTGCAAAAAAATACAAAAAGCCGATTTATTTGTGTTCGCCCGTCGGCGAGCAGTTAAAATACGAGCCGGACGTCGGCAAAGGCGGAAAAACAACGCGTGTAGGTTTTGCGCCGATTGACTGGAAACACGAAAAGTTTGTCACCGATTTGGGTTACAGGAGTTATGAAACGGCGAAAACGGATTTTCTTAATTATTTCGGCGGTAAATACAGACCGATTGCTGATGACTGCAAGTTTGGGTACATATTCGATTATTACAATTTTATGTTTTTAAGCGGGGAAGAGTATTGAAAATAAACGTACGCTTTTGTGTGCATTATTCCCTGCAATGTAAAACAAAAAGCACCCTGCTTTTTGCCTGCAAGGGGCAAAACACATAAGATATAATTTATTTAAGATTATACCTTATGTGTTTTTTATTACGAAAAAGGAGCTGATAAAAATGAATTTTCCTGTATTTAAAAACGGCGCATATGAGATAAAGAAAAAAATTATTGATAAATTCGGCGGGTTGTCGCGCGACGAGGGTGCATATGAAAACGAATTTTCGGACACATTCGGCATATCGGGCGACGCTTACCCGTATTTTGCCTGCCTTTATGATGATGTTAAACAGGACATTTTACTTTACGATTTGGGTTCATCCTCGCCGCACACACCGACAAACATACAAGGGGTTATTGTTCCCGGTATTTACACGGGACAGAAAAATCCGCCGTTTTGCGGTGTATGCGACAACAAATTTTATTTTGACGGGTACGAGGTTCAGAAATTTACCGACGACAAAATTACAATATCGGACGGACAAAAGGAGATTATTGATTTTTACGGAAAAATTGTTATTCTGCCCGACAGGCTTTTTTACTGCTACACTGCGGAATATGACGAATATTACACCGGGGAAGATTTGACCCAAAACAACTGGGATACGGCAAAGAACAAAACAAAATATTTACGGCGTATGGGAAAAGGGAAAAATCTTTGTTATGTGCCGGACGTACTTGGAATTAACCCGTCATCTGTTCCGACCGACGGCGTGCTTGTTGCGTTTGCCGATAAATTATTTTCCGACGGCGATGTTGTAACCGTTGAACAGGTGGACGCAAACGGTGCGAGGATTGAGGGCAGTATTTTAAATATTCTTGACATATCGTCGAAATACAAAAGCGCGTCGGATATGCAGGCGGTAACGGGAATTGTTCAAACGGGCGAAACATATGTAAGACCGACGTCATCTGACGTTTCGTCGTGTATTTATGTTAAATACATCAACTCCAAGGGCGAAAACATTAGAGAAACTTACAACAAATACGACCAATTTAATGACGCGGTAAAAAATAACCTTACACGTACTGTACCAAACAGCGGTAAACCATACTACTCGGGATATTTTAACGTAAGGCAGTATGTACCGAGTCTTGTATGCGCCTGCGTGCGCGATAACCGTCTCTGGGGTTCGGACGCGGACGGGCGCACGATATATGCGTCAAAACTCGGAAGTATAGACAACTGGAGCGAATTTAAGGGGCTGGACTCGGACAGTTTTACTGCAGAGGTGGGAACGGACGGCGAATTTTTGACGTTTATTAACTACAAAACCGCGCTTGTCGGATTTAAAAAAGACCACATACACATTTTATACGGCAACACACCGAAAACATATCAGCTTACAAAAAGCATTTCGGTGGGACTTACCAACAAAGAGGCGGTTATTGAGATTGACGGCGTTATATATTTTAACTCGTATGACGGAATATATGCTTTTACTCTCGGCGTGCCCGAAAAGATAAGCGACAAGCTTAATGTGCATTACGGCACGGCGCATTTTGCAACCGACGGCAGAAAGCTTTACATAGGCGGAAACACAAACGGAAAATATGAAAACATTGTTTACGACACACGGACGCGTTTATGGATTAAACGAAGTTCGTACGGTGTGAAAGCTTTATTCGGCGACAGAAAGTATGTTTACGAATTAAGAAACGACAACAAGATTTATTTGCTTGACGGCAAAACGGCTGACGAAAACACAAAATGGGAGGCGGTTACAAACTATATGACCGACGCGGATTTCGGCAGAAAATGCACAACCGACCTTTATTTTGCGGCGAATATTTACGGCAATGCGAAGTTTGACGTTTATATTTCGTACGACGGCGGCGAAGAAGTGCATTTGAAAACATTTAGCGCAAAAGACAGGTTTATAAAACGTATGCCGGTGAGGATAAAGGCATCGGACCGATATAAATTGAAATTTAAGGGCAAGGGTAAATGCGAGATTTTGGGAATTGAGAAACAGATAAGGATATCGGGACGAAATATGAATTATTAAACGAAACAAGGCGGTGAGGATATGCAGAGGATTGAGATAGGATATTTACAGAGGTACGGCGACAACAAGCGCGACATTGAGAACATTATAAAAACCGTTAACGAGTTAATTGAGCGTTTGGGCGAGAGCATTGAAAAGGATATTGAGGGCGGTATTGTATCGGACGCGGATATTGCGGATTTGAAAACAAGGGTTCGGGAGTTGGAATTAAAAAATCAGACGGAAAGCAACGGGTAAAATACACCGTCGGCGATAAATATTTGCCGCAGGCAAGGGAGGCAAGGCGGGACGATGTGGGCATCGTCCCCTACAACGGATTTATTTCGTTAACAGAGAAAAACAGCAAAAACAGTTTGAAAGGATTGATATTATGGGTTGGAAAGACAAAATTTCACAGGCAATGGGGACGGCGGTCAAAAACACAAAAACGGCAGTCACAAACGGCATATCGGGCGGTATTGTGTCAAACGGCACTGCAAGACGCGGTGCAACAGGCGGTATTACAAAGGCATTTAACGCATACACAAAGAAAAATCCGCAAAGCGCATATTTATACAAAAGCGGAAACACAAACGGCATTTCAAAGAGTGAGCCGAGCACATCTTACGTTAACAGCGACGTTCCCGAGGGCGGTATAGGAATAAGAAAGGCTCTTAACGGCTACGGAATTAAAAACAGCGACATAGGCTACCGCGAGGATAACGGAAACGGAATTGTTACCGTCGGCGGTAAAGACTTTATGACGGCGGACGCGGTAAAGGACGGCATAAGCTACGGCACGCAGGGGGCAATAAAAAAAGCTTTCGGGGCATATCAGGCGTCAAACGGCGACCCGATTGTGAAAGTGAGCGACTATGTGACAGGAAAGGGACTCGGCGCAAATTTATCATACAACGACACGACGGGAATGGTATCGGTCGGGGGAAACGAATTTAAACCGTCGTACATTGACAACGGAGTATCGTACGCACCGAAAAGCGCGGTGGATAAGGCTATAGCGGACTATCAGAACAACACGGGAGTGTTAAACTATGCCGACCTTATAAAAAAGAATAACGAGGAATACGGCAAATATACGAAAAAGCTCATAGACGCTTTGACCGAGAGGGAAAAGTTTGATTACAATCCCGAGAGCGACCCTGCATATATTGCATACAAGAATATGTACGAACGCGAGGGGCAAAGGGCTGCCGAGGAGGCGGTTGCGTCGTATGCCGGACTTAATGGGGGACTGGGAACGTCGGCGGCGGTGACTGCGGCGGCACAGGCTCAAAACGCTTGGCTGGACAAGCTTAACGACAGAATACCCGAATTATACGACGGTGCATACAGAAGGTATACGGACGAAAGAAACTTTGACATAGACGCGCTTTCGCAGATTGAGGGACTTAAACAACAGGCATTAAACAACGAAATGCAAGCACAGGGCGCTATGTATGACGCGGTGACGGGCGAGAACGAGAGAAACCGACAGAGGTATCTTGACGCGCTTTCGCAGAAACAGACCGAGGAGGACAGAGAATATGCACGCCGTGCAAACGACCTTTCTCTTGCAGAGGGAAATTTGAACCTTGACAATGCAAAGGTACAGAGCATTTTAAACAATGCGACCATACGCGGATATTTCACCGAGGACGAGGCAAACGCTTTGGGTGTGGACATTAACACAAGTCCTATGGCGGCGGCAACGCGTCTTGACCTTTACACATATGACAAGCAAAAGGGTATTGACGCGGACTATGATGTGGACACATACGGACGCAAGCTTGATTTAGAATCGCAGTATGCGCCTGTTGTTACATCATCGGGTAAAGGCTCGGGAGGTTCGAGAGGTTCGGGCGGTTCGGGAAGTTCCAAAAGTTCGGGGACTTCTTTAAAGAAAGTAAAGAGCATTGTAAACAATTTTAACAGCCAGTACAAAGAGGATTTCGGCGGTAATGCGATTTTATACGACGGCGACGGCGGATATTATCTAAATCCTGAATTATCGGACAGTAAAAAGGAAGTTGTAAAAAACAGGGTTGTTAAGTGGGTAAGCGAAATGAGCGGTGACCAAACCGACGCGGCTATGGCATTGTTTGACGCTTTGGAAATGAATAGCGGTGATGTTGCAAATGCCGCTTTGGGGTGGTCTAATTACAAAGGCATTAAGAAAAATGCTAACGGAATTATGAATGTTCTTGCAAGCACTTTTTTAGCTAAATAAACCGTTACAGGGGGATTGCTTTATACATTGAAATAGGAGGAAAATTAAATGGCTATTGATCTTGAAAGAATATTACGCGAAAGAAAATACGATGCGCAAAACGGACGGGGCATTGTTGGAAAAATTCCGTACACCGGCAAAGAAAGCAACGGGGGCAGTGAGAGCGCCGTCGGCAACGCACAGGGCGGAAATGTACCGTCGGTTAAGAGAACGGAGCCGTCAACAGAAATTAAAAATGCGGTGGAAAAGGCGTTTGAAAGAATAAACGGCAGCGGAGGCAAAAACCAAGGCTTTACAAATTTTGCGCCGACGAGGAAAAATGAGTTTATGCTTGCGAATATGCGGAAAAATTACGTATCGCCCGAGGTGAAAAACGCGGTTGACAAAGCATTTGAAAGAATGGGTGCTGTGAAAGCACCGACAAGCCCCTATTCGCCGTATAAAACGGGTTCTTTGGACAATCAGATAGAATATGCCGAGCAGGAATATAATGCGAGAAATGAGGAATACAAGGACCGTTTGCGTATGGTGCGGAACCGCTACACCCCCGAACAGGGCAAGGCAATGCTTGAAAAAAACAAAGTTATAAATAATCAAAAAGATTACAGAGGAGCGATTGACCGCGCCGATGAAAATCTTGAAAACCTTAAAAATATGCGTTATAACATTGACATCAAAAACAAACGCGCGGAAATGGAAAAGGTTGTAAACAACGAGGATTTTGAAAGATATTCGGCAGACCCGGGCGGAAAAAAAGAAATTTCATTTTTTCGGTATATAGACCCCAGATATAACGCCATAAATCAACCGATTGCATATGCTGACGGAAAAGAGCGAAAGATATATTTTTATTATCTTGAAAAAGAGGGACAGAAGAAAGCCGACGAATATTACAAAACCATAGAAAGAGAACTTACCGCGCGCCGTGCCGAGCAAAAAAGCAAGGAAGATGAAAAATTCGGTAACGAACATAAAATTTTAGCGTCGGCAGAAACCATTGCCGCGTCAATTCCTGCACTTAAAGACTATTATTCGGAAGTCAGAAAATATAACAAAAACAAGAAAAACGGCACTTACGAACCTATGAACGCCGACTCAATGAATTTTGACGCAACCCGCAAACAAATGGATTTAGAGCAGGGAATAACAAAAGATATGAGCGGTGCGGGCAAATTTTTTACACAGACGGGTTTGTCTATTGGCAAAAGTTTGGCATCGAGTTTATTCGGCAAATTCGGTTTGCTTATTATGAGCGGAAATGCGGCGGCACAAAGCACCTTTGAGGCTCTTAAAAACGGTGCGACATCGAGGCAGGCGCTTACAAAAGGACTTGCCGACGGCTTTACAGAGTACATCACGGAAAAAGTTCCGTTTGATAACTTTTTTAAGATTGTAAAGGGCGGTAACATTAAAGGCGCAAAAGCACTTTTGAAAAATATTTTAAAACAAGCAGGTGCGGAGGGCTCGGGCGAAGCTTTGGCGGAGTATATGAACTATGCAATAGACAGGTATGTTATGGGCGATAAATCGGACTTTAACTCGCTTGTTAACACGTACATCGAAAACGGGTACACGTCAAAAGAAGCGGAAAAAGAGGCCGGCAAGCAATATTTAATTGTAAACCCTGCCCTTGCGTTTGCAGGCGGTGCGATTTCGGGTGTTGGTATGGGCGGTGTGGCGCAAACCACCAATTACCTTGCCGGAAAGTGGCAAAACCATATTGAGGGCAAGACGGCTGAAAATAAAAATGCTCCGTCACAACAGACGGAGAATGTGCAAGCCCTCTCCTCGAACGCCCGAAACGCTTCTGTCGAAAACGGAACTGTGAATAGTGTATCACATAATAATGAAAATGTCAATAATTCCAATATTCAACACGTGTATGATATTAAAAAAGCTGATAAAGATTTTATAAACGCGACCGACAGTAAATTTGTTGAGTTCATAAAACAAGTAGAAAAAAATCCAAATGACAGCAAATCGAAATATATCTTTGGAAAAACGACAAACAAACTCAATACAGCATTAAAAAAACTCCTCAACATTGACACTGCCGACTATAAACACTACATTAAAGCCAACTCAATCAGACACATTATAAACAACCACGGTATAAATGGTAAAACAGACACTTCAATGGCTGATATTACCGACATTGCTAAAATTGGCTATGTAATTGATAATTTCGAAACTATAAATGTTTTAGAAGAAAATAGCAAAGAATACCGCGACAGAAATCAACGTCCTGCCCCTATGATAAGACTGTCAAAAAGGGTAGACGGAACTTTTTATGTTGTTGAGGCTGTTCCCGAAACAAATGCCAAGAGTCTTGCAATAGTTAGCGCATATATACAAAAAGCAGATGTTGGCAGTCGAGTGAAAAATGTGCAGGGAAATTCTTTAGATATGAGCGCATCTTCCGACGTCGGCGTGATTTTTGAACCGCCGGCACAAAAAGGCATTTCGGAAAACATCAACAACACGGAGCCTATGCAAAGTGTATTAAAAAGCGGACAGATTGAAAACGACATTGATATTGACGGCGAGGGTATCGGAAACAACCAAACCGAGGCGGAAAAGCTGGCAGGCGCAAGGCTTGAAAGAATTTTGAAAAACCGCTTTGGCGTTGAAACGGTGCATTTTAATGACGAAAACGGTTCAAAGGGATATTATGACCCGAAAACCAAAAAAATCTATACAAACGATTTTTACACAGTCAACAGATACGCTACGACCGCACACGAGTTTTTTCATTCGTACAAAGATATTGATGTTGAGGGTTACAACGTTATTAAAAAAGCGGTTTTGGCTGATTTGAGCCTTGAAGAATACAACAAGTACAAGGAAAGGCAAATAAACCTTCGCAACAGCAACAACCTTGATACAGAGAATATCGACATAGACGATCTTGTTGCGGAGGAGGTTATTTCTGACCTCGGCGCGGAGGTGCTTAAAAACCCCGAAAGTTTAGAGAGAATTTTTAAACGTTTTGAAAATGACAAGTCATTTATTGAGAAATTTATGGACTACATACGCGGACTTGTGAGAAAAGTGAGGGAATTTTTAAACTCCGATTACATTGAAAACGACAACGACATACGAAACCTTGTGAAAAACTATTCGGAAATTGAAAATATTTACAGGTCTGTTTTGGAGTCGGGCGGTACTATGGACTATTCAGCCGAGGGAAACGATACGGGTGTGAAGTATAGTATTACCGACGCAAACGACACTGAAAAAATTGGAGTAAAACAACAGATAAAAAACAACAGCGAAACACTCGGCAAAATGGAGCCTGTTTATAACAACAATTTAGAAGTTGAAAAAAAGGGACGTATGGAAAATCAAGAGTGGGTAATGAATTTGTTTAAAAACTACAATTACGAAGTTTTTAGAGAGGGTTTAGGCAAAATCATTATTGACCGCAGAAGAATAAGAAGTAGTTTAAGTTATTTAAAAACTGACGGCGACCTTGCCGCATATGCCGCACTCCCTGCCGTTCTTGAAAACGGCAAAATAATAGGCGAACACCCCGACCACAAATCACGAAGATATAAGACCGTTACAATAGGTGCGCCCGTTGTTATAAACGGTGTGAGGGGAAATATGGCAGCAGTTATAAGGCTTGACGGCGAAAACAATTACTACAAGGTACACCGTATTTTAATGCCCGACGGAAGTTCATTTGTTTATGAAAACAAAATAAGCAACGCTGAAACGGCGGAGTGGCCTCAAAATAATGAGACGACCTTATCGCCAGCAGACGTTGCTTACGATGACATTGTATCACAAAATGATGAAGATGTCAACATTAACAAAATAAGCAACGCTGAAACGGCGGAGGCTGATTTGCAAAACAAACCAGTCGTATCGCCAACAGACGTTGCTTACAATGACAGTGTATCACAAAATGATGAAGATGTCAAATATAAACTTCCTACCGCAGAGGAAAAACAGGACGCGATTTCGAGAGCTGATGTTGAGGCGGTGCAGAGCATACCGAGAAAAAGCGTAAACGATTTTACGTCGGACGACATAAAAAAGACAGAAAATTTTGCACGGAAGTATTTTAAAGAAATGGGTACAAAATCGCCGTTCTTCCGTTCTTGGTTCGGCGATTGGCGCGCAAACGACAACACCGAAGTGAAAATTGCAAATCAAAAAGGCGCAGTCAGAGGTACAACAAAAAACAACGACACCGGCTGGGATATTCAAATCTCGGGTAAAGTGTTTAGTGAGTCGAGGCACTCTGCAGTAAAAAATAAAACTGCCTTTCCGTACCTTGATTACATAAACAGTATTGTTGAAAATGCGGTTTTACTTGACAGTTATACCATACCGGGCGAAAAAGCAAAGTCGGACAACTCGGCTATGATGCATACTCTTTACGCGATTTCGGATATGGGAAAAGGAAACGAACTCATAAAGCTTTATGTTGAAGAGCTTAACGATGTGAATAATGACGGCACTATTAAAAGAGCCTATCAGCTGCAGAATATAACAAAACAACAGTTGAATGTTCGGAGTTCCGAGAATACTCGTAGCTCTATCATATCAACTGCTGATGTATATACTGTATCACACCTTTTTGATATTGTCAAGCTCTTTGATAAAAATTTCAATCCCAAAGGTGCGAGCAAGGTTGTAAATGAGGACGGTACACCTAAAGTTGTATATCACGGGACTGATAGCGATTTTACAGTTTTTGATATTACAAAATCACGCAGTTATGACGGAACGTTAAATTATGATTTACCGGGTTTCTATTTTTCGGAAAACACAGATGAGGCAGGTTCTTACGGAAACTTTAAAGAGTACTATCTTGATTTGAAAAACCCTTACAAGGGTGATATTGTTGCGCTTGCAAGGGAAAAAGGAAGTTACAGAAACGCTTACGATTATCTTGTGTCGCAAGGGTATGACGGTATGATTGTTGACGATATGGGTGAGGGTTTTGCGGAATATATCGTTTTTAACTCAAATCAAATAAAATCCGCAACCGACAATATCGGAACGTTTGACAGAGGAAATGACGACATAAGATATAAGCTTCCTACCGCAGAGGAAAAACAGGACGAGGAAATGCGGAAAGAAGCAAAAATGCGTATGAATGAAATGGCAAAAGAGGCAAAGCAGGCAACCGACGAGGGGCTTGACATTGAAAAGTATTACAACACACCGCGCGAAAAGAGAATTACGGAAAATGCCGTAAGAGCGCCGAGGCTTGAACGAATGGAAAAGGCTGCCGAGGATTTTAAGAAAACGGGCGACAGCTTTAAACTTCCGAAAAAGAGCGACTACAATTCATACAAACGCGACGCACAAAGAAAGGGCATTTATTACAACAACATTGAAACATATATGAAAAATCAGCTCTCGGGTGTGCGCAGTGAGAGTGAAAGAGAAGTTATAAAAAAGGCGCTCGATATGTTTCTTCAGAAAAAGGTTGCATACGAAAACGGCGAAAAGGAACGTGCGCAAAAGGTTATCACAAGTATGGACGAGGCGTATAAAATGCTTGACACCAAAAGAAATTTTAAGCTTGCCGAGGAGGTTATAGATGATATTATAAAAAACACCAGTCACCGTTACATCAGCAAGGACACCGCAAGAAACGGTTACTATTACCGAACGCACACGTTTTATCAGATAATGCTCGAGGCTTTCGGTGAGAAACACTACGGTATAGTAAAAGACCTCATAGACGATTTTAACGACTCCAAGGGCAATATGTCAAAAAGGATTGATGAAAAACTTGTTTCAATGCACAAGGCTGTTGTCAATGACCTCGGCATAAAAAAAGGGAGCAGAGAGTCGGCGGCGGTGATGTGGTACGGCGAGGGCGAGAAAACTCCCGACCTTACCAATGCGGACGACATTGCGCTTTTAAAGAAAATGGGAATTAAGGACTTTAAAAAGCTTGACCCGAACATTAAAGTTAAATACGACGGCGCACGGCTTGAAAAAGATTTCGGACACGAAAAGGCAGAAAGAATTAAAAAGGCGGACGCATATTTCAGAAAAGTTTATGATGAATACATAGACGATTTAAATGCACAGAGAAAAAGAATTTATCCGTTCAATCCACAAAAGCAGATACAGAAAAGGAAAAACTATTACAGACATTTTGAAAAAATGACCAACGACTTTCCCTCTTTTGTACGTTCTTTCAGAAACGACACTGAAATGGACGCAAAATACCGTCCCGGTCAAGACTATTCCGCACCTAATTCAAAAAAGCAATCCATTGAAAAAAGGAGAAAAGGCAAGGCGACCGCCGAGGACGCGGTGGGCGGATTTATCGACTATGTAACGCAGGCGGAATACATACTCAATATTGATGATAATATATCGGCTATAAGAAGTCTTGCGAGCGATATTATAGATTTGACAAAGGACAAAGGCGGTGCGGAGGAATTTACACAATATCTTTTGGATTTCGCAAACCATTTGGCAGGAAAATCGACCTCTGATATTGAAAAAGGACTTAAAAAGCTTTTCAGCAAAAAAGCAAACAAAGTATTACAGACTTTAAACAATACTAAAAAGGCAAACTCGGTTATAGGCAATATTTCAACAATTTTAAAACAGCCGACAAACGTTATAAACGGACTCGGTGTTTTGGAAAATCCGATTATGATTTTCAAAGGAATAAAGGACACTGTGGTGGGTGTGACAAATGAAAATATCAAAAGAAGATACAAAGAGTCGAATTTTTTAACCGAACGCTTTTTAGACAAATCATATTCAGTGTTTGAAAAGAACAGTCCGTTGAAATTTTTTTCCGATATGCTCGGCTGGGCGGACGAATTCGGTGCGAGGTCTGTCTGGAACGCCGCATATGACGACGCATTAAAGCTTAAAAAAACAGGAAAAAAATCTGATATTAACCCTGCAAGATATGCCGACGACGCGGCGCGCGCAGCGGTTGCAGGCAGAGGTATCGGCGAGGTACCGCTCATTTACAAAAGTGAAATTGCAAAGCTTGCACTTCCTTTTCAGATTGAAGTGCAGAACGGACTGCATCTTATGTATAACACGCTTACGGGTAAATATACATCCGGCGAGTATATGCACAAAAGCAAAGTGTCAAAAAGAATAGGCAAAGAACTTGCTATGCTCTTTGCTATGTGGGCGGCGAACGGTGCAATTCAGGCAATTACCGGCTCAAAAGCAAGCCTTGATATAATCGGCGATATAATTGACGGTATGAAACAGGGTTTTAAAGAAAAAGACGACGAGGACTTTTTGGACAAACTTTTGAGAGGTACAAAGAGAAGTACACAGAATGTTGCAGGCGATTTTGCAAGCAATGCATTATTCGGGTGGGTTGTCGGTGAAATACTGGAACTTTTTAACGAAGATTATTCGGACGAACTTTTCAACGGTAATTTTCAGTCTAACGGTGTGAACATTCCTGCCGGTCAATCGTTTGGAAAGGCAATAAAAAAGGCTGTTCAGCGGGATTTTGCCGGTGCAGGCGCGGAGGCTGTGACAAGTTTTGTTACACCCTACGGCGGTGCGCAGATTGACAAGACAATACGCGGTTTGACCGACTGGGGAAAAGGTGCGAAGTATCAGAATGATGCATACAAAAAGGTATCGAAGTTTTTTGCAAACAGAAATAGCAGTGATTACGAGGGGGTTGACGGCAAGAAGAAATACGACATCGAGAAAAATCCTTTGACATTTGCGCAGTCGGCATTATTCGGTCCGTCAGCTTTGGGAGGCGATTATTACAACGACCAAAAAACGGCGCGGCATATAAAAGATGAAGAAAAGGCGCAAAGGGCAAAGCGCGAGGAAAAATTCAGAAAAAACTACAAAAACGAGAGCGTTATATACCTTGCAAAAGCGCAAAAGGACAACGATTTAATTCCGTATGACGAGGTGAAATCCGATTTTAAATTTACGCACAAAAAACAGGAATATGAATTTACCATTCCGAAAGAGGCAAAAGAGGAATACGACAAGATGCTTTTAGACGAAATGGAAAAGGAATATGACAAAGTTATGGACAAGCCCGAATACAGAGGCGCGTTAAATGCGAGAAAGGCGGAAATTTTGAAAGACGCGAAAAGCAAGGCGCGAAAGACGGTTAATGCGAAGATTAAAAAGGATTATTTGGACGGAAAATTCGGGGATTGAAAAGACATACGCGATGTGGTAAAAGTCCCCTGCATAGTCCATACGGCGTAAAACAGATTTTTATGCAAAAAATGCCTGCAAGGGGCAATGAATGTATTATATAATATGCTAAAAAAGGGGGTGAACGGCATAGACGGCGAGAAAAAGAAAAACAAGAAAAGCTTTGACTTTGAAATGATACGCAACGAATACCGCCGTTACACAAATTCGGCTATGAAGCTTGAATTTGACCGCAGGCAAATTGAAAATGACGGCATTTGGAAGATGCGCCACAAAAACGGCATTAAGGGCGAAAGTGACAAAGTGAGGGCGAAAAGCGGATATATTTTCAACGCGGTTATTCAAAAGCACGCCGACGCTATGGACAACTATCCCGAAATTAACATTCTGCCGAGAGAGGCGGGCGACATTGACGAGGCGAAAACCCTTACAAAGGTTATCCCCTGTGTTATGGATTTATGCGACTTCAAAAAAACATACTCCGACAACTGGTATGCAAAACTTAAAAACGGCACGGCGGTTTACGGTGTTTTTTGGAACCCGTCGCTTTACTTCGGTTTGGGAGACATTGAAATTAAAAAAATCGACATTGTAAACCTTGCGTTTGAACCGGGTGTTTCAGACATTGAGGAGTCGAAATATATTTTTTACACGTATTCGGTGAGCAAGGAAAGCTTTATTTCGGAATACGGGGGCATTGACGGCGCGGAGTTTGCCTCGCCCGAGGACAAAAAGTATAATCAAAACGACACCGAATTTATTTCGGAAAGGGTAAAGATTATTGATTGTTACTACAAAAAGTCACTCGGCGGTGCAAACGTTGTGCATTTTTTGAAATTTTCGGGCAAAAAGATTTTGTATTCCTCCGAAAAAGAGGGAAAAGAAAGTTTTTATGCACACGGATATTATCCGTTTGTATTTGACGTGCTCTACCCTTACGAGGATTCACCTTTGGGGTTCGGCATTGTTGACGTTTTATATCATACGCAGACACAGGTGGACAAACTTGACGAAATGATACTTAAAAATGCGTCGCTTTGCTCATCGGGAAAGATATTAGCATCGAAATCACTCGGCATTAACAAAGCGGAAATTTTAAACGCTGAAAACGAATATGTGGAGTTTGACGGCGCGTCGCTTAACGAAAACAATTTCAGGGAGTTCAGGCCGTCGCCGATACCGCAGAGCGTTGTCGGATACCGCGACACAAAGATAAGCGAAATAAAAGAAGTTATCGGCAACCGCGATTTTCAGCAGGGCGGAACGCAGGGCGGTGTTACCGCAGCGAGTGCGATTACCGTTTTGCAGGCGGCGGGCGACAAGCTCACGCGTGACTACATAGACGCGTCGTACAGAGCGTACCGAAAAATAACACTTCTTGTTATTGAGCTTATACGGCAGTTTTACAGTGTTGAAAGAAATTTCAGAATTACGGGAAGCGACGTTCCCGAATTTGTGCGCTACGACAACACGAATATTGCGGTGCGCTCCACCGGCAAGACCAACGCGGACGGAATTACCGAGAACGGGCAGACGTTCCGAAAACCCGAATTTGATGTTGTTTTAAGCGTTCAGAAGAAAAATCCATACACGAGGGAAATGCAAAATCAAACCATAATCGAGCTTTTAAAAGCAGGTTTATTCAATCCGCAAAACATTGACGTTTCGCTGATTGTTTTGGACGCATTACAATTTGAGGGCAAGGAAAACATCATTGAAAAATTATCAGCCCTTGCAAACAAACAGAACAACGCGCAGAATATACAGGGTGTGCAGGATATGCAGAATACACAGGACGTTCCGAACGCGCAGACGCTTGCGGAGGTTATGGGAAATTAAAAAATACATAAAAAAGGAGTTTTGAAAATGGCAGGAAGAAAAACAAAAAGCAAGTACACGGAAAGGGTGAGTTTTGTTATTCCGCCCGACGTGAACAATCCCGAGGAAACCGAAAAAGTTATTTGCGTTAACGGCAAAAACTATCAAATTCAGGTAGGCAAAACCGTTGAAGTTCCGCTCTTTGTAAAAGAGGCATACGACAACGCAAGACGGCAGTTTTATAAGGCGGTTAACAAAGAAAAACAGTTTATTAACTAAAATACGGAGGTTTTGAAAATGGAAAAAGAGAATTTGGAAAACAAGGTTGATTTGTTTGAAGAATACGAAAACGGCAAGGACATAGACGAGCTTAACGCTATTATTGAAAACGGTGCGGAAAATAACAGTGCTGAAGATGACAATAACATCATCGAAACAGAAGCCGCCGGAGGCGGTAACGAACAGGTGCCGTCCGAAGAAAACACCGAGATTGCAAAAGAGGAAAAACCCTCGCAGGACAACGGCGACGGCATTTTGAAAAGTTATCTTGCAAAAATGCTCGGTTGCAGTGAGGACGAGGTTCTTGACGCGGTGAAAAAGCGCGGTTTTGAGCTTGAGGCGGAAAACGCAGGCGTTGCGGACGTTGATTTGTTTGTGAAAAACAAAATTAACGAAGAGGAATTAAACCGCATAAAGAGCGAGCGTGAGTTTGAAAATTTTAAGAAAGAATATATCAACGACATTACAGGGCAGGTTAACGCAATCAAGGAAAGCGAACCCGATTTTGATATGGACGCGCTTTGCGAAAACGACGATTTTGTTGACGCTATGAATATGTTTTACAAAAACGGCAGAACAAAGGAAAAAGCGGTTTTATACGCTTACAATGCGGTGATGTTTGACAAGCGTTTGCAGGGCGAGAAAGACAAGATTTTGCAGAGCATTAAGTCGGGGAAAATGCGTCCTGTTGAGGGTGCGAACGCGGTGAGCGAAAACACCGACACAATCGACATTAACAACATCACCGACGATATGCTTGAAAGCTTGGAAAAAAGAGCGCTGAACGGCGAGGAAATTGTGCTTGTATAAATATGCCTGCAAGGGGCAAAGAACATAGGCTATAATTATTATGAAAATAAATAAAAAGGGGGGCTTTTAATGCCTGTAAACACAACATTAAGCCCGGGCCTTGCGCCGAGTATGCAGACGTTTTACGACAAAACGCTGCTTAAAAACGTCAAGGCGAATTTGGTTCACAACCAATTCGGGCAGGTAAGAAACATACCGAAAAACGGCGGTAAAACAATTCAATTCAGAAAATACGTTCCGTTTGCAAAAGCGACGACACCGCTCACCGAGGGTGTAACTCCCGAGGGTTCAAAGCTTGTTATGGAAGAAAAGTTTGCGTCTGTCAAGCAGTACGGCGACTTTGTGGCTTTATCCGACGTGCTCACGATGACGGCGATTGACCGCCACATTGTGGAGGCGCAGAAAGCGCAGAGCGTGCAGAGCGCGGAAACGCTCGACACCATTACAGCAAATTATCTCAACAGCGGTACGAACGTTTACTACTGCGGAGGAAAGCTTTCGAGAAGTGAGCTTACACCCTCGTGCGTATTGACTGTTAAAGATGTAAGAAAAATTGTTCGTTGCTTAAAGCAGAACAAGGCAAGAAAAATCAACGGCACATACATTGCCATTGCGCACCCTTATGTGTTGTACGACCTCAAAAACGACACCGAATGGCAGAATGTGAAAACATATGCCGACCCGAAAGACTGGTATAACGGCGAGGTCGGAAAAATCGAGGGTGTACGCTTTTTGGAAACCACCGAGGCGGTTATGTTCGTCGGCGAGGGAAAAGACAACTGTAATGTATTTTCCACTTTGTTTTTCGGCGAGGACGCATACGGCAGGACGAGTGTCGAGGGCGGAGGACTTAAAACCATTGTTCACCCGGCAGGCTCGGGCGGTACGGCTGACCCGCTTGACCAGCGTTCGACGGTCGGCTGGAAAGCGCTCCACACTGCGTGTATTTTGCAGGACGCTTTTTTGGTTAGGTGCGAGTCGTCTGCAACAGATGAAGACGATTTCGACGTATCGGATACCGGGGACAACACCGACAGCGGTAATCAGTCGGGTGATGAAACTCCCGGCTCAAACACTTCCGGCACAGATGACGGCGGTGTTACAAAAGCTGACGACAGTAATTTATAATCTGCGTTTTCGACTCACCTCTTTTTTCATAAAATGCCCGTTCGCATTTGCGACGGGCATTTTTGTTTGAAATTTATCGGTATGAGGAACAAAAAACGTGTAAAAAACGTGTAAGAAAAAAACAAACCGCCTGTTTTAAGGCGGTTTTCGGTGACTGGTGGAGAATAGGGGGATCGAACCCCTGACCTCGTGATTGCGAACCACGCGCTCTCCCAGCTGAGCTAATTCCCCGTAAACAGTATTATTATACATCAACTTTCGCTTTAAGTCAATAGTTATTTTCAAAAACTTCGCCGGTTTTCAAAACTTTATATAATTTTCAATGCCGAATAAACATTATACCTCTGTTAAATAGTTAAATAAACATTACAATTCTTTTGTTGCTGTTGCACGGCAAAAAAATCTATGCTAAAATCAATTTACAAAATTATACATTCACAAGGAGGCACAATATGAAAAAGTTTAAATTTTTGCTTGTTTCGGGTATGATTTTTGCCTGCGCGTCGCTTTTCGGCATTGGCGCATACGCGGCGAACGGCGACGTTATCGGAAAAGTTTATTCCACAGACATACTCGCGAAAATAGACGGTCACAACGCGCCGTCCTACAACATCGGCGGAAAAACCGCGGTTGTAATTGAGGAGCTTGCGGACGTGGAAAGTATGCGTACCTACGCGGTTTACGCAAAATACGACGACAGCGCGCGCACGCTTGATGTCAGAATGGAGTCGTCGAAAAACTTTTCGGGTGAAGCATATGATGAGATAACACGCGGAAAAGTGGGCGAAATTCTCGGAGACGTGTACGAAACCGACATAAAAGTTTACATAAACGGTTACGAAATAGACGGTATGAACATCGGCGGAAAAACCGCGGTTGCTATTGAAGATTTGGGCAAAATCGGCGGTGTGAACGAGGATTTCGGATATTCAAAATACCGCTGCACGGCAAACTGGGATGCGGAAAACAAAATTATTGCGCTTGATTTCATAGACCCGGGTTTGGATTTTAGCGTATTTGACTACGGCACAAGTCTTGCGTACACTGCAAGCGACAACGTTATCAGCGCAAAATTTGACAGAATGAACTATATTACATCCGGTTTTTACAGTACCCCGGTTTATTCGGACGAATTTAAAAAAGAAACAAATGTGTTAAAACCCCTTTATTTTGACAACGGAAAAGAGAAAACAGAGATAGGATTTATGTATATTTTTAATGACGACTACATTCCGTACGAGGTGTCGGAAAGATATTTCATCACTAAACCGGAGGTTTTAAAAGAGCTTACCTATGCGCTTTGGGACGGCAAAACTCCCACTGCTGACGAGGCGTTTAAAGCGCTTGACGACAAGGAAAATTACGAAATGCTCGACAAGCTTGAAACCGAAGATTTTTACTTTGTTACGGTTAAAGTTTTAAAACCCGTTGACGAGTATCAGGACATTGTTTACGTCGCGGTTAAAAAGACGGGCGGTTACAGCAACGTTTACTCGGGTTCGACGATTTATGACAAAACCACGGTTGAAAAGGTGGGTGCGAACATCGTACGTGTGGGACTTTCGCCGTATGCGGGACCGCACGGCGCAAACAAGCTGAACTGTGATTTGGATTTGAACAGTTATACAATAAGATAACAAAAACCTCCCGAAAATCGGGAGGTTTTTTCTTGGCGGAAATTACAGATTATCGAGAATAAAATTCACAAAAATTTCCGCGCCGATTTTTATAGCGTTCTCATTCGGATTGAAATTCGGCGTGTGGAGCTTGTTAGACGAAATCTTTTCGTCGTTTCTGCACCCCAGCTTAAAATAGCACGACGGAACATTCTCGGCGATATATGAAAAATCGTCGCCCAGCATATTTTTTTCGGCGGTGAGAATGTTTTCTTTTCCGACTACCTTTTCCGCGCTTTTTTTAAGGCGCTCGGTAACGCTTTTGTCGTTGATTAGCGGAGGATAAAGATAGGTGTATTTATATTTGTATTTTGCGCCCGCTTTTTCGCATGCGGTTTTGATTGTTTTTTCAATCGCTCTGTCTGCCTTTTTGCGCAGAACGTTGTCAAATGCGCGCACCGTACCGCCGAAAGACGCGGTGTCGGGAATGGAATTTTCGGAAAAACCCGAATTTACCTTGCACACCGATATTACAACTTTATTTTCGGTTGCGCTGTCAACGTTTCTGTGAATGTTAAACAAAATTTCTGTCAAAATTTTAATTGGGTCAACAGCGTTCTGCGGTTGTGCGCCGTGCGAGCCTTTGCCGATAATCTCGGCATTAAAAAAGTCGGGCGAGGCGAAAAATTCGCCGTCCTTAACGGTTATTTTGCCCGTTTCGGTTTCGGGGTCAACGTGCAGACCGATTGCCGTATCGACGTTTTTTAACACACCCTCGTTTATCATATCCAGCGCACCGCCCGTTTCCTCCTCGGCAGGCTGAAAAATGAACCTAACGCTGCCATTTATTTCATTTTGAATTTTTTTGATAACGGCGGTACAGTAAAGCGCAATCGCAATGTGAAAATCGTGACCGCACGCGTGCATAAATCCGTCGTTTTCCGACTTGTATTCCACGTCGTTTTGCTCGGTAATTTTGAGCGCGTCAATGTCGGCGCGGACAAGAATTGTTTTCCCGTTTTCGGCGCCCTTTATATCGGCACAGATACCCGTTTTTGCAATGCCGTCTTTATAGTCTATTTCGTGTTTTTTCAGAAAATCTTTAATAATTTCGCCCGTCTTAAATTCGCAGAATGCAAATTCGGGGTGACGGTGCAGTGTGCGCCGTAAATTTATAATTTCGCCTTCAAGCGGGTTTATTTCGTTTTTAATGTCCGTCATAATCATCACCAAAAATATTATCGCATTGTTTTTTTGAAATGTCAATAAAAATAAATGCCGTATCCTTAAAAAAATTAAAGATACGGCTATATAAACAACAAGGAGTTTCCTCCCTGCTGAATACGCTTTTTAAAACTTTCATAATTTATACTATGATTTTTGCAAAAAATGTGCTACAATGAATTTAGGTGATGTTAATGACTATTATTCCGAATTTGCCCGAAAAAAATCCCGAATTTTTCGTAATTAACAAATATGCGGACGAAAGTATGTTCAAAAGCACAAATGCGCGCATAATTAAGGGCGAAAAGGTGCAAAATTTAACTGCGCCGACAGATACTCACATTGATATGCAGTTTGTCCATCTCGGCGAAAATAAATTTGTGTGCGAAAAGTCGCTTTATCCTTATTATAAGTCGGTTTTGGGCGGAAAATTTGATATTATGTGCGGAGAAACCGCGCTTGAAAGTCACTACCCCGGCGATATTGCATATAATATAGCAAGGGTCGGGAGGTTTGTTATTCACAATTTTAAATACACCGACAGTGTTATAAAAAAGTATATTTCGGACAATAATCTTGTTTGCGTCAACGTTTCGCAGGGGTACGCAAAATGCAATGTCTGCGTTGCAGACGAAAACTCGGTAATCACCGAAGATAGGGGCATTTTCAACGCCTGTGAAAAACACGGAATAGACTGTCTTTTAATCCGTTCGGGATACGTTTCGTTAAAAGGCTACAAAAACGGATTTATCGGCGGTGCAAGCGTTAAAATAAACAAAAATACGCTTGCGTTTTTCGGCGAAATCGAAAATCACCCCGACTTTGAAAAAATAAACGATTTTTTGAATACGCGCAGTATCAAAAGCGTATCGCTCAAAAAAGGTGCGCTTTGCGACATCGGGAGCGCGGTTATAATATAAAATTTTAATAAAAAAGGAGGTTTGAAAAGAATTGTGCTACACCGTTGCACTTGACACCGATTTTTTTACCAAAGAACAAACCGAAGAATTTTTTGAAATATTAAACGAAAACGGTTTCATTTACGGCAATTTTACGGGTAAAAACCGTCTTTTTATAAAAACGTTTCTCGACAGTATATCGTCGAAAGAAAAAATAAGCGGTATCATTGCGGATTTTGTTTTCAAAACGTATGTGAAACGCTATTTTTTGAGGGCGGTTGACGAAATTTATTATTATTTTGACAAAAACGAAAAAGACGAAATTTTCGCGTCGCTCGATAAAGAAAAAGACGTTAAATTTATATCGGACGCGGTTTTAAAATACATTAACGAAAACAATTTTATCGAAATAAAGGGTTTTGCCGATTTTCGGCTTACCGATTTTTTAAACGGCGTATTTGACGCCGCGGAAAGCATTACCGACGAATATCTTGAAAAGAAGGAATATTTCGAGTTTGTCAAGCTTTTGAAATATTTTCTTGACGTGCAAAATTCCGAGTGCGAGCGCGTGGACGTTTTTAAAAACAAAAACGGCGAATATGTGCTCATAGACGAAAACAAAAACAAAATTCCGCTTTCCGACTGCGAGGTCAGCGTTGAAATCGCGGACGAAATTCTGGACGTTTACGATATACTTTTGAGCGAACTTATAAATCTCGCGCCGAAAAAGGTTGTTATCCATAATAAGAATATGTTTGAAAACAAAGAAATATTAAAAACAATCGAAAATATTTTTGAAAATAACGTAAGCTACTGTGACGGCTGTGATTTGTGCGAGGAATTTGACAAAAACGACCAAAACATCAAAAAAGATGATAAAATAGATTGAATATGACTAAACATAAAACAAGGTGATACAAATGAAAACTCTTATCTCTGCGCTCAACGCTAAATATGTTCATTCAAGCCTTGCGGTGCGGTGTATAAAAAAATACTGCGCAGGCTTTGATGTTGAAACAAAAGATTACACTATAAACGACAGCACAGACGCCATAATATCGGATATTTTTGAAAAAAATCCCGACGTTACGGCGTTTTCGTGCTACATATGGAATGTCGAAAAGGTGCTTTACATCTGCGAATGTTTAAAAAAAGCCAACCCGAAATTTATAACCGTTCTCGGCGGTCTTGAGGTGTCGTACGATGCGAAAGATGTTATGGAACAGAACGGTTTTATTGATTTTATCATAAGCGGTGAGGGTGAAATTCCGTTTAAATCGCTTTTGCAGACGCTTGAAAACGGCGGTGATTTTAAAAATGTGCCGTCGCTTACCTACCGCGAAAACGGGGAAATTCTGCAAAATGAAAAACTCGGACTCTGCGACATCAACAGCTATCCTTTTGTGTACGACAGCGCGGACGAATTAAAAAACAAAATCGTCTACTACGAATCGTCGCGCGGCTGCCCGTATAATTGCAGTTACTGCCTTTCGGGCGAGGGCAGCAGGGTGAGTTTTCTTGATACCGCGCGCGTTAAGGACGAGCTTATGTTTTTTATAAACAACAACATTCCGCTGGTTAAATTCGTTGACCGCACCTTTAATGCGGACAGGAAACGCGCCGACGAAATTTTTGATTTTATAATCAAAAACACCAAAAACACAAAATTTCACTGCGAACTTGCAGGCGATTTGATTACCGATAAAACGCTCGAAATATTGAAAAACGCGCCCGAGGGTGTCATTCAGTTTGAAATCGGCGTGCAGTCCACAAACGAAAAAACAATTTCGGCAATCGGCAGAAAAATTGATTTTGACAAGCTTAAAGACAAAATCGTGCCGCTTATAAATCTTAAAACCATACATATTCATTTAGACCTTATCGCAGGTCTGCCGTACGAGGATATTGAAAGCTTTAAAAAATCGTTTAACGACGTTATAGCGCTCCGTCCGCATATGCTTCAGCTCGGATTTTTAAAGCTTTTGAAAGGTTCGCGCATACGAAACGAGGCGGAAAAATACGGTTACGTTTTCAAAAGCAAAGCGCCGTACGAAATTATTTCAAACGATTTTATGACGTTTGCCGATATTTGTTATCTTAAAAAAATCGAGCAAATGCTGGATAAGTTTTATAACAGCGGTGAATTTGAGAAAAGTATGAATTATCTTTTTGAAAAATTTGAAAGCCGTTTTGAAATCTTCGATTTGCTGGTTAAATATTTTGAGAAAAACCGCCTTTTTGAAATAGGTCTTTCGCCCGAGATGCTCTGCGACGCGATAAAAAATACGTTTGCAAATTTTAAGGATTTTGCCGACTGTGCCGAGTTTGACCGTATGACAAACCCGAAATGCAAAAAGAAAGACGATTTTGAGGGCAACGCAAAATTAAAATCCGCGTGCTTTGAATTTTTGAAAGATACCGGTATGACGCATAAATATCTGCCGGGATTTGAAAATTTCCCCGCAAAAAAACTTGTGAAGTTTATACAAATCAGACGTTTTTTCAATAAATTCTGGCTGTTTAATCTGAAAAATAACCAATATTGCGACATAACGGAGGATTTTGTCAAATTTTGTATTGAAAGTGCACAAAAAGTGTGATAAAATATTGAGATAAAGAAATTTTTAAAAAACATAAATTCGGTTTTTTGAGGGGAGTTGTCTTTTTGAATAATCAGTTAGTCATAGTTTTGGATTTCGGCGGTCAGTACAATCAGCTTATCGCGCGCAGAGTCCGCGAATGTAACGTGTACTGCGAAGTTATGCCGTACACCAAAAGCCTTGAGGAATTAAAGGCGAAAAATCCGTCTGCAATCATATTCACGGGCGGTCCGAACAGCGTTTACGAGGACGGTTCTCCGCTTTATACAAAAGAGATTTTCTCGCTCGGCGTGCCGATTTTGGGCATTTGCTACGGCTGTCAGCTTATCGCACATCTTCTTGACGGCGAGGTTACTCCGGCGCAGGACGATTCTGCGCGCGAATACGGCAAAACAAAAACGTATTTTGATACGTCGTGCAAGCTTTTTAAGGATATTCCCGACGAGAGTATCACCTGGATGAGCCACGGCGACTATATGGCGAAAGTCCCCGAGGGATTTAAGCTTGTGGCACATTCCGACAAGTGTCCCAACGTTGCCATTGCCGACGAAGAACGCGGTTTTTACGGCGTTCAGTTCCACCCCGAGGTTCAGCACACCGAGTTCGGTCAGAAAATGCTTCATAATTTTCTCTATGAGGTTTGCGGTTTGAACGGCGACTGGAAAATGGACGAGTTTGCGAAACAGTCGATTGAAAAACTTCGCGAAAAGATCGGCGATAAAAAGGTGCTTTGCGCGCTTTCGGGCGGTGTCGATTCCTCTGTTGCCGCGGTTATGATACACAAGGCGGTAGGCAAAAATCTCACCTGTATTTTTGTTGACCACGGTCTTTTGCGCAAAAACGAGGGCGACGAGGTTGAAAAAACGTTTAAAGAAAAATTTGATATGAACCTTATCCGCGTTAACGCACAGGATAGATTTTTGGGCAAGCTCAAAGGCGTTTCCGACCCCGAAACGAAAAGAAAAATCATCGGCGAGGAATTTATAAGAGTGTTTGAGCAGGAGGCGGAGAAAATCGGCAAGGTTGATTATCTTGTTCAGGGCACAATTTACCCCGACGTTATCGAGAGCGGTACGGGCGACGCGGCGGTGATTAAGAGCCACCATAACGTCGGCGGACTTCCCGATTATGTTGACTTCAAGGAAATCGTCGAGCCTTTGCGCGATTTGTTTAAGGACGAGGTACGAAAAGTCGGACTTGAGCTTGGTATTCCCGAATTTTTGGTATGGCGTCAGCCGTTCCCAGGCCCCGGACTTGCGATAAGAATAATCGGCGATATTACTGAAGAAAAGATAAAAACTTTGCAGGACGCGGACTTTATCTTCCGTGACGAACTTGCAAAGGCGGGTTACGACAAAAATGTGCACCAGTATTTTGCGGTGCTCACAAATATGCGCTCGGTCGGCGTTATGGGCGACGGCAGAACGTATGATTATACCCTTGCTCTCCGCGCAGTTACGACGAATGATTTTATGACCGCCGATTGGGCAAAAATCCCGTACGATATCCTCGAGTCTGCGTCAAACAGGATTATAAATGAGGTTAAAAACATCAACAGAATTGTGTACGATATCACAAGTAAACCCCCCGCTACAATCGAGTGGGAATGAGGTATTACGCCTCACAAATGGCTTAAACACGCCGTTTGCGGCACTTGTGAGTACAAATTGGCAACGATTTGGCAACATAAAATTATTTATAAAAGTAAGAGCTAACTGATTTTGATGTCAGTTAGCTCTATTTTTGTTGTGTTATTGCGGGATATACACTTTACAAATTTCGTGATTTAGAGCCATTTGAACCCATTCAAGTTTTTGATATCTGCCCATTATTTGAATACCTATGTGTGTACCGATGGCATCAATCTCTTTTTGAATATTTTCTTCAGTAAGTTCAAAATTTTGATGTTCGTTGTTATGTGTGCGATGCCATGTCTTCCATTCATCGCTATTTATTAACAAAGTTTTTCTTTCATTAAATGAAAGTGTAGACGGAAATTTTTTATTTAAGCGATATTTGGCTAATTCCCAGACATGCATCACTCGTTGTTTTGGGTCTTTTTTTTCTCTTTCAATAGCTGCTTGCAATTGTGTCAAAAATGCCGGTTCCTGAAGTTCTGGTTGTTTTGACCAATAATCATTAAGAGCTTGCTCCTCTTGTCGTTGTATTGCTACTATATGCTGATAATCTTGATCGTTATATGCAACAACAAAAGGACTTTCGGAATTTGTAGGCATATTACCATACCATGGTTGGTTGGATACAGGAGCTTTGACAGAGAAAATTGCTGAACCCATCCTGTAATCGAGATTGGCGATATCTTGATATTTAGTTACCCATGAATCATTTCGGTAATAGAGATTAAGTAGATAGAGTGCAGCTAAAGCATGAATAAAGGCTTTGACAGTACCTTTCTGCATAGATGAGTATCTATCATGTTTAACCGCTTGATAAGCTCTTTCCCAATAAGTTCCTTGTCTTTTGTGCGCTTCTTTTAATGGTTTAAGAATCCTATTTTCATCTTTGGTGAAATTAAAAAAAGGAGCGACAACAAGAACTTCTTTGTTATGTGTCTGCCATTTTATATCAATGAGTTATATTAATCTTCATCAAAAAAAATACTATTATCTCCTCTGGGTTTCGTACCACCATTATCAAAATATAGCTCTTTAGATAATGCTTCAATTTGAACACAACAACGAACTAATAAATCTGATATGTGGGGTGAGAAAGTTTCTAGTTGAGAATTGCACGATTGAGGAACAACGTTTCCGCCACTATTCATTAGGATTTCATCAGTGAAGAAAATGTACTTAGATACTTCTATTGCTTCCTTTTCAAGATTCAAATATGTTTGCCAAAAAATGTCGGATTTCTTCATTTTATTTCTCCTTATTCATTACACTACTTTCCGGATAATTATATCTCCAATTATCGTATTCCTCTTTTGTTATCTCGCCGTTTCTATATTTGCGAGCAACCTTATTCCATGCACGAAGCATATCGTACATAGGAAAATAAGACGGGTTATCTCTATTGAGCGTAAGACAAAACTCATCATCAAGTATATTTATTGTCAACCCATATATATCTTCTATTGCAAACAGGGTGTGCAACAAAGCGTCATAGTTGTCGATGTCTGGCAATTTAATTGCCTGCGGTGACACACCAAATATTTTTGCAATATCCTTTATCATATCATCTTTTGGCGTTCTGACACCTATTTCGTATTGACCTACACGAGTTTCGGCTGTCTTTTCGCTAAAGCCGAGTTTTATGCCGAGCCATTTTTGTGTGGCACCGTGCAGATTTCTTAAAAATCGTATTCGTTCTCCGATAGCCATAATATGTCTCCAATCGTGTTATTATACTATATATTATAACATATTAGTTTGAGTTAGTCAACTATAAGAAATAAAAAAGATAATAAATTTTCAAAAAAACGCTTGACATTATCTTAAAAGTAGGATATAATGGTTATGCATTATCAAATTGCGTTGAGTTAATGCGAACACAAAAGCATTTATTTGTATTATATTCACGCAAAATGATAAAAAAACAATAGTTAGGAGTGAAAACATGGGGAATTTGTTTTTGAGAGCTGATGAAGTACAGCAGATACTCGGAGTATCAAAGTCATATGCTTACAAGGTTATCAAGGAAATGAATTCCGAGCTGCAGCGGCAAGGATTTCGCACCATTGCCGGCAGAGTAAGCAAGCAGTACTTTTTCGAGAAAGTAAATTATAAGCCACAGGCAGAAAGGAGTAGTGAAAATGGCAGTTTATAAAGATGGTGACAAATGGAGAGCCGTTTATCGTTTTACTGATTGGACAGGCGAGCGTAAACAAACACAAAAACGTGGTTTCAACACAAAGCGAGAAGCTCAATGTTGGGAGCGAGAGCAACTGCGTAAGGCAAAATCCGATATAGATATGACTTTTGAGAGCTTTGTAGGACTATATCGTGAAGACATCGGAGCAAGAATCAAAGAAACAACATGGGAAACAAAGGATTCTATCATTGATAATAAGCTAATTCCCTATTTCGGTAAAAAGCGTATATCTGATATTAAACCGAAAGATGTGATTAAGTGGCAAAATGAGATGATGAATTACCGTGATAAGAATGGCAAGCCGTATTCACCGGTATACCTTAAAACCTTGCATAATCAATTAAGTACAATATTTAATCATGCAGCAAAGTTTTACGGACTATCTGAAAATCCGGCTGCAAAAGCAGGGAATATGGGTAAGGCGAAGAACAAAGAAAAAGAATTTTGGACAAAGGATGAGTATATGAAGTTTATTGATGAAATGCTTGATAAGCCGATTTCGTTCTATGCGTTTGAAATGTTGTATTGGACAGGAATGCGGTTGGGTGAATTGCTTGCATTGACACCATCGGACTTTGATTTTGAAAGAAAAACTGTATCAATCAGCAAATCATATCAGCGTATTAGGAAAAAGGATATTATAACAAGTCCTAAAACTGAAAAAAGCAACAGAGTAATTAATATGCCGGATTTCTTGTGTGAAGAAATGAAAGAGTATATTGACAGTCTTTATGGTGTGACGGACAGTGACAGAATATTCCCAATCAGCAAAAGCTATTTGCACCATGAGATGGACAGAGGTACAAAAGCCGCAGGCGTAAAGCGTATTCCCATACACTCCATTCGCCATAGTCATATAAGCCTTCTGATAGACTTGGGATTTTCGGCTGTTGCAATAGCTAATCGAGTAGGGCATGAAAGTATTGACATTACATATAATTACGCTCATATGTTCCCATCGACACAGCTTGATATGGCTAATAAACTGAACGAGGAAAGGGGTGAGGATAATGGATAAATCGCTTGATAACAAAGGTCGGTGGCGCAATGTGATAATATCGTTTAGAATGTCACCGCAGGAACGGGATGACTTGAATGTCAGAGTAAAACTATCAGGACTTACAAAACAGGACTACATAATCAAACGCCTGTCGGAGCGTGATGTGATAGTTCAGCCGAACACAAGAGTTTACAAGGCTTTAAGAAATCAAATGACAGAAATTTTGGCAGAGTTAAAGGGGATAAACAACAGTGCGGATATTGACAGTGACTTACTCGATATAATTCAGATTATGACGCAAACCTACAACGGGTTGGCAGAAAAAGAAAAGTCCTGATGTATCGGCAAATACAAAAGGACTCGGAAAGTGTGGTAAAACACCTTCACAACAAAGATATTTTACCACACCTCCGGCAAATTTGCAATAGGAGGTGACAAAAAATGAGCAATTTAAAACTAATAAATATGCGTGATGTTGAAGTTGAGCCTATATGCTGGCTTTGGTATCCGTTTATTCCATACGGAAAAGTGACAATTATACAAGGCGATCCCGGCGAGGGCAAAACAACGCTTGTGCTTCAGATTATTGCACGACTCACCAAAGGCGAAAGCATAATTGACGAAAACAAAAAACCGCCGATAAATGTAATCTATCAAACTGCAGAGGATGGATTGGCTGATACGATAAAACCTCGATTATTGGCAGCAAATGCGGATTGCTCAAAAGTGCTTGTGATTGATGACAGTGATACGCCGCTTACAATGCGAGATGCAAGACTTGAACAGGCAATTATTGAAACTAATGCAAAACTTGTTGTTTTGGATCCCATTCAGGGATTTTTGGGTGCTGATGTTGATATGCACAGAGCAAATGAGATAAGACCGATTATGAAGCATATATCCGAGCTTGCCGAAAAATATAAATGTGCGATTATCTTAATCGGACATATGAATAAGTGCAGCGTTGGAAAATCTGCATACAGAGGGTTAGGCTCTATTGATTTTCAGGCAGCGGCAAGAAGTGTACTGATCGTCGGCAGAATCAAGGATGAGCCCGAAATCAGAGTTGTATGTCAGACAAAAAGCTCACTTGCACCCGAAGCAAAGGCGGTTGCATTTCGTTTGAGCGAAGAAAACGGCTTTGAATGGGTTGGAAAATATGATGTTACCGCTGATGATTTGCTTTCCGGAACGGCAAAAGGCACAAAGAAGCAAGCAGCTGTGGATTTTCTTGAAAAATTGCTTGCTGATGGTCAAATGCCGCAGACGGAGATAATGGAGCTAGCAGAGAAAAAGGGCATAGCCGAAAAGACCTTGCGAAATGCCAAAGAGGAATTGGGCGTAAAGTCAAAACGGGTAAATAACCAATGGTATTGGAGTCTTAATTAAAAAGTAAGATGGCAAGATGCCCTGTTCTTATAAAAGGGGCACCTTGCCACCTTGAAAGGATGTGATGTGATATGAAGAAAATACAAATTACGCAGGACTTGTTTGTGAAGATGATTAAATATTTTTATAGCGAGGAATTTGAGCTTGGTGACGATGAGTTATTTGAGCTTTACCGGGGCATTAAAAAGGGTATTGACCAAAAACTTGATACAATTTCAAGACGGAGTTATTACACTCAATATAAAACAGCGGATAGCGACGAGGCAAAGGAGCAAGCAAGGCAGAAATATCTTGATGCAGTGGGCATGCATAAGGATTTCAGATATTGACTTTACCCTAATTGTACAAACGGGAATGTGGCACATTCCCGTAAAAATAATTAAGAATGAGAGGATTGAATGATGAAAGACAGATTTATTGAAAACGGGATTGAGTATGTTCGATGCGGCGATTATTATTTACCTGATTTTGAAGTGCCACAATGTGAATACGAAATCGGACAATTCGGCAGATTGAGAAAACATTATCTGAAAACAAACAAACCGTGCCGATACAGCACGCTTTTAATGACAGGAAAACTGTTTGAACATCTGCATGAAGTCGATAAACAGGCACAAGAAATTTTAGAGAAATTTATAAGGGCGGCAGAGAAAACTGCTCCCGACAAAGCAACGCACCAAATGGAATGGGTTGGGCATATGAACAATGCCAAAGCCTCTGCGATAGAGGTTATAAATCACGAACTGATTTATGTATAAAGTAGGAACTTTGTTCTAATAAAGTAGGAACTTTGTTCTAACAAGCATAGCATTTGGATGCCCAAATTCTCCGTTTTAGCGGCGTTGCCCCTAATACCCCAATGCAGAAAGGAGAATTTTTATGCGAGCAAGGAACAACAGAATTATGCTTCGGCTCAGTGATAAAGAGTACGAGCATTTAATAAAATCATCTGAAAAAGTGGGTGTTCCCAGAGAGGTATATCTGCGGATGCTGATTATGGGAACACAACCGAAAGAAAAACCATCGGCTGATTTTTACGGTATGATGAAAGAATTAAACGCTATCGGAAACAGTCTGAATCAGATTGCAAAGGTGGCAAACTCAAAAGGATTTATCAATGTAAAAGCATACGAGGAAAATGCTTGTAAGTTAAACAAATTTATCACAGAAATAAGCAAGGCGGTCTTTGTGCCCGAAAGGAGGGATGATAAATGGCTGCTACAAGAATTTGGTCTATAAAAGGTCGGCTTGACAGTGTGATAAATTATGTCACAAATCCGGAAAAGACAGATGGCAGCAGATATACAGATACGGAGCTTCAAGCCTTAACGGATGTAATAGATTATGCTGAGGACGGAGCAAAAACGCATAATAAGGTTTATGTTTCGGGGATAAATTTATCTCCGAACATTGCCCGTGATCAGATGGTTATGACAAAGTTGCAATTCGGAAAGACAGATAAAATTTTAGCCTATCACGGCTATCAGAGCTTTTTGCCGGGCGAGGTTACACCTGATATGGCACATGAAATCGGCATCAAGCTTGCAGAGCGTTTGTGGGGCGATAGATTCCAAGTGCTTGTTACAACACACCTTGACCACGAACATATTCACAATCATTTTTGCCTGAACTCCGTTTCATTTGTTGATGGAAAGAAATTCAGAGGCGGCAGAAAGGCATATTGGATTATGCGAGCAGAGTCAGACAAAATTTGTGCGGAATACGGCTTGTCTGTAATTGAAAATCCCGGTAAGGGTAAAAACTATGCAGAATGGAAAGCCGAACAGGAAGGCAGACCAACCATAAGGGGACAGATAAAAGACGAGCTTGACGAAATTATCAAGTGCTCATATACCTATGATCAATTTTGGAGAATACTAAAACAACGAGGGTATGAGGTTAAGGCTACGGGCAAATACACAGCGTTGAAACCGGCATTTTCCCAAAGATATATCCGTCTTAAATCACTCGGCAAAAATTATAGCGAAGAAGCAATAAGACAGCGAATTATAGCGGCAAGAAACGGCATACGGAGTTTGGATAAGCCTATAGCGGACTATAACGCTTGGCTTAATAAATACGAGCCAACAAAGCTACACGGATTTAAGGCATTATATTATCATTATCTGTATCTGTTCGGAAAGATACGCAAAAAGGAAACACCTCAGAGAATATCTTTTTATATGCGTGAGGAGATAATAAAATTTGACCGTTATCAAAAGCAGTTTCATTTTCTGATTGATAATGATATTGAAACTACCGGTCAGCTTAACGCAATGAAACAAAACACAGAGGATAAAATTGCAGAATTGACATTAAAACGGGCGAGGTTATATAGTAAGCTTGACTCTGAAGATGAAATTTCTGATATAAACACCGAATTAAAAGAACTTAGATCAAAACTCCGAATATGCAATAATATATTGGAAGATGCAGAGCGTATTCAAATTCGTTATAATAGGGTACTTGAACTTGAAGAAGCTAAGCGGCAGAATAAATATAGAAATAAAAATCAAATTATGCGATAGAATTGTTTATATTCAAAAAATATAGTCGAAACTTAATTAATTTTCTGAATCTTATTGACTTTTATGCCTATTTAATATATAATAATAGGCATAAAAGTTGTTTGGAGGCTTATATGACAAGTTCAGAGAAAATTTTAAAAGCAGCCGAAGCAAACGGCGGCACAATAACTACCGAACAAGTTAATAAAATGAAGATACACCGCACAATCTTGCGTAATATGGTTGATAATGGATTGTTAGACCATTCTGCAAGAGGGGTTTATGTTCTGCCCTCAAAATTTGATGATGAGTTATATAATTTGCAGACAAGGCTTAAAAAAGGTGTTTTTTCAAATGGTACGGCGTTGTATTTATTGGGATTTACAGACAGAACACCGGTTAAGTTTGATATGACTTTTCCGGCGTCATATAATACTTCTGCAATAAAGAATGAGATTACGGCGCATAGAGTAAAAAAAGAACTATACGAACAAGGGATAATAAGCGTTAAAACCCCTTCCGGAAACGAAGTAAACGCATATTGCATTGAGCATACTCTGTGTGACATATTGCAAGAACGATATTGCATGGACATTCAAATCGTTACAGATGCGTATAAAAAATATGCAAGATATAAAGATAAAAACTTGAATCAGCTTATGGAATTTTCTAAGGTAGCACGAGTTGAGGAAAAGGTTAGAAGATATATGGAAGCTCTTCTTTAAACGATCTAATTATGTCAAAATTAACAGAATGACAAAATTGACTTGACAAATGCAAAATTACATATTATAATATAATCGTGTCATAATATAAGCAAATGACTAAATTAAAAGGTGATATTATGAGAATATATAACTATAAAAATAAATGGGAGCAATTTTTAACACCTGAAATTGTATCTATGCTTACACAAATTCACGAATTCAAAGGAAAACAGAAATTGTTTATTGAATCAAGTGCAGATGCACTTAATGGGCTTGTTGAAATTGCTAAAATACAGAGCACCGAAGCTTCTAATAAAATTGAGGGTATATATACATCTGACGAAAGAATTAAAAAGCTTGCTTTGGCGAAAACCAATCCGAAAAACAGAGCTGAGGAAGAAATTGCAGGATACAGGGATGTTTTGAACACAATTCACTCTAACCATGATGGCATTCCACTTAAGCCTAATATTATTTTGCAGCTTCACAGAGATTTATACAGATTTAATACCGTAACCTATGGTGGGCAATACAAGAATATGGACAATGTTATAGCTGAAGAGGACGAAAGCGGAAATAAGTTTGTTCGATTCCAGCCAATAGAAGCATGGGAAGTTCCTGAGAGTATGGAGAATCTTTGCTTGGCATATAACGAAGCTATTGCATTGGAAGTAATCGATCCGCTTCTTGCAATCCCGATGTTTATACTTGATTTTTTGTGCATACATCCGTTTAATGACGGAAATGGAAGAATGTCAAGACTTCTTACACTTTTATTACTTTATCGTAGTGGGTATATTGTCGGAAAATATATCAGTATTGAAAAAATGATTGAAACAACAAAAGATAGCTATTATAACGCATTGCAAAAAAGTTCGTTTGGATGGCACGAAAATAATAATGAATATGCACCGTTTGTAAAATATATGCTTTCTGTTATTCTTGCGGCATACAGAGAATTTGTATCTCGTGTGCAGATAATGATTGAAAGCAAGCTTTCAAAACCGGGAAGAATTGCAAAAATAATTGAAGACACTCTCGGCAGGATAACAAAGAAAGATATTTTGGAAAAATGTCCGGATATAAGCGAAACAACGGTGCAGAGAGCATTAGCAGATTTGTTAAAAAAACATAAAATTGTTAAAATCAGCGGCGGAAGGTATACTTCCTATACTTGGAACAGAGAGGACGAATAACGGATGATTACAGGTGAACTTAAAAATAAAATAGACAGTCTTTGGGATGTATTCGCCTCAGGTGGATTGGTTAATCCCCTTGATGTAATCGAGCAGATTACATATCTTATGTTTATTCACGACCTTGACGATACGGATAATTTAAGAGCAAAGGAAAGCGCCATGCTCGGTCTTCCACATAAAAGCATATTTGCAGACGAAGTTACAATCGGAGAACGCAGCATTGACGGTCAACAATTAAAATGGTCAACTTTCCGTGATTTTCCTGCAGGTAGAATGTATACAATTATGCAGGAATGGGTATTTCCGTTTATCAAGAACCTTCACGCAGATAAAGACAGTGCATATTCCAAATATATGGATGATGCAATTTTTAAGCTGCCAACACCATTGCTGCTTGATAAAGTGGTAACAAGTCTTGATGATATTTATGAGCTGATGAAAAAGTCGGATGACACTGATGTGCGCGGCGATGTTTACGAGTACCTTCTCAACAAGATTGCTCAGTCAGGCTTGAACGGTCAGTTCAGGACCCCAAGACATATCATCAAAATGATGGTTGCTATGATGCAGCCAAAGCCGGACGATGTTATCTGCGACCCAGCGTGCGGAACAAGCGGATTTTTGGTGTCTGCCGGTGAATACTTAAAAGAAAATTATAAGGAAGAAATTTTCTTTAACAAACAAAAAAAAGACCATTACATGAATTCTATGTTCTACGGCTACGATATGGACAGAACGATGCTGCGTATCGGTGCTATGAACATGATGACGCACGGAATTGACAGTCCGTTTATTGAGTACCGTGACAGTCTTTCCGACCAGAATGCAGACAGAGAAAAGTATTCTCTTATTCTTGCAAATCCGCCGTTTAAGGGCAGCCTTGATTACGACATAGTATCCACAGATTTATTAAAAATGTGCAAAACCAAGAAAACGGAGCTTTTGTTTCTTGCACTGTTTTTGCGTATGCTGATAATAGGCGGAAGATGTGCCTGCATTGTTCCGGACGGTGTGCTGTTCGGTTCATCAACCGCACACAAGGCAATCCGTAAGGAGATTATTGAAAATAACCGCCTTGAGGCTATTGTTTCTATGCCATCGGGCGTGTTTAAGCCCTATGCCGGTGTTTCTACCGCTGTACTTATATTTACAAAAACAGGGCACGGTGGAACAGATAAGGTTTGGTTTTATGATATGAAAGCGGACGGATTCTCGCTTGACGATAAAAGAACGCCCACTGCGGAAAATGATATTCCCGATATTATCGAAAGATTTCATAACCTTGATAAGGAAGCAGACAGAGCCAAAACCGAGCAGTCCTTTCTTGTGGACAAGCAGGATATTGTTGATAATGATTATGATCTGTCTATCAATAAATATAAAGAGGTTGAATATGTACCTGTTGAATATCCTCCCACGGCAGAAATTATAAAAGAACTGAAAGATATGGAGAACGAAATTCAAAAAGGTCTTGCTGAGTTGGAGGGAATGCTTGATGAATGAGGAATTTAGATTTTTACTTTATAAAGCGGAACAAGAGGATATATCTGTTGACGCATTGATTAAAGATGAAACTATTTGGCTGACTCAAAAGGCTATGGCGGAATTGTTTGATTGTACTTCAGATAATATATCTTTGCACTTAAAAAATATTTATGCAGAAGGAGAATTGCAGCCGGAAGCAACTGCCGAGAAAATCTCGGTAGTTCAAAAAGAGGGAAACAGGGATGTCAAAAGAAGTCTTGAATTTTATAATCTTGACGCTATTATTTCCGTCGGTTATAGGGTAAACTCCATTCGAGCAACGCATTTCAGAAAATGGGCAACAAGTGTTTTAAAAGAATATATGATAAAGGGTTTTGCCATTGACGACGAGAGATTAAAGCAAGGAAAAACCGCTTTCGGAAAAGATTATTTTAAAGAACTGCTTGAACGCATTCGTTCTATCCGTGCGAGCGAGCGCCGTATTTGGCAGCAGATTACCGATATTTATGCGGAATGCAGTATTGACTACGATAAAAATGCACCTACAACAAAGGATTTTTATGCAATGGTGCAAAATAAATTTCACTATGCGATTGCAGGTCAAACGGGTGCGGAAATTGTGTATTCGCACGCCGATCACAAAAAGGAAAATATGGGTCTGACAACATGGAAAAATTCTCCCGACGGCAGAATTTTAAAGTCCGATGTTAAAGTTGCAAAGAATTATTTGAATGAAGAACAAATTCGCCGATTGGAGCGTACTGTCAGCGGGTACTTTGATTATATTGAAGATTTGACTGAACGTGAAAACACTTTTACCATGCGGGAATTTGCGGACAGTATAAATGAATTTTTGGCTTTCCGCCGCTATAAGATTTTGCCCGATAAGGGAAAAATTTCGCGTAAAACAGCGGAGGAAAAAGCCTTTGCGGAATATGATATTTTCAATAAAACCCAAAAAATCGAATCGGATTTCGATAAAGAAACGGAAAAATATTTGAAGGGTACAAAATAGATTGGGGGTGATGTAGGTGGAGTATAAATTAAAAGAATTGTTTGATTTGCAAATGGGCAAAACACCGTCAAGGAACAATTCGGATTATTGGAATACAAAAGACAACAAATGGATTTCAATAGCAGATTTATCAAAGTGTGAAAAATACATAACTGATACAAAAGAGTATATTTCAGATATTGCAATTAAAGAAAGCGGTATAAATCCAATTCCGGCAAACACTGTTGTAATGAGTTTTAAGTTATCTATAGGAAAAACAGCTATTACTAAAGAGGTAATTTATTCAAATGAGGCAATAATGTCATTTAGAGATAAAAAAACAATCGAACTACTTCCTGACTATACTTATTATTTAATGATGTCTAAAAGATGGGATGAAGGAACCAACAAGGCGGTAATGGGAAAAACACTCAATAAAGCAACATTATCTGAAATAAAAGTATCTGTTCATGATATTGCAGAACAGCAAAGAATTGTAAATGTATTGGACAAATTAACCGACTTAATTGACAACCGAAAAGAACAACTTTCAAAATTGGATAAGCTTGTCAAAGCCCGATTTGTCGAGATGTTTGGGGATTATGATTTAACTGCACAAAAAAAAGAATGGAAGGCTGTTAGAGAAGTTGGAACGGTTGTCGGGGGTTCAACGCCTAAAACATCTGTAGCCGGATACTGGAATGGTGAATATCGTTGGCTTTCTCCGGCAGAACTGGAACAAGATTCGGGAGTAATCTTTGACTCCGTGAAAAAGATCACAAAAGCAGGGATTGAAAGTTGTTCATTACAGGAACTACCTGTTGGCACAGTTATTCTTTCTTCAAGAGCGCCTATTGGAAAACTTGCCATTGCCGGAAATACCTTTTATTGCAATCAAGGATTTAAAAATATTGTTTGTAGTGAGCGTATTGTTCCTCGATACTTGTATTCATTATTATTGTTTAATACTGAATACCTGAATTCTCTTGGAAGAGGTGCAACGTTTAAAGAAATTTCTAAATCAATAGTTGAAAATATTAAAATCCCTATTCCGCCAATTGACCTACAAAACGAGTTTGCGGCCTTTGTCAAACAAGTCGACAAATCAAAATTTGAAATTAAGCAAAGCTTGGAAAAATTAGAATTACTAAAAAAAGCACTAATGCAAAAATATTTTGGGTAGGTGAGCGATATGCCGAATAATGAAAATGATGCATTTTGCCAATTAAATGCGAAATATTCATCAAGCATTGAAGAAATAAAAGAATATAAATATTTGTGGCATTACACAAGTACAGACGGGTTTCTCGGAATTGTTAAGGATAACTCATTGCATTTTTGGTTCACACGAAGTGATTGCCTGAATGATGTTTCCGAGGGAAAGAATATAATGGATTTATATAAAAAGACATGTGATGGTTTGTTGCATGATGAAAAAATTAAAATTGATTTCTATAATTACATTAAAGATGTTGATATGAGTTCGTACCAATTTATTAGTTATCCGCTTCCGTCGGAGGAAGAACACGAGCATTATAGTATGTTGGATTATGTTGAATGTAATGCGTATATTTGTTGCTTTTCAAAGAAAGAGGATTCTCTTGATATGTGGAGGTATTATTCTAAAAGCAATGGAGGGTACGGGCTAAAAACCTTTTCAACTTTATTTGAAGGAATCGAAGAATTCGAGAGTTCGGATTATGACGAGAATGCAATATTTAGCAAAATACATTCATATGAAGTTATATATGATGATTCAAAAAAGAAAGAAATGTTAGAAAAAATTATACAATATGCCTTTTCGGCTTATAATCAACCGAGTGGCACTGAAACAGAAAAAGCAGAAAAAGCGAAACAATTTATAGTACGACAATTAAATACATTACAATTTCAATTCAAGCATGAATGTTACAGTTCGGAAGAAGAATATAGATTTGTATATTATGTTCCTATTAAACCACCAAAAGGGATGAAAAACAAATTGCCCGAAATAAAATTTAGAAATCAAAACGGAAGGCTTGTTCCATACATAGAAGTTGTTATTGAAAGCGGAGACGAAAACTTGCATGAAGTATCAATCAGCCCTTTTGAATCGGACATCACCGCCGTAGATACGACAAGAGAGTATTTGTTACATAACAAATTTAACTGCAATGTGAGAATTTCACAGCTACCTGTAAGAAAAAATTGAAAGGGGTTTATTTAATAATGAATACATTTTATAATCAAATGTTTAATCCTCAATATGTTAATCAAGAATATTACTATCAAATACTGCAACATAAACAATATGAATATGTTCAGAATTGCGAAATTAGAAAAGCAGTAAAAGCTATGCACGATTTGTGTGAGGCAATGAAGAATATTGATGACAGTCATCAGCAAGAGGCTTTTGATGCTTGTCTGTTGGAATTGGCTTTACAGTTGAATTGGGATAAAAATAGAAGGTGATCAAAAATGACAAACTTTGATTTCTTAAAATCTGATCCGCAATTTGCCACATTCAGCGATGTGGCTATTTCTGCTGAAAAGATTTTAAATATTGATGCGGCGGCATCTGTGTTAAATTGCCGCAGAGCAATGGAGTTTGCAGTAAAATGGATGTATTCTGTTGATAAGGATTTGGAAATGCCTTATGATACCACATTGGTAGCTTTAATGAGTACCGAGGAATTTCGCGATGTTGTAGGGAATGATCTTATTTTCAGAATGACATATATCCGTAAGCGCGGAAATGACGCGGCTCATTCGGGAAACAAAATCTCTCTTGAACAGGCAAAGCTTTGTATAGAAAATCTCTACATATTTATGGATTTTGTAGCTTGTTGCTACTCGGAAAAATATAACGATATTATAACCCCCTTTGACAAAACACTTCTTGAAAATCCGGGCGAAGATGTTAGCGTTAAGCAAAAGGAGCTTGATTTTGAGAAACTAATCGCTGAAAACAAGGCGTTAAAAGATGAGCTTACCGCGCGCCGTGCCGAGCAGCAGCAGACGTATGTTCCAAAGCCTCTCGATTTGTCCGAGTATAAAACCAGAAAAATATATATTGATACAATGCTCTCCGAGGCTGGTTGGATTGAGGGTAAGAATTGGATTAACGAGGTTGAACTTCCCGGTATGCCCAACAAATCCGAGGTGGGTTATGCCGACTATGTTTTATATGACGATACACACAAGCCTTTAGCCGTTGTTGAGGCAAAGAGAACCTGCGTTGATGTGTCAAAAGGCAGACAACAGGCAAAGCTTTATGCCGATATTATAGAAAAGCAGTGCGGCAGACGCCCGGTAATTTTCCTGACGAACGGATTTGAAACAAGGATTGATGACGGACAGTACCCGGAAAGAAAAGTTGCAGCAATTTATTCAAAGCGTGATTTGGAAAAGCTTTTCAATCTTCGCAAGGCAAGGACAAGCCTTAAAAATGTGAGGGTCGATAAAGATATCGCCGGCAGATATTATCAGGAGGGCGCTATCAAAGCGGTATGCAAGGCGTTTGACGAGAAAAACCGCAGAAAAGCACTTCTTGTTATGGCAACCGGTTCAGGTAAAACAAGAACGGTCATTGCACTTTGCAAAGTTCTTTTAGAGCGTGGATGGGTCAAAAACATTCTGTTTTTGGCGGACAGAACCTCGCTTGTTACTCAGGCAAAGCGTGCATTTGTAAATTTACTTCCCGATTTATCGGTTACAAACCTGTGTGAAGAAAAAGATAATTTTGCGGCGCATTGTGTATTCTCAACTTATCAGACTATGTATAATTGTATAGACGAAGTAAAAGACGATGAAGGCAAGCTTTTCACAAGCGGTCATTTCGATCTTTTAATCTGCGATGAGGCGCACCGTTCGATTTACAATAAATACAAGGATATATTTAACTATTTTGACACACCGCTTGTTGGTCTTACCGCTACGCCGAAAGACGAAATCGACAAGAATACTTATGAGATTTTTGAACTTGAAAGCGGTGTACCTACCTATGGATATGAACTCAGCCAAGCGGTTAAAGACGGATATCTGGTTGATTATATGTCGGTAGAATCAAAGCTTAAATTCATTGAGCAGGGCATTACCTATGAAGAGCTGACCCAAGAGGAAAAAGAAGAATATGAAAACTTATTTGAAGATGAAGACGGAGAAATTCCCGAAAGAATAAGTTCTTCTGCACTTAACGAGTGGATATTCAACCGCGATACAATTCGTCAGGTTTTAAATATTCTTATGGCAGACGGCATAAAAATCGAATATGGTGAAAAGGTCGGAAAGACAATAATATTTGCAAAAAATCATCTCCATGCCGAGAAAATACTTGAGGTTTTCAATTCCGAATATCCGCATCTTAACGGATTTGCAAAGGTGATTGACAATAAAATCAATTATGCGCAGAGCCTGATCGATGAATTTTCTGATCCTAAAAAGCTCCCGCAGATTGCCATTTCCGTGGATATGCTGGACACCGGTATTGATGTACCTGAGGTTTTGAATTTGGTGTTCTTTAAGAAGGTTATGAGTAAGGCAAAGTTTTGGCAGATGATAGGCAGAGGAACAAGACTTTGTCCGGGATTGCTTGACGGAGAGGATAAAAACAGGTTTTACATTTTTGATTTTTGTGGCAACTTTGAGTTTTTCAGAATGAATCAAGGAAAGCCTACTGCAAATCAGATGGCACTTCAGGGAGCAATATTTAACCTGAAATCGCAAATTATTTTTAAACTCCAAGATATTGCTTATCAGGCCGAAGATTTGATTGCCTTTAGAAAAAGTTTGGTTTCTGAAATGGTAGCAAAGGTTCGTGAACTCAACAAAGACAATTTTGCGGTAAAGCAACATTTAAAGTATGTTGAATTATATGCAAGTGAAGAAAATTATGTATCGCTTACATACGAAGATACACTCATTATTAAGGAAGAACTTGCTCCGCTCATTATCCCTGATGATGACGAGGCAAGTGCCGTGCGTTTTGATGCGCTTATGTACGGTATTGAGCTTGCATATCTTGCCGGGAAAGGTTATGCAAGGCATAGGAGTGATTTGTTCAAAAAAGTAAGCGGTATTGCAAGCGTTGCAAACATTCCGGAAATATCGGCGAAGTCTGAACTTATCAATAAAATCCTGCATACAGATTATCTTGATAACTGCGGAATTAATGATTTTGAACATATCCGTGAGTCACTTCGTAATTTGATGAAATATATTCCGCAAAATGTTTTAAGATATGACACCAATTTCGGTGATGATATTCTTTCAACCGAGTGGAAAGAATCTGAACTTGAAAGCGATGACCTTAAAAATTACAGAGCAAAAGCGGAATATTATGTAAAACAGCATCAGGATAACAGTGTCATTGCCAAATTGAAGAGTAATGTGCCGCTTACAAAGGATGACATTGAAATGCTTGAAAAAATTTTGTGGAGTGAAGTTGGGACAAAAGATGAATATACCGCCGAATACGGTGAAAAACCACTTGGCGAGTTTGTTCGCGAGATTGTCGGTCTTGATATGAATGCCGCAAAAGAAGCGTTTTCTGAATTCCTTAATAATGCAAATCTTGATTCAAAACAAATTTATTTTGTGAATCAAATTGTAGAATACATTGTCCATAACGGAATAATGAAAGATTTATCCGTACTTCAGGATGCACCGTTTACGGATAGAGGCAGTGTTGTTGAAATCTTTACAGATCTTTCTGTATGGGCAGGAATCCGCAAGGTTATTGAAAGCATTAATATGAATGCAGCAGCATAATAAAAACATTAAAAATAACATAAAATAATATTGACAAACGTTGTGTTTTGTTGTATAATGATTAGTGGAAAGAGGGAAGCTTATGACTAATTATAATAATATGAAGAAAATTCGCGAAATATACGGTGCTACACAAGAGGAAATAGCGAAGGTTGCTGGCGTAAATCGATCGACAGTCTCCCAGTGGGAAACGGGTTCCATGAAAGCGTCGAGTTCTAGGCTCGAAAAATTATCTATTTTTTATGGTATAGGACCTGAGTGCTTTTATGAACTTCCAGATATTGATGATATTAGAAAAAATATGTTGATAGAATCCGCAAAAAAAGAGAAAGAGGTCAGAGAGTCCTCGGAAAATAAAAGAAACAAAGTTGACGAATTTGCACAAATGCTTCAATCATTATCTTTTAACGAAGCCAGAGCAAGATTCATGCTTGCGATGAAACTTTTGCTTTCTACAGCGGATGACGGAAAACTTGATGAATTAGAGCTTGCATACGAAATTAACCAAAAGATGGCTAAAAGGTTGGAAGCAATAATCAGCATTAGAAAAGATGAAGAGAAAGCTAAAAAGGAAAAAAATGAAGATACGTTGTACGATTTGTTAGACTCTTTCTCTGAAGACGATTAACAATTTAATAATTCAACAATTACAAAAGAAAAAGCCTTATTGAGCTTGGAGCCTCAATAAAGCTTTCCAGAAATAACAATACTTGATATCATTATTTCGGTACAGATGTATATATTCTATCACGTATTTTGACATTTGTCAACGTTTCTGAGCTAAATTATATGCTAAAAGGTTGTGATTTTTGTTGCATACGTTCTTTTGTATTGTTTCTACATAGATATTAAACAATCCAAAGGAGGTAGCAGTTATGAGAGCTACTAAAATAAAAATGAAGTCAAGTTGTGGAAAGTCAGACAATCTATTAGAAATTGATTCTGTATATGTTACAGGATGTACAAACCCAGGATATTATAAAAAAGAAGTATTACACGATCACCTTAAGAAAAATCCTGGAACCATACAAGTGGATATATGGCCATATCCTAATGTTGTTTCTGCAACGAGTGTCAACAACGAGAAGTATGTGAAATCTTCTCCTAACAGTTCAAACAAGGATAATCTCCTTTGTTTACCAAGAGAGTAAGGAGGCCTTGTATGGGTAAAAATCAACATGTTACTCCTCATACTGACGGAGGTTGGCAGGTTATTGGTGCAGGAAATCAAAAAGCTACATTGAAAACCAATACACAAGCGGAGGCTATTGCCGCTGCAAGAGAAATAGCAAGAAATCAAAAATCTGAACTTGTTATTCATGGTCGAGATGGTAGGATTAGGGGAAAAGACTCTTACGGAAATGATTCGTTTCCACCAAGAGGGTGAAGAAAGGATGAAATATTATGTATAAAACAGGAGAAAAGCCCGATAAGGGTGAGTATACTTGTACTAATTGCGGACAGGTAGTCGTGCTTGATGACAATACAGACACATTGCCACCATGTCCTAAATGTAGTGGAGACACTTATAGTAAGTAAAACAAATAAGTGGGGGCGTAATGCATTCCATTATACCCCCACTACAACAAAGATGATAACAAATTGATAACAGATAACACTAAAGACAAAATAATTAAAAGATTTTAAGCGGAATCGGCGAAGAAAACGGCTTAAAATCGGGTGATACATCGTAAATCACACCATAACGCACCGAGTGGGAATAAATGTTGTTGTTCCCAGGCAAAACGATTTTTAAAAAATTTAATAACCAAAATAGACCTTGAAACGAAAGTTTTTAAGGTCTATTTTTTTATAGCACAGCTAAATAAACCTCATAAACACGGCATTTTTGACAATAAAATATGGGTTTTATTGTAATTTAAAATTTTGCAAACCCTCGAAGTAGGACAAGATTTTTTTGCAAAATGAGTTTGCCCCTTAACATTTGTGCAATCTCGGGCGAAAATACATTCAACGTTAATTTGACATTTTCCCTATCATATGATTAGCGCCTATTAGGAAAACACACTGTCAAAGGGGTTTGTAGCGGGGGTTAGCCCGCTACTGCGGTATCTTCCGTAGTGTTGATTTCAATGTA
>ERZ773194.644-NODE-644-length-44535-cov-21.050000_pt1 | contig 44535 bp, 38 predicted proteins | sample MGYA00511240_ERZ773194 | MGnify/ENA primary metagenome ERZ773194 (study PRJEB29015, sample SAMEA2737774) | human gut metagenome | biome: human gut; feature: human-associated habitat; material: faeces | place: China | collected 2012 ... | reverse complement strand
CTGACCGGCATCCTGCGTGTTGCAAAGGAGAGTATCTTCAGCGGCCTGAACAACCCGAAAATCAACTCCATCTTGGATGAACGTTATAGCGAGTATTTCGGTTTCACCTCGGACGAAGTGCGTGAAATGGCAGAATACTACAGCGCATCTGATAAGTATCAGGAGCTCTGCGATTGGTATGATGGGTACCGCTTCGGTAATACCGAGATTTTTAATCCCTGGTCTGTCATTGGGTACTTCAACAATAACTGCCGTCCCAAAGCATTCTGGCAGTCTACCGGAAGCAATGATATCATCCGTGAGGTGCTGGCTTCCGCAACACCGGGTATTATGGAGCGTCTGGAGTTGTTGATGACGGGTGAGTCCTTTGTTACGCACATTGACACCGGTGTCATTTATCCGCAGATTCAGAATGATCCGTCCTCCGTATACAGCTTCCTGCTGGTGGCAGGTTATTTGAAGACTGTGAGCTGCGACCAGTCTTACGGCGAGGATTATATGTGCGAAGTGGCTCTGCCCAACAAAGAGATTTCTTTCGTCTACAGCAAGGAGATCCTCTCTCAGCTCGAGAATATTATTCCTCGTTCCGTTGCTGTTGCTATTCAGGAAGCTATCTACAAGGTAGATAGCGACTCACTGCAAAAAACCTTGGAGACGTTTCTGCTCCAAACAATAAGTTTCCACGATGCTGCCAACGAAACATTTTACCATGGTCTGATATTGGGTATGTGCGCTGTGATGGACAACAGCTATCGCATTACCTCCAATCGCGAAGCTGGTGATGGACGATTTGATATTCAGATGCTTCCTTTGAATAAGCGGCTGCCTGATATTCTGATTGAATTAAAGGCCGGGAAAGACCGCTCTGAACCACAGCTTGAAGACCTTGCTAATGTTGCCTTGCAACAGATTAACGACCGTGCATACAGCGTTGATTTGCAGGCAATGAATGTTACGTCAATTATAAAAATCGGCATTGCATTCTCTGGCAAAAGAACACGCATTGCTGCCGAAAAACAAAACATCGAATAAGCATCTTCGCTCAGCAGGCTGGCTATCATCCAAGTCAGCCTGCTGTTTCTTTGTCATCGCGCTTATTTCTTTGTTTATGCGGCGCAATTTCTGAGCTGCTCGCTGCGGTAAAAAGCACCCGCTGCCGGGGACAATCCCGGTCGGAAGCACTTTTAATATACAGAATTCAATCCCACACAAATCCCAAAAGACGAAAGTGGTGCCTGAAACGAACAGGGCAAAAGAGTTCCAAAGAGGAACCGCAGGAGTGCCGGAAAGCACCAAAGAGGGCGCAACAGGGCTTCCTGAAGGTTCAGACATAGGTTTGGGACCAGGGGACCGTGCGTTCGAGCCGCACTACTCGGACCAAAACCCCTCTGAAATCGTTGATTTCAGAGGGGTGTTCTTTTTCCTTGTCTATTGCGGTGCCGCACCGTGCCGATCTGACCGTCATGCCCGAAGGGCAAAACGGTGTCTAACCTGCACTTGACTTTCTGCCAAAAGCGTCTATAATATAACTAACGAATATTAGTTAGTGAGGCGTGATGATGAAGCAGGAAGATACGAAGCAGAAGATTTTGGACAAAGCCTTGGAGCTGTTTTCCACGCAGGGCTATGATTCCGTCAGCGTGGGCGAGATCGCAAAGGCGGTGGGCATCAAGGCGCCTTCCCTCTACAATCACTTTCCCGGCAAGCAGGCGATTTTTGACGCCATTGTGGAATCCACGGCGGCGCAGTATGAAGCGGATACGGACAAGATCGACATCCATGTACAGAACGCGAAGCAGGACATCCCCGTTTTTACGGAGATCACCGCCGACGCGCTCTTCGAAAAGGTGCAGCAGATATTCGAATATTCTCTCCATAATGAAACGATCAGCCGGTTTCGCCGCATGATGACCATCGAGCAGTTCCGCTCACCGGAGCTGGCGGCGCTCTATTCCCGGCGATATGTGGAGCGCATTTTGCGCTATCACGCCGGTATCTTCCGGGCGCTGATCGCCTCCGGTGAGATCTGCGCAGAGGATCCGGACGCGCTGGCCATGATGTACGTTTCGCCTGTGCTGACGCTCATCGGCATCTGCGACCGCCAGCCGGAAAGAGAGCCTGAGTGTCTGGAAAGGCTCCAAAACCATGTGCAGCTCTTTTTTCGCATGGTTCATGGCAGCAGCGCGCAAAAGGGTGAAGGTCATGAGTAGTCCGGAAGAAAAATGGCTGCTTTGCCCCATCTGCGGCGCAAAAACGCGGCTGCGGCTGCTACAAAGGACGGTGCTGCGGGACTTTCCGCTCTTTTGCCCCAAGTGCAGGCAGGAGCGCATCATCAACGCGCAGAATTATCAAATAGAGATCATTGATCAGCCAGACGCAAAGACGCAGTGCTGACCGCAATTTCCGTGGTCATGCACTGCATCTTTTTCAGGCGGAGCCGCATAAAGAAATCATTGCTGCAAAAGCTGGGGCTGCTGGGTGTTGTCAGCTTCCTTTCGCACACGGCAACGGTGCTGTTTGCGCCGCTGGCTTATCCCGGCTACAACTGGATGGCGCAGGCGGTCAGCGATCTGAATGCCGCCAATGCGCCGTCGCTGGCGCTGTGGAATCAGCTCAGCGCGTCATACAATGTATGCGAGGTCGTCTGCGTCACGGTCGTCTGCATCGGCATCCAGGGGCACGCTGCGTACCGGTAAACTACAAATGTATATTAGTTCTGTGTGCATGTAGGCCGATTTCCTAACATGGCAGAGAACGCTACAGTGTCATGGCCTGACATGCAAAGGTGGCTGACTTTTGTTAATCAGCCACCTTTTGCAGTCATGCGTCGCCCCGAACGTCCACTTAAAATCAGGCTAATATGCAGTTAAAGTCTCCCCAGCTTTTCCAACCGGGACTCGATCGAGCCGGGGCTGCGCTTGAAATGGGCGCACAGCTCTTTTTTCTTCATTCCCTCATCGAACAAGCGGCACAGCTCGCTGTCCAGCTCCTCCGTCCACGGCTTTCCATTGTTCTCCGGCAGCGGTCTTTTTCGTCTGCGGGACATCTCCTCTACGGCGCAATGCAGCGCACGAACGATCTCACCCTTGTTGCAGACATGATCGTCCGGCAGCACCTCGCCGGTCAAAGGATCGATGCCATCTGCTAAAATCTCCAGCAGCTCTTTTGCTCGTTGGATCTCCATGATACCCCTCCTTTTTTGTTCTCCGCCTTGCATTTTACCACACATTTCGCTGCTATTAAAGCATATTTTCCCAGTTTTGCGTAAATAAGAACAAGCCCTCCGGCAGGAGGGCTTGTTCTTTATATCAGCGGGAACACAATGTCCGCGCGGAAGAGGTCGGCGTCGATGGACAGGGCGAACGTCCCGTCCTGCAACTGCACAAGGCTGCGGGCGATGGACAGCCCCAGACCGCTGCCCTCCGAATGGCGGGAGGCGTCGCCCCGGACGAACCGCTCCATCAGCTCATCGGGGGAGATATTCAGTTCGTCACGGGACACGTTCTTGAAGCTGATGACCGCCTGCCCGTCCCGCACAGCCGCCGTCACATAGACCCGCGTGTTCTCCATGGCGTACTTGCACACGTTGGACACCAGATTGTCCATGACCCGGCTGAGAAGCCGGCTGTCGGCCTGTATCATGGTGCCGGGAGCCGGCGGCTGCGTGACCAGCGTCAGATGGCAGGCGGCCAGCCGCTCCTGATACTCGCCCTCGATCTGGGAGAGCAGCACGTTCACGTCCGTGGGCTGAAGTTCCACGTTCAGCGCGCCGGAGGACGCCTTGGACGCCTCCACCAGATCCTCTGTCAGCTTTTTCAGCCGATGGCTCTGCCGATCCAGCACGGCGATGTACTCCCGCGCCGCCGGGGACGGCATGTCCTCCTTCTTCAGCAGATCCACATAGTTGACGATGGACGTCAGCGGCGTTTTGATGTCGTGGGATACATTGGTGATCAGCTCGGTTTTCAGGTGCTCGGCCTTCATCTGCTCCTGCACCGCCTGCTCTAACCCGCCCTGTACATCGTTCAGCTCCTGTCCGTATCGCTTGAAATCTCCGATGAGATACCGGGTATCGATAGTCGAGGAGAAATCCCCCTGGGACAGCTTTTCGCCGCCCTTTTGCAGCGTCCGCAGGCTTACGGCGATATACAGCACCGCCAGCAGCTCGATGAGCTTCATCACCAGAAAGACACCGTATCGCACACGGTAGAAATCGTTGATATAAAGCAGGAACTCCGCACCGGCGATGACCAGCCCCACCAACGCGGTCTTCCACACCAGCGGCAGCCGGACGAGGGTGTGCAGCAGCGCCCGGAAAACGGCTCTGACAATGCGCCAGAGGAACCGGGCTATACGCCCGATCAGCGCACCTCGCAGGACGGTGCCCGCCTTGCACTGGGCGGCAAAGGCGCACAGGAACAGCAGCACCAGCGGCACCAGCGCCGCGCAGAAGAACACCCTGCCCCATTCATAGTAAAACGCTTCCCAGCCAATGAAAAACGTACACAGCAGCACGATCAGCCACACGTCGGCGGGGATCTTGTCCAGCCACGTCAGATGGATGCCCTCGTGCCCTGCCCAATGCCCGGCGGAGGCCATGGAGAAGCAGAAAAAGAACAGGCTCAGCAGGGCGGCCAGCACCGTCAGCGTCACCGTCAGTCCCGCGTGCTCCGTCAGCCACGAGAGCAGCAGGTAGGAGTAGGTGGGGGCGGTCTCCACCTGAAGCAGGTCGACGGTGTAGGTCAGCGCATAGATGCTGCCGTCCGAGAGAGTATAGAGGCGGGTGCTCTGGGCGGTGTACAGCGGCTTGTCGGTGTAGGTCAGGGCGAAGTTTTCCAGATACACCTCGCCGGTGTCGTCGCTGGCTACGGTCAGGTGGCAGCCGAAGCCGTCCAAGGTAAATTCGTTAGAGAAGTCCTGCGAAAGCTCCTTCAGAAAGCTCGGTATACTCTCCTCGCTGGGGACGGCGGTGGGGGAATTTTCGATGTTGGAGTAGCCGTAGCCGCCGGCATCGGACAGCAGGCCGGCGTTGGCCAGATTGCCCCGGAGAAAGCTGTCCGCATGATCCACGGCGCTGTAGCACCGGTTTTCATACAGACTCTGGCGGGCAAAGGCGCCATCATCCAGAAATACGTCGTAGGAGATGAGCGCCGCCGTGCCCACGCCGCCCAGCAGGGCGAGGACGCCGAATAACAGCGTCAGGAAAAAGGCGGCACATTTCGCCCATGTCTTGTCTAAAAACCGCTTCATGAGAGGGAACCCTCCATTTTATAGCCCTTGCCCCAGACCACCTTGATATAGCGCGGCTCCGAGGGGTTGATCTCCAGCTTTTCCCGCAGGTGCCGGATGTGTACGGCGATGGCGCCCGCCGCGTTCAGCGGCACGTCCTCCCACACCCGGCGGTAGATCTCGTTGGGGGAGAACACCGTTCCGGCGTTGCGCATGAGGAAGCGCAGGATGTCGTACTCCTTGGGCGTCAGCGCCACCGGGTCGCCGTCCACGGTGACGGTCTTGGCGTTGTCGTCCAGGCAGATACCGCCGATGACCAGCGTGCTGGTCTGCACCTGTCCGCCGCCCAGCTGTAAATACCGCCGCAGCTGGGAGCGCACCCGCGCCAGCAGCTCCACCGGGTTGAAGGGCTTGGTGATGTAGTCATCCGCGCCCACGTTGAGTCCCAGCACCTTGTCGGTGTCCTCGCCCTTGGCGGTCAGCAGGATCACCGGCACGTTGCTGGTCTGGCGCAGCTGCGCCATGGCGGTCAGACCGTCCATGACGGGCATCATGATGTCCATGAGGATCAGATGCACGTCCTCCCGGGCGGCGATGCTGAGCGCCTCCTTGCCGTTATAGGCGGGCAGCACCCGATAGCCCTCCGAGCGGAGATAGATCTCCAGCGCCGCCACGATGTCCTTTTCGTCGTCAACCACCAGAATGTTGTACATGGTAAGTTCCTCTCTGATTATTGTACCCGGTATGCCTCTTTGTATGGGACGGCGTCCCCGACGTCCCGTCGTAGGGACGGACGACTCTGTCCGCCCGAACACCGGTGTGGGAATCCGTCTCCCCTCAGCGCGGCTCTGCCGCGGTGGGCAGGCCTGCCAGCTTCACCCCATGGTGGATGGGCTTCCACTCCACCTTCATGAACAGCGCCGCCAGCGAAATGGGCAGGTACGTCAGCATGAACAGGGGGAACGTCAGCGTATACAGTATCTTTTTCCAGCCGGGCGCGTGGATGCGTCTCCACTCGCTGGCGGTGGTGATGCCGCCCAGCACCAGCAGTGTGGCCAGAATACTGCCCATACATTCCAGCAGGGAGCGAAGGGCGAACCACGCGCCGTCTCCCTGCGCCAGACCCAGCACCGTCAGCGTCAGGTTGGCCAGCAGGCACAGAGCGGTGAGGATGAAGGCCGGCAGGATGGACATGGACATGTCGAAGCAGCTCCAGCTGCCCTTGGCCGTGCCCCGCAGCAGCTGCGCACCGTACCGGCGGAACACCTGTATATAGCCCTTTGCCCAGCGCAGCCGCTGGCGCACGGACTGGCGGAAGTCGGTGGGCTGCTCATCGTACAGCACCGCGTCCTCGCAAATGGCGATCTTTTCGCCCCGCAGGATGTGGTACACAGAGAACTCGATATCCTCCGTCAGCAGATAGAACCGCCAGCCGCCGCTCTCCGCCAGTATCCGCTGGGAGAACAGGAACCCGGTGCCGCCCACGGCGGCGCTGGCGCCCAGCCGGTTGCGGGCGCAGTTGAGATACCGGCTCTCCCGCAGGAACCACAGGGCGTAGCCCGCGCTGATCCAATTGTCGCCGAAATTCTTACTGTTGCGATAGCTGGTGACGATCTCGTGACCGGCGGAGAACGTCTCGTTCATCCGCTGGATGTAGTCCGGAGACAGCAGGTTGTCCGCGTCGAACACGAAGTAGCCGTCAAAGCCCTCCGGATAGTCCGCACCAATGTGCTGCAAAAGGAAGTCCAGCGCGTAGCCCTTGCCTACGTTCACATGGTTGAACCGCTCGTACACCACCGCGCCGTGGGCGCGGGCGATGGCGGCGGTGCTGTCGGTGCAGTTGTCCGCCGCCACGAACACCGTGACCAGGGACATGTCGTAGGTCTGGGCGGCCAGAGAATCCAGCAGCCCGGCGATGACATTTTCCTCGTTCCGGGCGGCGATCAGCACCGCGTACCGGTGGGGCGATGCCGGGAGCGCCGCCGGGCGGCGCTTTTTCAGCAGCACCAGCGGTATGTACAGGAATTGATAGGTGTAGCAGATGAAAAACAGTGCCGATATAACGGCATTGATGGTACGCAGAACAGGCTCCATGGGGATACCTTCCTTTCTCTCGTTCTGCGTACCATGGTAAAGAAAGTCGGATTAAGAAACAAGCAGAGGGCACATTAAGTATTTCTTAAGGCAGCCGCGCACAGGCTCACAGCAGCTGTCCCGCCAGATGCCCGGACGACCACGCCCACTGCAGATTGAAGCCGCCGCAGTCGCCGTCCACGTCCAGCACCTCGCCGCAGGCGTAAAGCCCCGGCACAAGGCGGCTCTCCAGCGTCTGCGGGTCAAATTCGTCCGTGCGCAGGCCGCCGGCGGTCACCTGCGCCTGATCGAAGCCGCAGGTACCGGTGATGGGCAGCGCGAACCGCTGCGTCTGCCGGGCGATACGCTCCAGATCGCCGTCGGTGAGGTCGGCGGCGCGCTGGCTGGTGAACCCGGCGGCCTTGCACAGCATCTGCCCCAGCCGCGTGTGGCAGGAGCCTGTCAGCAGAGTGGACGCCTCGTGCGCGCCCATGGTCTGCCGCCGCAGCCGCAGCCAGTCCAGCACCTCCCGCCTCTCCCAGTCAGGGAAGAAGTTCAGCTGGCAGATCAGCCCCTCCCCGCCGGTGGACACCGCCCGGGAGATGTCGAAGATGGCCGGGCCGCTGACGCCGTATTCGGTGAACAGCACCTCGCCCCGGTTCTCCGCCACCACATCGCTGCCCCGGCGGACGGTGATGCCGCACTCGGCCTTGATGCCCTTCAGCGCCCTGGGATAGGTGGGGTCGGTCTTCAGCTGCACCAGCGAGGGGTACAGCACCGTGCGGTGGTGCCCCAGCGCCTTGGCCAGGCGATAGCCGTCCATCACGCCGCCCACCTTGCTGCCCGCGCCGCCGCCGGCGGCCAGAATGACCCTTCGGGCGGCGAAGGCGTCCGTCTCGGTCTTGACGGCGAAGCCCTCCGCCGCGGGCTTCACGGCGGTGACCACCTGCCCGGTGCGCACCTCGATACCGGGGCGCTCCAGCGCGTAGCGCAGCACGTCCAGCACGCTGCCGGCCATGTTGCTCATGGGATAGACCCGCCCGCTGTCCTCGCTGACCGTCAGCAGCCCCAGCGAGGCGAAGTATTGCAGCGTAGCGCCCACGTCGAACTCCTGCAGCGCGTGGGCGCAGAAGGTGCCGTCCTCCCCGTGGTAGCGGTCGGGCGCGGCGTGGTAATTGGTGAGGTTGCACCGCCCGTTGCCGGTGGCCAGCAGCTTCCGCCCCACCCGGCTCTGCCGCTCCAGCAGGAGCACGCTGCGGCCGTTCTCCGCAGCGGTCAGCGCCGCCAGCATGCCGCTGGCGCCGCCGCCAATGATGATCACATCCGTCATCGGCCGCCCTCCAGTCTCCGCCGGGTCAGGTAGCCCTCCAGCATCAGCGCCGCCGCCACCGCATCCACGGTCTTTTTGCGCTTTTTGGCGTTCTGCCCGTTGCGCTGCAGGATATTGTGGGCGTCGATGGTGGTGCGCCGCTCGTCCCAGAGGACGACCTCCAGCCCCGTCTCCTGCCGCAGCACCTCGGCGAAGGCGGCGCACTTCTCCGCCCGGACGCCCACCGTGCCGTCCATGTTCCGGGGATAGCCCAGCACCAGCAGCTCCACGCCGTGCTCGGCGATGAGCCGCTGCACACCGGAGAGCACCTCCTCCTGCTTCCGGGAGTGGATCACGTCGGAGTACCCTGCCAGCGTCTCTGTATAGTCGGAAATGGCGATGCCGGTGTGGGCGTCGCCGTAGTCGATAGCCATGATCTTCATGCGTAGCACCTGCACTTTCTGTTCAGTGACACTATCATACACAAAATACGCCTCCTGTGCAACCAAAACCGCACAAAAGCCCGCCGTCCCTCCCGCGGCCGCAAGATGCCGCGCCGCCATGATATGATTTTCGCCCCTCACTCCCTTTGCAGGGAATGCGGGGCGAACGATCCTTATTGCGAAGCTGTCCTGTCGCGGTGCCGAAGCCACCGCACAAGCACAGCGATGAGCCATACGGCCAGCAGACCCGTCAGGCTTCCCGCGGTATCCAGCAGGACATCCTGTACCTGCGCGCCGCGACCATCGGCCAGAAGCTGGATGCTCTCGTCGATCACAGCCACGGCCAGAGCACAGAGCAGCGCGTAGCTCCAGCGGAATATACCGCTCTCCTTTTTCACCAGCAGCAGCGCGCCCGCTAGGATGCCCAGCGCGCCGTACTCGCAGAAGTGCGCCAGCTTGCGCACAAGGTGGTCTGTCACGTTCCCCTCTCCCACAAGCAGCTCTAAAAACGGGGTCAGAAACTGCCCGACCCTTTGGCTCTCCTCCGCCGAATCCTCTGCCGGCATCATAGAGTGCAGCCAGATAAACGCCAGCAGCAGAGCCAGCAGCACCACGAGTATCGTTTTGATCTGGGTCTTACGTCGCTTCATAGCGCCCCCTCAGGGTCAGTCCGCCTGAAATCCGTTCGGATTGTTTTTCTGCCAGTTCCAGCTGTCACGGCACATTTCCGCTATGCCGCGCTCCGCCTGCCAGCCCAGCACCGCTCTGGCTTTGGCAGGATCAGCGTAGCATGCGGCAATATCCCCCGGACGGCGCTTCACGATCACGTAGGGTATCTTTACCCCGCTGGCACGCTCAAACGCATGGACAATATCCAGAACGGAATAGCCCCTTCCGGTACCCAGATTGAACACCTCCACACCACCGCCCTCCTCAATGGCCTTCAGTGCTTTCACATGTCCCTCCGCAAGGTCGACCACATGGATATAGTCTCTCACACCGGTGCCGTCCGGTGTATCGTAGTCGTCCCCGAACACGTTCAGATGATCCAGCTTGCCCACCGCCACCTGCGTGATGTAAGGCATCAGATTATTGGGCACACCGTTGGGATCCTCCCCGATCAGTCCCGACTGGTGGGCGCCGATAGGGTTGAAATACCGCAGCAGGACTATGCTCCACGGGTGAGCGTCGCCGTTCTTCACGTCCGCTGTATATAGGTCTGTGAGGATGTCCTCCAGCATGGACTTCGTCTGCCCGTACGGGTTGGTGCAGCGCCCCTTGGGGCACGTTTCCGGAATGGGGATCACTGCCGGTTCACCGTACACCGTGGCGGAGGAGGAGAAGATGATGCTCTTGCATCCGTGGCGGCGCATGACGTCCACCAGCACCAGCGTGCCGCCGATGTTGTTGTCGTAGTATTCCCACGGCTTCCGCACCGATTCGCCCACGGCCTTCAGCCCGGCAAAATGCATGCAGCAGTCAAAGCTGTGAGCCTCAAAGATGCGCTCCAGCGCCTCGCGGTCGCGGATGTCCGCCTGATAGAAGGGCACCTGGCGCCCCACGATCTGCGCCACGCGCCGCATGGCGACCGGCGAGCTGTTGTGCAGGTTATCCGCGACGACCACATCATGGCCGGCGCGGATCAACTCGATGACTGTGTGGGAGCCGATGTATCCGGCTCCTCCGGTGACAAAAATACGCATGCTGCCTTCCCCCCGATAAGCTTATTCCTTCCTCCACACCATCTTGTCGATCACACCGGTGTAGGACTGGATAATTTTGACCACCTTGTCGGACACATTTTCGTCCACATAGTCCGGCACAGGGGTACCAAGGTCACGGTTCTTATTCATCTCGACCGCCACATCCACCGCCTGCAGCAGCCCCTTCTCATCAATACCGGCCAGAATGAAGCACGCCTTGTCCAGCGCCTCCGGGCGCTCCGTACTGGTTCGAATGCACACAGCCGGAAACGGATGCCCTACGCTGGTGAAAAAGCTGCTCTCCTCCGGCAGCGTGCCGGAATCGGACACGACGCAGAAGGCGTTCATTTGCAGGCAATTATAGTCATGAAACCCCAGTGGCTCATGCCGGATCACACGCTTATCCATCTGGAAACCTCGCTGCTTCAGATGCTTGCGGCTGCGAGGATGGCAGGAGTACAGGATAGGCATATCATACCTCTCCGCCATCCTGTTGACTGCCGTAAACAGGGAGAGGAAATTCTTCTCCGTATCAATATTCTCCTCCCGGTGGGCAGAAAGCAGAATATACTTTCCCTTTTCCAGTCCCAGTCGGCCGTGAATGTCGCTGGCCTCGATCTCCGCCAGATTGCTGCGCAGCACCTCCGCCATAGGCGAGCCGGTCACATAGGTGCGCTCCCGGGGCAGGCCGCACTCTGCCAGATAGCGGCGTGCGTGCTCAGAGTAGGCCAAGTTCACGTCGGAGATGATATCCACGATGCGGCGGTTCGTCTCCTCCGGCAGACACTCATCCTTGCAGCGGTTGCCGGCCTCCATGTGGAAAATGGGGATGTGCAGACGCTTTGCCCCGATGACGCTGAGACAGCTGTTGGTGTCGCCCAGCACCAGCACGGCGTCTGGACGGATGGCAGCCATGAGCTTGTAGCTCTCCGCAATGATGTTGCCCATCGTCTCGCCCAAATCGGCGCCCACAACATTCAGGTACACCTCGGGGGCGGCCAGCTTCAGATCTCTGAAGAACACGCCATTCAGATTATAGTCATAGTTCTGCCCCGTGTGGGCGAGAATAACGTCAAAATAGCGGCGGCACTTGGTGATGACGGCGGAAAGCCGGATGATCTCCGGGCGGGTCCCCACCAGGATCAGCAGCTTCAGCTTACCGTTATTCTGAAACGCAATGTTGCTGTATTCGGCCATATCGTTCTCCTTACACCGGCTCGGAAAATGTATCGGGATGGGTGGGGTCAAAGGGTTCGTTTGCCCACATGAGCGTCACCAGCGGCTCCGTGTCGCTGAGATTGATGATGTTATGCGTATAGCCCGGCAGCATGTGTATGGCTTCAAGCCGCTCTCCCGAGGCCTCAAAGCTCAGCACCTCATCATCTCCGATTCGCCGCTCCTGTATCAGCCCATGACCGGAGACGATCACAAAGAGCTCCCATTTGCTGTGGTGCCAATGCTGCCCCTTCGTAATACCTGGCTTGGAGATGTTCACACTAAACTGACCACAGCTGGTGGTCTTCATCAGCTCGGTAAAGCTGCCCCGCGCATCCACGTTCATTTTCAATGGAAACGCGATCTTCTGCGGCGGCAGGTAGGACAGATAGGTGGAGTACAGCTTCTTGGCGAAGCTGCCGGCCGGTATCTCCGGCATAACCAGAGTCTGCGGCTGTGCCTTGAAGGATTCCAACAGCGTCACGATCTCGCCCAGCGTCACACGGTAGGTGGCAGGGACGGTGCAAAACCGCCCCGTGTCACACGGGACTGCGATCAGACCGTCAAACTCACAGCGGTGCTCCCCGCCCTCCAGCGCGTCCAGCATTTCAAAGACCAGATCGTCAATATAGAGCAGCTCCAGCTCTATGGCGGGATCACTCACGGTGATAGGCAGATCGTTGGCCATATTGTGGCAGAAGGTGGCCACGGCGCTGTTGTAGTTGGGGCGGCACCACTTCCCGAACAGGTTGGGAAAGCGGTATACCAACACCTCAGCGCCCGTCTCGGCAGCATAGTCGAAAAACAGCTGCTCCCCTGCCAGCTTGGACTTGCCGTAATCGCTGTCCTTGTAACGGCCGATCCGTGTAGCCTGAATGGACGAGGCCAGCATGACAGGACAAGTATTACCGTGCTTTTTCAGCGTATCCAGCAAAGTTGACGCAAAGCCGAAGTTTCCTGCCATGAATTCGCTCTGCTCCTTGGGACGGTTGACGCCCGCCAGATTGAATACAAAATCCGCTTTGGCGCAGTATTCATCCAGCAACGCGGGCGGGGTGTCCAGATCATACTCGAATATCTCATCAATGGTGATATTCGGGCGAGTGCGATCCTTGTTTTCTTTGATATTCATCAGGGCTGCACAGAGATTCTTCCCCACGAATCCCCCTGCGCCGGTAACTAAAATGTTCATTCGCCTTCCACTCAATGATTGATAGTGAACTTGGGGTCTTCCATAAGGTACTGCAGAATCACGTTGACGTCCTCCTGCATAGCAGCCTGCTCGTCTGTCTCGACGGGATAGTCTACAATATAAATCGGGGTATCCTTGTAAGTACCAAGCAAATAGCCGTCACATTCGCTGAAAATCAGGTCGAACAAAGGCGTTCCGTTGTTAGAGAACTTAACGCCGGTTTCCGTGATCTCTGTCTGTACGGCGTCCTTCCACTTGGCAGGGTATTTCAGTGTAACGACATCCGTCCTGATATCCGTGGTGGAGTTGTCCTCTACCTCCACAAGCTCGTTAATGTGGAACGTATAGTCCCTCGTCAGGTGACCCATGATCGTATTGACGGCCTCCTGATACGTACAGTATTCCGCGTAGTTTTCAGAACTCTTGTCCAACTCGGGAATATTCATGTACATCACAGTGTTCTCTGTTTCCCCTACCAGCGTGCCCATGAGAATGTCGCCGGTACCGTCAAACACCAGCGTAAACATCTCTGTACCGTCATTGGCCTTGAATGTCAGTGTATAGGGTTCTTCGCTGACGACCTCGTGGGTCACGTTTCCCTCGAAGCTCTCCGGTACGCAGATATTCGCGTAGGGTGTGGTGATAGTGATGACCTTTTCTTCCTCCTGCGGAAGCTCCTCCTGCACATCCGGCGTTTCAGAATCGTCCGGCTTTGTGGTATCCGTACCGCAGGCGCAGAGAGCCAGCACACAGACAATTGCCAGCACGCAAACAAAATACTTCTTCATTTTGACTCCTCCCTCTTACCGCAGCTGCTTCTTGACCTCCGCCAGCTCTGCCTGAATATACGGCAGCGCTGCGATCTTCGCCTTTGTCTCCTCCACATTCAGGATCCGCGTATTATTGGAATTGAATTCCGTCAGAACATTCCGCTTTTCATCTCCGTCGCTGAAATATTTATCGTAGTTCAGGCCGCGGCTATCCGCCGGCACGCGGTAGAAATTCCCCATATCGACAGCTCTGCCGCACTCTTCGTTGGTCAAAAGCGTCTCGTACATTTTCTCGCCGTGGCGGATGCCGATGACCTTGATATCCTCTTTCCGCCCGCCGAACAGCTCGCACACCGCCTCCGCCTGCGTCTGTATGGTGCAGGCCGGAGCTTTCTGGATCAGCAGATCACCGTTCTCACCGTGCTCAAACGCGAACAGCACGAGATCGACGGCTTCCTCCAACGACATGATGAACCGCGTCATTTTCGGCTCCGTCAGTGTGATGGGCTGCCCGTTTCGGATCTGGTCGATCCATAGCGGGATCACCGAGCCGCGGGAACACATGACATTGCCGTACCGTGTGCAGCATATCTTCGTGTGGCCGCTTGTCCGGCTTTTGGCGATGGCGACCTTCTCCTCCAGCGCCTTGGACATACCCATGGCATTGATAGGATATGCGGCCTTGTCGGTACTCAGACAGATAACCGACTTCACCCCGGCCTCGATAGCCGCCGTCAGCACGTTGTCTGTGCCGATAACATTGGTGCGCATGGCCTCCATGGGGAAAAACTCGCAGGAGGGCACCTGCTTCAACGCTGCCGCGTGGAATATGTAATCCACCCCGTGCATGGCGCTGCGGACTGATTGCAGGTCGCGCACATCTCCGATATAGAATTTGATCTTCTCTGCCGCCTCCGGTATTCTCGTCTGGAATTCGTGGCGCATATCGTCCTGCTTCTTCTCGTCACGGGAGAAGATACGAATCTCTCCGATGTCCGTGCGGAGAAATCGGTTCAGAACGGCATTGCCGAACGAACCAGTCCCGCCCGTAATGAGGAGCGTCTTATTGGTAAATGGTGTCATATCATATCTCGCTTCGTCAGGTGTTTTATAATGGAAACAATCATTTTGGGATCACAGCCGCGCAGCATCAAATAACCCGTCCTACGTGTTGGCTTATATATCGATGTAAAGATAATGTTAATCGCATATTGCGTGATCACAGACGCCACCGCTGCGCCGGCAGCGTGCCAAACCGGGATAAGCAATGCATTAAGCAGAATATTGACGCCAGCTCCCATGGCATTGATCAGCAGAAGGCTTCTCTGCCGGTCTTCTGCCAAGATCCATATATCGCGCGCACCGCCAAGATAAGACGCTGTACAATACCACACGATGATCTGCAGGACAGGAATCGCCGCCAAATAGTCCTTTCCATATAAGATGCGAACGACCAGCGGCGCACACACAGACATGGCAGCGCTGTATGTCACGGCAAGGCAGATAACTATACTATAAAGTTGAATGACGCTCGTTTCAAATGCGGACTCGCTCTCTCTTTTTCGCTTGAAAATTACCGGCCGCATAGAATCGATGATCGCCGTAAAAACAAATGATGCCAGACCTGCGCAATATGCCGCAGCAGAATAGTAACCTGTCTCCACGTCGCCGATCATCAGTTTCAGCATAATACGATCCGTCTGGCCATATATGACGATCATCAAATTCGAGACAATGTAATATTTGCTGCGACCCAACAGTTCTTTTGCTGTCTCCCAGGAAAAGCGCAGCCTTTGCGTTCCTTTTTTATGGTAAATAAAAAGCAGGGCACTGGCTATGATGCAGTAATCAATGGCGTTAGATACCGCAAACCAGTATATCCCTTTTCCCGCTATCAGCAAAAACGCTTTGTACCCCGATACGAGTATATAAGCAAAAAGGGATACCACCGAGGAATACTTGGAAAGAAGCTTTGCCTGAAACCAGTAAACGATCAGCTCCACACTCTGGAAAATCAGCAGAACACTGTATAGGAGGCAGACGATCAAAGTTTCCCGCTCTCCCGCATTGGCAATGGAGACAAAAGCAGCAATACCTGCGATGCAAAGAATGCTGGAACAGAAGCTCAAACAGATGGATGTTCCCAGCGTTGTTCCTTCCCTGTGCGGAGCCGTTACGATCTCCTGTACCAGGATATTCTTCAGTCCAAGGTACATAATCGGTGCGGCAAAGGCAACGATCGATGCTGCATAGCTAATTAGCCCGTAGTTGGACGGCCCCAGATACCGCGCCGTGAACATGGAGATCACGAGCCCCAGCAGTGCCTTAACAACCTGCGCTCCGACGATCCAGAACGCATTTTTGACTACTCTGTTGCCCTCATTCATATAATTCTACATATTCCATGTATCTTGTCTGCGCATCAAACTGTTTAGCCCGCGCAAGACAGTCCTCGCAAGTAAAAGGCCGTTCTTCGCTGATGCGAATAATCTCCCGCTCCAGCGCATCAACATCATCGCAGTCTACAACTGCACCCGTTTTTTCATCCGGTATTTCAGGGCTTCCGCCGGTTCTGTAGGTCAAAACTGGCGTACCACAGGCGATGGACTCCATATTGACAGTGGGATAATTCTCTTCTCTTGTTGGGTTCACATAAATATCTGCCATCGTGTAGATTTCGGCCAATTCCCGCTGATCCGTTGTCCTATGGACGGAAATGATCTGCGGCGGAAGCATTTTGTCAATACGGGAATTGGTGCCAACCAGCACGATCTGATACCTGTCCGGATCAAGGCGAGCCGCCAACTCAACAAACACATCCAAGCCCTTTCGACGCCCCCAATCAAACGCGACGCCAAGAAGCACCGCCTTTTCGTCAGGAATACGGTATCTCCTCCGGAAGTCCGAGGGAGTCGGCTTGAAGACAGCAAGATCAATGCCGTTGTGGATAACCTTTACCGGATAATTCTTCAGAAACGATTGCTTCACCAGATCTGCCAGCCACTGCGAAGGGGTTACGATGGTCATATCCACGCCGGACAGCAGCTCCTTCTTCTTCTTATACAGCATTTTGCTCCGGTCAAGGAGCAGGCTGTATTCCCGATATTGAGGGCAATCGGAGCATCCCGTCCTCCACTTATCGCATTTTGCAATATCAAAGTAGGGACAGTACGCAGTAAATGCCCAGCAGTCATGAAACGTCCAAAAAACCTTGACATGTCTTCCTGCCAGGAAGTGAAAAAGCTCCTCCAAATCGCAATTGTGGCCATGAATATTATGAAGATGGATGATATCCGGCCGGATTTTGTCCAGATGGGAAATCAGTCTTCTTGTAATTGCTTTGGAATTAAACCCATAGCGGCCATTCAGGTGAGATCGTAGCGCTTCTGTTTTAATACAGTGCACATCAGCGTATTGAATACTGCAAGGATAGTCACTTTCCTTCCCACAGTAAAGGATATAGTTCTCTATTCCTCGCTTTGTAAGCTTTTCACTAACGGCCACGCAGATTTTCCCTGTACTGCCGACACCGCAGGTCGCATTGATTTGAACTATTCTCATGTTTACTCCCATCCGATCAAATTAGCCGCGCATCAGCGCGTTGTCCACCGCACGCCCCGTGGAGGCTCTGATCCTGTGCGGTTCCCCACCCCGGAGGGGTGGGGCGTATTCAGTTATTGATAATCATCTTGCCATCGGCATCGAAAGAATACAGGCTGGCCGGGATCGCTGTGCCATCCGCAAACGTCTTACCCTCCACAAAGCGATCACTCAAATACAGCGTAATATTCTTCGCCAACTTATGGCCATCGTTAATGAAATAGTAGTTGCCTTCATACTCCACCAACTGATAGGCGTTCAAGCGGGCACCATCGACATAGAAATAATCCCCCACCGGGCCATCCAATATGACAAGTTCAAAGGAATACGGTATATTTTTGCTGATAGCCCAGTTGTGCGCATAGCTCCCTTCGGTAACGACCATCTCGATCTGCGTATGAGAAAATGCATAATCGCTGATATGTGTAACACTTTCAGGAACGCTTATAGTCAGTTTGCCAGTCATATACCCGAAGGCAATGGCGCTGATTCTTGTAACATGCTCAGGCAACTGAATTGTGTCAAAACTGGTATACTCAAATGCATAAATACCAATGGATTCCAGTTTGCTGTCAGCGGCAAATTCAATCTCTGTAGCAGGTAAGCTATGGAAAGCATAATTACCGATGGTAGTAATATCTTTAGCAACAGAAATCGTCTTTACGCTCTTTCTGAACTCTCTCCACGGTACCGTTCCGTAGCCTGGGAAATCAAACATGGCTCCCTCGCCATCAAAGACAAGGCGCCCATCCTTGTACAGAATAAACTGTACCGTCTTGCCCGCCCAGCCAGCGATTGCAACTTCAGCCGTGCTGCAGGAGGCATAGGTTCCGCGCTCAAACAGGCAGGTTTCACCGCAAATGGTGTACTCACCATCATAGGCAGAGCCATCATCACGGAAGTAATATGATTTACCTGTGATGCGCTGATGGCCGGTCTGCGGCTTGCCAATAACAGCATACTTATATGTCCCGGTCGTTTCGTCAAAGAAAATTCCGCTAAAAGTTTCAAACGGTTCGGTATAGGTACAGTTCTTGCAGGTGATGACACCGTTCCCCGTCAGGATATATTCATGCTCTGCACAGAGCTTTTTCTCCTTAACAAAGCTATCCAACTCTTCGCCATACTGTCCACGCTCCATACAGCGGATAACGATCTTCCCCTCATCCGCCTCTGCATAGAGATAGATAGAGTCATAATCGTCGATCACTCGGGCGAAATTAAAATCAGGGTTATTGGTCACGCTGTAAGACTTTTCGCCTGTGGAACCACAGATAAAGTACACAACACCGTTCTCATTATCGACCTTTCCGCCAGTCATAGGCAGTGTGCGAGCGTAAGAATGATCATGCCCGGAGAACACGAAATCGATGCCCGCCGCTTCGGCCGCAGAGGGAACCATGTCGTGAATCTCTTTGTTGCCGCCGGAGGTGTTGGTGTAATAAGCCGGCTGATGCATGGTCAGGATCTTCCAAGCTGCATTGCTCTTAGCAGCATCGACCTTCAGCCATTCCAACGCAGTAGCCAGTTCCTGCCTGTTGGATGTGTAGTTAATCACCGCCACATATACATTGTCATACTCTACGGAGTAATGTCCGCCGTAACCAGAGGCAGGCAGATTGTATATCTTTGTAGATCTGTCAGCCGTAGCATCACCCGCGAACTCATGATTTCCAAGGACATGAATCATATCGGTACCGCCCAGGGCATCAGCGCCAATCAGCTGCACAATATCCATCCAGTGTTTATAGCTGGTCGCGTCATCCACGGCATCGCCGGTCTGAATACCAAAATCGTAATTCTTTGCATTGATCTGCTCAATAATACCGGTAACCTGTGTCAGATCCTCTGTCTGAATATCACCCAAAACGAAGAACTTCACCTTTCCGTCACGGTTATCCGTCTTGAAAGTATACTCCTTAGACCACTGTTCGCCATCACCGACGCGATACACATAGGCCGTGTTGGCAGTAAGACCAGAAACGATCGCGCTATGGACGCTTACCATGGAATTTCCGCCCTTGGTAAAGGTGAGGCGCGCACTATCTGCATTCACAATTGTCCACTGGTCTGTGCCAGACACCTTGTACTGCAACTTCTGTGCCTTGGCATTGGGATTGGTAAACCACGTCACGTTAGTCTCCAGGCCGCCATCCTTTGAGGCATGGTTCATAACGCCGAAAGGCGCCCCGGTCACATCGCCCTGCGCGGCAAAGCTGGAAACAACAGCCGTGAAAGAAAGACGGCCTTCGGCGTCCTTCGCATAAACGGTAGCGTCGGCAGCCGTGTCGCTGAGGAAGTCAGTGGTCAGCCTGCCGTTTTCATCCGTAGTGCCGAGCAAAGTACCATCTTCCTTGTAGATGCCAACCATCGCTAGAGGCGCTCCCTTGCTGGTAATAGAGATGACACCGCTCTCACCCACCAGAATGGGGTCTGCGGAGACGCTGTACATGCACTCAACATCGTACTCCTGCGCCGCCTTCGAATAGGTGTGTTTCACACCCGCCGCAGTCGTATACTGGCAGTACTCCACGGAATAGCTGAAGGTATCCCAGCTCTTCAAATCGGCAGGAACATCCACAGCCACCGTTGCCACCACAGCTCCGGCATTCGCGCTGATCTTTTGCGCCTCAATCTGGATAACGCCTGTCAGCTTGTTGTAGCGATACGTACCTTCATATCCGTCAGCAAAAGTCACTGTATAGTTGGTGAAGTTCTTGTCGACCTTCAAGCCGAGCTTGTAGCCGATGACTTCAGCCGCATCGGAAGCCTTCAGCGTGAGATTCATTTTGCCGCCCAGCATGGCCGCAGTCTCAGCACAATCGACAGACACATCCGGAACCGCAGACAGATCCTCGTCGCCTTTAATCAGAAATCTGCGTGTCTCCCTCAGCTCGTTACCCGCCTTGTCCTTTGCGTATGCCGTGATCGTATGCCAGCCGTTCTTCAGCGTCACACCGTACACATAGTTTCTGCCGTCGTTGTCCGTGTAGGTGTTGTAATACGCGTCATCGTTCACGTTAATACCGTCGATATACATGCGGGTAGTTGTTGTATCGATGCCGCTGGTGTACTTGTTGTCCACATCCATATAGTCGATGAGGAAGCCCAGGCTGTTGGTGGGCACGGTCACGCCGTCCGTAATATCCAGTTCCTCCGTGCCGTAATAGGCCTTCATCTGGTTGACATAAGGCGCATCCGTATCATCCACATTGGTTCCGTAGACAAATTGGAAATTGTCAAAATAGATGGCACCCGCAGTCCGCTCACCCATCTTAGTTGCATGGACAAACATCAGGCGGAAGGTCATACCGGGCAGAATGGAGTAAGGTGCGTTGCCGTTCAGCTTTGCCTCGCAGTATCTCCAGCCCTCCCACCAGATGCCGGGGTATTCATCCGGCCAGGTAGACTCATCCGGCCCAAAGAGCTTGGGCTCAAAGGTAAAGTCATATTGACACGTTGAGCCTCCGGTAGAATCCTTGTAATAGCCGCGCAGCCACAGGCCGGAAACCGTTCCGTCCCCGTTCCATTTGATACCCGTTCCCTCCGGAGCGTACACCCACACACCGAGAGCCGTGGGCGCACCCGGAATAGAGAATTCCTCTGTTGTTCCGACCAATGCACCTTCCGTAACAGCACCGCAATTGCGGAAGTCATAATTCAGCTTCAGGGCATGGGAGCCCATCCGCACAGGCTCGTCATCGTCGATGCTGACGATCTCTGCAGACTGAACGCCACCCCTGTTGTAGTTGGACGTGGTCAGCAGCCCGATCTGGTTGCCGTTCTCGTCCTTCTTGTCGATGGTATAATACTCCTCCGCAGGGATCACCCTGGTTTCTCCGGTAGTCTCGTCCACGGTGGTGACATCTTCAAAGTCCCACACGATGGTAGGCAGCTTGCCTACTATCATGGTCAACGCCGCGGTGATCGCAGGATCCGCCGCATAGGTCACATTGATGGTTCCGCTGACGGTCTTGCCATCATTGGTGGTATATGTACCGTCCGCATTGAAGATGCCCATTGTCTCGTCGGACTGGCTCCAGCGGAGGTCAGACGGGGCATAGTGTACATCCACATTTTCATACTTGGCACTCAGTCCAAGCTCGCAGGTTTCCGAAAAGCCCAGACTCATTTCGTCAGATTTGAAGGTAAGCTTGTCTGGATGAACCAGTTTAACACTGGTGATACCGACCACTTCCCCCTCGTGGAGAAGCTCCACACCCAAAGTGCCGACAACGGTTCCGGATCCGGTGAAAAGACCGGTAGCTGCATCTATGGCGCCCATCGCAGCAGAGCTCTCGCTCAGTCTCCATGTAACGTTTTCCGGTATAGCGACCGGCGCACCGGAGCTATCAGCACCGTTGGCAGTAAACTGAATACTGGAGGCTGGTGTGTAAAGGTCGCTGTTGGGGGAAAGAATCGCATGGTCGAATACCCCGGTAGGCTTCGCCTTGGATACCACCATCAGGGATCCGAGAGTAGGTCTCTCCACACCGTCGGAGGGAGAGTTCCGAACTTTCAGCTCGCCAGAGCCTGCTCTCTCAGAAACAAATGTAGATGTACCGCCGCCATCGCAATTCACCGCATTCACGCAGCCCAGATCGATCATGGTCTGTGCCAGTTCATAACCCGTCATACCAACGGAGTATGGAGCCTGACGGCCATCCACCACAAACATGATCACACTTCCATCAGCCTTAACGCCAATGGCCGTTCTCGGTGCACGACCGCCGGTGGCGTGATCGGGCGTGGTATACACATTTACCCCGTCCTGGACGAGTATCTGGAAGGTGGAAGTCGCCTGCCACTCATTTCCGCGCAGAGGCTCGCTGCCACCGCGAATCTCAGCCTTTCGGTCATTTGTCAGGACAAAGCTGGCCTGAGACGTCCCCTGATGGTGAACGATGCCATTGATGACCAGATTACCAATAGGCTCATTGCTTGCCCAAGACAGGTTGGTATTAATGGCGCCCACAACGTTGACGCCCAACACTCTTTCTGCCGCTTTTGCCTGCTCGGAAGTTGCCTGCGTCTTCCAGTTGTCGGGATCCATATCACTGTAGCCGGAAAGCAGATCCACATCCGGATTGCTCAAATCGATTTCCATTACATGGCAGACATTCTGATTGTTGCCGGTGGCATCATTCAGGTACAGTGTGTGCTCCTCGACACCGGGTGCAACAGAATACTCTTTTCGCAGGACGACCGAGTTATAACCATCACCACCGCTGACCCAATAGTCAGAACTCGTCCCATCAGCTTCAGTCGTACCCTCTGTGGGTTCTTCACTTGTCTGCTCCTCTGAAAGCGCAGTGGGCTGCTCATCGCCGGGAGTCTCAGAGGGCTGCTGCACTTTCTCATTTTCATTCGTGGGAGATTCTTCTTTTTCGCTGCCCATGGCATCCCCCGTGCCTTGGGTATCCTCTGCGGACACGGTCATCCCCGTATCCTGCGCATTCGCATCGCTATTATCTGTAGCGAAGACGGTGCCCGGCAAAACGCTGAGCAGCATCATCACGCACATAAACAGCGATATCATGCGCTTTGTGAAGGAACGCTTCATTTTGTCTCTCCTTTTTCTGTATTTTATATATCACCTGAGGGTGTTATATACAATCTACTACGTTTTTGGTAATCGCAACCGTCCCGTCCGGCATTTCTCTTACGTAATCCGTATAAGGATGCTCTAAATCGACCACTTCCGTATAATGATGGCCTATCTTCTGCTCTTCTGGCAAATCTGCTCGCCAATTCCCATATTTTTGCGTAAGGTAGGCATCGTACTGAGCAGGGATCCGTACCTTCATGCCCTCAAAGGTCGCCCAGATGCCGTCTCCATACTGTTCTGCTGCCGCATACTCCAGTTTTCCCTGCCAGTTGCCATGGTTACAGATAAGCTTTGATCCATCTACGGGATACGATGCAATTAGTCTGTCATACTTCTCCATCGTCCGTTGGGTGCGTTTGTGCATTCCCAGCAACCGCTCTGCGCCAAAAAACAGCTTGGCCTTTCTACTACACGGTAAGCGAAATGCACACGCCGCTTCCAGCTTATATATCTTTTTCAAAGCTTCTAAGCGAAGCGCTGCAATTCGCCTCTCCGGATATCCGTCCAACGGGAATACATCTATGTACACACCATGGTGTATCGCCAGCCCTGCCGCGCTTTTTTCGATAAATGTCGTCCGCGAATCTCTGATTTTACTGAACACCTGCGGAAAGGCTGGATCAGTGCGGTAATTCTGCAAAAAGTAATTGTCTGGAAGGAGTCTTTTCGCCTCTCGGACAAATATCTCATAATCCGGCCGCAGCAACCCGATATCCAGATCATCGTCCCACGGAATAAACCCGCTATACTTTACCGCACCTAGCGCGCTGCCGCAGACGAGATAATACTTGATATGCAACTCCCTACATATATCATCCACCGTTTGGAGCATCTTCAATTCTACTTGTTGTAAGCTGTGCATGCGGATCCCTCTCCGTGCCCCTACCACAGTCCCCTACTCCCAAAAGAATTTATACGGAAATGTGTCAAGAGCGTTTGATTTTGGGCAACTAATGAAAAAGTACGCAAAGAAAAACACAATCATTACATAGCGCGAAAGGCGCACCACCTGCGCGTACCTTGGCCTGCTCTGCGCTGCAACCTTGGGGATCAGCAACGGTGTAAACAGCAAAAAATAATAGTTCATACGCATTGCCAGAGTATGCAGCGGGGCAAACATCTGGAGAGCCACGGACAGCAACAGGATATTCCGCATACCCCGCGTCGTATCATCCAGCCGCGCCTCATCCGCTACAGCAAAGGAATACACGCTCAGCAGAATCAGCAGAACCAGCGTACCATACGCACCTGTTTCACTTATCGTGCTCTGGTAATAATCCTTAATGAAAAGTGTCAGAAAGGTAAATATCTGTTTATTATAAACAAACACCGCCACAAGACACGGAATCACAACATACAGCCATTTTTTTGTGATTTTCGCATGGTACAGCGGATATATTATAAGGAGGATAAATGCGCTTCGGTGAAACAATGTTGCCGCCGCTACCACAATTAAAAAGGGCAGGAACTTGTGCCCTTTTGCGCACTGGAAGGCCAGCATTCCCAGCGCCATGGCTATGGACTGCCGCAGTCCGGAAAACAGCATGATAAATGTGGACATGCAGATAAACAGGGCAATCGTCCACACAGGATCTTCGATCTCGTCCTTATATACGCGAGCAATCGGGTAAACTGTTAGAAACGCACAAGCAGCCAAAAACCACTGGAAGTTATCGGTAAAGCTGGCGACAGCCTTATTCAGGGCAATAAAGCCCCACTCTGTTGAAAAGCTTCCGAATTCATTCCATTCGATCCCACCATATAGATTAAAATAATATCGATAGTTCGACAAGTCTCTGCCTATCTCCGGAGCTCGCAACGCCAGCAGTGCAAACAGGAGTATGAAAAAAAACTTGATTGTGGCTTTTGCTCGCTCATGCTGTGTCTGTCCTTTGAATCGGATATGATAGGAAAACAGCGGAGGCAGAACAAGCATCCAATATGGAAGCATAGTATAAGCTTCTCCTTTATATTTTTTGCAATGCGTAAAACAGTCTTCGAAGCATTGGGCGGACAAACCCGTAACAGCACAGCGTGCTGATCGACATTCTCTCTTTCCAATTGAAACTGTCTATCGGCATACTGAGTACTCTCTTCACAACGCGCCGATTTCCATATTTTGCGTTGTATTTCGCATAATCAAATAAAAATCGGTCATGTTTGGTCGTAATAGCTTTGAGTTCTGGAATCAGGTACACGCTCATCGCTTCGCAGTCCTCGTGAAATATATTCTGGCCTCGTTGTGTCAGTTGTCCGCTATGTATGCGATTTTTAACGCACACATCAGGAATGCAAAGCAAAGAAAAACCGCTCATGAATATCTTGTCCCACATGAAGCCATCCTGATTAAACCGAAGCCGCTCATCGAACCGCCCGCAAACAGTGAATGCCGTTTTAGGAATAAGCAACGCGCACCCGTTAAAAGATCCTTTTTTCAGCAAGTGGTGCAGCACCGTGTTCCACGGCAGCACCTCGCCACAGGGAAGCGCCCTCACACGCCTTCGCCTTTGTATCGGCTCAGAATTCTTGTTAATAAACTCCGCCTTACACAAAACAAGTGTATTCTTCTCCTCCAGCCCCCGCAAAGCATCGATCTGCACCTCGATCTTATCCGGTGCGTACACATCGTCATGAGAAAGCCAGGAAAAGTACTCCCCCTTCATTTCCTTGATTCCCAGGTTCAACGCCGAGGAAACTCCTCCGTTTTCTTTTCTGAAATATCTGATCCGCTCTCCATACGACAAAGCTATCTGCTCTGTATCATCTGTTGATCCATCGTTCACAACGATCACTTCCACGCGCTCATAGCTCTGCGCCAAAGCACTGTCGATAGCCTCCCGCATATAGTTGCTTCCGTTGTAGACCGGTATTACGATGGAAACCAGCGGTTGAAACTCATTCATAGCTCCTCACTCAAGCAACATGCCTTCACAACAGTTCTGTATACGCCCTCAACATCTCGCGGTTAACTTCACCGACAGAAAACCTTTCCGCGCTCTGGCTTCCCGCCCGACCCAATTCTTCTCTTAGCTGGTGATCCACACGCAGACGGCTAATTGCTTCCGCGTAATCACCGACATTGCCACATACCAATGCGTTCATGCCATTCACAGCGTAATCTCTTGTTCCCCTGTTGTCAGAGCAAATTAAAGGCATCCCCGCCGCCATTCCTTCGATAGCAGCAAGGCCTAACCCTTCCCGGATAGATGGGAACACATCGACATCCGCTGTCTTATATAGCTCCGCCACATCTCGGCGATAACCCAGTAAATGCACTCTCTCCGCAACGCCCAACTGTTCCGCGAGTGCCGTCAAGTACTCTGCCAACGCCCCATTGCCCGCAATTGCATAGTGAATGCTCGGATCGTTCAGTTCTGCTAATGTTCGGATCACGATCTGATGGTTCTTGTTTTCGTTCAATTCCCCCACTGACAACAGCAAAAACGCATCCTCAGGGATGCCCAGCTCCTTTCTCTTCGCCGGGCGGTCGACCACCGTATTTCTGAACTTATCCACATCAATACCCACGCCGGGAATATACACCACGTGCTTGGCCTTCATCTTTCTTTCCGCCAGTGCATAATCTTCCCGGTTAATAGTGATCAGCGTGTCTGTAAAATGCGCGCAGATTTTCTCTGCAGGGTAGTAAAGCAACCAACTCTTCAGCGGCGCCCCCTTGTAAAAGTGAAAGCCGTGCGCAGTGTAAAATACCCGCACTCCCTCTTTGCGCAGGCTTTTGCAGGCGAGTCTCGTACACGCCGCCGCTATGGGCGTATGACAATGGACGATATCATAGCTGTTTTCATGAACCAATCGACGTATCTGACCTACAGCCCTCGCATTACCCGCCGCAAATGGCGTACGCACACAGTCGATGTGGTGTATCCCGCACCCCCAGTCACGATAGCAGTCGGGCACCTGCGAGTCACTTTCGTTGCAGGCGATATCCACGGTGTGGCCTTTATCCAGCAGTTCCCTAATAATACTGCCGAAAAACGTCATTGTCAGGCCCACAGTTGTTACATAAAGAATCTTCAACTCTTTTTCACTGCCGGTACACCCATATATGTACCGCTCTCCGTAATGTCATCCACAACAACGGCACCTGCACCAATCATGCATCTGCCGCAGATACTGACGTTATTACTCACAGTCGCTCCTGCTCCTATCCATGTCGCATCGCCAACTTTTACTGTTCCGCTCAGGTGACTTCCAACGGCTATATGCACGAAGTCTCCGATTACGCAATCGTGGTCAACCGACGAACAGGTGTTGATGATACATCCTCTGCCGATTTTCGCGCCCGGATTGATGACCGTCCCGGCCATAATGACCGTTCCGTCTCCAATGACCGTATTCTTGGCAATCACAGCGTTTGGATGAACAAGTATTGGAAAATGGCGATTGCTGTTCGCATCCATGAGGTTCTTTCTTACCTTTCCGTTCCCAACGGCGACGAACAAATCTCCGTCAAGTTCTGCCGCCATGCTGTCCGAACCTGTTACCCTAAACCCGGCGCACTCGGAAATAGTCAGGTCATTGTCCAAGAACACAATTTCTTTATAGCCATTTAATAGGGCAATATCAGCGACCACTTTCCCGTGTCCGGAAGCGCCGATAATGATCAATCTGTTCATTTTGGTGTCCCCCGCGACCTGCCTACCCCGACCGGAGTGTCCATAAACTCTTCCATCGTTGCTGATGTTTCACTTGAAATATTCTTCCCGCCCATCGCTACTACTACGGTTTTCATTACAATCCGGATATCCAGCCACAACGAGACATTTTCCGTATACCACACATCCAGTTCAAATCGTTTCTCCCATGATATTGCATTTCTGCCGTGTATCTGTGCGTATCCGGACAAACCCGGTCTGACATCCTGCCGATGGCGCTGTCGATCATCATACCGTTCCAGATACTCCACCAGCAGTGGCCTTGGCCCCACGACGCTCATGTCCCCCTTGAGAATATTCCAAGCCTCCGGCAGCTCGTCTAAGCTGGTGCTGCGCAGCCATTTTCCAAATTTTGTCAAGCGCTGTTCATCTGGCAGCAATTTCCCTCTGTCATCCCGCTTATCGGTCATGGTGCGGAACTTGTACAGGCAGAATATCTTCTCATCCTTTCCCGGGCGAAGCTGCTTGAAAATCACCGGACTTCCCAGCTTTACACGAACGAGGATGGCTATGATGCCATACAACCAGCAGAAAACGATCATAGCCGCCAGCGCGCAGAGAATATCCATTCCTCTTTTTATGTACCGGCAATATATCCCGTCTTTCCCCTTCTTCAACGGAAGCACTCCTTCACGATCTCGATCACTTTTTCCTGCTCCTCAGGCGTCATCTTATTATCGCTGGGCAGACATAGCCCTCTGGAAAAAATATCCATACCCGTGTCCTCGCTCTCACCCGGAATATAGGCATTGCTTCTGGCACGCCCGCTACCCTCCCGAACAACAAACGGGTTGTTCATAAAGATAGGCTGCGCGTGCATAGGTTTCCAGATAGGACGACCCTCGGCATTGTATTTTGCCAATACCTCCAAAATCTCTGTAGGGCAGCTCTTTCCGTGCTCCGGGATATAGCAGGCTTCCTTGTCGCTGCGCACCTGACGACACATAGCCTCTTCGTCTATCAGCAGGCAGCTCAGCCAGAAATTAGGTTCACTGTTTACTTCGTCGTAGGGATTCATAGTCACCGGTAAATCCCTGAACCCCTCTCTATACCGGTCATAAATCGCCCGCTTCTGGGTGATGTGCTCCTCCAGATGAGGTATCTGTCCACGCACCACACCGGCTACCACGTTGCTCATACGGTAGTTATACCCCAACTCCTCATGCTGGTACCAAGGGGCATTTTCGCGGCTCTGTGTTGACCACTTACGGACTTTATTTGCCGCCTGATGGTCATTTGTCAGCAGCATACCTCCGCTGGAACCGGTAATGATCTTATTCCCGTTGAAGCTGATGGCATTATACGTCCCGAAGGTTCCCGTCTGGCGACCTTTGTAGACAGCGCCCAGCGATTCCGCTGCATCCTCTATGAGGACAGCGCCATACTTCCGGCATATTGCTGTTAGCTCATCCATCTTTCCCGGCGTCCCGTACAGATTGGCGCAAACTACCACCCGCACCTCCGGATACAGCTCAAATGCTTTCTCCAACGCAATGGGATCCATGTTCCACGTGTCGCGCTCCGTATCAATAAACACCGGCACACCGCCCTCATATACCACCGGGTTCACCGTTGCATCAAAGGTCATATCCGAGCAGAACACCTTATCGCCCGGACGGATTCCCGCCAGGCGCATGCACATGTGCAGCGCCGCAGTGCCGCAAGACAACGCAACCGCGTCCGCACAGCCGATTTTCTCTGCCATAACGCGTTCGACCTCATTGATATTCGCACCAACAGTGGACATCCAGTTGGTGTCAAAAGCCTCCTTCATGTAGGTCAATTCTGCACCGTGCATGGTAGGCGACGCCAGCCATATTTTCTTTTCAAACGGCTTTACACGCACACTGCTGCCAAACATCTGTATTCTCCTCGTATGCAAGCACAACGGGTATGTCCCGCTCCGGTTTATACGTCGTCACGATCTGCGCCACGCGCGCTTCAATATCCCCTGCGTTATCCTCGGCGGCGGTCTTGAGCGCCATCAGCTGCTCGAAGAACGTTTCGTAGCGGAATGGCACCGGTTTTCCAATATGAATCAGGTCGTTGGCCGTCTTTTGCAGGCCTTCCTCCGCCATCAGCTTTTCCTCGTAGAGCTTTTCTCCCGGACGCAGGCCGGTATACACGATCTTAATGTCCTCGTCCGGGCGATAGCCGGACAGCCGGATCAGGTTCCGCGCCAGCGTATCGATCTTCACCGGCTCACCCATATCCAAGACGAATATCTCGCCGCCTTTGGCGTAGCTGCCCGCCTGCAGCACAAGGCTCACCGCCTCCGGAATGGTCATAAAATAGCGGATGATATCCGGATGCGTCACGGTAACGGGGCCGCCCTCCGCGATCTGCTGCTTGAACAGCGGAACCACTGAGCCGTTGCTGCCCAGCACATTGCCAAACCGCACCGCCACAAAACGAGTGCCGCCTTTGATATCTGTATGAGCTCCCAAATGCCCCATCTCCGGCAGCAGGTCGTAGCGCTGCGTACGGCTTATGGCGTCCATGGACTGAATAACCATCTCGCACAGCCGCTTGCTGGCGCCCATAATATTGGTGGGGTTCACTGCCTTGTCCGTGCTGATCAGGACAAAGCGCTTTGCGCCGCTGCGCAGCGCCGCATAAGCGGTCTTATATGTACCCATCACATTATTCTTAATGGCCTCGTTGGGGCTATTCTCCATCAAGGGCACATGCTTGTGCGCCGCCGCGTGATAGACGATCTCCGGACGATATTCTTCAAACACCTGCTCCATGCGGCGGCTGTCGCGCACGGAGCCGATCAGCACCGTCAGGTGCAGCTGCGGAAAGCGGCGCCGCAGCTCCTGCTCAATGGCATAGGCGTTGTTTTCGTAAATATCGAAGATCACAAGATGGCCGGGGTCGTGTCCTGCGATCTGGCGACACAGCTCACTGCCGATACTCCCGCCGCCGCCTGTGACCAGAACAGTCTTACCGGAGAGTTGCCCGAAAATCTCACTAAGATTTACCTGAATTGGCTCGCGCCCCAACAGATCCTCCACCTCCACAGGCTTCAGCTTATTGAGTGTCACTTCACCGTTGGCCAGCTGGTACAGAGCCGGAAGGCTTTTCAGCATACAGCCCGTTTTGCTGCATAGCGTCAGCAGTCTGCCGCGCTCCTGCATAGAAAGCGTGGGAATGGCAATCAGTATCTGGTCGATCTGATACTTTCTCACTGTTTCGTTGATCATTTCCCGTCCGCCCACGACGGGCACACCATCGATCGTTCTTCCCCACTTATTGGGGTCGTCGTCGATCATACAGCAAGGAATCGAGTTTGTGCTGTCGTGTCTGCGCAGCTCACGAAGAAGCGCCTGTCCCGCCGCGCCTGCGCCGATGATCATGGTATTCTGTCCTGCGGTTCGCCGTCTCTTCAAACTGGCGTGTAGCAGCCGCACGAATCGATAGGCAAATCGGATCGCCGTGACCATCACGAACTGCCCCACGGCTCCCACCAGATAGTAGGATATGGGCATGCGGCAGAAGCACAGGCTTATGAGCGCCGCGTGGCAAACGGATGTGATCGCAGACGCGGCCAGAATACGATACAGCTCATCGAAGCTGGCAAATTCCCACAGGCTGTTATACAGCCGAAACAGGAAGAACACGACCACAAGGATCGCCGTGTATACCGGCGCAAATTTTAAAAATGCATACAGATACGCTGGAGGCACCGCGCTGTACCGCATGTCGAATCGCAGCAGCAGGGCGAAAAAGTACGCCGCATTGACCGCTACGGCATCGTACAATGCCAGACAAATGGCGACAAAGTGCCAGGGCTCCAGCCGTTCTATCTTCTTTTTACTGTTCACAGCCGCTTCTGCCACCTCCCATCGCCTCCGGATGCGTCCGGTTATCAGTTTTCTGTCGTATAGAACATCTCCAGCACCAGCTGGCGGAGGGCTTCCTCATCCGGCTGGAAGGTCACGAATGTGCCGTCCGTTCCGATGGTACCCTCCGGCGTGGTGATCCCCTGATAGGAATAATACAGGGATGTCTCCATCAGGGCAGACACATCCTTTCCGGACAGGTCGGTGACCATATACGGCTCCAGCTCCGTGTAGAGCGACGTGGCCAGGCTCTTGTCCGCCGCCAGCTGACGCTGCGCCTTTTTCAGAAATGCCGCCATATACGTCCGCTGACGCCGCATACGGCTGGTATTTTCTCCATCGCCCACCGACATGCGCCCGCGCAGATAGTTATAGGCCTGCTGCCCGTCCAGCGTGATCGTCTCGCCCAGAACCAGCGAGCTGTCACTTTCGGAAAAATCGTCCTCGATGGTGACGGTCACGCCGCCCACGGCATCGTTGAGGATCGGCATGGCATCCATATTCAGAGCGGCGTAGCCGCTGATGGGAACGCCGTACAGAAGCGTTGACACGGCGCGAACCGTGTTCTCGCAGCTGTCCTCCAGACCGGAGCCCAGCGCGTGCGCCAGCGCGATCTGCATCTGCTTGCGCTCCCCGATGGGCGTTCCGTCCGAACCGACAAAATCCACCATGCACATGGTGTCGCGGTTGATCTGAAGGAGCGAATACTCCTTCTGCTCTCTGTCCACCACCACCAGCAACAGCGTGTCCGCCTGCCCGCCGAAGTAGCTGCTGTGCTCTGTGACCTCTCCCTCGTGGTCAATACCCATCAGCAGGTAGCTGCTGACATTTTTCTTGGGAATATAGGTCTTTCCATTCAGGGAAATCGGTTTGAGTGCCATATTGGAGGAAAGCATATCCTCCACAGATTTGCCGGAGGTGCCGTCATCACGGTTATCAATCCCGTCACGGAGCAGCGCGGACACCCCATAGATGCCGCCCACACAGACCAGCAGCGCAATAGCCAAAGCAAGGATGTTCTTTTTCCGCATCATGACTGCACTGTCTCCTCTACGGCTGCACCGGACAAAAGCTGCGCGCCCAGTTGGTCTATATGTACCAGCGCCTCTTTCCCCAGCTGCTTCTCTATGATCCTGCGTCCCTCCGCCAGATCAGGCGCCCGCGAACTCACATTGTGACAATCGCTGCCCAGCAGATGCGCCCGCCCTGTTCGGAACATATCCAGGTACCTTTTGCGTCCCCAGAAAGGCCGCAGGCACTCGGCGTTCAGCTGTACCAGAACCGGCAGCAGCATGATCCGCTCCAGCACATCACGATTCTTTTGCAGCGGCAGGAACCGCTCCAGATGTGCCAATATGATCCGGTATTCCCGCTCGATACACAGTCTCGACAGGGCGTCCAGCTCCACATCTGTCCACTGAGCAAAGGGCATCTCCAGCAGGAGGACGTTCGTGCCCTGTATGCACAGGGCGTCCAGATCGTGCTGCTCCGGCAGTTCGAGGAAAAATGCCACCTCAGCTCCCAAAAGGATCTGTGGCATGCCCTCCTCCAGCTGCCGGGAAAGCTGCTGATACGCGGTTGCCCGACGCTCGATAAACGAATCAAGCCCGCGGTGCCAGCTATAAAAATGCGGCGTGGCCACGCAGACGTCCACGCCCTGCGCACGCATTTCACGCAGCATGGCAAGACTCATCTCCACGTCCCGGCTGCCATCGTCGATGCCCGGCAGAACGTGGCTGTGAAAATCGATCACTCCGCTGCGCTCCATACTCGTCCCTCCTTCCTCTATTCTCCCCCCTCTGTATACAGAGGACGCAGGGGAACCGGCAGCGCCGGTTCCCCTGCGCGTTTGCTCTGGTTACGCGGCGTGACGCTTTCTGGCCACCACCGCAATGGTGCCAAAGAGAATCATCCCCGCCGTCAGCATCAGCTCCACAGACACATCGTTGGTCTGGGGAGCCTTAACCTCAGCACCGGTGGAAGCACCGCTGCTGGGCGCATTGCAATACTGCACAATGCTGAACGTGCCCTTAAAGCCCATCGGGAAGTTTGCGGTCACATCGTCGCCTTTTCTGCTGCAGGGCGCTTCCTCCCACTGACCGTCTTTCAGGTAAAACACCTTCGTGTCGCGGAGACGGCTGGGCGTCGTTGTCAGGTGGATCGTGGCGTCGACCGCGTTCTCCATCCTCAGATCGCCGTACAGGATCTGATCGTAGCTACCTGCGCCGGCCTTCGTCTTTAGCGCGTCCTTCTGCTCAGGTGTCAGGTTTGGCTCTGCCACATGGTGGCCAACGCCGTTCACCGTCGCCCCCTTGATTCCTTCCACGCTGCTGGTGGGGTCCGCTGCACTGGCCACGACGACCGTCATGCAGACCATGCACAGCGCCATGACCATTGCCAGAAACTTTTTCATAAAAGTTCCTCCTTTCAAAATATTTCCATAAAGGTCATACCGCCCTCGAGTCACGGTACGTCCGTTATGACACGTTAGTTGCCGGTATCATCCGTCAGCACCCCGATGATCAGGTACCGCAGATACTTCTCGCCGTTCATGCAGGTAGCCAGAATGACCACCCTGTCGTCCGGGCTCGGCCGGAGCATCCCCGGCAGGTTTACATGTTCGCCGCTCTGGGCGTACAGATTGCCGAAGTAGTTGCTGAACCCGGTCGGATCTGAGAAATCGTTGTAGTAGAGGATATGGGCATCATCGCCGGGCGCGCCGCCCACCACGCGATAGGTCAGGATACGCCCCGGCAGGTAGACGTAGAAATACTCCTCCGTGCTGGCCAGATCCGCCGCCTCTATATGGGACTGTAAACCGCCGAACATGGTACGGTTGGCCATGTTGTGCCCGTAGATCACCGTCACCGGATCGTCAAAGGTCTTGCTGTTGTAGGTGTGCTCGGTGTACAGACTTCCGGCCACCGCTTCCTTCCCGTCAATATCCCGCCGCAGGTAGTAGGCGTCGTCCTCCGCGCTCTGTACAATGGGATAGTCCACATTGGTACCGGGATATTCGATCCACGCGTAGATGTCCGGGCTCCTCTCCTGCCATGCGGCAAAGTCCACCGGTACATCCACCGTCCTGTCCTCGTCCTCCTGCGCGGCGATAGCCCCTTTCGGATCCTTACTCGCAGGCTTTGCGTGCTCCGCCCGGCTGTGCAGTGCCAAAGCCAGAAGAACCGCACAGATCAGGCACAGCGCCAGTGCGATCCACATGATCGCTTTTCTACCGCATTTCATGTCTTTTTGTGTGAAGGCGCATAGTAATAGTGGTAATAGCCGTACTTGCTGTATTTATAGTAGTATGGGTTCCTGTTCATCTCCACCCGATTGAGCACCGTACCCAGCAGCGGGCAGCTGACGCTCTTCAGCTGCGCTATACTGCTGGCCACAATACGCCGGGGCGTCACGCCTCCGCGTACCACCAGAAGTGCGCCGTCACAGTGTGCCGCGATCTGCAAGCCGTCCGCTACGCTGTTCAGCGGCGGCGTATCGATCAGCACGATGTCGAATTTCTCACCGAGCTTGTCCATCATCTCGTTGAAGCGGGGATTTTGCAGCAGCAGCGTCGGATTGGCCACCGTGCGGAACGTGGGCACCATAAATCCGTTTTCCTGATCCGTCTCATACAGCACGTCATCCAGTGAGGCATTGCCGGCCAGATAGTGCGTCAGACCATTCGCCTTCTTGCTGTCCCCCTCCACGCTAAGCTGATGACGGGCGCGCATAACGCTGCGCCGCAGGTCAGCATCCACCAGCACCACATGCTTACCGGACTCCGCCAGCACGCGCCACAGCTGATAGCTGACAAAGCTCTTGCCCTCGTCCGGTGTACTGCTGGTGACCATGACCTTTTTGTACTGATCTCCGCAGAAATCAAAATTGATCCGCAGCCGGTTCATCGCCTCTCTGCTGGCATAGGGCAGTATGCTTTTATCTTTGATCATCAAGGATTTCATTATTTCTGTTTCTCCTTACCTACCCATACCTTTTTGGGAAAGGCCCGTTTCCCCTCGCCGTCGGAATTGTCGTTCTCCTCGGGAATGATCGCCAACGGGGTCACACCAAAGTACTTCTCCATGTCCTCCTCCGTGCGAATAGAGTCATCGTAGAGATACCGCACCACATACACGCCGTAAACCAACAGCGCCAGCACCAGCGCACCAATGACCGTGTTGCGCACATAGCTGGGACCTGCGCGGTGGGTGGGCGCTACCGCCTCCTCCGCCACATGCGGCTCGTTGCACTCCATCACCGCCGGCAGCCATGTGATGGCCAGATCTGCCACCTCGTTGGCAATATCCGCCGACAGCTTGGGATCGCCCGTTGTCGCGGATATTTCAAGAATACGGGTACCGCTTTTGTTAGTAATACTCAGCATTTCCCGCAATTCCTTCACAGAGGTGGTTTCCCTTAGCTTCAGATTCCGCAAAACACTTTCCATTACCGGCCGACTCAGCAGCAGCTCCTCGTAGTCGGCCGTCAGATTCGTACCGATCTGCAGATCCGACAGGTTCACCACCGAATCGTTAGATGCAGACACCACATACAGCAGCGACGACGCCTTATAGGTCGGCTTGATAAGGAAGTAGGTAGCGGCGCCGGCCAGCATGCCTCCAACCACAAACGCCGCGATGATAATAAGCAGCTTTTGCCTGAAAAGGTAGAACAACTCCCGTAGGTCGATCTCCATTTCGTCCGTACGGTTTACTTTTTCCTGATCCATTAAGCTGGTGTCCTCCTTCTCGTTTTGCATCGCACCGCACCGTTTACATGTCCCATGCCGTGCTTTTCCGTACAAAAAGCAAAACCCCGTACAGGAAGCATCTCCTGCCCCGGGGAACAGCATCGCGCCGCTGCGTGGCCACAAGACCGCCGCAGCAGCAGCCCAAACACGGCACCATATGCCCCCATGCGCGCACCTTATCGACGTTCGGCTCTTGTCGAGACGTCCGCTTTTTTGCTACCCCTTGTCGATTCCCGCAGAATCATCATCTTTCATCGCATATTATACATGAATTGTCATCACATTTCAACCCCTTATTTTAAGAATTGTAAGCCGACCTGCCGAATGCGCAGCGGCAGGGAGCTGTACAACTCCCTGCCGCCTTCATGCTCCTATTCACCTCGTGCCTGCGCCGAGCCGTCTGCATACGCGTACCCACAGATGGCGCAAAGGCCGATCCGCAAGGCGGGCTCTCCACCATTTTCCAACAGTATCCCTGCAATATTCGCCGTTTCGTCACTGTTTGTTCAATTATACCATCGTTTACGGAAATAGCAACAATAAGAATCGAAATCGCCTCCCCATCCAATCCCACCCGTCGGCCGCATTCTCATAGCAAAAACGCTCCGGGCATAGCCCGGAGCGTTTTTGCTTTTCCCGTATTCGCCTGCGCTGCACCGGCTCAGCCCCGCAGTTCCGCCAGCTCCAGCACCAGCTGCTCGGTTTTCTCCCAGCCGATGCAGGGGTCGGTGATGGACAGGCCGTACACGCCGCCGTCGGGCTTCTGGCAGCCGTCCAGCAGGTACGACTCGATCATCAGTCCCTTGACCATGCGACCGACATCCCCGTTGTGGCGGGTGCTGTGGAGCACCTCCTTGGCGATGCGCGCCTGCTGATCCCACTGCTTGCCGGAGTTGGAGTGGTTGGTGTCGATGATAACGGCGGGATTGGCCAGTCCGCTTTTGGCGTACAACTCATAGAGCTGGCTGAGATCCTCGTAGTGATAGTTGGGCAGGGAGCGCCCGTATTTGTTCACCGAGCCGCGGAGGATGGCGTGCGCCAGCGGGTTGCCCTTGCTGTGTACCTCCCACTGGGCGAACAGGAACGTGTGGGGGTGCTGGGCGGCCAGGATGGAGTTCATCATCACCGACAGGTCGCCGCTGGTGGGATTCTTCATACCCACGGGCACGTCCAGGCCGCTGGCGATCAGCCGGTGCTGCTGATCCTCCACCGACCGGGCGCCGATGGCCACGTAGGAGAGAATATCGGACAGATAGTAGTAATTCTCCGGATACAGCAGCTCGTCGGCGCTGGAAAAGCCCGTCTGCTCCAGCACCTTCATGTGCATCTTGCGGATGGCGATCAGCCCCTTGAGCATGTCCGGCTGACCGTTGGGATCGGGCTGGTGCAGCATGCCCTTGTACCCGTCGCCGGTGGTACGGGGCTTGTTGCTGTAAATGCGGGGGACGATGAGGATCGTGTCCTTCACCCGCTCCTGCAGCGTCCGGAGCCGCGCCGCGTACTCCAGCACGGCGTCCTCCCGATCGGCGGAGCAGGGGCCGATGAGCAGCAGCAGGCGGGGGTCGGCGCCGGTGATGACGGCGCTGATCTGCCGGTCGTTTTCCTGCTTCTGCCGCGCCAGCTCCTCCGTGACGGGGTACATGTCCTTGACGGTCTGCGGGGTGGGCAGCTTACGTTTGAATTCCATGTTCATGGATGAATGTTCCTTTCCGTTCAAGGGTTTCAGGGCTGGATGTCCATGCGCAGCCCCAGCGCTTCCAGTGCGGGGAAGAAGTCCGGCCAGCTCTTGCTGACGGCCTCCGTGCCGCGTATGGTGCCGCCCAGCGAGGCGCACAGCACCGCCAGAGACATGACGATGCGGTGGTCGTTGTGTCCGTCCAGCACCTCCCGCGGAGGGTGAAGCGGACGGTGCAGCACCGTCACCCGATCTTCCTCCTCCCTGATCTGCCCGCCGAATTTCGACAGTTCCTGCGCCATGGCCGCTATGCGGTCACTCTCCTTGATGCGCAGGCGGTGGGTTCCTGTGAACACGCCGCCGCAGCTCCGCGCCGCCGCCGCGAACAGCACGGGCCCCAGATCGGGGCAGGCGGATATGTCCAGCACCGCGCCGGGACTTTCCAGCCGGTGCAGCATGTCGCGGCACACCCGGTCGCCCTGCAAGCTGTCCGGGCGCAGGCCGGTAACGGTGACGCCGTCTCCCAGCGCCAGCAGGAACGCCGCGTTGGACCAGTCGCCCTCCACCGCCGCGCGGCGGCTCTCGTACCGCTGCCCGCCGGGGATGGCGAACAGGTTCGGCTCCCGCTCCTCCACCCGGACGCCGAAGGCGGCCATGATGTCCAGCGTGATATCGATATAGGGGCGGCTCTCCACCGGCGGCAGAACGCGCAGGATGCTGCTGTCCGGCAGCAGGGGCAGCGCCAGCAGCAGTCCGGTGACGAACTGGCTGCTCACATCGCCCCGGAGGGTGTAGCCCCCCGGCGTCAGCCGCCCGGAAAATGTGACGGCGTCCCGCGTCCGGGACACCGATATGCCCTTCTGCGCCAGAATCGTCTCATAGATGCCCACGCCCCGCTCCATGAGCCGGGGCGTGCCGGTAAACACGGCGCTGCCGCCGGACAGCAGCGACGGAGGGATGCAGAACCGCAGGGTGCTGCCGCTCTCGCGGCAGGGGTATGTCCCGCCGGGGCGGATATGACCGCCGGTGCCGGTGATGCAGGCCGTATCGCCCTCCAGACGGCACGCGCCACCCATGGCGCGGATGCAGTCTACGGTGGCCAGCATGTCCTGACTGGGGGCGATGCCCTCGATGACGCTCTCGCCCTCTGCCAGTGCGCCGCACAGGAGCATCCGGTGGGCGCAGCTCTTGGACGGCGGCGCTGCCGCCGTGCCCGCTGCCCGTCCGGGATAGATGGTCACGGTCATGACTCCGCCGCTCCCTTCAGCAGAATGTCCATGGCGTCCAGATAGCCCGCAAAGCCCCGACCCGTCACGGCGGCAACGCAGGCCGGGCGGACGTAGCTGATCTGCCGGAAGTCCTCCCGGGCGGCAACATCGGAGATGTGTACCTCCACCGTGGGAATGGCCACGGCCTTCAGCGCGTCCAGCAGCGCCACGCTGGTGTGGGTATAGGCCGCCGGGTTGAGGATAATGCCCTCCACCCCGTCGAAATACGCCTGCTGGATGGCGTCCACCAGCGCGCCCTCGTGGTTGGACTGGAAGAAGGACACCTCCGCGCCGCGCCTTTCTGCGTGGGCGCGGATCAGCTCCAGCAGCTCCGTATAGGTGCCGCTGCCGTAAATGGCCGGCTCCCGGATGCCCAGCATATTGAGATTGGGGCCGTTGATGACCAGCAGCTTCATATCGTCCACTCCTTTTCGATCCGCTCCGCCGTGTCCTCCGGTGAGCCGTCGCCGTTCACCCGCAGGTCAGCGGCAGCGCAGTAGATGTCGTAGCGCTCCTCGTACCGGCGGCGCAGCGCTTCCGGGTCGGCGGAAAGCGGCCTGTCCGCCGTGGCGGTCAGCTTGTCCGGCGAGCGATCCAGAAACACCAGCCGCCCGGTGCGCCGCAGCGCCCGCAGGTTCTCCGGCCGCAGGATGGCGCCGCCGCCGGTGGCGATGACCTTGCCGCCGCCTGCCGCCGCTGATGCCACCGCCTCCTTCTCCCGCTCCCGGAAGGCGCTCTCGCCCTTTGCGGCGAAATAATCCGGGACGGTCATGCCCACGGCCTGCTCCACCAGCGCGTCCGTGTCCACGAATTCCTTTCCGGTGCGCTGTGCCAGCAGCCGCCCCACGGTGGTCTTGCCGGAGGAGGGCATACCGATGAGCACGATGTTCTCCATCCGGCGCAGCACCGTGCGATAGGCCAGCTCAATGTCCACCGCCGTGGCTTCACAGCCCCGGAACAGGGCGCTGGCATAGGCGGCCTGCGCCGCCAGCATATACAGCCCGCCCTCCGCAGGGATGCCCCGCTGCCGGGCGCCGAGCACCAGCTCGCTGCGCAGAGGGTTATAGATCACGTCCACCACGCCCTCCAGACAGGGAAAGCCGTCCAGCTCCACCGGGCAGCCGTCCAGATCGGGGTACATGCCGCAGGGCGTCGTGTTGATGATGCAGGCGGCGTCCCCATGGGTCTCCGCCGCCTGACGGTAGGTAATGGCGTCCTCCCGGCCGCTGCGGGAGACGCGGTACACCTCCGCCGCGCCCAGCTGCGATGCCGCCGCCCGCGCCGTTTTGGATGTGCCGCCGGTGCCGAGGATCAGCACCTTTTTCCCCTCCAGCGCCAGCCCCATGCGGCGTATCAGCGCCAGCATGCCGGCAAGATCCGTGTTGTCGCCGTACAGCTTGCCGTCCCGGTTCACCACGGTGTTCACCGCGCCGATGGCCCGCGCCGTATCGGACAGCTGATCCAGATAGGGAATGACCCGCTCCTTATAGGGGATCGTCACGTTGATGCCCGCAAAATCGCGCTTCACGAGAAACGCTTTCAGCTCCTCCGGCTTCAGCGGCCAGAGGTGGTAGTCGTAGTCCGCCAGCGCGCGGTGTATCTGAGGGGAGTAGCTGTGCCCCAGAGGGTAGCCGATCAATCCGCAGATCACAGCCCCGCCCCCTTCGCCAGATAGTCCGTGCCGAAGCGCTGGGTCAGCAGGTCGCACAGCACCAGCGCCGTGACGCTGTCCAGCACCGGGCAGATGCGGCGGATAATGGCCGGGTCGTGGCGGCCGTGAATGGTCAGCTCCGCGTCCTCACCCCGGAGGAAGTCCACGGTCTGCTGGGGCTGGCCGATGGAAGGCGTGGGCTTCACGGCGCACTGGAACACCACGTCCATGCCGTTGGTGATGCCGCCGTTGATGCCGCCGTTGCGGTTGGTCTCCGTCACCACCCGCCCGTTCTCCATGCGGAGGCTGTCGTTGAAATCGGAGCCGTATCCGCACACGGCGGAGAAGCCGCCGCCGAATTCGATGCCCTTGACGCCGCCGATGGAGAACACCGCGTGGCTCAGCAGGCTCTCCACGCTGTCGAACCACGGCTCGCCCACACCGGCGGGCAGGCCGCACACGGCGGTCTGGGCGATGCCGCCCACGCTGTCCTGGCGCTCTCTGGCTGCCAGAATGGCGGCGCTGATGGCTTGGGCGGCCTCGTCCGTCAGGGCGGGGAAATCCGCCCCCTGCAGGGCGGCCACGTCCGCCGCCGCACGGTCGGCAAAGGGGCGATCCCACGCGCCGCCGCAGCGAAGGATGTGTGTGCCCACGGTGACGCCCACACCGGCAAGGGCGGACAGCAGGATGGCGCCCGCCGCCACCAGCGGCGCGGTGACGCGGCCGGAGAAGTGTCCGCCGCCCCGCCAGTCCTCATAGCCGTGGTATTTGCAATAGGCGGCGTAGTCCGCGTGGGAGGGGCGGGCAAGGCCGTAGGTATAATCCCCGCTGCGGGTGTTCTCGTTGGGGATGACGATGGTCAGCGGCGTGCCGGTGGTGCGCCCCTGAAAGACGCCGCTGAGTATCTGATAGTTGTCCGGCTCCTGCCGGGCGGTATCCAGCGCCGTGGTGGGACGGCGGCGGGACAGCTGGCGGCGGAGGAAATCCCCGTCCACCGGCAGACCGGGTGCCAGGCCGTCCAGCACCGCGCCCACGGCAGCGCCGTGGCTCTCGCCGAACAGCGTCAGCGTGACCGCTTGTCCAAAGGTGTTTTTCATGCGTTCCTCTCCTCCCAGCGGCGGAGTATCTCCTCCGGCGTCATTGTTTCCATGCGGAAGGTGCCCGGCTCGTCCACCAGCACGGCGGCGATAGAGCCGGAGGCCGCTTTTTTGTCGTGCAGCAGATAGGGCAGCAGCTGCCCGGCGGTGCAGCCGCACTCCGTGGGCAGGCCGCACCTTTCGAGTATGGCGGTCAGCCGGGGGCGCAGCGGCGGCGCGCACATGGGCACCATGCCCAGCGCCACGCACTCGCCGTGGAGCAGCTCTCCCCCGGCGCAGCTCTCGATGGCGTGGCCGAGGGTGTGGCCGAAATTCAGCACCCGGCGCAGCCCCTGCTCGGTGGGATCCTGCTCCACCACCTGCGCCTTGATGCGCAGAGAGCGGGCGATGATCTCCGGCAGGGCGGCGGTCAGGTCGGAAGCCGTCTCGATCAGGCTCAGGAGCGATGCGTCGCAGGTCATGGCCATTTTCACGCTCTCGGCCAGTCCCTCGGCTGTCTGCCGCGGGGAAAGCGTCCGGAGGACGTCCGTGTCGATGAGCACGGCGCGGGGCTGGTGGAACGCGCCCACCGCGTTCTTCACGCCGTCCAGGTCGATGGCGGTCTTGCCGCCCACGGAGGAATCCACCTGCGCCAGCAGGGTGGTGGGGATGTTGTAGAAGTCCACGCCGCGCATGTAGGTGGCGGCGGCAAAGCCCGCCAGATCGCCCACCATGCCGCCGCCCACGGCGGCCACGCAGTCGCCGCGATCCATGTGTAGGCGCAGCATCTCCCGCAGAAGCAGGTGATAGCTGTCCATGCTCTTGCTGCCCTCCCCTGCTGGCAGGGTGCAGATGCGGGACTGGCGGCACCGGCTCGCTATGGCCTGTGCGTATTCCTGCGGCACGCCGCTGTCCGTCACCACCAGCACGCGGCGGTCAAGGGACAGGTGCGCCCCGGCGCGGGTCAGCGCGCCGGGCTCCAGCAGGATGGGGTAGCTCTGCGCTCCCAGTGAAACGGAAATGACCATGGTCTGCTCTCCCTCAGATGGTATTGGCGTAGTAGGAGCCAACCAGCCGGAGCTTGGCGCAGGTGGCGGACAGCTCCTGCAGCATCTCCCGGCCGTTGGTGTTGTTGACGCAGCCCTCGGCCTCTACGTAGAAGTAATACTTCCACGAAAGCCCCCTCATGGGGCGGCTGCGCAGGGTACGCATGTTGTAGCCGTGGGCGCCGATGATGTTCAGCGTCTGCGCCAGCGAACCGGCATCGTTCTGCACGGTGAACACCAGCACGAAGTTCTCGTCCTCCCGCTTTTTCGTCGTCTCCGGCTGGCTGCGGGTGCGGGACAGGGCGGCGAAGCGGGTGGTATTCGTCCGCACCGTGTTGATGCCCCGCTCCAGCACCCGCAGGCCGAATACCTCCGCCGCCTCCTCCGACGCGATGGCGGCCAGCGCGGGGTCGTTGACGCCGCGCACATGCGCCGCCGCCAATGCCGTGTTGGAGTACGTCTCCGTGGCGTAGCCGTGGCGCTTGATGTAGTCGTCGCACTGGCGCAGCGCCTGCGGGTGGCTGACCACGGTTCTGACCGTGTCCGGGGCGGCGCCCTCCACACCCAGCAGGCTGTGGTCGATCTCCAGATCCATCACCTGGTTGATGTACAGCTCGCCGGAGAACAGCAGATCCATCACCGCGCCCACCTCGCCGGCATAGCTGTTTTCCAGTCCCAGCGTGGCCGCATGGGCCAGGGCCGTCTGCATGAGCCGCTGATGTTCCCGGATAAACGAAAGATAAGGGGTCAGATATTCCGGCGTGATGAGGTACAGTTCCTCACGGGGGCAGTCCCGGAGTTTCCGGATGAATTTCCCGGTGTCCCGCTGCATATAGTCCAGGAATTCCGACATAATGGCCTCCACGCTTTCCGAAAGCAGGTCCCCCATGGTCTCGTAATGCAGGTAGAACGTGGACCGGTTGACACCCGCTGCCTGGCAAAGTTCTTTGACGGTGATGTAAGCAAAATCCTTCCGGTCCAGCAGGTCCAGGAAGGCCCGGTCCATCCGCCGGGCGGTGTTGGAATATTTACTCTCGGCCCGGTCCATGGTACACCGTCTCCTTTCTCTTACTGACCGCTGATCTTTTTAGCCAGTTCCAGAATTTCAAAGGCGTACTTTTTCTTGCCCTTGGCCAGCAGTTTCCGGTAAACGGGGTAGTTGACGCTCATGCCGAATATGCCCAGAATGCCGATGAAAATGCCCACCACAAAGGATGCGGCGGTCCCGCTGCCGATCTGGCCCATGGTCAGGCACATCCCCAGGCCGAAAACCAGGGCGGAAAGCACGCCCAGGGTGTAGGTGAAGATGCTGGCGGGCTGCTTGGCCTTGGCATCCAGCTTCCGAAGGGCCACCACCTTGGAGGTGTCCTTGGGTGCATATTCGTTTGCGAGTTGTTCTGCATAGA
>ERZ773194.638-NODE-638-length-44680-cov-8.536134_pt1 | contig 44680 bp, 62 predicted proteins | sample MGYA00511240_ERZ773194 | MGnify/ENA primary metagenome ERZ773194 (study PRJEB29015, sample SAMEA2737774) | human gut metagenome | biome: human gut; feature: human-associated habitat; material: faeces | place: China | collected 2012 ... | reverse complement strand
GTGAACGTGTGCACGCTAAGCTTTGCGCGTGCCATGCATCATGAAGCTACCGGACTGACAGGCTTGCCGGTTTGCCTGTCCTGAAGGGAACCGGGACGTTCGGCGTCCCGAAAAAACCTGCTGCGCCCGGAGAAGTTCCTGTTTAAGCGCTTTCGGACGGGGGTTCAACTCCCCCCATCTCCACCATTGGACGCATATCCGAACCCTACATTGTGTGGGGAACGGTATTCGTCCAAACCAAAAGACACTCCTTGTCTTAAAGCAAGGGGTGTCTTTTTTTGTTTAGGTGATAAAGGTGAGTAATCGGGCGTTTTTCCTATAAACTCTCTCTAATACACGCGTACTAAGAAGAAGTTATAGGGATTTTGACCCGATTACTCACCTTTATCACCTTATACACTTAAATGTAAAAATCCCCGGAAGCTGAAACCTCCGGGGATGCTGTTATATATCACTTATCCGTCAGTTGCTTGATCGACTGATTAAGTCCCGTTGCCGCCCAGCCGGAAACGATGCCGACAGCCGCAGCGTCCAGCCAGTTATCGGCTGGGTAACCGGTCACGCCCATCACCCATGCAATCACACCGAGCACCAGCCCGGTCACGCCGCAGATAATAGGAATCCACTTGTCTGCCACATTAGTGGCCTTAACTGCCATGCCTACCAGATACGCGATGGCGGTGATCGCCGCCACAGATGCAATACCAAAATCCATATGTATACCCCTTTCAGTTTTCTGTCGGTAGCTGCAAAAATTTGCTATGAATATCATCCATCACGCCGTTGACTCCCAGCGCATGATACTGTTTCCAGCAATTCTCGAAATTTTGTCGGGCATAGATCGGGGCGTAACCCCGATCATGCCATTTGTTGTAATCTGCGATCATCTGCGCCCGCAGCAAAGCCTGTACGCCCAATTTGGTCGCCGCGGTGTCCGCGCGGTCATGCTTGATCTGCGTCACCAGATGCCGGATCATGGCCAGCATCGCCGCGATCAGCAACGACGGCACACCCAGCAGGCATAGCCACTGATATGTAGTCATCGGGCAGTGTCCTCCATCATCCGCTGACACACGGCCAGTGTCCGCAGCATATCCATGGACAAGTTCAGCTTGCCGTCGCCCACGCCCACAAGCACACCGTCATCGACAAGCTTTTGCACCGTGTCCTGCGCCCATGCAGGCACATCAGTCACCTTGCCGTCTACGATGCAGCCATAGCGCTTATCACGCATATGCCACATGATATACAGCATCCGCAGCATATCATCACTCAGATCGAGTCTGCCGCCGCCCGTACCGGCGATCAGACCTTCGTCCATCATCTCTTTGATCGTGCTGCGTGCCCACGTGGGCACTTCTTCGATTGTCCCGTATCTTGTCATATCTTCTTCCTCCTTTTCTGTACCGTGCATTGCTTTATATACATCCTGCCTGAACCCATGCATCGTCAGGCCGAATGGCTTCCACAAGTGCTCCGGGTCGGCGTGTGCGCTTGCTACACCGCGCATACGTCCCTCGGAATGGCTGATAATTACGCCGTCAGCCAAGGGGTCAAGGCCAAACTGGGTACAAAGCTGTGCAAACAACTCAACAGCCGCAGCATATGTGCCCCGAATATGGGTTTCTGTTGCCACTGTATCAAGATCGCGCCAGCCAGACCCGTTACCCGTGTAAGCGATAGATGCAGGCTCGGTCATTTCCACGCCGATGTGCGTGCTGTTTGCGCTCCCGCCACAGTGCCATGCCTGTACAGTCCAAGGCAGTGTCTGATATACCATGCCGTCGCGCTGGACAAAAGCATGGACGCAGACGCTCTGCCCGTTTGGTCGATACTGATTAAAATTTTGTACCATCACCGCCGCGTTGGGCTGCGGCACGCCGATGCTGTGTAGCATAATGCCCTGCGGCATCAGCGGCGCCGCCACCTGATAGCACTTGTTTTTGGTTGTAAACGCCTCAATGATCTGCATTTTATTGCCTCCTTTACGCACCGCAAATAAGATGCCCGCCAATAAACTCGCCGAATTGTCTACGCCCAAAATCGTTAAGGTGTGTGCCGTCCGACAAGTATGCGCTGGAATTGATGGAATTGATGCCAAGCTGCTTGTACCCGTCAACCGTTGGCAGATTATGCTCTTCCGCTACCGTTTTCATGGCAGAATCATATTCTGGCAGCGTTTTTTCAAGGGCGTTTTTATAGGTTTCAGAGCCTACTCCATCCCACGTTCTGTACAGGGGCAGAGACACAAAGATTTTGATTTTGGGGAAGGCTGTCAAAAGTTTTTTTATGGAATAACGCAGTGCGCCGCATACTGTGTCTGTGCTCAAAAGATTTGCCACATCGTCAAGCGGTACATTGGCAGCAAAGTCGTTTGTGCCGTAATGAATTACGATTGCGTCAACGGTTGTGAAGTCGATGGATTTCAGCACATCCAGTTGATTTGCAAAATAATCCTGTCCGCTCGGTGCTTGTGCGTCTTGCGTGGAGTAGTCCCCACTCGCTACCGCATCGGCCAGCGCCCACATGGAAAATGCTGCGTATCCATTGGACGGGTGCTTTGCCATGCGACACCCGCCGAAGCCAACATTGTACACCTTTGCGCCAGTATACGCTGCTGCATAAGCTGGGACGGATGTTTGGTCGCGCGTCATTCCAATCAAACTGTCACCAAAAACAACGATTTTTCTCCCCGCCAACAGCGGCTCGTTGATAGCAAAGTCCAAGCTGCCCTTTCCGACCTTTACTGTTGGTTTCAGGGACATCACCGTTTGCGTTGACTCCTTAATTTCTTCGTTGATCGTAACGATGGAATCTGCGGACGAAGTCATAACTCGCAAATAACTGAAATCTTGCCAAAAATAGTACGAAATCGAGGAGGTGTCCCATGTTAAAACATCCCCGGATATGGTAATGCCTCCGTAAGCAGCATTGGCTTGCATAGCATTAGCAGTTTTGCCTATATTGTTGCTTGCCGCCTTGTCCGCCTTGTAAAGCGCTACTGTGTTGTCTAGCGAAAAGCTCGCAGCGCCAGGGTCTTTAATGCGTACTACATCGCCTTTTTTTACGGGGATAAAGCCACTGGTGAAACTGCTTGCCGAAGCCACAGTCCCGTCTGAATGAAGTGCTCCGGCCTCATACCCGACGCCATTCAGAACAGCGCCAGATGCGTCCGTGCTGATCGGTATCAGATTTGTGTAAGCGGGCAGCACTTGCGTGGTTTCCGTTACGATCTTTTCCACGGAAGGAATATCTATGATCTTATCCGCACTCCCGTCGTATGTGACGCTGTTGCTTCCGCAGGTGACGGTCAGCGCGTTCGGGCTCGGCAGCACGGTTGGGATTTGTACAAGGATTCTCTGTGCCGCAACTTGGAATGCGCCGTACTGCACCAAGTCCGTGGTGTGGCCTGGGTGATCGAGATTTTCTGCTGTCACCAGCCCGGTAATGTCATCGAGCACGCCCTTGTTCGTGTGCGTGTGCCGCGCGGCGGTGTTGGCGGAGATCTCCTCAGTCGGGACTACCGGGATATCGCTCGGCGCGGCGGGCTTGTACCCCAGCGCGTCTGTGATGCTTGCCGCAGTCACGGTCGCGTCACTGCCATCCTTGCCCGGCGCGCCGGGGTCACCCTTTGCACCAGGGTCACCCTTTGCACCGTCCTTGCCGGGTGCTCCGGTTGCTCCGCGCGACGGCTTGCCGGTATCGGTCGTGCCGATGTACCAATTGCCATTAGTACCAATGCTCGGCGTTATACCGTTTGTGCCGTCCTTACCCGGAGCACCAGCAGGGCCAGCCGGACCTGTTGCACCGGGATCGCCTTTTTCGCCCGGATCGCCTTTTGAGCCTTGTGAACCGTCCGCACCCTTGAGGTCTGCCACGGCGATCAAATTTTGCCACGTGCTGCCGCTGTCTGTGCTGTACTGGATGTAGCCGTCCGACACGCGCAAGTCCATGCTGCCAGCAGCGACAGCCAATGCCACTTCATTAATCGCCGCCACAAGGTTATCTTTCGTGGTGGTTTGCAAGGTGGACAGGTCGCCGATTGCGGCTTCAACACTTTCTACAAACGGTGCCAAATTTGCATAGTCCACCATTGGAAGTTCTAAAAGCCACTCTTCTCTGTTCGAAACGTATACATCGAAAACGCCATACATACCCGGACCCAGTTGTGAAAAAGCCCCAAAATGATAACCGGTTGATATAGAAATTACTGGGAGCCTATAACGGTTGTCTAAAATCACAATTGGCGTTCTTCCACTCTTAAAAGCGGCATCTATCTCATCGTATGTCTTATCCAGTGTCACTTGATACTCATAGTCATTGATCTGGTCGCCGCTTTCTGCATTGATTTCAAATTGATTCAAATCCGCACCACCAGATGCAGCCGCTTCATTGATAGCCGCCACAAGAGTATCTTTTGCGTCGGTTTGCAGATCGCCGAGGTCGCCGATTTCGGCGCGCAGACGGTCGAAGCCAGCGTGCTCTGTCGGGGTGTAGACGTAGTCCGACGGCTTAGGACGTGCAAATACAGGGAAATTGACTTGTACCTTGGTGTAACCGCCGTTAGTATCGGAAACCCAAGCGTATACAATTAGCGTTCCGGGAACTTGCAGTAGTTCATCAGGAATCGCCGCTTTTCTGTTTTTAACCTCGATAGTATACGGAATATCGGTTATTTTCTCGATGCTTGTAAAATGCGCTTGTGAAACTGTATCGTCACCGAACTCGATGATTCTACCGGCATCCCATTGAAACAGTTCTCCACGTCCATCTGCGAGTTCAAGTGTCATGATATCCCCTCCTTATTTGTATTTTCCTACAACGTGGTAGCTAATGCGTGGAGTTAGTATCGTCGCCGTGGTAGGCCGTGCGAGTGCATACGCCGGTGCGCGGGTAAGTAGATCGTCGCTTGCGCTAAATGTGGATATTAACCAAGCGTCCTTGTCCCCGCCGCTGTAGGTCGCCGAGACCGACGGCGTAGCGATAAAAGCAAAAGGATACTGCCGTGCTGCGACGTTGCTCGGCAAATCCATCCACGTGCCGTAGTACATACTGCCCCACTCGGACGTGATCGCAATCTGATCGACACCGGATACCGCCCACAGCTCCGCGATGCCGCTGCTCCATTTGCGCCACGTCCAAAAGTCATTTGATCCCTGCTCAGTGATGTAGTCTGCGCCGATATCGGATTTGAATTCCGCCAGTGTCCGGAAGTATACCCACCCAAACTCATCTAGCACGGCAATCTTACCGGGTACGCGGCCAAGGTCGGTTGCTTCTGTCGTTTGCAACCACGTGCCCGTGATGTACTTGCCGATCAAGTTCCATTTAAATTGCACGGTCTTTTCTTTTTCGGCGATGCCCCCAAAGCATACGGAGGGCAATGAGAAGTTGATGTTAAGCGGCACTTCTACGGTCGCAACTATGATTTCCTTGGACGTTTTGCTGCCAAAAGCGTCAGAGACGGCTACTTCCAGCTTCCGCGTGGTATCGGTTCCGATACCTGAAAGGTATAGTGTTTTTGCGCCTGCGCTTTGATTGGTAACTGTCTGCTTTGCAACACCGTCGAGTGATACTGTAAGATTGGCTCGGTTAGCTGCCAATGCCATCGCCAGCGTAAAAGTGATTTTGATGTCCGCTCCGCTCGGGTTTTCTGTCCACACGCTATTGGTATAGCTGCCACGAACATACGCCAGATTATTGATAACCGGGGTGGTATATGCGGACACAGGTAGGTTCGTGCTATATGTTGCAGTACGTTTTCGGGAATCTGTCACGACAACCTTTACAGGGATGTTTCCGCTATCGGGCAGACTGTTTTCCGCGTTAGCGTCAACGACTTTCCCGTTCACGGTCATCGCGGTGTCAATGATCTTACTCCCCATCACGCCAGCCGCAGTTATACTCGCTTTCACTCGGCTTTTGTTTTGAACCCAACCATAAGTATTTTTATATCCCGCCGCATCCGACAAACTAACAGACACGGTTGGCACTGTATCGGGAGAAACAGTAATTTTCGTCCACACCTCAGTAGACCCGATGAAGGTATCTCCGTTATACGTAGTGCATCTAAAATGTATCTTACCGGCTTCCGCACTGGTAAGCACATTCGCAAGTGACTTTGGGGGTGTCCACTTGATCGAGCGCTCTGCGGTTTTAATCGCAATTGTGCCGAGGTATTGTATTCCGAAATTATAAGTAATCGTGTGAGTAAAATCGTCACTCGCGGGATCAAGTGTAATTGTACCCTCTTGCCCCATTACCAGAGGGGCTATAACGGGCGTCGTTGCACGAGGAATTGTACTTAGAGTCAACGTTTGAGATTTTTCAACTACGCCTGCGCTGATTCTCGTATCCATCCACGTGTTTACCGTAATCGTACCGGTGCCGTCGTTCCTGTGGGGGACAGTGATTGTGGTATCAACGATTGTCTTAGTTGTGCCTTGGGGGAGAGTATAACTGACACTGTATTGTGTTCCTTGCCCACCGTTGATGTATATATCGTAGTACGCGGTTCGGGAATTATCATTGTGGCTTGCGCCGGTCTGCGTAGATTCCCACAAGATTCTTACCTGAGATGTGTTGTTCTGAATATTTTGACTGATTTGAGATAGTGTTAGGCTTTGATAAACCGCCATCAACTCACCCCCACAAAACTAACAGATTGGTTCGGCTGTACAACAATGCTCATCGGGCCAAGTCTGAACCTCGACAACTCTACCAGTTCGAAACTGTTATTATTCCAGTATGCCAAAAGCATTCCGTTTGCGTCATAGAAGCCGATTTTGTCGTTGTATTCTTTGAGCGTAATTTCGGATACCGAAGAGCCGATTCTTAAAACCGGGTGTCCGTCATCATCCATTCCAATATCAATAAAATCGGAGAGGGTTTGCCCGTTTACAGTAACGCGCTCTGCTGACATTTGACCGGTGGTAATAGCATTTGCATTGATTTGTCCGTCCATTGTCAACGCTACGCCGCTAATCGTTTTCCCTCCGTCTTTGGAGTATCCAAGCCCGTTGATATTCATCAGCCACAGGCGGGTATTATCTTCGATAGTTGGGGTATCACGTACCATCCAGCCAGTAGGATATCCATTTTCATCATAGAGGACTTCCCAATATCCGCCCTTTGCACCAATGATGCGCTCGGTTGCGTCCTGCATTGCTTTTGCAAGCCCCGCATACTCGCGTTTAACTTTTTGAATGATGGGGTTCTCGACAGTATAGTTTGAGTCCGGTGTGCCGTAACAAATAGTGGTAGCACTCATGCCACCTTTAACTCGCAACTCCTGCGACATAACCAAAACAGGCAGACCGCCTCCGTCAAGGTCTGTACTGTCGATAACGTGTATAATGTCACCGGCTTCAACGGACGGATCTCCACGCCACTTTACTTCCAGCGGCATCAGAGTCAGACTTTTTATCTGTTCAAGCACCGAGGCGGCAACCGCTTCCGTCATATATGGATTTGCTGCCGAAATGCTAGTTCCCGTCCCGACAGTAATCGGATTATCTTCCGTGCCGGTGACAAGCGCTTGAATTGTGAATCGATCGTCGGCTGTCTTTTTCAAACCATTCTGATATTGAGCGTCAAGCCCTACGGTAATACCCTCTGAGTATTTATGAAAAACCAACTGACCTGCCGCGTCGAATTTCGCATTCGCACCAATTAACCCTGCCAACCATCCCAATTGCTGACGGATTGTACCTGCGTAAGAATTGGAAATTACCATCTCCGGGAAAGCAACTTCTGGAGCAGTGATGTTTGCCTGTAGACAGATATCGGTCAACATCGCATTCGGAGTGGCCGGGAAATTGATGGTAGGGGCATATTCATCAGTCAGTGTCGCCATGCGGTCATAACCGGTAATCGTTAGACACAGGTTGCCGCTATTCTCTACACCGTCAGAGGGAACGTAAAATACGCCTTTTGGGACGTATACCGTTCCGCCGTCTCCGGGGAGAATGACTCCGACAGAAGGGGCGAAATACGCCCCATTTAGGGGAAGCGCGGGAGTCTGCTTATAAATCGTCACTTTGCATTGCGAAGAAAAAGACGCTCCGATCGTTACACCGTCCGATGATCCGCACTGTTCAGAAACAACAATTTCCTGAATTTCAGAAGCGGCAAGCTCACTGACACCGTTAAATGTGATTTTACTAGTAATACTTCTTCCCGGCGATTTACACGCTTCATGGAAAGATTCTGTCACAGTGTACATGGCGCTTCACCTTTCAATAAAATTCATGGATAGACTGTTCCACAGATAGACCCCGTTGATGAGACTATACATAGGAGCAGTCCGGTCGCCCACATAAGCAGTCATGCTTCGGGTTTCTCCGGTCAGCGCATCGGGGTATGAAACCGTGAAAAAGGTATCCGTGACGGCGTTTAGCAAAGTAGACATATTCGCCGCAGTCATTGGAGGCCACGAGAGAGTTAGTTTCCTCTTTATTGCAACCCGATCCCGAAATAGGTCGCCATTCTGATTTCGACCTGTCCCGTCAGCGTCAATGTCTTGAATGCTCCATGACAACTGAGCAGGGTCAGGCAGAGGGACAGAAGTCCCGTCTGCCTTTGTGATTGTAAGAATTGCCATAATTTCTCCTTACGCCAACAGTGGGCTAAATCCGGTTGCACGGATGGCGGCATTGTTTTCGTCAACCATTTGCCTAAACAATTCTTTACCGTTCATCTGCACAATCACAGTGATCGGGCGACTGTTGCTCGAATTCGTTTCACCGCTTGCTCTCTGCACTGCCTCGTACACACCTTGCGATACAGATTCGACAATCTGATCGTTGTTTGCTACAGCCGTCTTTCTGCCAATGCGTCCAACCATCTCAGCCCCTGCTTCACGCGCGATAAAGAGCTGTCCTTCATCCACAAAACCGCCATTAGCCAATCTTGGGATACTGACATAAGAGATGGTACTAATACCTCCGCCAACGATACTCAGCACTGAATTGATTTTCCCGATGAAGTTATTCAGCGTCCGGATAATACCGTTTAGCATTCGTTCCAGCAAACTAATCGCGCCATTTACTAACGCTCTAAAGGCTGAATTGATAGCGTCAACCACATTCGACTGGAACCACCCGCCGACTCCCGCGAATACGCCCGCGACTCTGTCCCAAAGCGAAACGAAAAATCCGCCGACCGATGAACACATCGACCCGAATGCTGTTTGCACTGGGGTGATAATTTTGTTTTTAAACCAATCCGTCACAACGCCCCACTCAGCTTTAACCTTCGTCCATGAGGTCGTAAAAGAAGCAGCGATTTTAGTTCCGAGCGTTGAGAAGAAAGTATCGACCGGAGTGATTACTTTGGTGTTAAACCAATTGCCTACGGTTGACCACAGGGCGCAAATGGAATTCCAAGCATTCGTGAAGAACCGAGCGATGTCCGTACAAAGATTGCTGAAAAAGGTAGCAACACCGTTAACAATGTTGGGAATCAGAGTTCCAAGAAGAGTGCCACCCAGATTTGTGACTCCCTCGATGACACCGGAAACCCAACCCGTGAATCCATTTACGAGTCCATCAATCACACCTGAAAAGATTTTGGAAATACCGGAACCGAAAGTGGCAAAGGATTTCTTAACCAACTCCAAATCACCAGTAAATACACCCTTCAAGAATTGTGCGAATCCCGTGAATATTTCAACAACGCCTGTCATCGCAGTAACTACGCCGCCCAGCACACCAACCAGACCGTTAAATAGCCCGATCAAAGAACTTCCGACAACTGTGATTACTACCTCACCGATGAAGTCCATGAGGCTACCGATAGTAGATTTCAGGCCATTCCAAAAGCCGTCAACCCAGCCGAGTTTTTCGCCTAGCTGATTCAGTTTGTCGTTGAGCGCCTGCAAGCGCTCTCCAACTTTCAGCTTTCCAAAGGTGTTTGCCACTGCCGATTTAATGTCGTTCCATCTTTCAACAAGAACTTTGAGAGTAGCAATGACTACTACCAAAATTGCAACAGCGGGAGCAGCGACCTTGGCAACCATCCCAAGTACAGATAAAAATCCTTTTACTCCGCCGCCAGCCGCGTTAAATTGTAAGGCAACTCCCGCGACACAACTTGCGAGTTTTGAAAGGATCGCTTGGCCTGCGCCCGAACTAGCAAACGTGGCAAACCCCGCTTTCAACGTAGCGATTGCGGCAGTAACCTTTTTCCCGATTTTCCAACCCGCGAACGCCGCCCCGATTGCCAGAGCGATCACCAAAAGTGGTTTTAGTTTATCTTTGATCTCATCAACACGAGTTTCTACCGCATCGCCGAGAAAGTCATAGGTGGGGAGATCGAAGTCAAATCCGCCCCCGCCAGCGCCGCCAGCGCCTCCGCCCGATCCACCATTGCTGTTCGAGGGAAGTACATTCAACTCGTCAAATCCGGCGATGTATTTCTTCAGCTCTTTAGCTGACCCGGCAGCACTTCCGAGATTATCTGCCACCGCTCCCGTGCCGGATGCGAGTTTCCCAACGCTTGAATAATCAACATCGGTCAAAGTAAAACCGAGAAGATTTGCGATAGCGTTTGCAATCTCTCGAATAGCTTTAACTACGGCAATCGCATAAGGGAGGATGGCGTTTAGAGCCGGAATGAAGATATTACCGATTGCCCGCGATGCCTGTGTAATTTGCGCCTGCAAGATACGAAGTTGGTTTGCGGGAGCTTGCAGTGTTCTCGCCATATCGCCTTGAGCGGTCGTTACCTGAGTCATGACGGCGTAGTATCTCAGCTCAGCCTTTTCTGCCTGCGTCATGTTCGCAACGCTTTCCTTGATACCAAGGTTCAAAGCGGTCTGTTCCAACCGTGCCTGCGACAAATCGTAGCCCAAGCGTCGCAGAGGTTCCAGCTCTCCGGAAATACCAGACTGTAACTTCTGCATAGCGTCTTCAATGGGAATGTTGAAGAAAGAAGAAAGGTCATAACCCAACTGCGTCAGGTTTCGGCTCATGAGCTGCGCTCGTTCTGCTGTGTCACCGAAGCCGGTCAGCAGTGTGTTGAAAACGCCCTGATTGCGAAGCCACTGCGCTGGGTCAATACCCAAAACCTCGGACACCTTTTCAGCATAGTTCTGAGCTTCGGCTGCATACTGCCCCAAGGCGACCGTGAACAGGTTCAAATCTTCTTGATACTTGTTGGACTCCGTGACCGCCTGTGCAATGAAATGACCGATTTTACGGAAAGCGACTGCGACAGCAGCAACGTTCAACGCTTGCAATCCGTTCGTGAACTTCCCGGTAGTGGAGGTCGCCTTACTAACCGAAGCGTTGTATTTCTCCGTGCTGGTAATCAACTTTTGGATTTTGGACGGGAACGCCGAGAAGCCATTGGACACCTTCTGCATTTCATCAGCAAAAGGCTTCATGGCGGCGGCAAGAGAGGTCATCTGCCGCGTGAACTTGTCAATGTCCGCCGCTTCCAAGTCTTCAATCACTTTCGGCAATTTCGAAAGTTGAGTCGTGAAAGAGGTTAGATTGGCCTTTCCCATATTGGAGAGGGGGAGCAAACCATTAACGAGGGTTGTCACTTTGTCCCCGTCTGTCCATTTCAGGCCAGCGATGGCAGTGTTGATTGCCGTTAGCTGGTTAGCGATGGAGGAAGAAATCTTCACATTTCCAACTCGGCTCAGAGCGGTCAGCGCATTGGCAAGCCGGGTGATCTTCTGCGAAGCGTCACCGCTGTTCAAGCCTTTCAGAGAATTGGAAAGCTCCCGAATACCCTGAGCGGTCTTGCTCAGACCCGTTGCGCCGCCGTTGGTAGCGGTTTTCAAACGATTGAGCGTGTTAATCAGGTTTTGAAGCCCTGCGACCGCCTGCGTACTGTCATTGACGATCTGAAACTCCAACCCCTGAATCTCCACATTGTCAGCCATTCATGTCACCGCCTTTCGCTTGAAACTTTTTATTGATCGACACCATAAAGGCTTCCATGTAGGCTTTCGCCTTTTCGTCATGTTCCTCTTGGATAGTTTTTCGTTTCTTGGTATTCGACTGCCCGAACAGTTCATACGGACTATCACGATATGGAACGGGTTTCGTTCCTTTTTTCGCAAGAGAATGAAAAACCGGAGACGCATCAATAAGAGCCTCATAAACATATGCACCTTGAAGCCATGCCTCTTGATTTTGCAAATCTTGCTTAATTCGTGCCGCCTTTCGGTAATATTTCACCAAGTCACAGTCCTGCTCCCAAAATTGTTCATAGGACATACCAATGGCGAGGTAATACGGAAAGACTTCGTAGAATTTTCCTGTGTAAGCAAAAAGGGCGGCTGGGCGTTGATCGCCGCCGCCCCCCTCGTTATCGGAAAGGCGGTCGCTTACCAACCGGCTTTCCAGCTCAGGTTTCCCTCGTCATCCTCCTGCTGCTCCGGCTCGTCCAGAAGACTCAGCAGAGGTTCGTTATACATCTCCACCAGAGCGGAGATCAGCTCGTCCTTATGAGTCAGGCGAGCATAAATGTTGTCGATCACATCACGCTTCACAAAGCGATGGTGAGCGAGAAACGCACCGGCAAACAGTGCCGGGAGCATAGTCATCGGTTTGCGTTCCACTTCTTCGGCAACAAAGCCGCTTTTCTCCATCGTCTCGACGGACTTGCGGGTATATTCCAGCGTGTAGGTGACGCCGGTAGTAGGGTCATTGATGGTCAACTGCTTTGCCATGACGAATCCTCCTTGTCAATATGGCGATTGTTGGTGTCTTAGGTTGCGGAGAAAGCGATGGGGGTAGACGGGGCAATGGTGATGTTCATGTCCACCACTTCATTCACGCCGCCGCCCACGGGGTACACGGACAGCTCACCGTCAAAGGAAAACTTGCCGTTAGAGCCATCGGGAGTGACCACACCGGCGCTCTCCGTGCCGCCAAACCAAACTGCATAACTGGCTTTCTTGCCTTCGAGAGCCTTGAGAGTCTGGAAGTCAGACAGTGTGTAGTTCGCGGTGAAGGACAGGCCGTCAAGAGACTGGATGCCAGCGATGTAAGTCTGCATATCATCACTCAGAGTGGTGGTTTCCAGCATTTCGGGTTCGCCGCCGAGGTCGGGAAATTCCTTGATGTCGATCAGCTTGCTCCAAGTATCGCCGGTATCACCTTTCTTCATCAGAAAGGTTTTATAGGTCGAAATAGCCATTTTCATTTACCTCCTGTAAAGAGTAGTTCCATCTGTTTCGGCTTTGTACCGAGCCACCAGACGGTAGATTGTTGCGTTCTCCAAATTGGGAACGGGGGACAGAGAAATACGCCTGAAATTTTTGGCGTACATGAGATCGTCCACAAACCTCATAATCTTTCGGCAAACAGATTTCTTGCTGCCTGCCTTATCGGAGTAGACATTCACCTCATACATCAGCGTAGCGAACCGCTCCGTATCTCCGCTGTCCATGTGATCTTCCGTGGTGTAGTTATCCTGCTCCACCAAGCTCACATAGGGGAAACGGGTAGGAGCATTGACATACTCGCCGCTGACCAAGATACCGGGAAACTGCGCTCTCAGGGCTTCCACAATCGGAGTGTAGATTTGACTCTCCACATCAATCATGAAAATACCTCCTTCGCAATTTCCGTGAGCCGGTCTTGCAGCTCCTTTACCGTTTCGTACATCGGCATATTGGCGGGGTTGCCGTGGGTGATGACCACGAACCCGCCGTTCTTCTTTTCTTTCAGTACACCGTTCGTGCCGGGGTCGCCGTAATAACCCCAAGAGTGTTGCTTGCCGTGACCCTGACCGTATTCACCACGTTTCATGCCGAGTTCTTCTGCTTCCGGGTGATTGTCCGGGTAGGTCACGCCTGTACCGAACTCGATAAACAAGGTAGCCCCGCCTGTCGCCACCACCGCTCGAACATTGTTCCCACGGGGTTCCACCGTCACAGAAACATCATTCGTGCCGTCATAAACGGCCTGCAAGAACTTGGCGGAAGCAACCTCCATACCCTCTTGTGCTACCCGGTCGAGGAATACCGTAGTGCGCTCTTGTAGCCAATTTCTCCAGCCCTCGACCGCCCGCAACAGGCGGTCGATCTCTCTGCCAGAGAGCGTGATCGAAACCTTTTTCACGATACCGTCACCTTACTGACCGCATAGGAAATGGAATTAAGAGACTTAGCGACCCGGCGAACCATGTAATCGTAGAGCGGTTTCCCGTCCTCGTCATACTGAGGCTTCTTGTCGATGAACAGCACGGTATTCTCGTCAATGGGGCAGTTCAGGTCATCGGTAACGATCACCTTGTCGTACCCAGCGAAATTACCGAACTGCTCCACCTGAGCGGAGCCGGTCGCCGCCGAGATATTAGCGCTCATCGCCACAGCAGGCTTGTAGAACACGATTTCCTCACCAGTCTCGTTACCATACTCATCCTTGGCAGAAACCTTACGGTCGTACAGCAGATACCAAAAGGGCGATTTGTTGCGGTTCAGCGTCTTCATGCTCAACCTCCCATTACGGAAGCAAAGGGAACGATGTCCCTCAGCAGCGTAGGCGGCACATCCCCGTCTTCGTAGGAACGGGAGATGCCATTCTCGCTGTGAGCGGTCTGACCTTCGGCACCCCGTTTGTTCAGCAGATACACAGCAATCTCCACCTGTACAAAACCGTACCGGTAGGGGACAAGCCGCGCATCCGGATCATACGGATATGCCTTGCGGCATACCTTGTCACCAGCAATCGAGAGATAGGTGGAAAGAATGCCCTCGTCTGTCTCGCCAGTCATGGCTTTCACCATTTTCAACTTCTCAGCGTCCGTCACACTTTCCACCTCCCGTCACACTACCGGTTCCTCAGTTTTCTTACGAGACTTCTTGATAACCGGAATAGGATTGCTCTCAGACAGATTGAACTTGGTGATGATTTCCTCACGAGTGAGGGCTACGGGGTTGTCGAGGGTATCAACAACCACCGTACCCATCACAACAGAGGTACTTTCCAGTTCACGCTGAGTAATCACCTTGTCCTTTGCGGTAAAGCCTACATTACGGAAGTGATTTCCCTCCCTCACATACACTTTCCCGTCAGAAACATAGAACATGGTGAACCTCCTTAGCCGTTGGTAATGATCTTCGCCAGCGCAATCGTCTTGGGGTCAGCCACGATAGACCAGTTGTCGGAAGCCGCAAGCTGAGCATCCGTGGGAGAAGCGGTGTAGCCGGAAGTGGGCTTGGTAAAGCTGAAACCGTTGGGGTGCATGGTTTCGCGGATACGAGTCACCAGAGCGTCATAGCCACCGCCCTTGAGAGCGTCACGGGTCAGCTCGGAAGGAACCTTCACTGGGGCAGGAGCATACTGGATAGCACCCAGGCCCAGAACGTAGGTGGTATAGGTCGCTGCCTTGGAAGTATCCGCTGCGGTGGTGGGACAGCCATCGTCCACGATAACGGTCATGCCGTTCACCGTGCCGATACGCAGGGGGCGCTCCACGCCGTTTGCGTCCGTGTACTTGAGGAAGTCCAGCAGTTTCAGACCAGCCATGTTAGTGGCGACCTTGCTGTGCATAAACACAAGCTGGAAAGCGTCCTGATTGTCGCCCACGGCCTTCTGAATAGCGTCACCGATAGTGGTTGCACCCATCTTGTTTGCGTCACCAACGGTGGTAGAAGCGGAAGACAGGTCGGTGATGTGGTTCGCCCAACCAGCAAATTCACCGCTGCCAGTCACACCAAAGACCGCATTGAGGATTTTCAGCATGATGGACTGGCGCTGCTTCTGCCAATACTTAGACACCTGAGCCACGATCTGCTGCATGGGGTCTGCACCGCTGTTGTAGTCAACGATGAAGTCCTTCTCCTTCCAGCCATGCGCACGACCAAACACAATGCCGTTCTGAGCGCCGCCAGCGGGGTCGGTCAGGGTGATGTCGGTTGCGCCATCGTAGTTCTCAGGAGTACCGCCGATGACCTTGTAGAAGGGCAGGGTGTAGAAGTCAGAGCCGTTGGCGATCAGTCGCGCCAGTTCTGCATTCGGAGCGACAGCGCCACTCTCAAACATAGCGGTCAGGGTGGGGTCTTTTGCGTTTGCCCAGTTGTAGTTAAACAGCTCAGGGTCAAACGGGAAGCCGAGATAAGAAGCCATAGTGTTATACCTCCATAATTACTTCAAAATTGTCTGCCAGTCAGAATGTTCCTTGACGAACTCCAACTGGGCTTTAGTGTCGAGTTTCAGAAAATCAGCCTTAGTCATCTCACCACCCTTACCACCAGCGGGGGGCTTGGGGGTATCTTTCAGAACCTTGGCTTTTACATCTTTCTCATACTGTTCCAGAAACTTTTTCTGTGCGGCAAAGACCTTATCCATTTCACCATTTGCCATAGCGATAGCGGCTTCGGTTGCCAGCGGCTCGGGATAACCCTGTGCGGCGAAACTCGCCTTGTAACTGGAAACAGTCTTCTCCTTTTCCAACCCCGCCAGCTTGTTCTTCATTTCCTCGAACATCTGCTCATTTTCCAGCTTCTTGCGTTCTTCCTCAGAAAGCAGCTCGTTGTGCTTCTTTTTCCAAGACGCAAGCTCGGAAGCAGTCTTGTCAAAGACATCTTTCTTCACATAGCCGGTATAATCAGGGTCGGGAAAGTCATAGTTTGCGAGGGCTTCCGCTTTCTGCTCTGCGGTCATATTCGCAAAGCCCTCAATGGTGGAAACATCAATCTTTGCCATACAATCGTTCCTTTCTGCGCTTTTTAGAGTGCATCTCCGCACTATACCTTTGTGTTTACGGTTCTCTCCGTTTTGTGATTTAAGGCTTCTCTGCCTATTCAACGCCTTACGGCGATTAAACCAAAAGAAAAAGGGCTACCAATACCTTTTCGGTATCAGTAGCCCGTAATGGCTGTCCCTATCGCCTATGCGATAGGCTGTTCATATTTCTTTTTGCTGCTGACCGCCCACACAACCACTTTCTCGTTCCGCTGTGCGATCTCAACGGTCTTTCCCATAGTCAAGATTTCTTCAATCTTTCTGACCGCCGCCGGGGTCAGACGGATTTCCTTCTCCATCAGGATTAACCTCCTTCTGCTTGGTTGCGAGTTCAGCGGCCTTTTTCTCCTGTTCCTCAGCATAATCCATGCTCATACGGTAAGCGAGCTGCGGGTCGCTGAACATACCCGAATGTGTAAAGGCCAAAACAGGGGCAATCTTCGGATTGGCAAGCATAGTAGTCAATACTGTTGCTTTCTGAGCGATATTCTCATAATTGCGGCGAGTAAAGCGAACCTCTACGTTCGACAGCTTCAATTCCAGATCACTCAGATCGGAACAGATGTGCAGAACCAGCTTCAAGAACTCTTTTTCGGAGAGCTTGAACATCAACTCGGAGTCTTTTGCTCTGGCTTCCGCCGCCGACCAACCATCACGCATGATAACCGCAGAACCCGTGTCGCTGGTGGAAGTACCACCGTTGCGGTTCGGCATACCGCAGATCGTCAGCACCGTGTTATAGAGGTGATCGACCAGCGTTTGTGTCTGGCTCTGGTTCAGCTCGGAGGTCAGATACTTGATCTCCGCTTTATATTGCGGGTCAATGTCCTTGAACTTAATCGCACCCTCGTCCCGCAGCTTGGAGAAATCATCGCCGGAAATATCAACGTTGTGAAACAGCATAAGCGCTTGAACGAACTGTTCTACACCGTCAAGACGGTTGCTGTCCACCGTATTGATAGCGTCCAGTAAGGGAAGGACGATCTCGAAAGCACCCAATCGAGCGTTGTTCGCCGGGTATTCGATAATAGGGATACCGAGCGACTGGGCTTCTTCCCGGACGATCATACTCTGGTTTTCAATCTCGAAATAGCGGTCTTTCGTATAAATGCTGTAAATCACCGCACCGTCCGACCGCTGAATGTACTTCACACCCATTACGGGCGGTTCACCGATGGAATTAGCATACACTACGAAAGCAAACCGAGGGTCGAGAGTGTAAATCTCGAAGGGAGCTTCATCGCTTTCCTTCTCAAACACGCTGTCAGGAAGCACCATGCGGTATGCCGTGCCACAAATGTGAAACCAATCTGCCAGTTCCTTATCCTTTGCGGCCTTATCCTCGGAAAGGCAGTAGCCGTTCAAAGTAGTGATTTTATCGGCAACTGACTTGTTGTCACTTCGGCTGACGTACTGAATGGGTTCACCCATCAGGTAGCCAACTTTGAAGGACACGATCTCATTGGCACGGTTCTCGACCACCGTATTTTTAATTTCCGGGCGAACTTCCTTCTTGCGGTTCAGCACCGGCTGTCTACCCTTGTAGTAAGCGTAGAGGTACTCCATATCCGCCTTGTTCGACCAATGCGTGATAAGCGCCTTTCTCAACACTTCCAGAACATTGTCCCGTGTGATCTCCGTCACATCAGTAAAGATTTTCTTACGACCGAAATGACCCAAGGCAGAATACCTCCCCTCTACCCATTTTCTCTCTTATCATTGTATCAAACTCTCCAATGCTTGTCAATAGTAAACTTTTAATTATACCATTCGCCACAACGAAAGTAAAGGACTCAAATAGGCCGTTTGAAAACCTCCACCTTGCCCCCGGACAGCATACGGATTTCGTTCTCCAACAGGGAGAGGGAATCGGGAGCGTCATCGTGCGGAACCTTCCCGGAGCGGGTGTATGTGGTCACTTCCTTCATGAAGTTCCAATACTGACTGCCCCGCTTGTAGGTAGAAGGGTGCTTGAAGTAGAAGTTCTTCTTGATATTGTCCGAAGCGAACTCGATACGGGTCTGCTTATTGGAGATCGTGCGCTTCGTGCGAATACCCACGGAGTACCCACGCTCACGAATGATCTGGTCAACATCTCTGGCATAATACTGACCGGCGTTGTTGGACTCAAAAACAGCAGAAGCAACTTTATTTTCAATCAGGCACTTGGCGCATTCCGGCTTTGTCACCTCAGCGGGGGAGTCATCAAAGACCACATCAACGATATACACATCACTGCCGTAAATCTTCGCCACCGGCATGGAGGTCGAGTCTGAGCCGCTTTCCGCCGTATCGCCAACGGCGATGGTGGTATCCGGGTCACGGTCTTTCGGCAACTCGAAGAAATAGTTCAGCTCTTCCTTGTTGAACAGCAGACCCTTCGCTTCAAAGGGCTGTTGCTGGAACTCGCTTTCAAACTGCTCTGCGCTCAGTAGCTCCCGCTGCTCACGGAAATAGGCGGTAGTGAATACCTTCTTACCCTCCCGCTCGTATTCGTAATTACTCTCGTCCGTCACGAGATCGAGGGCGGGTATCTCAATCGCTCTCCACGCCCATCCCTCCCGCTGTGCGTGTTCCTGTACCCGACCAATGGGGTCATACAGGGAATAGCGAGTGCCGGTAAAGACCATCGGCGTACCTTCAATGGCACGACCCATGATATCGCCAGAGATCACTTCCCACTTGTCATCAAGCCGCTGGCGGTTCTTCGCTTCCTCACGACCTTCCACACAGTCATCAAGGTAGAGGACATTGGTGGCTTCGGACAAGCCCACCTGTCGCGCGTCAATGGAACGGCACATAATTGTGGGGAAACGGGACTTGCTTTTCAGGTTCACCGTCTTTGTGTCGGCGTTGGTCTGCACCAGCCGTGCGTCTGGGAATACATCGTAGAACAGGTACTCGTTGGGAACGGTCAGGTATTCCAGACAGCCGTTGTAGAAACTCTTCACAAGGTCATCGCCTGTCCCTTCCATCAAGGTCGAGCGGTCAGGGAACTTGCCGGAGAGCATATTCACAAAATTGATACCCGTTTGAGACTTTCCCGCTCGTTTTGGCATGGAGATCGTCAAAAGGCGCAACTTCCCGTCCAAAACATCTTGAAACCCCTGCACCATCGGTCTGAGATAGTGCTTGCGAGGGGCATAAAACCGCTTTTCCGGCTTGCGGTCGAGTTCGATGTAGGTCATGAAGGAGTCAAAATCATGGGGTGCTTCAAAGAGAAGACACCGCCGCCACTGTTCATAGAACTTCGCTCCGCCGCCACGGACTACCTGATCTGCGGAAAGCGCCAGCAGCTCCTTGTTCACCTTATGTGCTGCCGAGAAATCCTCGGTTTCCCACTCCCGGCATAGAGAAAAAAGGTCGCTGTACGCCCCGTTATCTCTCGGTCGCCGGTCGATCACGGCTCGGATAGAGCCGGAGAGTTTTTCATAATTCATGTGCATTTCCTTTCCAACAAAAAAACGAGCTACCCGTGCATTTCTGCACAGATAGCCCGTCATGGCTGTCACTCCTGCCCTTGCAGAAGCCGATTATAAAATTTTGGGAATGATAAACGCCAACACCAAAAGGATGAATATCACTTCAATCATAAAACCAATAAACTTGAAAAAATATTTCATTGGGCTATCATCTCACAATCTGACCACGATCCCGCGCTAAGACATTCCCCAATAAAGGTAATCGTGTCTCCGACTTTTACGGTTTTGAGATTATCTTCTTGGTCTTTCTCGAACTCAGCATAGAAAACAACAATAGTGTTATCAACTTTAGTTTCAAGAGTCAGGGTTGCTCCACCAGTAAGATTAAATAGGCCGTCGTTCGTCATCCCATCGATCTTAGCCGTGATTTGATAACGATTATGCTTATACATATCATCTGCCACCAGCTCGTTATCTTTATAGGCTCTATAAATCTCATCGAAGGTGGCCGTACCCACCTCGTTCGTTAGAGGCTCTGGTGTAGGAGTAACTTCGATCTTGGAATCTCCATTTTCCGTTAAGCTATCGTCTTGCCCGAAGATGGCGATTATCGAACTAATTGCGATAATAATTACGACAATCCAAAGCCAACGCCTTTTTTTCTTTGTCTTCATTCATCACCCGCTCCCTTCAAAATCGGCTCGTGAACACCCTTGACCCAATTCATATTCCCGTATTTGTACATACCCTCGTACAGAGGACGGTTGCCGAGAATACTTTTGATAGTGGACACCTGAAACCGCTTGCCGGAACGGGTCTGGTATCCCGCCTTTTCCAGCAGCTCCGTGATACCCAGCATGGAAACACCGTCCTTGTGCTTCTCGAAGATAAACTTCACGATAGGAGCTTCCTGCTCGTCAATGGTGAGAACACCATCAACCACCTTGTACCCGTAGGGACGGCGACCACCGCTGTACCCACCGCAGGAAGCCTTGATGGAACGACCCTTGCCGGTTCGCAGAGCGATATTCTTTCGCTCCTGCTCTGCCACGAATTGAAGCAGCGCACGGTAGATGTTGGCGAACTCGCTGCCCTCCGTAAAGCTCTCCTGCGTACTCAGAAGTTTGATGTTCTTCTTTTCCAACACATACAGGTAGTAGAAGTACAGCTTGGTATCACGAGCCACACGGTCATTCTTGAATACGATCACCGCTTCATAGGGAGGGTTGCTTACATCGTCCCCATAAAGGATTTCGTTCAGGCCGGGGCGGTCATCTTTCGCACCACTGATTTCATCGACCTTCCAGTCTACGATGTTATAGCCGTTGTCGTTGGCGTAGAGAAGAATGGCCTGCTTCTGAACCTCGATACCGTATTTGTCATCATCGGCCTGTCGCTCGGTAGAGACTCGGATATAGCCAATTGCGTTTTTGAATGTCATCATGGAAATCACTCCCCAATATAAATAATCCGACTGCCATCTTTTAACCATACAATGATAGCGTTGTCAATCTCGGTAGGTGCGAACAGAGGAATACATGGACGATAATCGGAAATCAAGTCACGGTCTATTTTAGTGCTTTTGAGGAACTTATTGTAAATTTCGCTATATGTCATCATAAGATCACCTCTTGCATATAAGATAGCATAAGTAAATGTAATTGTCAATAGGTAAGTGTAAATAAGTCTTTTTATTTTTTGCGGGTATTTTTCAGCTCACCCCGCCCTCGCTGCCGCTGGCATATCCCCCGCCCCCGTCACCCATTCAGGCCGCCCCGATCAGGCCGAAAAACGCAAAAAAACCGCCCCGGAATATATCCGGGACGGCCTATATAAATGTTATCTTTCGGCACTTTCCCATCTCTTGCGATCGCGGTTATACCATGCTACGGGCAAAGCATTATCTACGGGGCATCGCCCGTTGCCATAGAAATTGACACATTCCCGCGTATCCTCGACGCGGTAAATATCGGGCACGTGCCAACCTTGCCAGTTATCCCAATATTCGGCACACTTGCGCGCAAGGCGTTTAGCGCCTAACAACGTCGGCATACCGCCGTAATAGTAATATTGATACTGTCCGCCGATCACACAATATTTAACTTTTTTCACAATATTTATCCCTTTCATTTATTCATTTTCAAAATTTCGGCCAAAATTTGCACTGGCAGGAAAAGCAGCAGAAGAATTACATACACTCTCCCACCGCCTTTTAAGAGAATGTGAAGCGCCGTGTTTCCGTGGCTCTAGTGTACTGTGCAGCCACGCCGGGCAACTCTCGCTTTAATGCCGTTGTATCAATGCGAGAGCTTGTGACGGCCTTATATGTGGCCTTGTGTTCTGTCCCTGTTAGCGTGTCCGTGTTCCGTTCCTGCATGATCCGCTTTAACTGGTCTTTCAGCCCGTCCACCGTGGCGGCAATCTGTTCGCCCATGCGAATATACTCCGCAAGCTCTTTCATAATGTCGTTAACATTTGCCATGTTTTACACCTCCACTATTTCAATAACATTTGATTTTAACTCTTTGCGTATATCGGTTTTATTTAATGCGTACATTTCGGCAATGCCGTAATACTTCGTTTTGACCCAAAAGCGGCGCATATATTCGGCATAGGGAAAAGCCCACCCGGAAACTTTCCAAACCGGATTACTTGTGGCAATGTGTAAATCTTTCAAAGGCTGTTTATTGCCTTTGTCGTATTCCAGCAATGCCGCCGGAATACGATAAGAAAAACAATTTTCAACCGGGGGAACGTCCCACGACACAAACTTATAATATCTCATTTTTACAAGCTCCCTTCATTCAATAATTTATTTATAATTGCTTCGTCTTCTGCCGGAATGGGGAAATATACCCACGCCGTGCCGTATTTATAACCGCATACCGGGCAAGCCTTAGACAAAAGCCCTTCGGGGTGTTCTGTTTCTCTCAGCCAGCCCAAAGCCTTTGTTTCTGTGTGTCCCTTATCACCAGCGAAAAGCGGCTTTTTCGGTTCGTAATATTTCGCAATATCCGCCGAAAGTGTTTCGGTGTAAGTGGTCAATGAGTATTTAAGATTAGCAAAAAATCTTTGTTTGATTGTTGGCTTGAATGTTTCGCCACACTTTAGCGCAATAATAGCGGCTTTTTTGGCGGCTTTCTGTTCCTTTATTGCGTTCTGTGTCATGCGCCAATGGTATAGAGTGACTTTTTCGGCGGCTTTCTGTCTCCAACCTTCGGCGGCTTGATGCTCGCATTCCGGGTGCATATCGTTCAAATGGTAAAGCTTCCACAAGCGGAGAATTTCAGAAAATACAGGGTTATTGATATATGGGGCGATAGTGTCAAGGCATTGACCACCACACACAATGTCACTGTGTCGAGTGTTCCAAACATTAGCGGAAACAGAAAACACCTTCTTGCCGCCGTCCTGCTTATATTCCATTTCAACTGTTACATGGTTTCGGGGTGTTCCTCTGCCTTCAAAATCAATATAACCAAAATCAAAAATCTTTTTCATATAGCAATCAGCCTTTCATAATATATATTCCGTTCCGTTTTCCCATTTTCGGCCTTGATACGCTAAAAGCCTATTTCACCGGCCTACATGGGGAAATGTACGGGGATTTAATTTTCAAGGTGCATTTGCATTTACTGCCTTTCGGTAAATACAAGATAGCATATTTACATTTACTTGTCAAGCGTAAACATAAAAGTAAATCAAGATTTTTTGTAAATGCGGGATATACATTATATAGACAAAAATCCGCCGCCGATCTGCACCAGCCCCGGCAGCGTCCACCAATACCAGCCGATCACGCCGGGGAGCGGGACGGCCTGCCGCCTGCCCAGAAGGGCGAAAGAGCCGCCGATCTCCCGGAGCGGGAAACCGGCAGCTCTGTCATAGTCGTTGGGCTGTTTTCAAAAGTCGCTGACCATAGTCGTAAACCATAGTCGCAAAGTCGAAAGTCGTTGGCATAGTCGGGAAAGTCGCTCAGTCTTCCGACTCAGAGTCGATGGTCGTTCCGATCACATCTTCGAGATACTTCTTCTCCAAGTCCTCGGCGGGAACCTGATCTCCGAGTTGCTGGTTGGGTGTCAGCACGACCTCCTGCTTGTCCGCATAGCCCATGTTGTTCTTCATCAGGAAGATACCGGCGACCGGATTGATCTTCCCGTTCTGCATATAGTTCTCCATCTGAGCGTTCAAAAATTGATACGCCTTTTTTAGCGAGTCTCTGCTTTCAGAGGGGATATAGGCACTATCAATACCATTTACCCATTTCCACAGAGTTCTTCTATCAATGCCGAACGCCAACGCCATACCAGCAACAGAGGGCTTCATATCATCTTCGGCACAAATCCGAAAATAGTTCCCAATACGCTCAGTTACGGCTTCCGGCTTTGTCATATCCACAGCAGGCCAGTCCCACATTCTCAGATCATGTTCGAGAAACTTCCGATTGTCTCCCGGTTGAAGCTGCGCCGTACTGTCAGGTCGCTTATTACCGCCAGTACCTTTCGGTCTGCCACGACCACGCTTTTCTACAATTTCATCTGCCATAGTCGTTTCTCCTTTCAAAGTCGCCAAGGTGATAAAGGTGAGTAATCGAGTGCATTTCCCTATAACTATTTCTATATACGCGCGTATAAGAGAGAGTTATAGGCATTTATGCCCGATTACTCACCTAACTCACCTAAAATACGAAAAACAATTTTTCAAAACACGCCAATTTGAAAAAAGTCTTTGCAAAAACACTCACCTTTATCACCTTTATCACCTAACTACCAGTCGGCATTGATGACCACCTTGTTCTCGTGCATAAGTGCCGTTGCTACACCGGCAATGCTTCTCGCAGTATTCTTCTCGTTCGATGTATTCAGGCATTGTCAACCCTCCTGTTCCATTCTTTGATTGCTGATAGGTGGGTAGAAAACTAATGTGTTCTCGGCTCGATCGGGCAGTCTCTGTTTGAGCAGCACACCCGAAAGCAGTAACCGCTTCTCTGCACAACGCCCTTGTCTCCGCAAAATGGGCACGATTTCGGTTCGTATTCAGCCATTGTCAGCTCTCCTATTCCACTTGTTTATAGCGCGAGATACTTTGCTATGAATTGGCGTCCGGCATCCACATTTCAGGCATATAACGAACCCGGCCTTGCTTCTCATCAGGATATTGGAGGTGTAGCCATGACTGCCACTTCCACAGCCCGTATAACGGACTTGGGCTTTGTTTCCACAAAACGGGCACAGTTCGAGTTCGTATTCAACCATGTCAGCACCTTCCTTTTCACAAGCTGGTTGATAGCAGTTAAACAATGCATCGTCAGTGTCACACACGCAGCACGGTTTACCGTCGCAAGCGCTTGGCGGGTAAAATACACAAGTATCGCAACCCATCACTCCACCTCCTGCATCCAAAACTCACGCATGCAGTCCCCGCATCGCGGGCGTATTGGGGAGGCGCAGCCACCAGTTTTGTTTCTGTAAGCAGCGGAGACTGCAATCGGACATATCGATATGGCGCCGTCTTTAGTCAGCCCCGCCTCTGGCCACTGCTCCAAAAACACGTCCTGCCGCGTCTTGCGCGGATGCTCCCGAGACCACTGTTCCACCATCGCAACGGTTTTTTCGAGAAGCTCAATGGCGTTATCACATCTGTCACCGTGATACTCACACTTTGCGCAATCATTGGACGATCGGCACATCCGTCTGCATTCGCTAAAAAATTCTGCCACATCCATATTTACATCTCCCCGCGTCCCACCGCGCCTGCTGCATAAACGACAACTGCTGGCGCAGGTCGTCGATTATCCTATCTTTACGCGCGAGCATCTCTTCACAAATTGCGCAGTTCGCAATCAGTTCCAAAGAATTGGATTCAAATTTAAGGTGCTGGAAGTGTTCTTCGCGCGCATATTTCAGCAGCATCTGCACCGCATACCGAGCAGCCGGTGAAAAATCAGTACAAGAGTGCGGTCGATCCAAAAGCTCCTGTACGTTTTTGATTTCTTCTGCGTCCGGCGCAAAGTCGAACTCTTGTGTGTAGTTTCCCCATTTCTCGTTACCCACGGTGCTTTTCCTTCCTTTCAAAGTTGTGAAGGGCGAGTTCTTCATTGGTTGCTGTCATTGTTAGCCCTCCTGTTCCAAAATTCGATTGCCTTTCCCTTACCGTCGCCTTGCTCATAATAGTCAGGGAAAGCCTTCCCAAGTGTTTTGCATTTTGGGCATTTCACGACGCTCATTTGATAGACGTATATCAGCCTCGCCTTTCCGCCGCAAAAGGGGCAGGGTTTCAATTCAGGCATATCAAGACGCTCCTTTCAGTCTGAGATTCTTGTAGACAGGGTAGCCCTGATACACGACCTTGCCGCCGTGCCACTCCGGATGCGTTTCCATATCGGCATTGAACCGCTTGGCGGAACAGGCAAAGTACCCGTTGGACTTGCACCAAATCTTGTATGCGTCAAAAAGGGACTTCGAGCGGATATTGACTCCCTCGGCCTGCTCACAGCGTTCTTCGAGGAATTGCAGGCACAGGTCGTTGTCACGCTCGTACTGGTTGACCACCTTCCGCATAGCGGGAGACATTTTCAGACCGAAACGCTTGTACTTGAAGTATCCGGCGACCAGCCAAGCGAAAATGCCCTGCATGGCTTCCTGCGTCTGAAACTCATTTTTCAGGTTCTTGTCCTGCTCCGCTTCGGTGAAGTGACGGTTGAACTCGATCACTCGCACACGATCGGAAGCAAACAGAGACTTGTCGCTGACGGTCGGAAGGTCGTTACAAGAGAGCCAAAGGGTGAACTGCGGCAGGAAGGTCGTGGCAGTTTCATAGAGGTTTCGAGCCTTGATTTCTTCGCCACCTGTGAGCTGCTTGATTGTTTCCTCGTCCAGCTTGCCATACTGGTTACTCTCAGCCATCGTGACAAACCGCTTGCCTTTCAGAGAAGCCAGCATAGGGTTCGCTGCTTCGGCATTCTTCGACCGCTCTGCCTTGCAGATGATCGACACGGGGGACACGGAAGCATAATCACCGAGAAGGTGATGAATTGCCGAGAGCATGGTAGACTTGCCGTTGCGAGTGGTCTTGCCATGGAGAATGAACATACATTCCTCATTTGCCACGCCCAACATAGAGTACCCCAGCGCCTTTTGCAGATAGTCAGCCTTGTCTTCGTCATTACAAGTGACCTCAGCAATGAACTTCTCCCAGCGGCGGCACCGTGCGTCCTGCAAGGTGTAGTTGAAGTTGGTCTGCATGGTCAGAAAGTCGCGCCAGTCATGCTCCCGGAACTCCATCTTTTCGAGGTCGAAAGTGCCGTTCTTACAGTTGATAAGGTAGGGATTTGCGTCAAACTCCGCCGAAGCGATGGGAAGTACACTGGCAGCGTCCTTCATCAGCCGGTCACGGAAGCGCCGGTCGCCCATCTTCACGATGAACTTCATGTACTCGGTGCGGCGTTCTTCGTTGGCAATCTCGCCACAGTAGAGAGCCATCAGGCGGCAAAACTCCTTGATCTTTTCCGCTACCAGCAGAGAACCCGTGTCTTTACGCCATGCACCATCTTTGTAAGTGAACCAGCTTTTCGCCTCGGGGCAGTAGCGGGTATCATTTTTGTAGCACTCGGAGAACAACTCCGCCATGCCGGACTCGTCCCACGAATAGCCCGTCCCGCTGATCGGGTGGCTATGCTCAGGCTGTGCTTCCTTAATCTGAAACATCACTCTGGACTGAGCTTCGTCCATGATGTAGCGACCATTGGAAAGCTGGAAAAGAGCCTGTTCTTCGGGAGCCGTCATAACTTCATCACTCATGGATTTCACCTCCTTTGTCTTTTCCGTTTGGATTAAAGTTGGAAAGTGCGCTTTTACAAGCTCGGACACCCATCTTATAGCCGTCTTTTTCACGACCGCTTAGACGCTTGCGATATAACCGCTCTTTATCAAGTAGGGCAGATAACGCCATCTGCAAACTGTCATATTCAAGTTTTGTCATCATCTACACCTCCGTCCATCTTCGCGCCGCAGTTGGGGCAGATAGGGTAGATGCCATTTTTATGCCACTGATAGTCTCTGTGCATTGCCTCCCCGCCGCATTCCGAACAGTCGCAGCAATAATTACTGTTCTTCCAGTGTGGTCGAATCCACCGCCCATGCACCACCGGCGCAACGTCGGCGACCGGCAATCGGTGTACTGCTTCTTTTGCCTCAAAAACGCGTTCTCTCGCCTTGTACCCGGCAGTTCTGACGTACACCTTCATTATTGCGTGAATCGCCGCTTCCCGTTCGATGTATTCAGCCATATTCTCACTTCCTTTTCTTAATCGCTCTTACCAGCGCTACAGCGAGGCAAGCCTGCGAGTCTTCGTCCCACCATGCGCATTTCTCGCCAGAACATAGCAAGGTTTGATCTTCGCTCGGATTGAGCGGACAATATTTGTCAAGCGCGTTTTCCATGCTTACCTCCAATAATTAAAGCGGTCGAAGATATCAAGATTACGTATTTTCTTCCGCCGATCATTTTCGATTTCCTTACGGCGTAAGTAGTCCGCGTGTTCTTTTCGATATCGTTCGCACTTAGCGTGACAACCCGGATGCCTGTCCGGGCATTTGTAACAACATTGAATACCAGTAGTCATCTTTTATACCTCGTCACGGAATTTACAATTAACTCGACCTCGGACTGCGGGAGAGGGGGCTTGCAGGCTTGGGAGTTGGCGTACAACAATTCTTTGTAAATCTCTGCTTTGGTGTATCCTTGGTTATGGAGCTGACCCGCCAGAGAAGTCAGGCTGAGGTTCCGACTTCCCGGTGTGATAGGCGGGTATTCGGGCTTTAACCTCAGCTTGCCGTTTTCAGGGCGGCGATAGATGGGAGAATATATTCGGGCACCGTTGGTAGGGACATTATTGTCCTTAACAACATCGGGAAAATACTTCTCAACCACATAGTCAATCGCTGACTGGTTTTCAACAATCTCGGAGAAGATCAAAACCTCGCCGGTCATGATAAAGTACCGATTGCTCTTGTAAATCTCCACGGCGGCACGGTTGTTTTTGCCCTTGAAAGGTAGCTCACCACGAACGAGAATGTGAACCCCTCTCCCGCTTCTTGACTTTTCTGTGTAGGAGTGGCAACGACCGATAATGTCAGCCGCCAGCGGGTTCAGAAGCCCGTCAGTAAAGCCATCGTCAATATCGATACCGATTATCCCGTTACCATGAAATACATAGCCAAGACCGTCATAGTAGCCGTGCTGGACATTGTGTTCAGCGTCAATGTAATTTGACCATGTATCAGGATTAGAGGAAGAAGCTGCCTTTCTGACGGTGGCCTGCATGGGAACTTTCGATCCGTTCCACACATTGACCCATGCCTTTTCCGCTCGAAGTTCAGCGGGTATATTCTCATACATTGTTGCCACCTCAGCTTCCATACGGGCTGGGTAAAGACCAGTCCCAAACTGTCCCGTTTTTGTAGCCAGTTCGGAAGTGATTTCGCTTCCCGTCACCGGAAAAGAATAAATATTTACTCGGAAGAACTCGACCGACTTCCGTCTGCCCGTCTTTCTCTGCATACCAGCGGGATAGCACATCTATACAGAGAGTAATCAACTCGTCATCTACTGGATTACCCTCTCGGTAGCCTACGAATTGGTACGGGGCTGTCACCACCGCTGTTATATCGCCGTAGCCATGATCGACCCGGTTGAGCACGCACCACACACAAGCAGCTTTCTCAGTGTCAGAGCTGACCCCTCTGGCTTCTCCCCATAGCATTTTCGCCAGTACAATCACTTCCTCGTCTGTCCACGGCTGAGGTGTCACCTCCGGCTCTGATTCCGGTGTGACTACCTCTACCGCCTCGACAACGGGAGAAGGTTCTTCAACCTCAACCGTGGGCATTTTCCAACAGAGAACGGTGATAATGATGACGAACCATAGGGAGATTGTAATTGTTAGCTCTCGCAAGGAGTCTTGACCTTGCTGGACTTGGGCTTTGTCGAGGTTCCAGCAAAATAGAACTTGTCATCTACGCAGATGGGGAAATCGGGAAAGAGCTTGCTGGCGGTCTGCGTTCCACGAGAGCAAATCTGCTCTGCCGCCGCCAGCGACATTTCATCTTTCACGAAGTCTTTTCCAGCAGCCATGATATACGGCACTTTGCCATCAATGCTTTTCAGTTTCATCGGATTCTTTCCTTTCTTTGTTCCATGCTTCAACATCAACGCCGATACGCTTCAACATTTCTTTGCAGAGCCATGTGTAATCGTCCGGCATCTGATAATACTGAATAAGGCGGTCATGCTCGGCAGAGAAAGCGTCATAGAATTCCCGCAGGCGTTTCTTGCCGAAACCAAGGTGGACATGGAGAGTGTAAAGCACCATAGCGTCAATGTCATCGGCGTACCGCCTGTCGGCTTCCACGACCTGACGATTGATTTCCATCTCCATCGCTTTCTTCTCGGCGGCAGTTAAGACCGCACCAAACACCTTGCTGCCAGCTTTCTTCACCCTCATGCCACAATGTCCTCGAAGAAGACGGGGTAGGTCTGTTTCAACAGGGTCAGCAGCATATTGGCAACAATCCGCATATCGGGGTGAGCCGCAGGAGCGCAACGGAGTTTACAGAAATGTCGCCATTCTCTGAGATCGGCGGTCATGACCACCTCGGTTTTTAGGCTGTTCGGAAGGACAGATCGAGCTTCCTGCGGGCTGCAACCCTCGTTCAGCAGATCGAAGTAGGCAACCTCGGCGTTCTTGCACGACCGCTTCCAGATACGGTAGGGGGAGTCGGTGTCGGCAAAAGTGCAAGGACGAACGACGGTGATCTCGCCGCCGAAGCCCTCTTTGCCGTAATTGCAGTACCGAGTGGACTCCTGACAGAACGCTGCCAGACGGTGGCGGACGATCTCGTGGCTCACGCCCCGGTCACAGATAAAGCGGACGGTGAGAGAGCCATGCTCAATGACCGCTTCATGACCCCGGTTGATAATGCCCCGGACGAACTTCTCCGCGCTTCCGTCCGTGATTTTATCCTCGGACTTGTAGCAAGTACGCCCAGCAGCTTCGATGGTGGTCAGGAGCGTCTTATAATCAGGAGCGTTGATAAGCTCCACAGAAGGTTCAATGATTTTCATTTTTACTCTCCTTTTCTCGCTGTTCTTGGTAATCACGGTATTTACGGGTGTACTCATAAGATTTGCCAAAAACATGAAGTGCTGCTCGATAGAGATTGGGTTCATACTTTTCGGCAGCGGCGAGTTCAGCTTCAAAGTCTTTACCAAACGGACAGCAAGCACAGCCCGTGCGACGTAAACCGTATTTCGAATAACAGTCCGAATGAGTTACATCAAAGGCTTTCTCGTAGGCTTCCTTGTCTGCATTTTTGAACCAGAAAATTAACCGTAGAGAACTGCACCCGCACGGAATATCATCAAAACAGGACTTATACGCCACTGCTCTTGCCCCGCCCTCGTATTTCCGAACACCTGTGATCGACAGATCAGAAGTAAACTCCTTTTCAGCTTTATGAGCAGCTCTCTTTTTAGCTCCTTCGCAACAACCAGCAGAAATCAGAAAAGACGGAGGATTGTCAATCATAAACTCTTTCAACCATTTATGATTTGAAATGTTCAACCGGCTTGTCTCGCCCCATTCGTTACACCACCACCGAAGTGCAGCTTTACAACGAGGGTATTCTTGATAAAGTTCTTCAAACGGACGATTTTCCCATTTGAAGCCGTGACGCTGTAATCGGTTAATCCATTCACTGACCTGTTTACTTAGAAACGGAAGCCCGTATTTTTTACACCCGAGTGGAACTGGAATGGGAACTCGCATACGGTTAATTGAAATGCCATACTTCTTTTCGAGAAATATCAAATGATCTTTCGTAGCTTTGAACTCTAATCCTGTATCGAAAAACACATACTGAACCGTACTGAGTGGATAACCAATGCGCTCAATCATGTCAATGACAATATCGGAGTCGGATCCACCGCTTACAGATACCATGATCTTAGGGTACATTGTGGATAATTCCATTTCAGAATTGCCCCCGTAACCGTGTATCTTATTCCACGCCTTGACGAACGCTGCTTGAATTTCTCCTGTAATCTTTGAATTATCAAGAGAATTGAGGAAGTCGGTCATGGAGTTATAAGTCTTCATTGTTAGACCCCCGCAACATGGCTTGCCAGCATATCGGCTTGGTGTGTCCACAGCACATTCGGGTACTGGCGGACGGCTCTGGTGTAATCGTTCCACTCAGACTTGTCGGTGAAAGCACCCATGTGATAGCGGATACACATGATTTCTTCATCAGTCAGTGTGTAGAACTGAGAGAGAAGCATGACGGACTTATCGCCGTGACCTTTCAGAAGGGTGCCGGGATTGTACTCCCACGCCTGTTCGTCATAGATTGGTGTGCGCCCACCATTAAATTCTTCAATGTGGCCTGTTACCGGGTGGCGGTACTGGTCGATCTTACACAGGTCATGGAACATACCCACGATGAAAGGAGAACGAGCCTTGCGCCAGATCAGGTGATTGGCCTGAGTGAGCGCCAGAAGGTACTCCGTGACCATGCGGGAGTGTTCCAGAAGACCGCCCTCGTAATTGCCGTGGTACTTGGTAGAAGCAGGAGCGGTGAAGAAGCCGTAGGCCATCAGGTACTCCATCATGTCATCGGAAACAACAGGGGTTCCGTCAGGCAGCTTCATGAAGTTCAGAAAATCGGTCACTTCGGACTTGGAAAAGCAGTCAGCCATGATAACCCTCCCCGAAATATTTCTCGCATTCACTCACGGGACACTCGCAAGCGTTGAGAGGGTGGTCATCGTTCCACTCCCCAAGTTCTACTTCTCTCACCTCGACATGGTGTGAAAAAATATCCAGAGCTTCAGTTGTGACTTCTTCGAGAGCAGTCTTTACATCTCTCTTGTTACATTCGCCAGCGGGGTCAACGAAATAGCCTGTGAATTTGAAAATCTTAGCCATTTTCGTACTCCTTTCTATGGATACTCTTTTCACTGTCGAACCCATCAGGGTAACGAGCCAGCAGCTTATCGACATTGTGCTGTGCCACATATTCGAGGGTCACACCCAAGCCGGTCGCCAACTGTGCGACATACCAGAGAACATCGCCCAGCTCGTCAATGAGCTTTTCACGGTCAAGGTCGTGACCCTGAAACAAGGATTTTTTCACGAGGTCGATACACTCACCCGCTTCGCCACACAGACCCATGACCCCATTTTCGATGAGACCCTGATTGGTCAGCTCATGGTTGGTCGTTCGATAGGCGAGTACCTGATAATCATTCAGCGTCATCGTCAGCGACCTCCTTCTCCAACTCTGCATACAACATCGTGTGCATATGGACGGACTCGGACTGGCAGATAGGCCGCAGAACGGTTCTCTTTTTCAGAGTCCACCCATCACGCAGAGCCGCATTTACTTCATCGTCAAAGTAGGTGTTATTGTTCAGCCGATTCCGGATGGTTTTAATCTGCAACATCTTTCGCAACCTCCATTTCCAGCACGGTCATAATGGCGTAGTTGGCAAGGTCAATCAGGGTGTCTCGGATAGACTCGTCATTGACCTTCTGCTCACCGCCACGGGAGAGGGTCTTAAACCGGCTAAACTTATCTCCCAACCGGATACGAGCCATCGCCATTCCTTCTTCAACGAAGGTCTGGTGGAAGCTGTCACCGTAGTCATGGTTCTTACGCTCATAGAGCCTGTTGATCTCCTTGCAGATTTCAGCGTGGCGCTGAACCTTGGAGAGCGAACAAATATAGGCTTCTGCCATTGTAGCTTATCCTCACTTTCAACATAGTTTTCAACATACCATTGGCGAGGGAGAGCGTTTTATTTTAGCCCTCCCTCGCACCCGGTATCAGCCAAGGAGAGCTGTCAAATCCATCGGGGTCTTCGGAGCGGTCTGAGAAGCCGCAGGAGCGGTTTCAACAGCAGGGGCAGCAACCGTCGTATTGCTAGAGCCGTCCCAGCCCTCAGAGGGGCGTTTATCCGTCAAACGGACGAAGGTAATGCTCTGTCCGGGCTTCTTCTTGTTCTCCTGAACATCATGCTCCACATCGCACTCGATGAAGTGACCAATCAGGTCGGTGTGGTCGATCTCGGTCAGGTCGAAATTGTCGAGGGCGGTCTTGGCGAAGTAGCTGAAAGCGTTGTATGCACCCTCGTTGGGAGAGCCATCAGATTTCAGCAGAGAGAAACGCTCGATGTGCTTACTGCCGGTCTGCGTCTGCATATAAACTTCCAGCTTGCCGAAGTCCTCCTTGTACTTCACATCGGTAATCTGAAAGACATGAGTACCTTCGGGAATGAGGGTGAAACCCTCGGTGAGTCCGATTTTAGCCATTGTTTTTGTCCTCCTTCATGGCGTAGAAATTGAGCTGTTCTGTGTACTCGCAGGGGAAGATGATACCAACCAACTGGTCTTCGTCATCAGGGTACTTGGTGTACTGCTTGACCAGCAGGGCTTTCGGTACACCCTTGTCGCTGTCCAGATCGTAAGCGTACAAGATTTCGCAGAAGTCAGACTTCTCGATCAGCGACCAGTCATCGTTGGTGATGGGAAGGGTCACGGTGCTGTCCTGCGTAGCGAAGATACGGACACAATCCTTGATTGCGCCGTCCGGCTCAGGCATGATTGCCTTGACCAGCGTGGCGTACTCGGTGCAACCGACCTGAGAAATCAGGCGACCAATGCCATCAGGCATTTTCTCGTTGCTGTACCCGGTCACGCTGCGGATACCATCGGGAATGAGCATAAGTACGGACGGGGAAGCAAGCCAGCGGTCGCCCATGTACTCATAAATAGCGCCACCGTCAGGGGCGAGGGACTTCACGAACTTTGAAAACTTCATAGATTATCCTTCTTTCTTAGGCATATTTTTAATCCAGCGTTTGATACGCCAGAAAGTCAAAACCGAAGGACATTCGGCAACCCACCGCTCAAACTTTGCGGCGTACTCTAACCGAGCATTAAGGCGCTTGCGGTGTTCCTGCTTCTCACTCATGTCCGCCCTCCATTTTCACCGCTTTCGGGGAAATGCGGTAGCTGTCTTCGGTGGTCGTGTACTTTGCCAGAACGCCGTCCGCTTTCATAGCGTCCTTGTCGATCTTCGTGGTGGAAGTACGGCTGACCTCCCAATTATAGGCGGAACCAGCGATAGACACCTTCTTATCACCGTCACGGAACTGAGCGATTGCGGCTTTCTTAATCATGTCGCTCAAGACCTTGTACCGCTTCTCGTCCTCAGCCACCTCAGCAGCGTGAGCGTCCAACTTGGTTTTCAGGTCTTCGGCTTCCTTGACCAGTGCAACCATATCCGTTTCAGGAGACAGGTTGTTGGTGCGAAGGGCTTTCAGGATTTCAGCGTCCTTGCGCTCGTCAAAGGCGGGAGAAATACCGCTCTCCACATAGTCCTTCCACCATTTCAGGGCAGGCTTCACATACTTCTTCTCGAAGTCGGGATATCGCTCAGATACCTTGAAGGGTCGAGTGATGGTGTTCTCACCGCTACACACGAACTTCTCAGGGTTATCGTAGTCCTTGGCTTCGAGGAAGGAAGCGACCATGATGACCTCGTCCACGCCGAGAAGGTAAGCGTACAACGCCGCCTGCAAAGCGTAATACTCAGGAATATCGTCCTTCCAGTCCTCGACACGCTTGGAAGTCTTCATTTCGAGGACGGTGGTGGGCTTACCATCTTTGTCATAGAGCAAATAGTCCCACATACCACCGAGAACAGGACTTTCCTTGAAGAAGTCACCGTAGGTCTGACGGAAGTAGTCTTTGCCCCAAATGTCGGTCGGTGTGACCAGATTGTTCATGAAGTAGGTCTGCTTCATGTACTCAGCCTGCTTAGGCTCGATGGTCTTACCGGCGATGGTGTAGATCGTATCCTCGAACGGCTTCTGATAGGTGCGAGTTACTTCGCACCAAATCTCGAACGGCGTAGACCAGGGGTTCAGACCGAGGATAGTAGCAAAGCGAGTACCGGTCAGCTTCTTCGGACGCTTGGGAGGAATAATCTGAATTTTGTTGCCGTCAAGCCATTCCATTATTTCTCACCTCCCAAGATGGAGATAATGTCTTGGAAAGAGGATTCTATTGCGAGAATGTCGTAATCTCCGCCAAGGGCTTTAATATCGTTGAGAGTGCTCATAAGGGCATCAATAACGGGGGTAGCGGGGTTGTATTTGGAATAAATCACATTCCCGTCCTCAACAAATATTTCAAGCACATCGCCCTCACGAAGATGGAGTCTTGCCCGAATTTCTTTCGGAATGACAACTCGCCCGAGATCATCAATCCTGCGAATAATCCCAGTCGCTTTCAAATTCAACCCTCCTTCTGGTTTTTCATCTCATAACCAGCCAGCATATCGTTCACGCCCTCGATCAGAGCGTCACACTTGTCGGCTTCGATCTTGGAAAAGCCCTCGGTCTTCATGGCGATGGTCTGCACGAACTGTTCCTGCTCTGCGTCAATATCCAAGAGCTTTTTCAGCAGACCTTTCAGCGTACTGACCTGTTCCTTGGTAGCCGCACCAGCAGGAGCGCCGGTCAGTTCCTTCTTGATCTCCTGACGCTGTGCGGCGGTCACAGGGAGCTTCTTGGTGACGGCAGGAGCGGGAGCGAGAGTCATGTCAAACTCGCCGCTGTCGATACTGTCATGCTCCACAATGTCAAGAACGAGCTGCCACAGGTAGCGGCGAATGTAGGTGATGGAGCTGCCGGTCGCCTGCATTTCGTTTGTGACCTGATTGCCAGCATTGGACACGATGGGGGCGATGGGGGTGTACGGTGCAACGAAGTCAATGAAGTCCTCACGGTCATTGACATTGTAGACACGAGCGGTCGCCTTGTCGCCGTACATGGACGGAACCATCATCAGACCGATTTCAAGGAAAATCTGCTCGGCCTTGGGAACAATGTCCGCCAGCTCGAAATACTTATATTCGAGCTTCATGTGCTTGCCGCTCTTGTCCACGCCAGCTTCGAGGAAGCGCACACGGGCAAGCTGCAACTTCTGGAACACATTCATGGTGGAATAATCCACCGCCGCAGTCTCAGCGGCTTTCTTGGTAGTAGCCATATTTATACCTCCAATATTTCTAATAATTTTTTCTTAATGGAATTGACTCTGCGGGTATTTCGCTTGGGCGGCTTCTCTCCGAGGAAATCTCGGACATAACGCCGTGCCAGCCGGATATACCAGTCACGGTCAACCACATCAATCGTCAGGTGATTGTCGTTGTCCACGACACATTTTGCGGGGAGTCCAGCAATTTTAACGGGATTGCCAGTACCGAGGTGGATTTTGTAGAGGGTTCCGCACCGATGATCTTCCGTAGCGTAGACTCGGTTGACCTTCTGTACGACCTCCATCTGACCGTCTATCTCATGGAGAGCGTCACCATACTTACTCCCGGCCTTGGCGACCAACTGGAAGTCCAGCAGGCGGTCACAACTCATGATGGTATCTTCGACCGGGATACCGTAGGCCAGATAATCCTTGACGGCCTTGGCAACCACGCAGGCGTTGTTGTTGATGTTGAACGCTCCTGCCGGGGCAATCCCACGAACGAGAACGCCGCCCTTGATTTTGGGGTCGCCCTCGAAGGGAACCTCGACATAATTGTTCACATCTTTCTGGCAGATCATCTTAATAAGGTCTTCCTCCAACTCGAAGCCGGTTCTGTCCTGCCACTCCTGCGTGATTTCCTGATACATAGGCACATCGCAGTCATCAAGGCTGACCATGATACCATCGGTGTTGAGCTGAATGATCTTCAAGGTTGGGCAGTCCTGAACAAGATGTTCCGCCATTTCAAGCAACTGCAACTGGCCTGAGATACAGACCGAGCGCCCCATGAGCGGGTCATACAGGTCGTTGTAGCGGTTCAACATAGCGCCGTAGGTGGTGTTCAGCACCAGCTTCAAGGCGTTTGCTGTAGCCTTATCACCAGCCCTCTTTGCCTTGACTCGCCGCTCAATGGTGGCGGCATACACATCGGGAGAGGGAATGTTTCGGCTACAATAACCGTTCAAGGTCATCTGGTGCGGGTAGTAACTTGCAACATCTTTGTTGCGGATAGAACGGGTTTCTGTAGCTTCCTCTCGGTAACACGGGATAGCCCCGTGAATACCGCCATAGGCGATGGTACAAGGACAACCGCCTACCATTAGATCGAGCTTTTCCTTAAACACCACTTCGTCAGGAATACTCTTGTCCTTCAACCGTTCAAAGAAGTCGAACACTTCCTGCGGAATATACTTGCGAAGCAGCTTCGGCGGATACTGATATTCCCGCTCGTCATAGTGTGGCTTTTGCTCTGCGTCAAGGTAAGCAGCGGTCAGCTTGGCATTGGTCATGTAGAGGGCTTTTGCAGGATACAGCCCCTTTTCACGACCCAGCGTGAGCTTACTGGACAGGTAGCCTTGCCGTAGATCGTCCAGCCTATCGGTTGCGTCAACATCGTGTCGGCAGTAGAAAGAAACCTCCTGCTTTTCTTCCTCGGTGAGAGGGCGGTCAATGTTAAACGGTACGGTGGTTTCTCGAATGTCCATTCCGAGGTGTGCTTCGATTGCTTTCAAGGACAACCCCATCTGGCAATCGTCCATCAGGTCATATTGATCGAAGAAAATCCCGCAGTCACGGAGAGGGGCGTACTCCCAGCCCTCGTGACCGCCAACGATAATAAAATCGTTGACCGCTTTGATTTCCTCCGGCGTGAAACCTGAGAGAACCGCTTTTAGAATGAATTGGTCATAGTGCTTATTGTTGAACCCTGCCAGCAGGGGTTCTTGGGTCATGAATTGTTCGACCGCTTCATTGTCATTCCAAATCTCGGTGTATTCCCCCGTGACCTTGTTTTTGAAAATAAAAAGCCAATCGTAGGCAAACACCTCGCAGTCGAAAATGAAAGGCTCAAGGTTCAAGGAACTTGCACCCCGCTTTCCGGTAGGTCGTACACCGCTTCTTGTAACTTCTCACGAGGTACTGGATACCATCGTCCACATAATCGTAGGCGATAGGTTCTCCCTTTCCCTCGAAGGTACGAGCGATACGACCAATGCTCTGAGTTATCACAGCGTAGTCCTTCTGCGGCGTAGTCAGGTACAAGCGGTCGAGCCGAGGAATATCCAAACCTTCCTTTGCCAGAGAGTAGGTGGCAAACAGATACCGCTTGCGTCCCTGCCGCATTTCCTCAATGGCCTGTTCCCGGAGAGCTTTCGCTTTCTTCGAGGTCATCTTTCCGTCAATCATGACGGCCTGCTCCCTTAACTGCCGTGGAAGGTGGTTCATTAGATATTCCAGATGATTCAGACGGTCGGAAAGAATGAGGTTGAAATGCTGATCGTTCAGCATGAGATCACCGACAATCTGACCGTTACGGCGAAAATCTTCGGTAAGATAATTCACCAGCTTGGCATAAATGATTGTGCCATCCGTATCAAGAAATTCACGGTCTAAACCGATGTGAGTAGCACGAGGCAGAACGCTGACGGTCATGATCTTGTCTCTCACCGCTGCGTCCGGCACTTGATATGCTATCCCGCCCAGCAAGGCGTAGGTGGCGGCAATCATGCCGTCTGCCCTGTGAACCGTAGCGGACAAGCCGTACTTATGTCGAGCTGCCAGAGCGTTCAATACCTTTGAGAACTGCGTCATAGCGGTTGGGGTTCCTGCTACACGGTGACACTCGTCCACAATGATACAATCCCAAACATCACGGTATTGACTCAGATCGAGATTACACATGGTCTGTACCGTTGCGAAGGTGATTGCTTTACCGATTTGAACCCTACCTTCGGTGATCGTACCAGTCAGAGAAGGACTCATGTACTGCTCCGCTCGGCTTTTGCTCTGTACGAGCAAATCCCGTGTATGGGTCAGCCAGAGTGTCCTTCGACCTGTATCTGCCGCAACAGCAATTCCGATCTGTGTCTTACCACACCCCGCAGGAGCTTGAAGGATACCGTAGTAGGCTGTTATCAGGGCTTCCTTGGCTTCCACTTGGTAGTCATAGAGCGGAATGGTGCAACCGAAGTCCACCTCGGTCGGCATGGGAAGATTGACCTTCATGTGGCAATCGTCCATCGCCAGCACATCGTTCAAGCACCCGTAGGGAAGAACCAGTGTGTCGCCGTCCCATTGGAACAGATACAACTTCTCAGGAGTATTGCCTGTCCAGAAACCCATACGTTTTTTCTTGATGTATTCGGGATTAGAAAGGATGAGCTGCTTTTTGCACCATGTAAGTAACTGCTCAGACGGATTTTCAATTCGGAGCTGGTTGTCAACAGTTACTTGCATAGACTCACCCACGCATCAAGGGAAACACACATCATGCGAATATCCCTTTCGTCGAGTTGCTTAACACCTTTCGCGGCCAAATTATTGAGCGTATAGAGCGAAATGAAGTATACATCTCCGTCTTTCAGCCTTAGCGCAAACCAGCCGGTGCCGTTACCTGTGGCCTCCCACAGCGTCATTGCGGATCGCTGATTTTCTTCGATTCGACTCAGGCGAAAAACATCATTCTCGCACACCTTGCAATCGATTGGATGTGTTTCTCGATTACGAGAGGCAAGCACATCAAACGGCTGGCCTTGTGCGTTTTGAGCGAGATTATGCGCCCAGAAACCTTTATTGGACAAATATTCACACAACGATTTTTCAAAACCGTTGCCGACTTTGCGGTTTGAGTTCATTTGAATCACTCCTTTACAAGTGAATGTTTCCGATATATAATCGGATTGAGCATTTTCGCTTGCCGTTGATGGAACTGGTACTTCCGTCAGCGGCTTTTTCTTTGCTTCGACTCCGAAAGACCGTACAGCTTACCGAACAAGCCAAAGCACACAAGGCTAACCGCCATGTGAATTGCGCCAACACCCAGCGTCATCATCTCTTTTTCGATAGAACCGACTACACCCAGAAGGTAGAAAAACGAGAGAAACGCGAGTGCTCCAAAAACCTTTTTCATGAAGTGACCTTCTTCCATATGTACTTCTTGCCGTATCGCTGTTCGTACCACTTTTCAAACTCGGCTCGGTGAGCTTCGTCCTTGAAATATTCTCGAACGCGCTGAGCGACCAGTAGGCTTAATGCGCTTGCCTGAGCCTGTTTTTCGGGGACGAAAACACTCATGATACGATTTTCGCCTCGTACTCGTTCAAAATATCGAGCGAGCGACGCAGGATTTCATCTGCTTTCGGGCCAATACGAGTGCCGGACAGCGTTGCCGACATTTCGAATTTGTCCGTAAGCAACCCCTCGTCCGACAGGCGATGAATAAGCCACGCATAGGTGAGCGTAAAGTGAGAAATCTTATCCCTAATCTGTTCCGCGTAGGAAGAACGATCTCTCATAGACAACGGACGGGAAGTCTCTGCCATCGTGCGACCTCCTTTCATTCGGATTGCAACTTTAGTTGTAAATAATCCTTGCAATCGGAGGTCGCCTATGCTACAATCAGTTTTGCGAACGACAATAGCATTGGCGATACCCCGATTATGAAGGAGCCGATTTCCTTTTGCGAGAAGGAAGTTGACCCCTCGGATTACTGTTGCCTTTATTAACTTTCGTTGTTGTAAGTTGAGTATAATCCCGTGGCCGGGATTTGTCAATAGGGCGATAGTGATTTTCTGAAAAAAAATCCCGATAGCGGGAACGGAGGAAAACACGATGACTTTCTATGAACGGCTGACCGAACTACGCAGAGAAAAGGGATTAACTCAGAAACAGATTGTTGATGAACTCGATCTCGGTAAAAATTCCTTCGGGGACTGGAAGAGAGGGGCTATCCCTGTCCGCTCCACTCAGCAACTTCTTGCCAAATATTTCGGGGTATCGGTTGACTACCTTATGGGAAAAACTAATAACCCCATTCCTAATACGGAAACGGTAGGCACCTACATTCCGTATGAGAAACAGGGTTTGCGTCCAGTCATCGGTTTAGCTTCGGCAGGAACAGGGGTGATTGCAGAAGAAATGATTGTTGGTTGGGAAACAGTTGATGACGAATACGATAACGACAACTGCTTTTGGCTCGAAGTATCTGGTAACAGCATGGCTCCAAAAATCGACAACGGAGATCGAGTGCTTATTCAGCGGGACGCCGAAATCGAGAGCGGCTGTATTGCCGTGGTCGTGGTGGACGGTACAGACGGGTTTTTAAAACAAGTCGAGTTCGGTGAGAACTCCACCTCGCTTCACTCGTTCAATCCGTATTATCCCGACATGGAGTTTGTAGATGCCGACCAGAAACGTTTGCACTTTGTCGGTCGCGTCCGGGAAATGAAGCGGAGGTTCTGATATGCGCCAGAAGTTTAATACCGACCTCTCCATGTTAACCCCGGAGGAACAGCAGCAGTTTCATGATGACCCTACCACCCTGACCAAAGGTGAAGTTGATGTTGCTTTGTACCTTCGGTTCAGTTCGGAACGGCAGAAAGAACAGTCCATTGAGGGTCAGCTTCGAGACTGTATTGCGTACTGTAAGCGCAAGAGCTTCCGCATTGTCGCCATTTATGTTGACCGTGCTACTACTGCTCGGAAAGATGTAGAGAAGCGAGTCCATTTTCAGGAGATGATTTCCGACAGCGCTCATCATCTCTGGAACTTCGTGGTCGTGTGGAAGCTCGACCGCTTTGCTAGAAATAGAGAAGACAGCGCCGTGTTCAAAATGCGGCTACGGAAGAATGGAGTTCGGGTCAAATCTGCAACCGAAACAATCTCTGATAACCCCGAAGGTATCATCTTAGAGTCTGTGCTCGAAGGTATTGCCGAATACTATTCGGCAGACCTCAGCCAGAAAATCACTCGTGGTCTGAGAGAGTCAGCCATGAAGGGTCATTCCGTTGGCGGTCACGTCCCGTTGGGCTACAAAATCGAAGATCATAGACTTGTAATAAATCCGGCAACCGCCCATATCGTACAAGAAGCGTTTCAACTTTACGCCAACGGCGAGAGCATGGCTGAGATTTGCCGTATCTTCAACAGTAAAGGCTACCGTACCGCCAAAAACTCGGAGTTTAACCGAAGCAGTTTTAAATCCATGTTCAAGAATGTGCGGTATATCGGGACATACATCTACAAAGACATAAAGAAAGAAAACGCCATTCCAGCCATCATCGACAAAGACCTCTTTGAAACGGTGCAACGGCGGCTTTCTTTGGCGGCTGACGCGCCCGCAAGGGGTAAAGCTAAGGTAGATTACCTCCTATCTGGAAAGCTGTTCTGCGGGCATTGTGGCGCCACTATGAACGGGGAAAGCGGTACGAGTAAAACCGGAGCTATCCACAACTACTATACCTGTTATTCTCGGAAGCGGCGAAAGGGCTGTAATAAGAAACCATTGAAAAAGGACTTTATTGAACGTGTTGTAGCCCAAGACGCCATGGCGCTACTCACCGACGATGTAATTGAAGAACTGGCTGACATGGCTATGTCACAGGCGGATAGGGACTTGAAAGAAAACACCCGCATTCCTGAACTATCTACCAGACTCACCGAGATCGAACAAGGTATCAACAACATCACTAAGGCCATTGAAAAAGGAATTGCGTCTGACACTCTCTTAAACCGCCTAACCGAATTGGAAAAGGAAAAGAAAGACCTGACCTCTCAGCTTCACGAAGAAGAAAAATATATCTGCCGAATTGATAGAGATCAGATAATATTTTGGCTAACGAAGTTCCAAGGCGGTAATATAGAAGACGAGGATTGCAGGCGGCGTGTCATCGATCTTCTGGTAAATTCCGTGACGGTATGGGACGAACCTGACGGATATAAAATCACCACTGCATACAACCTCACTTCCTGCAAAACCAAGACTTTCCGGGTCAGCAACAACGCTGACTCTCCTTCTGGCGAGGGGTTCGGATTTGGGGAGCTATCGTCCACCATTGCAGAGCCAGACGAACCGGCATGGTTCGTCTGGCTTTTTTATGCTCGAAGATCTGCACGGTCAGCGGTATTTTCGCGCTGCCCTATCCGGTGCCACACCGCCCGGCGGGCTTTTTCACGCAAGCCGAAACCAAGCTGCGTATTTTCCGTCTGAATGTGCAAGACGCTGTACCTGGGAGCGGCGGCAAGAATTAAGACTAATTCAGGTATCATTGGCTGTTTTTTTCTGCACAACCCTGCTATAATGTTTCCACACAACAATGCGTCTTTAGGAGAACAGAGCAAATGGCAAGCACAGAACCATCAATGACCGAACAGCATACATGCAGCGCGGCGGCTCTGCCGGAGAGAGCCTTTCTTCCGGCCGGACCGCAGTGTCCCGGACGCCATCCGGAAAGCGGCGCCGCAGGATCTGCAGGCGCTCTTTTCTGCGCCCGTGCGCTTGGGACACAAGCTGCCGCGGTGTGTAAATACGCGCAGGAGGGCTGCTGATATGGAGCTTTCTTCGTTGTTCCTCGCAGGAAAAGGGAGCGCCCTGACCTCCTTCTTCTCGACAGCATTTCTCGTCGTGTTCCTGCCGTTTTGTCTCGTGGTGTACAGTCTCATGCCGC